>WNGR01011423.1_pt1 | contig 12474 bp, 12 predicted proteins | sample 5407581 | NCBI WGS metagenome assembly WNGR01 (sample SAMN13153383, study PRJNA577476) | soil metagenome | isolation source: 80 cm soil or saprolite under Garry oak tree replicate 2 | place: USA:California | collected 2016-06-15
TGCCGATCCGGCGCCCGCGGTGCTCGTTATCCATGAGATCTTCGGCATCTCCGATTTCGTGCGCAGCGCGACCGAGGATCTCGCCAAGAACGGGTTCGTCGCCCTCGCGCCGGACCTGCTGACGCGTCGCGGCGGCACGCCGGCGAGCCCCGACAGCGCCCGGCGACTGATCGCGTCGCTGAACCCCGACACGATCACGCGCGATCTCAACGGCGCCTTCGCGTACCTTCAAAGCCTGAAGGCCGTGCGGGCTTCGACGATCGGGGTGATCGGATTCTGCTGGGGCGGGGGGGAGAGCTTCCGCTACGCGACCAATAACCCGGATCTCCGGGCGTTCGTCGTGTGCTATGGGCCCGCGCCCAAGCTCGCCGACGTCGGTCGCATCCGGGCCCACGGGTACGGCGTGTACGCCGATCGGGACGTGCGGATCAACCAGGAGCTGTTCAACCTCGCTTCCGCGCTGCACGACGATCACGTGCAGTACCACCTGAAGGTGTACCCCGGCGTCAGCCACGGCTTCCTGCGGACGCGCGACCATCCCAAACAAGCAGACGAAGCCTGGAAGGCCATCTTCCAGTTCCTACACGAGGAGATGGGGCGGTGAGTGTGCCGGCTGTCACTCCGGTCGTGTCGTCAGATACGCCCGCGCGCGCTCCAGCGCGGCATCGCGCCCCGTCAGCACATCGCTCACCGTCTGCACGACCGGGATGTCGGGCGCCACGCCGGTCCCCGAGAAATCGGTGCCGTTGGGGAACGCCTCCCGGGTGACCGAGAGTTGCAGCGACCAACGCTTGACGAGGGGGAGATCGAGCGGGACGCCGGGGCTCCCCGCCGACGTCGTGCCGATGATCACGCCGCGCGCGGTGTTGCGGAATGCGGCCAGCATGTCCTCGGCCGCGCCCGCGGTGAGCGCCGACGCGAGCAGGGCGATCGGGCCGGTGTAGGCGGGACGGTCGCTCCGCGGTGCGACGCTGTCCGGGGGCACGGTGTACCAGGCGGTGGCCGAATCGGCCACCCCCCTGCCCCCTCCTCCCTGCCACCAGAGTACCCGCATGCCGGGCCGGTACTGCGGCGTCCGCTGCAGGACCGTGGGGAAAGAGCCGGTGGTCAGGCGGGCGAGGATCTGATAGCCGGCGTCGGGCCGGCCGCCCGCCGCGCCGCGCAGGTCCACGACGAGACCGCGCACGCCATCGAACGTCGGGAACGCGCGATCGAACTGCTGGACCGCGCCCGCATCGGTGAGCTGGAGGCGAACTACCACGATCCCCTCCGGGAGCGAGTCGATCTGCAGCGCGGGCGGCTGCAGCGGCCAGGGGTCGTTCAGTGACACGCTGCGGGTGACGCTGACCCCGCGCTCCTGGCCCCCCGGCAGCCGGAGCAGCAGGTGCAGCGCGGTTCCCTTCTCGCCCTCGAGCATCGCGGCGACCGCACGCTGCCACCGCGCCTCGGGCGTCGCCGCCCCGATCCCGGGCAGGATCGAGTCGGTGATCCAGGCGTCGGCCGGCACGCCCTGCACGGCGACAATCTCCGCGAGGCGCTCGGGCCGGGCGACGCGCATCTCGTCGTTCTCGGCGTAGTCCAGCAAAAAGGGCCGCCGCTCGACACTGGTGAGGAGTAGCGGCGGCCGCGCGATCCGTGAGCGCAGCGGCGGCGGGGGCAAGACCTGGGCCTGCCCGTCGTCGAGCAGCGCGACCAGGCGGCGCAGGCGCCGGTGAAACAGCAGGTCGGATTGCGGCGCGGCCGCGGCGCGCAGGCTCGCCGCCAGCGCCGAGTCCCAATCGGCGCGGACGCGCGACCAGCCCGCGAAATTACAGCGAGCGTCGCTCCAGACCAGCGCCACGAGCTGAGCCCGCTCCGCGGCTGCCAGCTGCTGCGCCCCAGCGCGGCTGGGGGAGGACCACAGCGACAGTGCCACGAGCAGCAGAACCGTGGGAGAAGGGGGAGGGGGAGGCATGCGCCTAATCTATTTGCTCCTCTTCATCGCGCCCCAGGTGCTCATCTACCTGTACCTGAACGAGCGCCTGCCCGACCCCACCAAGCCGCGGCAGGCGCGCGTGGTGCGCGCCGCCCTCGCCGGCGTCTTCGCGCTCTTCAACTTTCCGTGGATTTTCGTCGCGCATCGCGTGCTGTTTGGAACGGTCTGGGGGATTTCCTGGATACCGTTCACGGGGCCGTGGGTGGCCTGGCAGCTGCTGGGATGGGTATTCGCCGGGTTGGTCGTGCTGTACCTAGCGGCGAAGGTCGTGCTGGGGGTGGTCGGGAAGGTCGAGCGGCGGCAGCTGGGGCGCGTCGGCCCGGTGGTCGAGTTCGAATTGTCGGACGCTCCCGCGGTCCGCCTGTCGCGCCGCCAGTTCTTCGCGCGCGCCACCTATTGCTACGCCGCCGCCGGCGCGGCGGTTTCGAGCTACGGGATCTGGAGCGCATACCGGATGCCCGTGATCACGCGCCGCACCCTGACCTTTCCCAACCTGCCGGAGGGCTTGGAGGGGCTGACGCTGCTCCACCTGTCCGACCTGCATGCCGGCCTCCACCTCGGCCCGGACAAGATGCGCGCCATCGTCGCGCAGGCGAACGCGCTCGGCCCCGATCTCATCGTGCAGACGGGCGACATGATCGACATCTCGCCCGAATACATCGCGCCCTATGTGCAAGCTTTTCGCGATCTCGCGGCGCCGCTCGGGTGCGTGACCGTGCTGGGCAACCACGACCACTATACCGGCGCGGCAAAAGTCGCGCGGGGGGTGCGGGACGCGGGGCAGGTGCTCCTGCAGAACGGGTGCCACGTGATCGAGCGCAACGGCGCGACGCTCGCCCTGCTCGGGATCGACGACCCGGACAACTGGAAGGCCGACGATCCGCAGGAGGGGTTCGTGGAGCTGGCGCTTCGGGCGGCGCCGCCGGACGCGTTCCAGGTCCTGCTGGCGCACCGCCCCGGGGCGTGGGACGCGGCCGCGCCACGCGGCATTCCCCTCACCCTCGCCGGCCACATTCACGGCGGCCAGTTCTACCTGCCGCTGCTGGGCTGGTCGGCCGGACGGCTGATCACCAAGTACGTCATGGGGCACTTCCAGCGCGGGGCCAGTCAGCTGTACGTGAGTCGCGGCATCGGCGTGGTCGGCGTGCCGATTCGGGTGTTCGTGCCGCCGGAGATCGAGCTGTTTACCCTGCGACGGGCAGGCGGATAGCGTCCCACGCCGCCTCGAGCGTCTGCTGCACGCTCGCGTGGTCCTGTGGCCATTCGCGCGCCGACACACGATCGAGCGCCAGCGACACGACGCCGAGCCACACGCTGGCCCACAGCTCGGCCGCCCCTGCCTTGATCGCCCCTTCCGCCTTGCCCTGCGCCATGAGGCTTTCCAGCGCGAGACGGAAGTCACGCGCCGTCTTGCGGCTTTCGTCGTCGAGCAGCGCACCGTGGCGCTGCAGGAAGAACAGCTGCACTACCGCCGGCTCACGCGCCGCGCCGCCCACCAAGCCGCGCGCCAGCTCGGACAGCCGCTCCCGGACGCCCCCCCCCGGTCCCGCGGCGTCGCAGTCGTTCACGAGCTTGGCCGCCCAGCGCCCGCCGCCCCGGTACAGCTCGTTCAGGAGCTGCTGCTTGCTCTGGAAGTGCCGGTAGATCGTGCCTTCCGCCACGCCCGCCTTCTTCGCGATCTCGGGCGTGGTGGTGACGTGGTAGCCCTGCGTAGTGAACAGCTCGAGCGCGGCGCGCACCAGCCGCTGGTGCGTAAGGTCGGCCTGCTTCATCGGGCGCGAATCTAACGCAGGCCCTGGAGCGGCGCTGGCGGGGTTCCGGCGCTGCGTCTCCCACACTAGCTTTCCCGCCGCTCGCGCCCCCTGAATAACGTTCGGAGGTGGTCGCCCGATGCGGATGCTGGTGCTCGGCGCGGGGCTGCAGGGATCCGCCTGCGCGTACGACCTGCTGCAACAGCCCGGCGTGGAGCGCGTCACGGTCGCCGATCTCAAGCCCGAGCGCGTCGCCCCGTTCCTCAAGCCCCACGTCGGCCGTCGCCTCGCCCTCGTCAAGCTCGACGTGCAGGACGCGACCGCCCTGCGGAACGCCATCCGCGGCCACGACGCGGCGCTGTGCGCCCTGCCGTACTACTACAACCTCGACGTGACCCGGGCGGCGCTCGACGTCGGGGTCCATTGCGCCGATCTCGGCGGCAACACCGAGATCGTGTTCCAGCAAAAGAAGCTGGATGCCGACGCCGCCACGCGCCGCGTGTCCGTGATCCCCGACTGCGGCCTCGCCCCCGGGATGGTCACCATGCTCGCAGCCGAAGGCATCCGGCGCCTGGGCGATGCCGACGTGGTCAAGATCTACGTCGGCGGGCTGCCGCAGCACCCCGAGCCACCGCTCAACTATCACATCGTGTATTCGTTCGAGGGCGCCCTTGACTACTACACGACCCCTTCGTGGGTGCTGCGAGACGGCCTGCCCACGCGCGTGGAGGCTCTGTCCGAGGTCGAGCAGGTCGCCTTCCCGCCCCCCGTTGGCGCGCTGGAAGCGTTTCACACCGCAGGCGGCATCTCGACCCTGCCGTGGTCCTATCAGGGCAAGGTGCGGACCATGGAGTACAAGACGCTGCGCTACCCCGGCCATGCGGCGATCATGAAGGCGATCCGCGACCTGGGCCTCCTGGAGCTCAAGCCGATCAAGGTGAAGGGGAAAGAAATCGTCCCGCGCGACGCCTTCATCGCCATGGTGTCGCCCAAGCTCACCAAGCCCGAGGGACGGGACCTGGTCGCGCTACGCGTGGAGGTACGTAGCCGGGGGGGGCAGCAGCTGGTCTGGCAGCTGCTCGACTACTTCGACGAGGCGCGCGGGATCAGCGCCATGATGCGTACCACGGGCTACTCACTCGCCATCACGGGCCTGATGCAGGTGGCGGGCCGCATCGCCGTGACGGGCGTGCACACGCCCGACGAAGCGGTGCCGTTCGGGGAATACGTCGCCGAGCTGGCGAGGCGCGGGGTGGAGATTCGAGAGGTTCAATAGCTCCACTGGGTGCCGAAGACCACCTGAGTGCCTTCGGGCCCCGCTCCGACCCCTAGCACGAGGAGCGAGTTACGCAGGAACCGGACCGCGAGCTCGCCGCCGCCGCCCCGGTGCAGGCCCGCCGTGGTGAGCCGGAAGCGCTCCCCAGGCGCGAACACCCGGCCAGCGTCGTAGAACCCGACGATCAGCACCTCGAGCAGGCTGGGCGCCCACAGGAGCGCGTAGCGCGCCTCGAGGCCACCCACGAGCTTGTCGGGTCCGACGAACCGAGCGTCGTAAAACCCTCGCAGCGAGTAGTAACCCCCGACCGCCACGAACGCCCGCTCGCTCGACTCCATCGAGAGCTGCGCGGCGAGCGGTGGACTCCCACCCATCCCCTCACCCGCGAGCCGGGCGGCCAGGATGAGCCGCTCGATCGGATGCACGTAGATGCGCGCCGCCGCCGTGGTGCGTGTGTATCCCGCCCCGGTCGCGAACAGGCCCTCGAGCACGAGTCCGCCGTGCGGGTCGAGCTCGTTGTCTCGGGTATCGAGGATCACGCCGGCGCGCGCCGTACCTGCGGTGAAGGGGATGGTGGTCGAGTCCACGATGCCGGACGCGACGTCCCGCCGGAACACGCTCTGACCCGGGAGGGATCGGAAGTCGCTGCGCTCGAGCGACGCGCCCGCGAGCACGCGGAGCGGGCCCATCACGCGGCGCTGAATCGTGGCGCGAGTCGCGGCGTACGTGCGGCTGACGCGGTAGAAGTAGGGGGCGGTAGTCGTGACGCTGTCGCGAGCGAAGGGCGTCTCGTTCCCCAGCCCGAAGAAGCCGAGCCGGTTATCGCGGGCCAGCGTCAAAGTCAAGACGAGGCGCCAGCCGTCCCAGTACGCCGGCGCCCGGGCGCCGACGCTGAGAGAATAGCTGCCCTGGGTGCTCGCTCCCACGTCGAGGGAGAGGGCGGCGGCGTCGAGCTCCGGCCGGTCGGTGGACCCGAGGGGGCTGGTGAGCCCGTAGTGCGCTGCGGCCCACAGCCCATCGGTCGTGCTGTAGGACAGGTAGGGATAGAGGTTGCTGCGCCACACGCGCTGGGCGCCGAGCGGCGAGGCCGAGACGGCAACGGCCGCCCAGGCGCCGAGCCAAGTGTGTGCATCGGCCACGCTACGTCTTACCGAGCCGCGCTGTCGCTGTCAACTTGCCGGGCCCGGCGCCCGCTTCTACGTTCCGCTCCGTGCCATTCGATTACGATCCCGCCGATCCCCCGAGCCCGCTCGCCGTCGCGCGCGGCGTGCTGGGCGGGGCGCTCGTCGTCGCCACGGCCCTGACGCTGATCGTCTACTTCGACAGCGGCCACCTCGATCCCCGGTTCACGGCTCTGATCGGAGGGCTGTGGATCGTCTGGGGAGTGTTCCACGACCTGCTCGCCCTCGTGCTACAGCCCCTGGCCGGTCTCCTGGGCAATCAGCTGATGGGCACCGAGGACAGCGGCCCGCCCCTGAGGATCGACATCGATCGGGAGACGGAGATGCTGGAGCGCCTCGTCGCCGACCCGCCTCCCGTGCCGCACCGCGAGATCCTGGCGGGCATCCGCTTGGCGGAGATCTACCGTACGCACCAGCACGATCCGGCGAAGTCCGCGGCGCTGCTCGCGCGGCTGCGCGCCAAGTACCCCGACGCCCCCGAGCTGCGGTATGACGGCGGCGTCGCCTGAGCTGTCGGTCGTCGTTCCGGTGTACGATGAGCGGGACAATCTGCCGCTGCTCGTCGCGGAGATTGCGGCCGCGCTGGCCGGGAGGGAGGGGGGCTACGAGATCGTCGCGGTGGACGACGGCTCGCGGGACGGGTCGCTCGACGTCTTGAAGGCGCTCAAGCGCGATCACCCCGAACTGCACATCGTGGCCCTCGCCGCGCACGCGGGTCAGACGGCGGCGTTCGCGGCGGGCTTCCGGGCGGCGCGCGGGCGCGTGATCGTCACCCTCGACGCCGATCTCCAGAACGACCCGGCGGACATCACCGTCCTGCTCGACCACCTCGCGGCGAGCGGCGCGACGGCGGTCGCGGGCTATCGCGTGAACCGGCGGGACTCCGCGTGGAAGCGGCTGCAGAGTCGGATCGCGAACGCGGTCCGCAACCGGTTGAACGGCGAAACGATCCAGGATACGGGGTGTTCGCTCAAAGCGTTCCGCGCGGATGCGGTGCGGGCCCTGCCGCTGTACAACGGCATGCACCGCTTCTTCCCGACCCTGATCAAGCTGTATGGCGGTACGGTAGCCGAGGTGCCCGTGCGGCACCGGCCCCGCCGCTTCGGGACGACGAAGTACGGCATGTGGAACCGCGTGTGGCGGTCGTTCGTGGACGCCTGGGCGGTGCGCTGGATGCAGCGACGGGCGTTGCGCTATCGCGTCTCGGAGGAGTTACCCTAAGATGAGCACCCATCCGGACTGGGTCCGCCAGATCGATGCCGAGCTCGACGGTGAGCTCACGCTGGTGGAGCGCGCGGCGCTGGCGCGCCACCTGGCGGGATGCGCGGCGTGTGCCGGCGCACGCGCCAGCCACCTCGAGCTACGCGTCGCGCTCGCGCGGTCGGCCGGTGAGCCGCAGGCGCGGACGGTGCCACGCCCGCGGATCCGCGGACGGAGCGTCGCCCTGTGGGTGATTGTGAGCCTGCTCGCCGGTGCGGCGGGCGGGTGGCTGGCGCATGCGCGCTGGGGCGGGCCGGGGGGGGGCCCGGGCTCGCTGGAGGCGTCGCGTGCCGCGTTCGTGGTCGAGTAGGACCGTTGCGGCGGCGCTGTGCGCCGCCGCCATGGTTCCGGTCGCCCCCCCGGCGGCCCTCGGCCAGGCGCCCGGGTTCCGCATGACCTACGGTGTGCGCGTCCTGGCGCGCGCCGACGGTGACGTGCAGCCCGTCGCCAGCGGCAGCGTCAGCGGCCCGCAGGACACCGACCTGCGGCTGGCCCTGCACAGCGACAGCGCCGACCTCGAAGCCCTGCTCGACGTGGTGCCCGAGCCCGACACCCTCACGCTCTCCGGCGCCTTCTTCACTCGGCGCCGCGCCGGACGCTCGCATCGCGGCCTGCCCCTCTGGGAGCTGGACAGCTATCGTCGCGAGGTCCGCTTCGCGTGGGGCGGCACCGTGCGACTCTATCCCTTCGGGGGTCACCGCCTCGTGTGGCTCGAGATCACGGTCACCCGCGAGTTCGTGGGAGGAGAGACGCGGCCGGTGGAGTCGTTCACCGCCCTGGACTCCGCGGTCGACGTGGCGATCGAGGCGGTGGTGCGGCCGCGGCGCGCCGCGGTGCGCCTGACCCTCGAGCGCGGGGACTCGACCAGTGCGCCGCAGCTGCTCGACATGGTGCCGGAGGCGGCGGCGCGCCGGGTGACGTTCGTGCTGGGACGGCGCACCAGGCGGACCCTCGAAGTGACGCTCACCCGCCCCGATCCGCCGGTGTCGGGCCGCGACCGCGCCCTGGCGCTCGACGCCGACGTGGTGTGCCTTCGCGTAGCGGACCCGGCGACGCCCGTGCCCGCGTGGGTTCGATGCGGCCGCCTCAACAACGTGGCCCGCCGCATCCCGCTCTCGGAGCGGGACACGCTGGTCGCGACGTTCGCCTGGCCCGCCGCCCGCTGACCCGCGATATTGTCGCTCGAGATGCCGCGCCGGCCACGCCTCGACCCCGCCATCTTCCACCTCCCGGTGGAGCGCATGCGCGAGGGCTATTACTCCGACAAATACTTCGTCCGGGCGCGCGAGGTGCTCCTCAAAGATCGTCATCGGCCCTGCGTCACGATGCAGGTGTTCGGCAAGGCCCACGCCTTCCTGGGCGGTATCGACGAAGCCATCGCGATCCTGAAGCTTTGCGGCGAGCGGTGGGAGGAGCTGCAGGTGTACGCGCTGTATGATGGCGACGAGGTCACGCCGTGGGAAACGGTGTTGCTCATCGAGGGGCCCTACGATGCGTTCGCGAACCTCGAGACCCTGTATCTCGGCGTGCTGGCGCGGCGCACCAGGGTCGGCACCAACACGCGCCGCGTGGTCGAGGCGGCGAAGCCGAAGCAGATCATGTTCTTTCCCGCGCGGCACGATCACTGGCTGGTCCAGACCGGTGACGGCTACGCCGCACACATCGCCGGCGCGATCGGCGTCTCGACCGACGCGCAGGCGTCATGGTGGGGATCGGAAGGGATCGGCACCGTACCGCACGCCCTGATCGCCGCCTACGGCGGCGACACCGTGCTCGCGGCCCAGAAGTTCGCGGGCGGCGACACCGTGCTCGCGGCCCAGAAGTTCGCGCAGTGGATGCCTGAAAGCGTGGGGCTCATCACCCTCGTCGATTTCGACAACGACTGCGTGGGCACCTCGCTCAAGGTCGCCCGCGCCCTCGGCTCGCGGCTGTTCGGCGTGCGCCTCGACACATCGGAGACGATGGTGGACACGTCCGTGATCCCCGAGATGGGGACCTTCAAGCCCACCGGCGTGAACCCGAAACTCGTGTGGAACGTGCGCCGCGCCCTCGACAAGGAGGGATTCCGGCACGTGAAGATCGTCGTGTCCGGCGGCTTCACGGTGGAGAAGATCCGGCACTTCGAAGAGCTGGGCGTCCCCGTGGACATGTACGGCGTGGGGTCGAGCTTGTTCGGAGGACGCTTCGACTTCACGGCGGACGTGGTGCGCGTGGAAGGGAAGCCGTGCGGCAAGGTGGGAAGGGCCTACCGGCCCAATCCCCGGCTGGAACGGGTGGAGTAGCTGGCGCGTGGCGCTCCTGCTCTCGAACTGCCCTTGTCCCGGTAACTGGGAGTGTATAGTTTTCCGTAGCGATGCATAATCATGCACCGGTGCCCGTGGGTGTCTTCGGGGCCTCCGGGTACGTCGGCCAGGAGTTGCTGCGGCTCCTCGCCGGCCACCCGGGGGCCTCCGTCGCCTTTGCCACCGCCGAGACGGCTGCCGGCGACGTGGTCGAAGGCCAGCACCTCGTGAAGACCGGCGATGCCCCCCTCGCGCGGGCGGAGCTGGTCTTCTCCTGCTTGCCGCATGGGGTCTCGGGCCGCTACGTCCAGGAGGTGCGCGCCGCCGGCCGCCGGGCCGTCGATCTCTCCGCCGACTTCCGGCTCAGTCCCGAGGCCGTCTACGGCCTGACGGAGTTCGCCCGGCCGCGCGTCGCCGCGGCCGACCTCGTCGCCAACCCCGGCTGCTATCCGACGGCGGCGTTGCTCGCCCTGATCCCGCTCGCCCAGCGCGGCCTGATCGATGCCGCGCGCGAGGTGGTGATCGACGCCGCGTCGGGGGTCACGGGCGCCGGCCGGAACCCCAAGCGCGAGCTGCTGTTCGGTGAGGTGTCGGAAGACTACCGGGCATACGATGCCGGCAACGCGCACCGCCATCTGCCGGAAGTCCGGGCCACGCTCGCCCGCGAGGGCGGCTTCTCGGGGGACCTGGTCTTCACGCCGCACCTCTTGCCGGTGAAGCGGGGCATTCTCGAGACCATCCACGTGCCGCTCACGGTAGCCCTCGACAGGCAGGCCGCCGAGGACCTGTACGAGGCCGCCTACGCGGGCGAGCCCTGCGTGCTGATCACGCGCGGCCGGCTGCCGTCGCTCAAGGACGTCGTCTATCGCAACCGTGTGGCGATCGGCGTGGTGCCCGTAGCGGGGGTCGCGCGCCCGCGCATCACGGTGATCGCCGCGATCGACAACCTGGTGAAGGGCGCGGCCGGGCAGGCGGTGCAGAACATGAACGTGATGCTCGGTCTCCCCGAGACCGCGGGGCTCGCGTGCTGACGGCACGTGTGGTGAAGCTGGGTGGCAACGAGCTCGACCGCTCCGGTTGGCTCGCGCAATGCGCGCGGGCCCTCAAGCGGATGGAGCCGCTGGTGGTGGTGCACGGCGGTGGGCAGGCGATCACCACCTGGTCCACGCGCCTCGATTTGCCGGTCGAGAAGCGTGACGGCGTGCGCGTGACCACGCCCGAGATCGCCGCCCTCGCCGAGATGGTGCTCGCCGGTCCCGTGAATCGCGAGGTGGTGGGCGCGCTGCGGGCGGCGGGCGTCGATGCCGTCGGCCTGTCGGGGGTGGACGGCGGGCTCCTGGTCGCCCGACGGGCGCCAGGGGACCTGGGCCACGTAGGGGAGATCACAGGTGTCCGGACCGCCCTGCTCGAGAGCCTGCTCCTCGCCGGGCTCACGCCGGTCGTGGCTCCCGTCGCGCCAGACGGCGACGCCGGCGCGCTGCCGTTCAACGTCAACGCGGACCGAGTAGCCGCCGCCGTGGCGGGCGCCCTTCGCGCGGCGGAGTTGCTGCTCGTCTCCGACGTCCCCGGGGTGGTCGTGCGTGGCGTCACGCAACCCGAGCTGGCCGCGACGGACATCGAGGGGCTGATCGCGCAGGGCGTGGCCCGGGACGGGATGGCGGCGAAGCTCCGCGCCGCCGCCGCCGCCCTCGCTGCGGGCGCCCGCGCGGTCCGCATCGGCGATCTGGGGTTATTCGACAGCGCGACCGCCGGCACCCGCATCCTCGCCGCCGCCGCTCAGCCCGCGTGACCGCCACTCCCACGGCCGCTGCGGCGCTGCTCGGCGTGTACGCGCGCGTCGGCCCGCTGTTCACGTCGGGCGAGGGCGCCGAGCTCGTCGCCGAGGACGGCGCGCGCTACCTCGACTTCGTCGCGGGGATCGGCGTCAACGCGCTCGGCTACAATCACCCCGTCATCCGCGGGGCGATCGAGCGCGCGCTCGCGACGGGCTTGATTCACGTGTCCAACCTGTACCGCTCCGAGCCCGGCGAGCGGCTCGCCGACGAGCTGGTGAGCCGCTCCTTCGCCGACCAGGTCTTCTTCTGCAACTCGGGCGCGGAGGCCAACGAGGCGGCGTTCAAGTTCGCCCGCAAGTGGGCCCAGAAGCCGGGGATCGTGGCGTTCAGCGGGGGGTTCCACGGGAGGTTGTTTGCGTCGCTCGCGGCCACCGACCGTCCGGAATACCGTCGTCCGTTCGAGCCCCTCGTGCCGGGCATCGAGATCGTGCCGCTGGGCGATCGCGCCGCCACCGAGCGGGCGGTCACGGCCGAGCGGACCGGGGCGGTGGTCATCGAGCCGGTGCAGGGCGAAGGTGGCGTCCATCCCGTCGATGCCGAATGGCTGGCATGGCTGCGGCAGCTGTGCGACGGCCGCCGCGCGGCCCTGATCTTCGATGAGGTGCAGTGCGGCCTGGGCCGCACCGGGACCTTCTTCGCCTACGAGCAGTCGGCCGTTGTCCCCGACATGGTGACCCTGGCGAAGCCTCTGGCGGGTGGGCTCCCGATGGGCGCCGTGCTGTTGAAGGACGCGATCGGGAGCGCCCTTGCGCCGGGCGATCACGCCACCACGTTCGGCGGTGGCCCGCTCGTGGCGAGCGTGGCGCTCGAGGTCGTGCGGGCGATCGGGGCGCCCGAGTTTCTGGCGTCGGTGCGCCGCGCCGGCGAATGGTTGGGAGGCCGCCTCGCTTCCTTGCGGTCCCGCCGCGTGCGCG
>WNGR01018463.1_pt1 | contig 12468 bp, 18 predicted proteins | sample 5407581 | NCBI WGS metagenome assembly WNGR01 (sample SAMN13153383, study PRJNA577476) | soil metagenome | isolation source: 80 cm soil or saprolite under Garry oak tree replicate 2 | place: USA:California | collected 2016-06-15
GCTTCTCGACGGTCAAATCGAGATTCAGGTTCTTGGCAGCGAAGACCAGTCCGTCCTCCGTCAAACCCCAGAAGTCGCGATGGCGGCCCATCAGGCTGCGCATAAGGCTATATTGCAGCTGTTTCGCCCGCCAGATTTGCGCGAGCTGATTGCCTTTGCCCGGAAACAGCTGCTCGCATAAAGCGGTCACCGAGAAGACATCGAACAACGTGCCATAGGCATCGAACGCTAATGCCTTGATGTTATTGAACTGTTTCGCCGCCTGCGCGACGGTTGCAGTTGTTGCGAGCGTAGCGCCTGCGACTGCTACCGTGGCACCGGCGATTTTCATGAACTTTCTACGATCGCTTGCCATTTTCTCTTCCCTACGGATTTGCCGTCACCAATAGTTCAGGCGACCATTAAGCAGCATGCGGCAATATTTCAAACGACCATTGAGCGGCATGCGGCCATCGCCACGCTACCAAGAAGCGTGATGACCACGGCGCCCCATCCGATCACCATCGTCGGCGCGGCCAGCTCGGCGCGGACACCTTGGCAGCGATCGAGACGCAGTTTTGCCCCTGCGTGTCCATCGGACTGCTCTCTGTCCTCGATACTACACCAGATTGGCAGGATCGTAGCGCCGGAGTTGGTCGCTGCTTGCGTTCGAGCAGGAGCCCGCGCGGGCATTGTGGGGAAACTGCTTCGTCTCCGCCGGCGAGATGAGGATCATGCTCATCGAACCGCATCCAACCTCGGACCACCTGGAGAAACGTACCTTCGAATGCGCCCGGTACCGCCGCACCCGAATCTATACCGTCGACCTCACTTGAGCGGACGGGTCGCACACCGAACCGGCGCCGCAAACGCCAACGGGGAATGCCATGATCTCCCTGGACGATTGCATCGCCATGAGCGGCCTCGATGCAAAAGAGATCGAGGCGATCGCCGAGCACGAACATATTCCGGAGATTTCGGCAGCGGCATTGGCCGATCATCTGCTGCATCAGTCCGGCGGAGCGGAACGCATCCGCGAAATGATCCTGGACGACATCCGTATCGCAGTGGAGAGTGGGCGCACCGATCACGCTGCCGAGCTGTCGATGGCCCTAAGTCATTTTATGGAGCACCACCCGGAGGCCCAGGCTGCCTGCCGTCAATCGCTATGAAGCCTTGAAAAATTGGCGAGGCATTTCTGTCCGTTAACGTCATCCGCACATCGCTTTGATGGGGTGTTCTCCCTGAATGGCCGCGTGTGAAATGGCGAGGGAAGTCTAGCCTAATCCGCCCATGGAGTGTTAACCGAGGAAATGAGGCTCGCAGTGCCATCTGAAATTTTGGAAAGAGCCCACTAGGCGTATTGAAGGACACCTGAAAGGCAAGCTAGTGCGACTTGTCCCGGCTGCCCCCTGAGCTCGGCGAGGCTCGCACCGTTCACCCGGCCGATGTACTCATTCGCCATCTCACAAGCTGCTCGCAAACGTTCGCGGCGTGCAGGACGCTCACTGCACGGTCGCGTGCCATCTGACCCAAAAAAATACCCCGCCGAAGCGAGGCCAAGTCTAGGGAGGAAACGCCTAAGAAGGCCGGGAGATCAATCTCGCCCGACGCCGTGCACCCTAGACCGGGTTTGTGGCACATCGGGGGCTTTTTCATGAAAAAAGCCGGCCTCTGGCCTGGGCTTCGTGTCGTCCAGGCGGCTGGTCTTCCGGGGAGACCGATTGGAATGAGCCTGGGTGAGCATCTGGGGGATTGAAACTGGCGGTAGGTACTTTCTTTGAGCGATCTCACTGATTTGGCGACAGATACGACGGTCGCGAGGCGGTTCTGTATCTGCTCGAAGGCGAGCTTGCTTCCCACAACTGTAAGGGTCAGCGCGAGAATGATCCGGAGCGCAAGTTCGGCGACGCGGCCCGACAGGGAGCTGCCGAGGAAGATACCCGGCAACGAGCCCACCAGCAGCGAGCCGAATATGTGCCAATCGACCGAGCCCAGCATCCAGTGTCCGAGCCCGGCGACTAACGTCAAGGGCACCGCATGGGCGATGTCGGAGCCGACGATTCTCGCCATGGGAAGGTGGGGATAAAGCAAGATTAGAAATGTGACGCCAATGGCGCCGGCGCCAACCGAGGAGATCGACACCAACACGCCCAGCACCGCCCCCGACAGAAACGTCAGCCGGTTGGTCTGGCGCGCGGAAAGTTCGCCGACACGCGCCGCAAAGAATGTCAAAAGCCTCCTGCGGTAGATGAGCAGCCCAGCGGTTACGAAAAGTGCAACGCTCAGCACCGTGGTGATCAGGTCGCGCATTGCAGCCCCATTGAGGTCGAAGTGGGACAGCACGAGGAGCGTGATTGCTGTGCTCGGCACGCTGCCGCTCGCAAGTCGTCGGACCACGGTCCACTCTATCGTGCGAGCAAGCCGTGGACCAGGCTGCCGCCGGTCTTGGTCGCTGCTGCAAAGAGCAAATCGGTGCCCACCGCGGTCGCCGGATGGACCCCGAACAACAGGATGAGCAGCGGCGTCATGAGCGACCCGCCGCCGACCCCCGTCATCCCCACCAACAGGCCACCGACAAACCCGCAGACGGAGTACAGCGGATCTATCGCATGCATGGCGGGCTTCCGCCCCTTAGCAGTGTCGCGACGGAAAAGCCGATGTAGCAATATCGGCGCTTTGACGATGAGACTCGGTCCATCTCAGCCCAAGGGCGTCTCTCCCAGCGCGTGATTGCGCCTGACCCAACCGCCGTGCTGCTGCGCCCCGAACAGGCGCTCGAACTTGCGCGCAAAGGAACGACCATCAGGCAAGGTCGTCTCCAATCGAAAAGAAAAACCCCAGCTTTGCACGCGGCGAGGCTGGGGTCTTACAGGCCCAGCCGATTTGGGGACAGGGGGGCTGGGGGAAACCGGCTGGATATGCTTTTGCTAGCAAGTAGGGGGTGAACGCTTTTGATTCGATGCGACTTGCCGCCGCATTCATTGCAACTACGGTTCAGGCCAACCGGTTCATGCTATCCTCCACGGGCTCCGGGCGCGCTGGCTCTGGGATGATCGCGAGACTACCGCGTAACGCCAGCAGCATCCCGTGAAGCCAAAGGCGGCCGAGCCGGTGTTACAAGCCGACCCGGCCGCCCTAGTATTTATGGCGCGTCGGTGCTGAGTGCCTGGGGACGGGTATCCCTGGGGCGCGATCGGGACGTGCCTTTGGTTGCGCCCCATCCTGGCACCAGCGTGCGCCTCGTGCCCGCAGTTGGCAACAACAGCATCAGGGCAGCAAGGTTGTCCGAGTCTCGGAAACTCGGCACCGCCCGATCTCGACCGCTGTCCGGTGCTCAACGATCTTTTTCGCCCACGATGGAACGAAAGGACCCCTTTGGTGTTTCCGTCACACTTAAAGTTTCCGTCACATTTAAAATCAAAGAAGAGCGCCGGAGGCGAGTATGCCGCTTTCCCGGTGCTAACTTGGCACGCATCCGGAACCGCTTAACGCAGGAGGTAGTAATGCTGACCCGAGAGGCTATGACCGCGCACGCGGAGTGGATCGCCCCCGACTTGTCGTTGACCGAAACTGCTGTGCGCATGCGCGACAACAACATCGGATGCTTGCCCGTTGGCGAGAACGATCGCCTAATCGGCATGATCACCGATCGGGATATCGTTTGCCGGGGGGTCGCCCAGGGGCTGGACCCGAAGACCACTACAGCCCGCGACGTAATGACGCAAGGCATCACCTGGTGCTTCGACGACGAGAGTATCTCTGACGTCGTCGAGCGCATGGCGCAGAAGCAGATCCACCATATCCCGGTACTCAACCGGGACAAACGGATGGTCGGCATCGTGTCGCTATCGGACTTGGCGCTGAGAGGACCCCAGGAACTGTTCTCGAAGGTCTCGACGCTCACGTCGCGTGATGCTCTGCGCCATGCGTCGCAGCCGACCCACTAGCCTTTGATCGGTGGGGCTTCACGTCGCCTTCGGAAAGCGAATGCGACGATCGGACCACGAGCGACGACGCGGATGACGTGGCAGGAAACCCCTTCCGCGGACTTGACATCTTCGACTGAGGACTGCGGCAAGCGGATTTCGGCGCAGCGTCGCGTTGTAGTCGCCGCTGATGAGCGTCCCCGCGATGCGGGCGCGCTTTCACAGAGGGCCCGGTCGCCTGAGTCGTGGTTATTTTTTTGCCCGGGCTACGAAAACTTCCAATCCCGATTGGGACCAGAGGCGGCCCTGGCTTATCATTGAGGCGGTTGAGGGCAACGCCTCAGACCGAGCGAACAGCCGCGTGGGCGCCGTCAACAGTCGCTTGAGAGATGCCGTCTGCGAGGGTTGGGGCATTTCGTGCCCGTTCCGCCGGAGAGAAGTCGGTAGACATTAGCGCGAGCGATCTTCAGGCGCGGGCAATCTCGGAAGCCCAAGTACGTCCTGCTATAAGGAATTGGTGACCGACCCGCCTCAATCACCAATGCCAGGATTCGGCGATAACAAGTCGGCCTTGTCAGGCTTGCCCTCCCAGTCCTTTGCATCCGGCGGCGGCTCACGCTTTACGGTGATGTTCGGCCAGACCACAGCATATTTGGCATTGATGGTCAGCCATTTTTCGAGTCCGGGCTCGGTGTCTGCCTTGATCGCGTCGACCGGGCATTCCGGCTCGCAAACACCGCAATCGATGCATCCGTCCGGGTGGATGACGAGCATGTTCTCGCCCTCTTAGAAGAAGTCTACAGGGCACACCTCGACACAGTCCATGTACTTGCAGCGAATGTAGCTATCGTTGACGACGTAGGTCAATTAAGCGTCCTTCCGGCGGTCGCCGTCGTCAACTCATTCACGGTGTTCGCCACTGCGGTGTTCACTCGTTGGCTGAAAATGGACGCAGAGAAGGCCCGCGTCCTCGGGCTGGATCGGAACGCCGAGCAGTAGGCATTGAGGGGCCGAAGGGCTCGCACTTGTTAGGTTGCAGCAGTCTTGGCAAACACCGAAGCGCCGATGCGTCCCAATCGCAGCTAGAGTGGTCAGCACTTGGTGCAGGGCGTGGTGCATCGCGGTTCGTTCTTTCGCGTCGAGCGAATCCACAGCGCGCACCAGAACTTCGAACGGATCGCGCGCAAGCGCTTTCCTACCCTTGTCCGTCAGTCGCAGACTGACGCTTCGCCCATCCGCCTTGGATCGCTGTCGGACCAAGTACCCGCCTGCTTCGAGCGCTTTGATGGCTTGCGATGCGGTGCCCGAGGATATCCTTCCGACCATGATGCTTGTCCTTCCCAAAAATCATATCCGCGCGTAGACAATGATGCAGTCCAGACAGAATGGGCGTAGCGACAATGGTCCCATCTCGCTGGACCGCTCGACCTAGCGGAGCATCCTTGTCCAACGATAAATGCGTGCGCGTCTCATTGTAGTAGCAGGAATACGAGGTCTGGATCCGCCGCAGATGCCGCGCGCCGAAGATGAGAACGTGATCCAAGCAGTCGCGCCGAAGCGTTCCGATCAGGCGTTCAGCATATGGATTCTGCCACGGCGATCTCGGTGATATTGGTCGGTCACGGATACCCATCGCCCGAACCCGGCGTCTAAAGGCCTGCCCGTAAGCACCATCATTGTCGCGCACCAGATAGGCCGGTGCCGTATCCCACGGAAATGCTTCTATAATCTGTTGCGCTAGCCACTCGGCGGCCGGATGCCGGGTGACCGCAAACCACAGCCGCCGCCGCCGTCCGTGGCCCACAACAACAAATGCAAACAGGCGCTCGAAGCTCACGGTCGGAACCACGCACAGATCAATTGCAGCAATCGCCTTCGCATGGTTGCGCAGGAATGTCCTCCAGCTCTGGGATGGCGGACATCGGCGTCGCATCATGTACTTGGACACCGTCGACTCGGCAACCTCGAACCGAAGCTTCAGCAATTCACCATGGATGCGCGGGGCGCCCCATAACGGGTTTTCCCCGTTCATTCGTCGGATGAGATCGCGAAGCTCGCGCTCGATCCTGGATCTTCCGGCCCGGCCGCGGGATTTCCAGGGCCAATAGGTCCTGAACCCCGCCCGATGCCACCGCAGGATCGCGGCCGGCTCAACGACGGCGGGCCAGACCGAGCAGGCTCGGCCACAGCCGGGTCATCCACACCAGCAGCGCGCGATCACTGCCCAGCAGCCGAAGACGTGGCGGTCGTCGCCTCGATGCGATGTTGAGCTGATGACGGAGAAACAGGTTCTCGGCTTCAAGCCGGCGCCGCGACCTGAACAGATCGGCGACATACGTTCCCAGTAAGTGGACTATCGCGAGCATCGTATCGGATGATGCGCTGATTCTCCCTCACCGCGCGAATCCGCCCGGCCCGAATTTTCGGGAACCACAAGTCCTCTCGTAAAGGTACCCCTCGTGTTCTCATTTCCACCGGCGCTTCATATCCCATGCTTTGAGGACTATACGGTCGTATTTTGCCTGCTCTACATCGGGATGCGAACATAGACGCTCGCGCGCCTTAGCCAGCCGGGCGCGACGGGGCAGTACCACTGCGGGATCATCGTCCACGGCCAAGGAAGCCGCCACAAAATCCGTTAGGGCTTCTTCAAATTCCCGGTAAAGCCTGGCGATGTCGATCTTGTTGGTCATGTCAGTCTAGCTCTTTTGGACACGCGCCTCTCATTCCAAAAAGGTTAATACCCCTGCCGTCGTCATGGCCGTGCCGAGGTTACCCATTGTCGCGCCCGGACCATTAGACGTCGTAATAGAGAATGAACTCGTACGGATGCGGGCGCAGGCGCAGGCGAATCTCATCGATCTCGCGCGATCGTTTGTAGGTGATATAGGTCTCCACCACGTCCCTCGTGAACACCTCGTCTTTGAGCAGGAATTGTTGGTCACCTTTGAGCGCATCGAGCGCCTCATCGAGCGATCCGGGGGTCGAGGGGACCTTGGCACGCTCTGCCGGCGGCAGGTCCGGGGGCGTCTCAATCTGTTTCACGACCTCGCAGGCATTTGCCTCACAGGCTCGAGACTCTCAACGAGATCGCCTTGCCCTTCGTCCCCAACGATCCGCTCACCCTCTCGGGAGAATCAGCTTGATCAAATCGCTCATCAGGCCGCGAGCTTACCCCGTTTGTTCGCTGGCGACACCACGAGCTTGTTCCCGCGTGCTGGCAGGGCCCCGAATAGCGCATTGTATACGAATGACCTAAGCGGGTCGACTGTGGATCACCGCCGCATCCGCCAACAGCGTGGCAAAGAGCACGAACAAGTAAAGGATCGAAAATGCGAACAGGCGGCGAGCGGGGCGCTTTTCGGCGCCACTGCTCCTGCGCAACTGCAATGCAAGCAGGATGATCGTCGCTCCGGACATCCCGGCGGTCGCGCCATAGATCGCTCCCGCAAATCCGAGTGCCCAGGGCAGGATCGAAATCGGCACCAGCAGGACGCTGTAAATGAGAATCTGCCGCTTTGTTTCGGCCGTGCCAGCCACGACCGGCAGCATCGGGAGGCCGGCACGGGCGTATTCGGCAGCACGATTGAGCGACAGCGCCCAGAAGTGGGGGGGCGTCCACAAGAAGATGATCAGGAACAGAATGAGCGGCTCCACCCCAATGCGGCCGGTGGCCGCAACCCAACCGATCACCGGCGGAAAAGCGCCGGCGGCGCCGCCGATGACGATGTTTTGCGGCGTTCGGCGCTTTAGCCACATCGTATAGACGACGACATAGAAGAAGATCGTGAAGGCGAGCAGTGCTGCCGCGGCAATGTTGACCGCAAAACCCAGGACGGCGATGGAGCCCGCTGCAAGCATGAGCCCGAACGCGAGCGCTTCCGCGCGCGATACACGGCCGCGCGGGATCGGGCGCATGGCGGTGCGGGTCATCACTGCGTCGATATCGGCGTCGTACCACATGTTGAGCACGCCGGCGGCTCCGGCGCCCGCCGTAATGCAGAGAAGGGCGACGAAGCCGATGAGTGGATCGAGGCGACCAGGCGCAACCAATAGCCCGACCAATGCGGTGAACACGACAAGCGACATGACTCGCGGCTTCATCAGCGCGACGAAGTCACCAAAGCTCGCGTGACTCCTTTGCAGAGGAACAGTGTGCAGAGGAACAGTGCGACCGATTTGACTCAAATCGGCACCTTGACTTGCGGGCGACATGAATGGACGTCCTGTGGTCAAGCGTTGATCAAAACCCCCACCTTAGCAGGCGCTGCATGACAACAGCGGAGCAGAATCATTCGTCCCCATCGTCATGGGCATCATGTTGTGATTGAGTCGACATTCCCCAGATGACTCCCGAACTGGTGTGAATATTAGCGCTTTTCCGCCTTCCCTGTAAACCAGACGCGAGGTGCGGACGGGCCCCAGCACAACGGGCGGCCCGAACGGTGGCCGAGGGGCTGATCTGGCCATTTTCCCAAGCGTGAGACGTTCGATGGTCATGCATTCAATAGCAGCCGACAGGGGGAGTGCGTCCCAATGCTCTGGGCGGACGACGGCGAAGCCACTCCGTCTCGAACCGGCCCATCTGGCTCGGCGAAGCCGCGCTCCGCCATGCGGTGAAATCGCGGTGTGCCCACGAGTGGGGCGGATGGGGCCGATTAAGTGATGACGGACCGGGACACTATAACCCGGACCTTGAGCGAGGGCCCCTGGGGCGGAGGAGTAATAACCCTCCAAGGTGGTGCGCAATCGAGTCTGCGGCCCGACACAGTGCGGGACAACCGTTGTGACTACGAGGTGCATGAAGGGCGGATGCAAACCGGATGTCGGACGGCGTATGCCGGGAGCAGGCTTAAACCGCTGACGATCCGGGAAGGCGCCGCTTGCGAGAGCTAAATTGCTCATTTCTTCTTGCCGTCCGGTTCGAACTGCTCGAGGAAGCTCCACAAATCGTCGGCTTCCTTCTCGTTCTTAATCCCCGGAAACACCATTTTGGTGCCCGGAATCTTCGCCTTGGGATCTTTGATGTATTCCTTGAAGGTCCCTTCGTCCCAGACGATCCCGGAATTTTTATTCGCATCCGAGTAATTGTAGCCTGACACCGAGCCTGACTTGCGTCCTTTCAGGCCGTTGAGGACTGGGCCGATCATGTTTTTGGCGGTTTCGCCTAATTTGCTATGGCAGGCCATACATTTCTTGAACGATGTTTCTCCCGCGGCGATATCTCCAGCAACCGCCGCTCCCGCCGAGGCCGCGAGCGCGACAATCGCAATCGAAACCCTCTTCATCATTCTGCTTGACCCTTTCTCTTGGCTACAATTCTAAGACGAAGTGCCGCGAGCCGATGACGCCGAAGCGCAACGTGAAGGGGGGCGAACCATATTGCTGGTGGCGGCAGCTCAAATAGCTTTCAGCGACAAAATACACGATTTCCGGCGACTTTCATAGCTGATCTAGCGGCGGAGGCAGGGGTAGTGCCTCAGTTTGAATTTCGCCGCGACATTGCGCGGGTTGCGCCCTGTCGGCCCGGCCGGGCATACTCTAAGGATGGCCACCCGTCGCGCCCCAAGAGACCGCGTGACCCCAGCCAGCTCGGAAAGCTGATCGTGGACATTTCGACCGGGGATGTTGAGGACTCGCTCCCGCCAACCGAGGATGGTACAAAGACCCCAGAAGCTGTTTTTCTCGGTACTATGGGGGGACGCAAGGGCGGGAAGGCTCGCGCGGCGGCGCTGTCGCCAGAGCGACGTAAGGAAATTGCCCGCATTGCCGCACGTAAGCGATGGGACAAGCGCCGCTAGAATCCGGTGAATTATTTTCGATCATGGCGACGCGGGCCGATCCGGCCAATCTGGGAACCGCGGACTGCACCTAGATCATCTTGAAGCAATCGAAGGTGCATTCGGCGGCGATGTCGATTACGCGATGCTGGTGAAGCTCTACGGCGAAAGCCCGGAAGCTGAGAAGCGCTACAGCCCGGCAGAGTGCATCGGCATCCGCATAGCTCGGATCGAAGGCAACCCCGATCCGAAGCACGTCTCGACCAGCTACGCCGAGCGCCAAAACCTCACGATGCGGATGAGCATTCGGCGCTTCACCCGACTAACGAATGCCTTCTCGAAAAAGCTCGAAAATCATGTCCTGTCGGTCGCACTGCACTACATGCACTACAACTTCTGCCGCATTCACAAGACGCTGAGGGTTACGCCCGCAATGGCCGCTGGCGTGACCGATCGCCTTTGGGGGATTCGTGATATTGTAAGGGTACTAGAGGATTGGGAGAATACAATCTAGCGGAGGCGAGGATGCTAGTCATCTGGCTCGGTGCGCTATTCGTTCTATGCGGGCTGGTATTCATGGTGGCTCAGCCTATCTGGCGAGGGCGGCTCAGTGAAGCGAGACGAAGACGAACATCTTCGGCAGTACCACGTGATACTCTGGAGCCTCACACTCTGGAGCCTCGTAAGCCTGGTGCCGGGTTTTCATTGAAAGCGAGTTGGCCTGGCCTCTTACTTATCGTGCTCGGTGGCATGCTCTTGCTAGCGTCGGCTGGCCTCTGGCCGCAATAGCCGTATTTCAAACTGAGGCACTACCAGGTAGGGCAATCGGGTGAAGAATTGCGTGACAAAGGGCTGAAGTGCTGAATGTGTCGCGATCCTCTGATTCGGTTTACGGAGGACGCGATGGAAAGGGCTGCGGGGGAATTCAGGGCGATACACGAAGCCGTTGTTGTTCTGGACTATTTCAAGGATTTGCCAGACCCGCGTCGGCTTGGCAAAGTCACTTATCCGCTCGGCGAGTGGCAGTACCGGGCGGAGCGGAGACGTTCGTCGATATCGCGCGGTTCGGCGAGAAGAAGATCGGTCTTTTCCGCCGGTTCCGGCCGTTTCGCGATGGAACGCCTTCACACGATCACCCCCGAAATTGTGAAGACAATCCCCGGCCGCCGCGCTACACTCCGCTCAGCAGGTCGCGGCGCCCGCGTGACCAGCGCCGGAAGTGGAAACATTGGGTCACCTCGAGCCTCTCGACCGTTCGAAGAACGGCTGAGGGAGGTTGGCTATGCTCCATGTGATTACCGGTGCGGGCGAGAGCCCGGCTTACCCAATCGTCCGCAAGATCGGGTTTGCGGATCTGAAGGACGCGGTAGCGAAAGGCATCGACGACTTCTCGGCGGTGCCGACCCACGTCATTTTCCTCGCCATCATCTATCCCCTCGTCGGCCTGTTTCTGGCCCGCATGACATTCGGCTACGACGTGGTGCCGCTCCTCTTCCCGCTCGCGGCGGGCTATGCGCTGATCGGCCCCTTCGCGGCCATCGGCCTCTACGAACTGAGCCGGCAGCGCGAACGAGGTGTCGAGGTCTCGTGGAAGCACGCTTTCGGACTGCTGCGATGCCCTTCCCTTGACGCCATCGCCGCCCTCGGAGTGGTCTTGATGATCGTGTTCCTGATCTGGCTCGCTACCGCACGGTCGCTCTATCAGTCGCTGTTAGGCTACGGGTCGCCGGAATCGATCGGGCAGTTCCTCAGCGACATCTTAACCACCTCCGCGGGTTGGGCCCTCATCATCGCCGGAAACGGCATCGGCTTCCTGTTCGCCGCTTTCGTGCTGACTATCAGCGTCGTTTCCTTCCCGCTGCTCCTGGATCGGGATGTCGGCGCGATGGTCGCGATGCACACGTCGGTCAGGGCGGTTCTTCGCAATCCGCTGATGATGGCGGCCTGGGGTCTCTTCGTCGCCGTCGCCCTGGTGATCGGCGCGTTGCCGTTCTTTGTTGGGCTCGCGGTGGTGATGCCGGTGCTCGCCCATTCGACCTGGCATCTCTACCGCAAGGTCGTGGAACCGGACCTGAGCCCGTGACAGGACCGCCACCGCCGACCGAAGGGACGGCGCTATTGCTGCAGATTTCCCAGCCGTTCTCTTCCCCTGGACCCACGACATGGGCCATAGAAAGCGTAATCTGAGTGGACTTGCGGCGCCGGTCAGAAAGCCGGCAGCAGAGTTGGATCGACACCGACTCTGGATTGAGCCTGATCTTCCGAGGCCGCGGCATCGGCTTTGTGTTCGGCGTGACCGCGCTCGCTAATTCTTTGCCGACCCGCCGAGTTTGGACGTTCCGGCCTGGTCCCGAGCTGAACAAAGCTCATCGGCGAGCTTTTGACGGCTCGTCCCCAATAAAGTTCATGGTGTCGCCGACGCTAGAGCATTTTCCGGCGAAGTGAGCACCCGTTCGCCGAAGAAAATGCGACAAAACAATAGCCTCTAGACCATGATCCGATTCAACCTGGTCGGATCATGATCTAGAGGTCGCCCCATCACCACTAGGTCCCAGCCCCAAAAAATATAATCCGAGTGAAAAGCGTGTAGTTCGATTCGAACACCATGATGCTCACAAACACCAACACCAACACTGGCGGGACCAGAATGGCATACATCAGGGCCAGCCGCTCCCAGGCCATGTGCATGAAGATCGCGACAATCAAGCCTGCCTTCAAAATCATGAACAGGAGGATGAGAGACCATCTGAGGTATCCATGGATACCGAAGTAGTCGACGA
>WNGR01008877.1_pt1 | contig 12466 bp, 15 predicted proteins | sample 5407581 | NCBI WGS metagenome assembly WNGR01 (sample SAMN13153383, study PRJNA577476) | soil metagenome | isolation source: 80 cm soil or saprolite under Garry oak tree replicate 2 | place: USA:California | collected 2016-06-15
CTACGCCGATCCCGACCGTGTTCATCCCGTCACGCATCGGGGCCGTTACTTCGAGACGGACGGCATCTTCCAGTGTGAGCCATCGCCGCAACGCACGCCGCTGCTGTTTCAGGCAGGCGGCTCCGAGCGCGGCACAAGTTTCGCGGCCCGGCACGCCGAATGCATTTTTCTCGGCGCGCCGACGCGCAACGGCCTGCGCAAGGCCGCGCAGAGCGTGCGCACTGCACTCGCCGAAGCGGGCCGCGCGCCGGATAGTGCGCGGCTCTTCGCGATGCTGACGGTGATCGTCGATGAAACGGCGGAGCAGGCGCAGGCACGTTACGCTGAATATCGCGAACGCGCGAGCTACGAGGGTGCACTCGCGCTGCTGTCGGGCTGGACGGGCATCGACCTGTCGCGCTATCAGCCGGACGATACACTCGCCTATGTCGATACCGATGCGGGCCAGTCAGCGCTCGCCTCGTTCAGCAAGCTGGACCCCGACAAGGTGTGGACGGTGCGCGATGCCGTCGAGTTCGTGTCGATCGGCGGGCGAGGTGCGGTGGTGGTGGGCGACGCATCGCAGGTCGCGGATGAACTGCAGGCAATCGTCGAGGAAACGGGCGTCGATGGTTTCAACCTGACATGGGTAGAATCGCCGCGCACGTTCCGTGACATCGTGCGCTATCTCGTTCCTGAGTTGCAGCGCCGCGGCACATACAAAACCCGTTATGACGAAGGCACGCTGCGCGAGAAACTGCTGGGCGGTGACCGTTATCTGAGCGCGCCGCATATCGGCGCGAGTTATCGGCGTTCACCTCGCTGAGGGTTCGCCGCGCTCGCGCAACGCGAGTCATTCGATCAACTGTCGGCAAACACGCTTGCGACGTGCAGCGTGTGTGCATAGACAGCGCCGGCACGCAAAACAACGACGATTGCGTAAGCTTCGTCCAGCGCCTCGACGTGTTCATCGGCATCGAGCGCCCGCTGGTGAAAGAGCTGACGGCGGGCTTCGTTCGCTTGCGCATAGGCGACTGCGGCGGCAACGATAGAGACGAGGCCAGGTTTGAGTGCATCGGTGTCGAGGACGGCTCGCAGAAAATCGGCCCGTGCGGACGCGATGGGCTTGCCAGCCAGATGCGCTTCGTTGTCGAGCGTGAAGTCTTCGTTGCCGAGCGCGAGTGCTGCGCCGCCAAGCGATTCCAGCGCAGCCGCAATATAGCTCACGGCGAACGCCTCCTGCTCCGACGCGCCGCATTTGCGCGCCAGTTCCGCATGATGTTCGATACAGAACGCGCAGCGCGTCACCTGCGCCACGGCGACGGCCACCAAATGCCTGTCTTTCTCCGAAAGGTGCCCGTCGCGCCACACAGGCGCGGACAGTGCGCGAAAGGCCTTCGGGCCCGCATGCTTGCGTTCGAGTGCGCCGAGCAGGCGCGCTTCCTCGGCATGGGTACGGTCTTGACTCATCGATTCCTCTTTCACTTTATTTTTATCGATCAGCGCGAGCTTGCAACGCCCGTCTGCCCGGCGGCACCGGAGGCGGCGTGGATCGCCGTGCGGCGGACGGGATCGGCCGCAGCGAGCACGGCAATCAGGCTTAGCAGGCCGAGCGCGGAGATGTATGCGCAGATCAGCCAGGGCGCGCCATTGCCCGCCGCCAGCAAGGCTGCCGCAACGAACGGCGTCAGCCCGCCCGACAACAGCGTGCCGATCTGATAACCCAGCGAGATGCCGCTGTAACGCACTTCGACGGGGAACTGTTCGGCGAACCATGCCGCGCCGGGTGCGTAGATGGCAGCATCGAAGATAGCGAGTTCGATCGCATACACGAGCGGGAGATAGTACAGATCGCCGTGATCGAGGAACCAGAAGAACGGCCACACCAGCAAGCTGATACCGGCCACGGCCCAGATCGCGGGACGACGCCGGCCAATGCGATCGGACAGCGCGGCCCACAGCGGCGTCGCAATCACGGCGAAGATCGAACCGATGATCACTGCGCTCAACGCGGCCGACGCACCGCCGCGTTTCATGTTCAGGTAGCTGATCGCGTAGGTGGTCACGATCGCGTACATCGCGGGCTGAAGCAGGCGCAGGCCGATGGTCACGAACAGCGCGCGCCGGTGATGACGCAGCACTTCGGCGACGGGCAGACGGCGGATACGTCCCTCTGCCTTCACGGCGACAAAGGGCGCCGGTTCGTCGATGCGCGTGCGCACGAACACGCCGACTGCGACGAGTACGACGCTGAACAGGAACGGCAGGCGCCAGCCCCACGCGGAGAACGCATCGGCGGAGAGCGACGAGCGCACGATCAAAAACGTCGCCGACGCGAGCAGCATCCCCGCTGCGGAACCCGCCTGCGTGAACGAGCCGAGCAGCCCACGCGAACGTGGCCGCGCATGCTCGACGGCCAGCAGCGAAGCGCCGCCCCATTCCGCGCCTGTAGCGACGCCCTGAAGCAGGCGCAGCAGCACGAGCAGCGCAGTCGCGAGCAGGCCCGCCGTCGCATAGCTGGGCAATAGCCCGGTCAGCACGGTTGCAATACCCATCAGGACGAGCGAGAACACCAGCACCTGCTTGCGTCCGAGACGGTCGCCGAAGTGTCCTGCGAAGACGGCCCCGAGCGGGCGCGCGAAGAAGCCCACGCCGTAAGCAGCGAATGCGCCGAGGATGCCTGTCAACGGATTGGTCGAAGGCGGAAAAAACGTGTGACTGAAGATGAGTGCCGAAGCAGTACTGTAGATATAGAAGTCGTACCACTCGATGGTCGTGCCGATGAAGGCAGCGAATCCGACTTTCTTCGAGTTGGCGTGTGCGGTTGGGGTGGCGGGTTGAACGTTCGACATAAAGACTATAAGCAGAATGCAGGCAAGTTAGGCGAACGTCAGTTGTACACTGATTATCCAAAACTCCTAACGATAATCGATGCTTTGCTATCGAGACGCGATGCTAAGCGAGCCTCTATATTCGTGAAATGGAAAACATCGCGTGGACATAAGGCGCAATACTGGCTGAATTCATCGTTGTAACGGGCATACTCGCGCACACTGCATGCGCGGCACATATCGTTAGCAAGATTGATTCGTTGGAGAAGAGCAAAGTCTTTACTTAGGCTGCGGGATTGATCTCCAAACTCTTTTCCGATGATTCACGACGTCTCTCGCCGCGCACACGCGCTCAACCTGAACCACACCACTTTCGCATTACTCGGTGCACTGGCTGTCGGCGCTTCCCTGCTGCTCACCGGTTGCAGCAATCGGACGCCGACACCACGGCGCAGCGCGCACAAGCACACGGCAAGCCTTCGGCGCCGTCGGCACGTGGCCCGATCCACGACTATATGCTGGACGCGCGCTTGCGCCAAAACCGCATGCTGGAAGTCGCTCACAAGCGACCGAAGTAACTGTTAATTGCGGCGCCGCTTAGATGACTCGAGTGAGGCGGTAACAGCACGGTATGTTATGCAAGGCGAGCACATCCGGGAGGGGACGGCCATATTGCAGCGCTCGGCAATAGAGCATCACAACGAACGCGCATCAGGGTCGTGGACGGCGCCTGACGACGATTCGGTTGGCTATCGAATATTCGTTAGTCCTCTGTCCTCAAGGCGCCTCTGGTAGCTCTATGACGAACTCCATAGCGCGGGCATTACCTATTTTCAATCGAAGATGGCAGATCAACAGTTCGCAGTCGCTGTGAGATGAGGCTCGACCCTGCGCAGTCAAGCCTTCGCTCCTTCGCAGTCTTGACGTGTAACTAATGCGCGCAGTGCTACCAACTGCCTTATCCATATTCGGCTAACGATGTGGGAGCCGGATATATGCGAATTTATCTGCTCTGCAAGCGGTTCATCAGATACGACCGATCGCCGGCGAAAACCCGTCAGACGTTCTAGCGCGGCGTTCAAAAATTATTATCCCGCGGTGTACCCGCAATAGAAACATGGACAGCCTCGGCGATCGAGGCGAGCTACCAAACATTCATGCACTGCTTGATGCGCGATCGCTGGAAAGCAAAGCACAAAAAAGCGTTTGTCATAGCGTCGCCTGAAAGCTTCTAATAACTGACTTGCCTTCGTCACGTCCAGAAAGTACCGGGGCGCCGCTGCAGGCGCAGCGTGCACGGCTGCTCGCCGGAACGCATCTGCTTGACGTTCAGAACACTCTGGACAACGAACACTCTCTATCGGACGCAGCAACGGCGCTTCGCACGGTGATGACCTGATTGTGATGATCACCGTAGCAGTTCGTCTTCCACAGTTGACACGGGAATGGCATGGCCGACCTGACTTCTATCCGCAACAGCTATGTCGCCGCGCAACCGTCTCGCGTAGGCGTTCCGAAAGCGGCGCTGTACAGTTGGCTCTCGTGGATAATCCCCCGGGTTGTCGTGCTGCTGTAGGAAACTGCGGCGCGCCTCGGACTAATCGCGCCGCAAGTGCTGCCTGCCCAGAGCAGCGTCTTCGAAACGGCCGTGAACCTGGCCCGTAACGGCGATCTTTTCGTTCATCTCGGTGTGTCGCTGCTGCGCGCCGCAGGCGGGTTTGTCATCGGCGGAACGCTCGGCCTCGCGCTTGGCATCGTTGTCGGCTTTTCGCCGCTCGCGTAGGCGCTCCTCGAACGCTCCATCCAGATGGTGCGTGCAATTCCGTTCCTGGCAATGCTGCCGCTCGTGATCGTCTGGTTCGGAGTCGGCGAAGTCGCGAAGATTTTCCTCGTTGCGCTGGCGGTGCTCTTCCCGATCTACATCAACACGATGCTCGGCATTCGCCAGATCGATCCGAAGCTCATGGAGCTTGCCCGCGTAGTCGGACTTGAGCGGACCGCGATAGTGCGGCGAATCATTCTTCCGGGCACGATGCCGTCCATTCTCACGGGTGTGCGCTACGCGCTCGCGCATGCGTGGCTCGCGCTGGTCATCGCCGAAACGCTCGCAACGACGAAGGGCATTGGCTTCCTGGCGATGGATGCCCGCGAATTCCTTAACGCCAATGTCATTGTCCTCACCATGATCATTTACGCGATCATCGGCGTCGTCGCGGACGCGCTGATGCGTCTGCTCGAAGGCCGCTTCCTCTCGTGGCACGCGAATTACACGAAAGGAACGCGCAAGTGAGTCAGAGTACCGCTCCATCCCGCGATCGGGCTGCGGCAGCGCCTTCACACGAACGCGTCGGTACGCCGGCATTGGCCGTTGCAGTGCGTGGACTGCAACGGCGCTATGGCAGCCGCGTCGTGATCGACTCGCTCGACCTCGACATTCAGAAGGGCGAATTCGTCGAGCTTCTGGGTGAGAGCGGCTGCGGCAAGACGACGCTGCTGCGCGCGTTGGCCGGACTCGATCTGCCAGACGCGGGGACGATCCGCGCGCCGGAACGTCCGTCCGTCGTGTTCCAGGAACATCGCCTTTTGCCATGGGCGACGCTGTGGGAGAACGTCGCGCTCGGTCACGAAAGGACGATTGGCCGCGACGGCGCCGCGCGCGCTCGCTGAAGTCGGACTCGCCGGCCGTGAGGACGACTGGCCACGCAACCTCTCGGGCGGTCAGGCTCAGCGCATAGCGCTGGCACGGACGCTTGTTCCCAATCCCGCGCTGCTGCTTGACGAACCGTTCGCAGCGCTCGACGCGCTGACCCGCATCAAGATGCACGGACTCGTCAAGGAGCTCGTGGCTCTCCACCAGCCAGGCGTGCTGATCGTCACTCACGATGTCGATGAAGCACTGACCCTTGCAGACAGGATCATCGTGATGCGCGCAGGGCGCATCGCGGTCTCCTTCCGCCCCAGAGACCACGCCGACACGCTGCGGTCCATTCTGCTCGAAGAGCTAGGCGTTCAGTCTCATTGACCCATTTCCCGTCAAACCGAAGGATCTGAAAGGATGAGTGATTCATTGCTGAGCCGCCGCCAGCTGCTGCGCGCGGCGGGCGGCCTGCTGGCTGGCGTCGCCGTGGGTGGCCTCATTCCGGCGCAGGCAGTTGAGCCGCGCAAGCTGACGCGTAATACCGACACCGTACGAATCGGCTGGGGCTACGGCAGCCTGCCCGACATCGCGAAACATCGCGGCGTGTTCGAAAAGACGCTCGCGGCCAAAGGCATCAAGGTCGAATGGATCGGACCGTTCCCGAACCATGCGCCGTCGATTCAGGCCGTTGTCGGCGGCAGCGCGGACTTCGGCTTCTGGTGATCGACCACGCCCGCGCTCGCCGCGATGCTGGCCGGCTCCCCGATCGTCTTCAATGCGTTCGATATCTATTCGCCGCGCTCTACTGCCATCATTGTGAAGAAGACAAGCGGCATCAACTCGGTTGCAGATCTCGCGGGCCGCAAGGTCGCCGTGAACCGCTCCGGACTCGGCGAATTCCTGCTTATCGCGGCGTTGGAGAAACATCGCATCGACCGGGACAAGGTGCAGTTCGTCTATCTGAATCCGCCCGACGCCGCGCCGGCTTTCGCGCAAGGTAGGGTCGACGCCTGGTCGATGTGGTCGCCGGGCGTGGACATCGCGCGCTTCTCGAATGACACGAAGGACATATTCAACGAAGGCCGCGACCTGGACTTCCTGATCGACTACAGCTCGCTGGTCACCCGCCGCAGGTTCACCGAAGAAAACTCCGAGCTGATCCGCGCGGTCATCGATGCCTACTACGTTGAAGGGGCATGGCAGTCGTCGCATTCCGCCGAAGCGGAGCAACTCGTGCAGCGCGAGGGCAAGTATCCGGATCAGGTGCGCGACTATCTCGCCAGCCTCAGGCGCGTGAACCAGTTCCACGAGGCAGACGACGCCGCCTTCATCGCGCAGTTTCAGCGCGCCGCCGACTGGCTCGCGGAGCGCAAGATCATCAACTCGCGCATCAAGGTCGCGGACTACAGCATCAGAGTTTGAAGACGGGCGCGCGCATGACTGACACCAACGGTATCAAGGAAGCAAGTCCCACGCAGTGGGTTTCGCCGCTGAGCGTGACGCTCGGCTTCGCGGAGATTATTGCCGACATCGCCGCGACTGCGGCGGCGCGCGAACGGGAGCATCGCCTGCCGCGCGACTAGATCGCGAGACTCAAAGCGATTGGCTTCGGCGCGTTGCGTCTGCCGTCCGATGCAGGAGGCCACGGCGTGTCGCTCATCGAACTGTTGGTCGTTGCCCGCGACGTGGCCGCGGCAGATTCGAATATCGCGCATGCATTCCGCAATCATCTGTGGCAGGTGGAAACGGCGCTCAGGAAGCGGGATCATCCCTTCCACGCGCACGTACTGGCACTGAGCGCAGAGAAAAAGACCGTCGGCCCGAGCTTTGCCGGGAGCGATGTAAAGGCGGCCGGGGCGCGTCCGACTCAAGTGTTGAGCCGGCTCGAATGGGACGCTTCGCGCGACCTGTACGTCGGCTCGGGCGAGAAGGTGTACGCGACGGGCAATTTGTACAACGACGCGTTCGTCGGCCTCGCGGTGGAGAGCCGCGCGGGGCGAACCGTGCAATATGTGCTGGAGCGAAGCGCAGGCGTCAGCAACGAGGACGACTGGCAAGGTTTCGGCCAGCGGCTGACCGGCTCGGGCACGGCCCGCTTTCGCGACGTCACCGTGCCCGCAGCGAATCTTTATCCGGCCGACCCGCCGACATCCGAAGAAGCCGCGCCGTGGGGATTCACGTTCCATCAGGTCTATCTGACTAACTGCATTGCGGGCATTGTGCGCCGGGTCGCGCTGGACGCCGTCGAAGTGTTGCGCACGCGAGGCCGTAACTTCTATCACGGCGAAGCCGCGCATCCCGCCGACGAATCCGTACTTCAGTCGCAACTCGGCCGTATCCGCGCGTATGCGGCGAGCGTCGAAGCCACCGCTGACCGCGCTGTCGCTGCCCTGCAGCGCGCCTGGGACGCTTACGGCACGGGCGGCGAATACGAGGCCACGCCCGCCGCCACGCTCGTGGCGTCCGAAGCCAAGGTCGTGATCGACGACCTCGCGCCGCAGATCGCAAGCTTGCTGATCGATCTCGGCTCGGGCTCGGTCGTCTCGCGTATCGGCGCGCTGGACCGGCACTGGCGCAACATTAAGGTCATCGCCTCGCACAATCCGCGGCTCTACAAGGAGCGTTTGCTCGGACAGAACCTGCTGACCGGCCAGGTGCCGCCTACCGGCGCGTACTTCTAGGCGTGCGTGGAAGCGCCCGCACCCGCGCCACGACGTGACGCGACGGGCGGACGTTTGACTTTCGGTGGCCCCGTGTTCAGTCCAGCAGGCGGCGAACGCGCGGCACAACTTCCTCGGCGAAACGGGCCATGTCGGCTTCGAAAGGCTGGAACTGCAGCATGAACAGTTCGATGCCGGCGCGATGGAAATCCACAATGCGCCGCGCGACCGTAGCGTAATCGCCGACGAGGCCCGCAGCCGTGCCGCCGTTCGATCCGACGCGCGCCGAGCGCGCGAACGTCTGGTGCATCACCGTGTTGGGATCGGTGTTGGCCTTTTGCCGTTCCCGAAGCGGCTTGTCGAGTTCGGCCAGGGCGAACAGGTGCTCGAGATGAGCGTCCGCCTCGGACTGCGTCTCGCGCGCAATCACGAAGGCCGACAGGCCGAAGCGCAACGCATCGTGGCCGGCCGGACGCGCGCGGGCGGAGACATCGGCGATAAGACCCGCCACGTTGTCATGCGGCTGTCCGTTGATGAACCAGACATCGCCATGCGCCGCCACCAGCGAACGGGCAGGCTCCGACTCGCCGCCGACATGGATGCGCGGCCGCGGGCGGAACGGATCGGCCGGACGCAACTGATAGTCGTCGATGCGGAAGTTGTCGCCGCGATGCGTTACGGCTTCACCGCGCAGCAACGCATCGACGACGGTGATCCATTCGCGGCCGTAGGCGTAGCGTTCGTCGTGTTCCGCAAAGCCGATGCCGGCGCGTTCGAGTTCGTGACGATTCCATGCGTTCACGAGATTGATTGCGAAGCACCCGCCGCTGATGTGCTCGATCTGCTGCGCCATCTTCGAGAGCACGGCCGGATGGTAGAGATACGGCTTGATCGCGGCGATGATCTCGATGCGCGAGGTCAGCGCCGCCAATGCAGCCGATGCCGTCCACGCCTCGAGCTGATCGAGCGAAGGATCGTGCGAATTGATGGTGTGCTGTGCGACGAGCACCGAGTCGTAGCCAAGGCGCTCGGCCTCCAGCACGAGCGCCTTGTTGCGCGCCCATGAAGCGTCGTAGGGTTCCGCGGGATCCTGCAGCGCCGCACGGCTGCCATGTACGAGCGCCCAGACGCCGAAGCGGAGAAGTTTGGACATTGCCTGAATGACCCCGAGCACAGAATAAGAAGGATGCCCATGCAAACGGCCGCACACGTCCGCCGTTCCAATTTCTATCGATATCCAATTGCCGTATTGGCATTTGCAGCGCGCGCGGCTGCGAAGTCGTCGAACGCGGTGTGTGCAGGGAGGCGCGCTATGCCGTCGCCCGCGGGGTCGTGAAATTGGGTGAGAAGCGCCTCTTCCGCACGAATGGCGACGTCGTCGAAGAGCTCGGCGAGCGCGGTGGTTCGCAATGCCGCTCGAAGGCCATTCTATCGAGCGACAGACCGCCCGGCGGAGGTTCCCGCCGCGCATTCAGAATGGTCACGACGCGCCTGCGGTATTCGTCGGTGCGGCACGGCACACCGGGCGGCGGATCATAGGCATACGCGGCCGGCTTCACGCCTGTGGGAACGGGATAGTTCAGGCCGGCCTCCACGTCGACCGGTGGACCGATAACGACATCGCTCATGGACGCACTTTTTGCACAGTTCCGGTGTTGCCCGCGCGTCGGGTCGGCGCCCGTCAATGCGGCGGCGCTTCTACTGGGATGTGGAATGCATCGACGGTATGACCGAGGTTGAAGTATCCCGCCCGCGCATAAACCGCAATGTTTTTGAGGCGCTCCAAGCGAGTGCATTCCACGGCGGCTCAGAAAGTGCGACACGATTGCCCTCTGCGACGACCGATTGCTTCAATCCGGGCCGCCGTCAACCGCTGCGCAACGAAGCTTTTCTGCAATGCATTGCACGTTGTCAGACGCGTCGAGCGATTTGTCAGGAACCCGCGCCCTCAGTGAGAACGGCAAGCTTCGTCACGCCCGCATGCTCGATCGCCGCCATTGCCTTCGCGACCGTACCGTAAGGCACGCTCGCATCGGCTTGCAACGAGACGCTCGAGGTCGGGTCTCGCGCGGCGAGCGCGCGCATTGCCGCATCGAGCTGTTCCAGCGTGCGAGTCTCGCGGTCCACGTAGATCTGCCCGTGCGCGTCGATGCTTACCATCATCGTTTTGGTGGTCGGCGCCGGAGCGGTGGCCTCCGTCTTCGGCAGCTTTACATGCAACGCATTGTTCAACAACGGCGCCGTCACGATGAACGCGACCAGAAGAACGAGCATTACGTCGACGAGCGGAGTGATGTTGATTTCACTCAACACGTCATCGTCGTCGGATGAAGACGAGAACGCCATTATGCGAGTACCTCCTTGAGCGGGTGGGCGACGGCGGCCTGCGCGCGCGGCACACGAAACCCAGCCTTTTGCGCGAGCGTGACAAAGTCGATTGCGAATGCGTCGAGGTCTGCGGCGCCGCCTTTCAGGGCCTCTCCGATTGGACCGGCAACCACCGCAATGTTTGCCGACTCCGCATGCGAGATCGCCGCCAGCGCGTGGATGATGCCGAACACGGTTCCAAACAGACCGACGAACGGCGCAGTGCTGCCGATCGATGCCAGCACGGCCAGGGCCGCTTCGGCGCGGCGGCGCTCGGCCTGGATCTGCTGGCGCAGATGGCGCTCGAGCAGATCGTGGCGGCTCCAGCTATGTTCAAGGTCTCCCGCGTCGCTATCGTCTGCGCCGGCCAGCGCGTCGAAGCCCGCCGATGCGAGCCTGCCAAGCGGGCTGTCCGGGCGGTCGAGTGCAGCCGCCGCCGCAAAGCTGCGAGCGGCCCAGAAACTGCTGCCGTAGCGCCGGCTGCCGGCTGCCGCGCGCGTCGCCTGAAAAGCCTTGACGACGATGAGCGTCCAGGTAATGACAGAAAAGATTCCGAGCAGCCATAGCGCGCCCTGTACGATGAATTGAGTCGATGAACCGGTCATGTTGCGTTCCTTTACGAATCGTAAGCGTGGTCGATGTGGGAGGAAGATGGCGCCTTACTGTGCGAGCCGGAAGTCGATCGGCACCGTCACCCAGCCGTCGACCGCCTGCTCGCCGCGCCTGGCTGGCACGAAGCGCCAGTTGCGCACGGCATCGCGCGCGGCCTCGTCGAGCACACGACGGCCGGAGCCGGTTTGCACCGTCACGGATTCGGGCGATCCGTCGGCTAGCACGTGCACGCGCAGCAGCACACGGCCCTCCCATCCCTGGTCCTGCGCAATCTGCGGATAGTCGGGCGCGGGGTTGTGTAGGTACGCGGCGTCGCCGATTGGCGCGGTGGTGGACGGCGTGTCGGCGCGCTGCACGGACGGCGCCGCTGACGTCGCTGATTGCGTGGCAGGCTGAGGTGCAGCTTGTGGTGCAGTCGGCGATGTCTGCTGGGTGGTTTGCGGCGGCGCCGCGCTCTGGACTACAGCAGGCTTCGATGTCGGCTTCGGATCGGGCACCCGATGTTCGACTGGCCGCGCAGGCACCGGACGGGGCGGCTTCGCCTCGCGCGGTGGCTCCACGGGCGGTCGTTGCGCAGCAGCTTCGACATGAGCGGCTTGTGGCAGCGGACGCGGAGCGCTGCCAACGGTCACGGTCATCGGCAACGGTTGCGGTGGACGAGCAGGCGCGCGCGTTTGCCAGGCGTGGACGAGCCACCAGAGTGCTCCGTGCACCGCGACGACCGCGATCGCCGTCAGTGCGAACGTACGATGCGCTTGTGATGCGGCCAAACGCGCAGGCGGCGATACGCCTGATTGGCGTCCTGCCTCGCGCGCGGCTGAGCCGCCAGCCGGGGGCTCAACGCTCGTAGCGGCGCTGCGTGCATGGCTGGCTTGCCCATCGTCACGATGAGCGGTTGCTTCCGCTGATCTCTGCGCCTGCGCGGCCCGGCGTGCAGCGGCATAACGATGAGTGAGCGCTGTACTCATCGTGCGGCTCCGGCGGGCGTGAAAGTGTTAATTGACATTGATAGGTATCTTTCTCGTTGCTTGACGCACGCTTCGCTCAGGGTAGGGCACGAATCGCAAAGTCACGGATGGTCTGGCGCGAAGCGGTCGAGCGGAAGCCAAACCAGCCTGCGTCGGGCAGCGGCCCAGCCGCCGCGAAGCACGGCTTGCCGTCAAGATAGAACCGTGTGCCTCTTCCATCGACGACAATCCTTACGCGGTAGGCGTGATTGCCACGCAGCAGCCAGGGCGGCGCGGTGTATTCGGCAAGCAATGGCCGCGACGGCGTGCCGTCGTAGTGACGAAAGCGTGTGGTCGTGTTGTCGTTGCCCCCGACGCCGGCGTAGTACAGCGTCAGTGAGTCGTAGTCGGTAAAACGGCCGGAACCGCCGA
>WNGR01006518.1_pt1 | contig 12465 bp, 15 predicted proteins | sample 5407581 | NCBI WGS metagenome assembly WNGR01 (sample SAMN13153383, study PRJNA577476) | soil metagenome | isolation source: 80 cm soil or saprolite under Garry oak tree replicate 2 | place: USA:California | collected 2016-06-15
GGGCCCTTATAAGCCTGAAAATTAACTTTAGCCCCAGCGGCCTTGCAAGAGTAGTTGCATGTTGGATACGACTGGCACACGGATCGTTGTTTCGGCGCCCAAACGATGAGGGTGTTGTAGAACATGCGGTCTGGCTCGATGCTCTGGGTCCGTCCAGCCATATTACGAAAATCTCTAGCCGAGCTCTGTTGCTCACAAGGCGCCCGCATGTGAGGCCCCACTAATAATTCCGAACCCTGTGAGGAATCATTCAGGGTACAGTATTACAAGTATACCACGAACTAATGCCGTTAATTCATCGATAACATTGCAGAGTTGCCACCCCGCGCGTGATAGCATGGCCAAAAAAATCACAAGCAAGGAGTCATGACGCGTCGGTTCCGTGCACAACACGCAATTAGGGGTGAGAACGATCCAGAAGATGTGGTCCATATGGTAGGAGTAGAAGACGGACGGGAAGGAGGAGAAATTTCTCGCCTCGCGTCTCACTCAGACGTGACGGAAGTGTAAGGAGGAATTGGTGCCGTCGCATGTGGGACCCAACCTAGACACCCGATAGACCGCCGCTTCTAATGGCGAAGAGGCCGAGCCAGCGACCCGTTCATTGAGTACCACGGAATAACCCAACGCCGCCGACCCTTGAGAAACAAAACCTCGTTATCGCGGCTTCTGGCCAGTGCCAAGCGGTCTAATTGTTCAAGGCACTGTTCAAATTATCATGTGCCTCGGTGGCAGTTAGTTGAGGGACTTACGCAATTAAAAGCCGACTTTTCATCCGGCGTAAATCATTGGGGGCCGGGATGATCGCGCCAGCTCAAGCGCTTCCGTGTCCAGCGACCTGTAGCGGTCAAACGTCAAAAGTAACGGGTGAAGTTTACTAAAAAGGTCTCACCTTTTCAAAGCGCGTCACGTCCCATCTTACATCAACGTAGTCAATGTTCTCGCGAGGCATCCACCACTCGAGGAACGCGAAGAACAGACAATCGACGATTAGGATTATCGTGTAGATTGGGCCAACAAAAGGGCCCAAGCTCATTGTCCTATTACGTATCAGAACCCCTGGGGCCTTGGACGGAGTGAATGTCAAAAGGCTCACCGATGAATTCGAGTCCACAAGGGATACGGGGGCGTCGCCAGAACCGCACGGTAGACAACCTCGGTGCGCTCTGCAATCCTTGTCCAGTCATAAAATCCACGAATTCTCTCATGTGCCCGGTGTGGATCGTGGTCTCCCCGCGACACGCGTGCAATTGCCTCCGACATCGCACGAAATACATCTTACTCACGAGGTCAGCTGGGGGGTTATTTTCAAGAGAGCGAAGAAGTAACCTTCTGCGGTGGGAGCGGCGAAAGAGATCATGTCTTCTGGAAGAATCTCGGGAACACCGCCGACGCGAGTGGAGACCACATGCAAACCCGCACACGCAGCTTCTAATATCGCAATACCAAATGACTCGGTAAGAGAGGTATTCATGAAAATGGAGCCTTGTTGGAGAACCTGCACACTAGTGAGTCGAAGTAGATGCCCGACCAAATCATTGACGATGCGCATACGGAGGGCACGTCCCGGTGCGCAACGGGACCGAGCAGAGTGATCCGATCTTGCAAGAAATGGGTCTCACGCATTTGGAGAAGGTCAATCATTTTAGGTCCGTCTCCACCTGTATGGCGAAAGGGACGAGATGACGACATAACGTATGAAATCACATGAAAATGCAAGATACGCACCGACAACGAAACGAACGTTGGGAAAAGCTGCGCATATACGCGGAGCCGTAGCCACAAGGAGATCGACACCCTTCCTGTAGGCCAAACGTGAGACGACAATAATAGTTACTGTGCGGGTGTCGCACACAAAACGGTCAGAGGGTTCTGATCATATCGGGAAGAATAGAAGCGAACACTGACTCGTTTCTATGGGGGGCACGGAACGCGCAGGGCAAAAATGATCTGCCACTATCGCATTGGGGATGACGTAGACGGATTTGGGGGGGAGATTGGCGCGTAGAACCGTATTTTCACGTCTAAGAACCAAGACGATTATGCTTCCGAACGAAATGATGGTGGAGAGTGCGCCCATTACCCTACGTGCGAAACACAAATGGCCGCATCAACATTTCGGAGCATTCCCTCGAGGAGCTTGTTCGTCAGGATACTGGCCGCATCGGCAAAGCCGAATAAACTATGATCAGTGAACACGGTGCGAACACCGAGCAGATGTGCATGCAGGACACCCTCATGCCCAAGCGAGGACAAACTTGCGTGTGAATGGATAATAGTGATTCGCTCGCGGAGGATAATAGTACGGAAGTAGGGTAGGAAGGTGAGGAAGTTGGGTAAAGTAGCAGATGACACAAGGGTCGGAAACGGAATGTGATAGACTTTCAACCCGGGAATGAGCCAGCGAATGCCAACACGGTCGGGGGGATGACTGTGAGTGATGACTATGACCTGTAGCAGATTTCAGCAGGGAGAGCGGGGAGAGCGACAAAATGATAATAGGGTTTAACCACCTTGTGCCCTCTCCGGATGAGGGAAGCGCCAAGCATGTATATGTGGTTCTCAACGCCTCCAACGTCTGGGTGAAAGAAATCGGAGATCATACTGGAGATTGGTAAGCTGACATGCTGATGCTTGATGGAGGAACCACCCACGCACGCAATAGAGAGGGATGAAGGGGGTTCCATGAACACGACCTGGCGACGCGTAAGAAAGTGCCTAGAAGGCTATTACAACCGCCAACACATGTTTTGTTCGTACTTACGAGTGGGTCTCTTCCCACGGGTCTACCGATGGGACCCCTCAAGTAGGGGCCGTGGCCTCAATTATTCAGCGCTTTGGACGTCCTTTCCATGAACACCGTCAACGCGATCCTTGACAAGTACGGTCGGTTTGGCCTCGATGCGGCCACTGCAGTGACCACCATTGGTTTTGCTGCAGCCAAAGCCACCACAAAGTTGGGCGTACGTCAACTCCCCATCCTTCTGCGACCTCACCCGGGTTCTTAGACCCGCACTTCCTACAGTTCTCCGTCACTCGTAGTGTAGCGTCCACGGCGGTGGGAGTCACAGGGACAGCTCTTGACTTCACACTCGGAAACCAGCTCGGCGCCGGCGCTGCCCTCGAACGCGCCACGTCCGTTACCCTTGCAGCTGCGGAGCAGCTCGCCCTCGTCCCCATCTTCGTTGGGGAGAGCCTCACGTCTGCGTCCCTTATCGCTGCGTACAGCTCCATCGATGCCCTTTCCTCACTTTTCCCCGGGGGCGAAGAAACCTCTTTCTCTATAGCCTCTTTCATCAATCTCATGCGTAATGACTGGAATAATCCCGAACTTGGGGAACACCTCCCTGAGGAACGCTTCAGCGTCGGAGAGGCGGCCCGTGCCCTTTTCGCCTGGGGCACTCTTCAAGGCGTCACTTACGACTGGCAAGTCACAAAATGGTCCAAGTATCTAAGCGAGATCCCGCGCGAGGGCCCAATCCCCGACATCCACACCCGGATGCGGCACAACTCCATCATCAACGTCACTGGGGATGTCTTATTCCCAGGGAACAAAGGCCAACTTCTCACTGCGGACATCACACAAATGGTGAGCGGGGCAGACAGCCTCGCCGTTGTCCCGCGCCACCCTAATCTCCCGGTCCCTACACCCCGCCCGCAATCGCAGAACGACCTCAGGCTCACGCTCCGCCGGCTCTCAAAAATGTGTCTTGCCGGATACGGTGGTGCCTCGCTCCTGTTTTTCGGTGTGCCCCCCAAACCGCCAATAAACCCCTCTGAGGAGAAGGCGACGCTCGAGGCGGCCGTCGAGGAGTCCGAGAAGCCCCAGGAGGATATGCAAAACCGGACGTTCCCTTGGTGGTCAATGCTTTTGGGCAAACACGACCACGACATCTTCCTGCACTATGCGAGCGGCGGCAAACGCGGGACAGACGTGACGGCCGTGATCGGGGACGAGGCGCGCATGCCACGCTTCTGGGTGCTCACTGACCACTCGCGGCAACAGATCGTGCTCGTCTTTCGGGGCACGATGACCCTCAACGAGGTCGCGGTCGACCTCACGTGCGAACCCGAGGAGTTCGAACCTGCGTGTGGTGACGACGAAGAGGAGGACTACGATTCCGACGGCGACGGCGACGAGGACGACCGAGAGGCAGATGACTCTGACATGCCCGGGTCAATACCGCCTGGGAGCGAACAGCTGCTCCGAGTTCCCACTTCGCGCCGGAGGCTCCGGAGCTCCTCGTTCAGGTCTGTGAATTCGTTCGAAGAGAAGCACCGCTACTTGGTCCATGGTGGAATCCTCAAGATGTCTCTCGCGATGGGTGGGCGTAATCGCCCGGTCTTCACCGCGGTAAAGGAAGCGTTGTCTCGGAACCAGGGTTACGGCAAGTCGTGTTCGTACTCTCACGAGTGGCTCCTGTCTGATTTCGTAGAATTGGTAATGTGCGGGCATAGTCTTGGGGCCGGTGTCGCGGGTGTTCTTGGCCTGGTGCGTCACTTTTTCTTAGTTGGGTGCCATAGGATGCGCGTGATAATTGAAGCGACGACCGCGTACACCCACAGAAATGGGCCGACCCCAAGACATGTCTTACAGCACGTTCTAGCGGCCTTCCTGTGGGCAGGCGCGTCTCTGTCTATTGCTTCGCACCGCCGTAAGTTGGCTTCCCCAGGGCGCCCCACCTTTCGGCCCTTACGTTCTATCCCCAGTGCCGCATACGATCCGCACCTCTGCGAACTTTCCAAGAATCTGATCACGTCCTTCGTCTACTCCCACGATCTCGTGTCGCGCCTCTCCCTGGGGGCGCTGCGCGACATGTCCCGCGCCGCCGTCTGGCTCTGCAAAGCAGAGGCGGAGGGCCGTCCCGAGGGATACAGCGGCATCACCCGTCGGGCGCTCAGACACAAAATGGGCTTTGGTTCGCCCGACGATCCCATCTGGGTGCGTGTCTTACCCCTTCCCAACTCCCGCGCGTCTGCTCACGAGGAACGCCCACCACGATGCGCAGTTCCTGTCCATCCGCAAGACGCTCGAGGCGAACATGCCCCTACACAGTCTCTATCCGCCCGGGCGCGTTCTGTGGGCCGTCCGCGACTCGGACGTGTCGTACGCTGCGCCGCCGCCCGCGGAGCGGCGCTACAGCCCGATGGAGGCATTGCGCGCGCAGCGGGAGGAGGACGGCGTCCGTCTGTTCGAGGTGCTCGACGTGGAGAAAGTGTTCACCCAGATTATTTTTTCCCGCGACATGATCAGGTACGAGTCATACGCCTCTGTCGGTGATGCCATATTGATATGAGGTCGCGTTCGGGTAGTTCGCACATGGCACACACGTACGACAAGGTTATCGAGGAGCTCCAATGAAGGTAAAACACATAGAAAAGGAGGGTCTTCTGCACCCCTCACATGTCGATTCTCAGCTCAGCATTTGCGCACGAACCGTTCCTGTCTTTTTTACATGTACATTACTTGCACGCATCTATATTGCTATATTCGTCACGACGTACGTTACAGGGTAAACAAAAAAAATGGCATGTAAGTACAAGCCCATTTTACCAGCGTGGCACCGGGGCGTCTGAACGTCCAGGGATGAAACGACCCCGTTCGAAACTGGTTCAAAACTGACGTCGCGGGAGAAGGGGGATATGTAAGTTCAGTCGACCTCAGTTTGGTCGCGCGGGCGGTACTTGATACCCTGTGACTCGAGCTCTTGCTCGACGTCTTCGGGAATCCGACCTTTCACGGTGATCGCGTACATCCCACGCACGTATTTATCTACAGCGCAACAAACACGTTAAGCAGAGTGGGACAAAAGACCACACGACGTACTTGTTCTTTGCCAACGCGCCACCCAGCTCTTCTCGGGGTCAGTGACCGCGACGGACCCGTCGAAATGTGTCGTCGTGCAAGCTTGAATACGATCCGGAGAGCCCTTCATCTAAAAAAAAAAGTGTCAAACCCTCCTTTCAAGCTTTAGAAGACGGACGGTTACCTGCATGATCTCCTCGCAGTTCGGACAGCCATTGCGCCGGAAGTCTATGGGTGTTTGTATGATCGAGCAGAGGAGACAGGCGCGCAAGTTCTTTGATCTTGCCTGCCCTGGGATAGGGGCGGCGGGAGTCGAGGATGCCATGGCTGGTCCAGCTGTAGCTGTAGTCTGTTGTAGAACACTCGCTTCTAATTACACTTATGATTACATAACAAAGGCCCTGGGCACTGCGATCCGAGAGGACGACGTGTACTGGCACTACTGCTAGTGTACTAGTACCACTACTAGCAAGAATGCGAAATGGGCCTTGAGCCCATTATGCTTTTCGTTTCGGCCAAATCGGACTTGAGGGTCTGGACGCTCCTAGCATAGCATAATTAATGCGCAGCTCGATTACCAGTACTTTCATGTTTTCAAATTACAGAGTATCGCTCTGGCCCGGGGGCGACCGAAAGGGCCCAGCCCTCAATTTTTGTCCCTCAGTCTTGCTGGACCCATTCGTAATTTCATAAACTTGTAGAGCTAGATAACAACGTGAATTGATAAGAATAGCGCCTACGCGAATCCGATTCGGACAGTTCGTGAACACGTCACATTACGAGTAAGATACAATACAGGAAATATAGACCCTCGGGTTGCTTCTACTCAATTGGGACAGAGGGGAGGGGTTATATCACAGAGGGCCAGGAGAGCAAAACGCATTGCTTAGCGTTCAAAACCACGATCAGAACTTCGGTCTAGTATTCGGATTTGCCGAGCCTTAGTCAAACACGAATCTGGCGTGCACATAAACGAGAAAGACATCCTTGATAGCCAAAAGAAATGAGACTACCAGGTGTGAAAGTGTATGGCTGCTACACCCGCGCATACGAGCACCGAGCAGAAAGTCGATAATCGAAAGATGTAGCGATCGATCACTCGAGTGACGTTGCTCAAAGAAGAGACGAGAGCAGGACGATTAGAGGGAATTGCACAACTGGTGGCAACGTGCCTGGTCAGAACTTGATACAAAGACGAAACCGGGTATGGCCCGGGATTTGTTGTGGCAAGCGCGTGATAATGTCCGAGGACGTAGGGTCTTGACTAATGGAGTTGGGTGGCAGTGCGCGAGGAAAAATCCGACGAGAATATAGAGGAGCGAAAATCGCATTCTTGGTTTGGCAAAGCAAAGTATATGAACAAACAGCACCAGAATGAACCGGGAAATGCCCAGGATCGCCGGAACAATGGTAAGGGTGGCGGCCTCGTGTTGATGTGCGTTTGACAGGTATGCATCAGGGAGGGAACGTCTGGATATAGTGAGTGCGGGAGGGCTGCAGTATAGTACTGGGATGTCAGGAGGGAATGAATCGGGAATGCCACCGAGAAACACAAAGATGCTCGAAAAGGAACGACGCACGTTTGAGACGCTGTGTTTGGTTTCCCGCGCGACTGGCGGGTAGGGATTGGCTTATACTGAAAGGAGGAACGGAGTGTGCCAGGGTGGGGCTGTGGAAGCCAAACGTGTGGGGACTGCCACAAACGTCCGGGTGCGGAGCGCTCATGGGTGGGGTACCCGGAGGGGAGCACGAGAGGGCAAAGGACAACGTACGGGTTTCGAAAGGAGGAAACGAGGATGAATAAGAGGAAGAATGGCTGGATAGTGTAGCGGTAGCCACGCCCGAGTTGGCCATGACAAGGAGTGGCTCTGGTTGTAGTTGTTTGTTATCACCAACCGAGAGCACGTGGCGATAGCGTATCACGGTCAGTTCCCGACCCGCTTTTTTTTTTCGGTTGATTTAAACGGCAAAGGAAGTTTGTCAGTCAGTTATCAGCTTTAGTCGCGAACGAGCGGAGGCCCGGCCATACCTCAGGACAAGCATCGTCGACATGCTCGCCCTTGAACATCCCCAACTCATCTACGCCGGCTCTCCTCCACCCCCCCCACCCCCCATCACGAGGCGTGAATCTACTAGAAGATCCGCCCCATCTTCTATCGCCGTCGCCCCCCCTCCCCGACCCCAACCATCCACATCTCATTCTCAACATCCCCTTCCAGTCTCTACATTCCCGGCCGCGTCCTCTTCCCTTCCTCCTGCAGCGGTGCAGGTGCGCCACGTCGCGCCCCGCCACCCTCACCCTTCTCCTCCACCTCATTCGCCAGCCGTATTTAACATCCACGAATACCCCTCACAAGACCTTCTTCGGCTCCTTGCTGCCCTTCTAAAGCAGATCGCTGACGCGAACGATGCTTTACCAAAGTCTCCGACGTCACCTTCTTCACCTCTCCCAACCCACGCTACCCACGCTTCTCTGCAGCGTTATTCCCACAGCCCCATCTGGCCATCCCTCACCCTCGCGTCTCGCATAGCGCTCACCACATCCACCCCTTCTCTCTCATTTCATGCCCGTAATGTACCTACCATCACTCTCGAATCCTACCTTCTCCGTATCCTCAAGTATTGCCCGACCACAAACGAGGTCTTCGTATCTCTCCTGGTTTATTTTGATCGCATGGCCAAGCTCTCAAAAGAGGCGACAGGCCGCGAGTTCATCATAGATAACTTCAACATTCACCGCCTCGTCATAGCAGGCGTGACTGTCGCATCCAAGTTTTTCTCTGACGTATTCTACACAAACTCGCGCTATGCAAAGGTCTGATCTCTAATCTCCATCCTCTCCCCGAAATCTACTGACCTCAAATCCGGCAGGTCGGTGGCCTTCCGCAAGCCGAGCTCAACCAGCTAGAGCTTCATTTTCTCCTTCTCAACGATTTCCGCCTCACGATATCCCCCGACGAGATGCAGTTCTATGCACGGAGACTCATCGCACACTCACAAGGGAACACTCTCCCGCACCTACCTCCATCAGACCCGCCCATATCAACTATCGCAGCCCCACGCCGCACGATGGGTGCGATGGACGCTTATGGCGGCGATGGCCCCAGCACTCCACACATGCGACCGACGCAAAAACTCGTGCATCAAGCGTCATCCGCATCGCTTGCCTCGGCATGTTCGCGTGCGACGTCAATATCTGAGGCGGAAACGGAGAGTACCGACGGTGGAGGCGACGAGGAGAGCACGGATGACGAGCCGACGGTGCGGCCCGCGTGGAGCGTGCGCGGCGGCGGCGACAGTCGGGACGAGGGCGAGGACGGGGCGACGGACGGGGAGGGCGTCGAACTGGACGACGACGACGACGACGATGGCCCAGGAGATCTGCGCATGGCCAGCCCATTTGCGCACCCGCGGTAGCACCGATCTGTTAGCGCCACAATTTTCCCCATTCCGTTCCGTTTGTGGCATTTAGCAGCATCGATCACACCCTTGTCCTCTTTTTACCCCACTTCTCATCCCTCCTCCCCACAGACGCACTTATTCCCACGTCCATGCCTCTCTCTCACGCCGGTCTCAGTTCCACTCACACTTTCCTCCTTCCGTGCTCCTCCCGTGCTCTCGATATCTGTGCCCTGTCTCACCCTGTCAATTTTTCTTTTTCTTTCTTTCTCTTCACTTTTTTTTGATGCATTACATTGCAAATGTGCATGTTGTACCCATACTCAATACTCTCAATATTTAGGTATTACAGCTGGGGCACTCTCTCTGCGTTATCCATATACATACGATACAACTGAACTTTCTTTTTGTCTGGCCCTCTGTGTGCGTGTGCTCTACATTTTTGTGGGATCGAACCAATTGTCCTCTTTTGAGAACAAAGGTTTTTCATTCTGCCACGCTTCTGCCACCACGCCACGACCACTTCCCTTTACTGAATCGTACGATTCTGCGTCCACACAGGGAAAAGCTTGGATTGGGTTGGTGCCTGGCAACTGGGTCCGAGTGTCCGAGATCGCCCGCCAATTGTTTTAATAAAAAAAATGTACCTGTTAGTGAACTCAAATGATTTAAGGGTCAAGGCTGGCTCCAAGGCGCTCTATCAGGGCGCAAAGAGCATTTTACAGAACTGAAAGGGAGAAGTGATGAATGAACAGTGAGTGGTCTGTTTCTTTGCTGAGATCAAAGTGCTATTCAAAGGGAGACAATGTAATGAGCAGCATGGCGCAGCTGGTATAGCGCGCAGGGCCCATAACCCTGAGGTCCCTCGATCGAAACGAGGTGCTGCTACTTTCTTTTTTTCCCGATTTTTATTCCTCTTCCCCCCTCCACGCTCTGGACCTTCTTCTGCACATATGAAGAGAGTTGGTGTGTGAAGGACCCATGCAGATTCCAAGAGGGATGTTCGGGTTGGGAGGGGAGGGGACAAAAAATGCATGACGCAGTGAGAAGTGGTAAAGGGGGGTAACGACACATCTCTCTGTCTGCAAATCTAGGATAAGAGCCCATCTCCAAATGTCTCGCGCCACCGTTCCGTCAACGTCCGTGCGCGATCGCGCAAGTCATAAGCATCTCCCAGCGGCACGTCCTCCAACTCACTGAGCCTCCGCACGGTGTCCGCCAACGCGCTCTCCTGCGACAACGTTCACGCCTCAGTCAGCGCTCCTACTCCCTGGCGGGTTTACCGCCAAAACTCACCTTGACCATGCCCAGGGTGATGAGGCCCTGGTCGCTTGCGATCTCCACCTTGCCCAGCGTATCACTCGTGCGCGTCATCCCCGCCTCGTCCATCGTCGTCTTTCCCTTCACAAGCGGGAGCAACGCGGCCGTCCACGCAGCCGCCTCGCTTTCGTTCACGTCGTCGGTATTAGTAGTAATGTCGTCGTCCAAAACCACGTTAGGGTCATCAGTGCCGTTGAGTGAGGGCGATGTATGCCGTGACGGTGGCTCGAGGGTACGTCGAACGTGCCCGTACGAGAGCGAGTTCGCGAAGACCATCGTAGGCAGGCGCAAAGCAGTGGCCCCGGTTGCGCTGTTCTTTCGTTTCGCTGCACCCGCCGGTCGCTGCAACAAAAAGTTGAGACAATTTTACCGTCAGCCTGGTGCGAGAGCAGAGATAATCAAGTTGAAAGAGCAACTCACTGCCATCCGCCGCGGCTTGCGGCCCAACCCACGGTCGAGCGGGCCCGGCCCAAACGCGTCCTCCAGTCGCTCCGCCCACATCCGCGCTCTGGGTTGTCGCGGACGTACTTCGGCCCTCCAGCGACCAGCGCCCTCTCCTATTGGTGGGGGTGGGTCTTCCGCAGGATCGGCAGGAAGCAACAGCCGTAGGGTGCGCTGGATGTCCGCCTTGGCACGCGCCTCGAACGTAGGATGATGCCACCACGGCGACTTGTCCTCGCTCCCACCATTGTCCTCGCTACCGTCGCGGGCCGCTAGGTGCATGCGGGGAGTTAGGTCGAATGGGACGGGAGTGGCTTCGAGGAGGTCGTCAATATCTTGGGATGTGAGTGACGAGCCATTGAGGTAGGCTATAGCACGACGGGAGCGTCGCAATCCCTGCTCGGGTGCAGAATCTGTGACGACCTCGGCAGCCCGCGCGCGAGGTGGAGGTGGGGGAGTGGGGGAGGGTGTATCGAGGACGATGGTCTCTGGCACTTTGCTATTTACCTTTTTCCTTAATGTATCCACGGGTGCGGCGTCGGGCGCGGACGCAGACGGAGTGTCGTCGTGTGGCCGCGAGGCGTCCGGTTCATGGGGTTTCTGCGTTGCGTGTCTTGGTGGTGGTGTAACCACGACCGCAAAGTCGGGCATTGACTTTCGCGGCTTGTCCGGGGATTTATTACCCACACCGTTGGGAGTGACACCATTCAGCCTTGGCGTTGACGCGTTCGCCTTATGTTTTAACGACTGGCTCAAGTGGGCAAGATTGATGAGCCGGGTCATCGGCTTTGGGCCAGCATGAGCTCGGGCAGCACTTGGCCGTATGTGCTTGACTAGTACGACCTCCTGGTCATCTTCCTTTGATGCGATGGGATCCGGTGAAGATGCAGAGGAGCGGCCAGGCGACGAGCTTTGTGGGGGGCGATTAACACTTTGTCGGGTCCCAGGGTCTACCTTTGGGGTGAGGGGTACACTCGACGCGTCCTCTTGACCGGATGCGCCGCTATCACGGCGGAGCCGAGCGTAGAGATCGGCAAGTGACGTGACTTGTTTCAAAGGAGGCCTGGTATTCCCAGGGGCCATTGCACTCGGGACTCGTGCCGCAATCTTCGCACGCTTTTGCTCGACCTTCTCCTGGGCCTCCCTCAGCTGGGAAGAACTCCCACTGCGGGGCTCTGAGTCCCTTTTACGCTTGTTAGGCCGGCCAGGCGATTGTCCCTCGGGCATGGTGTCATCAAGGAGCTTCGTCGATGCTGATCGTGTAAACGAGATCCCGTTCGATTTTACAGCGGGTTGGGAAGGAACGAAGGTGGATGTCCGGGAAGACCTTGAGGGTATATTCAAGTTTGCACCAGAAGCGGTTGACAACGGACTCCCGTTAAGTGCATGAAGTGAGCGAAGAGGTGATGGTCGAGAGCCCTCTATAGAGGAACGGGTAACTTTGGTACTACCTGAAGATGGGGTCATCAGTACAACTGTTGAAAGGCTTGCATTTGGAT
>WNGR01006519.1_pt1 | contig 12464 bp, 8 predicted proteins | sample 5407581 | NCBI WGS metagenome assembly WNGR01 (sample SAMN13153383, study PRJNA577476) | soil metagenome | isolation source: 80 cm soil or saprolite under Garry oak tree replicate 2 | place: USA:California | collected 2016-06-15
CGCCAGGAGGCCAGGAGACACGGCATTGCGCGGCGCCTCGGCGAGCGAAGCGACGTGCAGTGAGGGTGAGAGGCGGAGCCCCTCGTCACTGCGAGAGCGCCGATAGTGAAGCGGAAGTTGCGGCCGAGGTGCGGCGCGCGATCGGGGAGCGGCCGACCCACCTCTCCTTCGACGTGGACGTCGCCCCCACGGAGGGCTGAACTGCCCTGTTCTGCTACGAGGGCAGGGCCAGCCCCAGCCGCTCGCGCAGCCGGAGATGCTCGTCGCTCGCCACGAAGACGAGCAGCTCGCGCAGGTCGGCGCGCGCGCTGACCGCCGCCGCCACCTCCGCTGCTCCGCTGACCTTCGGCCCGGCCTCGCGCAGCACCACCTTGAGCGCGGCGGGCACGTCCGCGGCGAGGAGCAGGCCGGCGCGGTTGGCCGTGGCGGTGAGCGCCGCCTGCCAGGCATCGAAGTCGGGCCGGCCTGCGGCCATGACGGCGCGCGCCGGCTCCTCGAGCGCCTTGCGGACCTTGCGCGGCAGGGCGCGCCCGACCGCCTTCGCGATCGCCTCGCGCGCGTCTCCCAGCGTCTCGTCCGCAGGCGCGAACTGGCGCAGTGTCGCGGCGAGCAGCTCTCGGAGCGCGTCGGGCGGGAGGCGCGCCGCCAGCGCCGAACCGGCTCGCAGTCGAGCCGCGGCTCGAGCGAGGAGGAACCGCAGCTCGGCCGGGGCCTGCCGCTGGGTCAGCTCGGCTCCGACATAGACGATCGCGGGATGGCCAGGGGCGAGCTGCAGCTCCGCGCCCTCGCCGCCGGGGCGCAGCGCCGGCGCGGCGACCCCGACCGTCGCGCACAGCTCCCCCAGGATCTGCTCCAGCGCCGCCGGCGCCCGGCCACGTCCGCGGGCGGGGGCAGGGAGCTGCGCCACCTCCGCCAGCGCGTCGCCCGCGAGCGCCAGCACGTCCGAGAGCGGGCCGCGCTCGCGCGGATGGCGAAGCGCCAGCCAATCGCCCTCCGCCAGCGGGCGGGCGGGGGTGAGCGGCGCCTTGAGCGCCTTCACGGCCTGGAAGGCGCCGTCAGTCCGGACGTCGCTCGCCTGGAGGAAGCGGAGCACTCCAGCCGCGACGAAAGCGTGGTCGTTGGCTCGACCGGCCTGGGCGAGGCGAAAGATGGCGCGCCAGCTGCCGACGCGCGCCGGCTCCTCGCCGAGGAGGCAGCGGTGCTCCTCGAGGGCCCGCGCCGGATCGGCCGCCGCGCAGGCCTCGGCCAGCTCCGCCCGCGCCTCCACCAGCCCGGGGTCCGCGCTGAGCGCCCGCTCCAGCTCGGCGACGACGGCCGGCGCCTCACCGGCGCCCGCCGCCAGCACGCGCGCCGCGCGCAGGTGAGCGCGGGCGCGCTCCGGGCCGGGCGGAGCAGCGGCCGCCGCGGCAGCGAGCGCGTCGGCCACCACGGCAGGCGCGCCGCCGTGCTCGGCGTGGCGCCCGAGCGCCTCCAGCACGGCCGGATCCTCCGGCGCCAGGGCGCGCGCCTTCTGGCACAGCTCGAGCGCCGCCGCGGTGTCGGCGAACGCTTCCGCGCGGATCTCGGCCAGGGCGAGCAGGTTCTCGACGCGCGCGGGGGCGTCGGGCGCCGGTGAAGCGAGGAGCCGCCGCAGAGCATCCGCCGCCGCTGGCCAGTTGGCGTTCTGGCGGTGGATGCGGGCCAGCGCGGCCAGGGCGGGCGGATGGTCGGCCGCGAGCGCGAGGGCGGCGTGAAGGTGGCTCACGGCGCGGGCGGGATCACCGAGCGGGCCCTCGTGGAGGGCAGCCAGCGCGAGGTGAGTCTCGCGCAGCTCGTCCGGAGCGCCGCCCTGAGCGAGCGCGGCGGCGAGGTCGGTTGCCGCCTCGGAGCCCCGGCTGGCCGCGGCGAGGAGCCTCGCCCGGGCGCGCAGGGCAGCGGCGAAGGCGGGCCGTGCCAGCACCGCCGCGTCCGCGGCCGCCAGGGCGCGCGGGGGGTCCGCGAGCTGCTCCTCGGCGAGTCGCGCCGCCTCCAGCCACCGCTCGGCGGCGGGGAGGTCGGCCTCGAGCCGAGCCCGGGCGGCCAGCGCCTCGTACCGGGCGAGCGAGGGTGGTCCGGCGCGGAGCAGGTCCTCCGCCCGCTCGACCAGCGCGCGGTCGCCCGGACAGCGCTGGATCGCGCGCTGCCAGTCGTCCGCCGCGGCGCCCTCGTCGCCGAGCTGCTCGCGGGCGATCCGTCCGGCTGCCAGGAGCGCCTCCGCCGCGGCCGCCGGATCGCGGAGGAGCGCGGCCTCCTTGCGCCAGGCTGCGTGCGCCTCGCCCCAGGCGCGCGCGCGCACGAGCTCGCGCCGCCGGGTCCGCCAGGAGGGGAGGTCGTCCGCGCCGGGCGCGGGCTGCGCCGCGGCCTCGGCCGGGAGGCGTGCCGTACCGAGCTCCTCCGCGAGCAGGAGGGCGGCGGCGTCACCGGGTACGTCCTCCAGGGCGGCCAGGCAGGCCTCGAGCGCGGCGGGGAGGTCCCCGAGCCGCTCCGCCTGCAGTCGGGCAGCGCGGACGAACAGCGCCGCGCGGGCGCCCGGTCGGGCGCGGGCGGCCTCGGCGGCGAGCAGCCGGGCCAGCTCCCCGTGGCGGCCGGCGGCTGCGAGGAGCCGCTCCAGCGCCCGCAGCGAGGGGCCGAAGGCGGGCACCTCGTGCAGCGCCTCCTGGTGGACCTCGGCTGCCAGCGCCGGGGCGCCGAGGTGCTCTTCCCACAGCTCGGCCACCTCGCCCAGCAAGGCTGCCCGCCGCTCCGGCGCGCCGCGGGCGGCGGCCTCGGCGCGCAGCACCTCCACCAGGCTCTCCCACTCGGCGCGCGCCCGGTGGAGACGCGCCAGCGCGCCCAGCGCGCCGACATGGGCGGGTGAGAGGGTGAGCACCTCGCGATAGGCCGCCATCGCCTCGGTCGCATCGCCCAGCCGCTGCTCGAGGATCTCGGCCCCGCGCACGAGGAGGGTGGCCGCCGCCTCGGGCGAGGGCGCCGCCTCGGCGTCCGTTCGCCAGAGGGCGACGAGCTCCCGCCAGCGGCCGGCGCCGGCGTAGATCCGGCCCAGCGCGCGCAGCGCGGGGCGGTGCGCCGGATCGATCCGCAGGATCCGCTCCTGCGTGGCGGCCGCGGCGAGCGGGTCGGCGAGGTGCTCCTCCTGCACCTCGGCGGTGCGCTGGAGGAGCGAGACGGCCGAGCGTGGGTCCCGCGTCACGGCGAGGAGGCGCTCGTTGAGCGGCACCAGCTCCGAGAAGCGGCCGGCGCGGTCGTACAAGCCGGAGAGGGTGCGCAGCGCGAGGACGTGCCCGGGCGCGGCCTCGAGGGCGCGCTCGCAGGCGCGCGCCGCGGAGGCCAGATCCCCCAGGCGGTCGTCCTGCAGCCGCGCCAGGCGCAAGAACAGGGCGATCCGCTCCTCGATCGCGTCGGTGTGGGCGAGGTCGTCCTCCAGCAATGCCGCCAGGTCCACATGGCGGCCGTCGAGATCGTAGCGGCGTTCCAGCGCCTGGCGAGCGGCGTGCAACGCCGGATCGAGCGCCAGCGCTTGCTGATACAGCTCGACCGCCTCGGCGGGGCGGCCGAGCCGCTCCTCCAGCACCTCGGCTGCCTTGAACGCGCGGTGGGCGCGCTCGCGTGGATCCTGCGCCGCGTCTCGCTCGGCCAGGAAGGTGGCGAGCAGCCGCGCCCAGTCGCCGGCGCGGGCGTGCAGCCGTCCCAGCGCCACCAGCGCGCCGCGGTGCGCCGGGTCGAGCGCCAGCACCGCCTCGTACCCCGCCACCGCCTCGGCGGCGCGGCCGAGCCGCTCCTCGCAGATCTCGGCCAGGCGGAGGTTCCCGGCCACGAGGTCGGCCACCTCGTCACGCGCGCCGGCGGCGTGGGCCGATGCGCGCGCGCGGAGCGCCTCGGCAGCCGCCTCCCACTCGCCGCGCTGCTCGTGCAGGGAGGCCAGCGTGTCGAGGACGACCATGTCCTCGCCGCCGAGCTCACGCGCGCGTCCGAGTGCTTCGCGGGCGGCCTCGTCGCGGCCCAGCTGCGCCAGGCACCGGGCGAGCTCGCAGGCGGCCAGCGCGGCCTCGCGCGGCGACGCGCCGGCGGCGTTCGCCTCGGCCGAGAGCACGCGCGACAGATCCTCCAGACGCCCCTCCCGCTCCGCGGCGCGGCGCGCCTCGCGCCGGACGGTCGCGTCCTCGGGGATGCGCTCGAAGGCGCGCAGGGCGAGGTCGGCGGCGAGCGCGGGCCGCTCCAGGCGCTCCTCGGCCACGGCCGCGGCGGCACCCAGCAGCGCGGCCGCCCGCGCAGGGGAGGCCTCGAGCTCGGCGCAACGCTCCAGCGCCCGAACCCGATCGTCATGGCGGCCAGCGGCGGCCGCCTCGGCCAGCTCGGATTCGGCGACGGCGAGCTGGGCTTCGACCGAGCCGGCGTGGGCCACGAGCGCCGCGCGATACCGCAAGAGCGCGGCAGCTGGATCGCGGAGCCGCCCGGCCTGGAGCCGGCCAGCGGCCAGGAGCAGGCGCGCACGCGCTTCACCGTCGGAGGCGAGCTGCGCTTCGCGATCATAGAGGGCGGCCTCCGCGGCCGCCTCGGCCTGGTCGCTCGAGGCTGCCTGGGCGGGGGGTGGAGCCGTGACCGGGCCAGAGCCGAGCTGCGCGGCCGCAGGGGCGCCGGGCGCATTCGCCTCGACCTCTGCAGCGTTGGGAGAACCCATTGCGGGAACCGGCTCGGCCATGCGCGCCTCGCTCAAGTACGCGAAATACCGCATGTTTAGCACGCGCCCCGCCCGGGACACAAGCTGGCTCTTGCTCTGTCAGTGAACCGTGGGACGGGCGATGGGACGCAGGCCGATCCGCCAGGATCAAAGCTCGAAGCGATCGATCCGGCCCTGCTGCTGGAGGATCTCGAGCGCTCCCTTCGTGATCTTGTCCCGGTCCTCGCCTTGAAGCTTCACCACCTGGGACGCCAGGGATCGCTCGCCTTTGCGCGAGGGGGGCGGAGGGATGACTGCGACGGCCCAGCTGTCGCCGAGATCCTTATCCACCGTCACCTGACACTCGATGGTCCCGATGAACGCTCGCGCCATGTGCGGCTGTTCCTCCGTTTTGGGTGAAGGCGGCGGCAATGTAGCGTAAAAGGCGCACCATGAGAACGCGACTCCTGCTCGCGACGTCGCTCCTGGCATGCTCGACCCCGCGGCCGTTCCCCACCCGCGGCGAGCCGGTGGTGAGCTTCGAGGGCAAGGTGGAGGCCGGACCGCACCGCATCGGCGCGGAAGATCTCAAAGCGCTCCCTCGGCGCGCCTTCGCGGCAACCGCGCCCGCCGGCGGCGCGCCGGCGCGGTTCGAGGGGATGGCGATCGCCTCGTTCCTGGCGGACAAGATCGAGCTGAAGCGCGACGCCGACCTGGCGATCTTCCGCGGCGAGGGTGGGAGGGCGGCGGCGGTGCCGCTCACGGCGATCCGGCAGCTGAAGCCGGTCCTCGCCGACACCGTCGACGGCGCCCCGATCTCGGGCTGGCGGAAGGAGGCGTCGCCCTTGCAGCTCGCCTGGCCCGTGCAGGAATGGCCCGGGATCGATTCCGACCCGCGGCTGCGCTGGTGGTGGGTCGGGGCCGTGACGAAGGTGGAGCTGGCCAGCTGGAGCGCGACCTACGGGAAGGCGCTGCGGGTGCCGCCGGGCGCGAGCGACGCTGCCAGGCTCGGCGCCGACGTGCTCGCCACCTCGTGCATGTCCTGCCACCGCGTGCGCGACATGGGGGGGACGAAGGGGCCCGAGCTGACGGTCGCCGTCGCCGGAGAACCCAAGTCGTTCGCGACGGCGATGCGCGACCACCTCCGGACCGCCTCCGGACATGCCTCCGCGCCCGAGACTCCGCCCGCCGCGGCCGGCCAGGTGCTCGCGTTCCTCCGCGCCGTCGAGCTCGCAGCGCGACCCGAAGACGAGGTGAAAGAGCCGGAGCGGCCCGAGGCGCCGCCAGCCAACCCACGTCTTCCGCCGCGGGGGTACTGAGGCATCCGGCGGGATCAGATCGCCCAGATGAACCCGATCTTCACTCCGACCAGCTCGGCGATCTGCTTCGCGACCTGACGGCCGTCGCGGTTCGCCACCCAGCGCGGGACGATCACGTGAAACTCTCCGTGCGTGAGCTCGGCCGCGCTGGCGAAGAGCTGCCAGCGGCTCGCCAGCTCCTCAAGGGTCAGGCTACCCTCGGCGGCCACCACGTCGAAGAAGACGGGGCGCGGTAGCTGCGCGAAGAGGCTCGGACGGTGGTCCTTCATCGCGCCGTGGATCACCTCCGGCGGCTCCCACCCCGGCAGGTCTGCGCGGACACCGCCATAACCGGACAGCGGAAGGGCCTCCGCCATCAGCCGGATGGCCCCCGCTCGGTCGAAGCCGTGGCTCGCGCCGCTGGACTCGGGCTCGACCATCTCCGCGCCGCCTCCTCCCCTCACCATCAACGTTGTGGCCGCGCTGCGAAAAGTGAAACCCCGGAGCGCTCACCCGCCAGGAGGCCGAGCGCCATGACGCGCTGGTGACACCGCCCGGACATCCTCTTGACGTCCATCAAGGGGTGCCCATGCTCGCTGCCGCGCCTGTCCCCTCCGCCGCCGCGCAGGATCTCGATCGCATCGACTGGGTGCAGTCGCTGCCGTTCTTCGCCGTGCACGTGGTCGCGCTCGCCACGGTCGCCTTGACGCCCTTCTCCTGGGGGCTCTTCGCGCTGGCCCTGGCAGGCTACTTCGGCCGGATGTTCGGCATCACCGCGGGATTCCACCGCTACTTCGCCCACCGCTCGTACCGGACCGGCCGCGCCTTCCAGTTCCTGCTGGCGCTCCTCGGGACCATGTCCACGCAGAAAGGGCCGCTCTGGTGGGCGGCGCACCACCGCGAGCACCACCGCTACTCGGACACGCCGCAGGACCTCCATTCTCCGGTGCAGCGCGGCTTCTGGTGGAGCCACGTCGGCTGGATCCTGGTGCGCCGGTACCACCCGTCACGCCACGACCTCATCAAGGACTTCGCCCGCTTCCCCGAGCTGCGCTGGCTCGACCGCTGGCACGTCGTGCCGCCCATCGCCTACGCGACCGTCCTCCTCGCGCTCGGTGGGGTGCCCGCGCTCCTGTGGGGCTACTTCGTCTCGACCGTGTTGCTGTGGCACGGCACCTTCCTCGTGAACTCGCTGGCGCATGTCATCGGCCGCCGTCGCTACGAGACCGGCGACGACTCCCGCAACAGCCTGCTCATCGCACTCGTGACCATGGGTGAAGGCTGGCACAACAATCACCATCACTATCAGTCCGCGACGAACCAGGGCTGGTTCTGGTGGCAGGTGGACGTGACCTGGTACGCCCTGCGCGTCCTCGCGGCGCTCGGGGTCGTGCGCGACCTTCGCACGCCGCCGGCCACCGTCCGGGCCGCCGGCGTTCGGGTCGGGGCCCGCTCGAGCGTCCGGATGCGGGGCGGCGCGGCCACGCGCGTGCGCGAGTCGGCGGCTCCCGGCGCGTGAGTCCCCGGAGCGCGGCGGCCGGGGCCCCGCCCGGCTAGATCCCGCCGTCTTCCATCCAGACCAAGGGGGCACGGGTGAGCACGCGCGTGGAGTGGCCGAGGTACCGGGAGTTGCTGTGCGAGGTGCCGGAGCTCGAGCTGTCCGTCGATCCGAGTCGGATGGGCCTCGACCGCGCCTTCCTCGAGCGTAGCGCGCCGGCGCTGGCGCGCGCCTTCGAGGCGATGGACGCGCTCGAGGCGGGCGCCGTCGCGAACCCCGACGAGCGCCGGATGGTGGGGCACTACTGGTTGCGCGACCCGGCGCGCGCGCCCACCCCGGAGCTGCGCCGCGAGATCGAGGACACCACCCGCGCGGTGCAGGCCTTCGCGGCCGACGTACACGCCGGCCGCCTCAAGCCGCCTCGCGCCGGCCGCTTCGGGCAGCTGCTCTGCATCGGCATCGGCGGCTCGGCGCTCGGGCCGATGTTCGTGGCCGACGCCCTCGGCGATCGGGAGCGCGACCGGCTCGCGCCGCACTTCCTCGACAACACCGACCCGGACGGCTTCGCGCGGGTGCTGGGCGGCCTCGGGCCGCGGCTCGCCGAGACCCTGGTGGTGGTGACGTCGAAGAGCGGCGGGACGCCCGAGACGCGGAACGGCATGCTGGCCGCGCAGCGGGCCTTCCGCGACGCCGGGCTCGACTTCGCGAAGCAGGCGGTCGCCATCACCCAGGCCGGCTCGGCGATGGACGAGGTCGCCGTGCGCGAGGGCTGGCTGGCGCGTTTTCCGATGTGGGACTGGGTCGGAGGCCGCACCAGCGAGACGTCGGCCGTGGGACTGCTCCCCGCCGCGCTGCAGGGGATCGACGTGCTGGCGCTGCTGGAGGGGGCGCGGCTCTGCGACGTAGCGACTCGCCGCCACGACGTCGCGCGCAATCCCGCGGCGGTGCTGGCGCTGGCGTGGCTCGCCGCCACGGGCGGGAAGGGCGGCGCGAAGGCGATGGTGGTGCTGCCCTACAAGGATCGGCTGCTCCTCTTCAGCAGGTACCTCCAGCAGCTCGTGATGGAATCGCTCGGCAAGCGGCTCGACCTGGCCGGCCGCGAGGTCCACCAGGGCCTCACCGTCTATGGCAACAAGGGCTCGACCGACCAGCACGCGTATGTGCAGCAGCTCCGCGACGGGGCGGCCGACTTCTTCGCCGTGTTCGTGCGCGTGCTGGAGGCGGGGGGCGCGCCCCTGGAGGTCGAGCCCGGCGTCACGGCTGGTGACTACCTGCACGGCCTCCTCCTCGGGACGCGGGCGGCCTTGCACGAGAGCGGGCGCGGCTCGCTCACGCTCACCGTGCGCCGCGTGGACCCGCGGACGCTGGGGGCGCTCGTCGCGCTCTTCGAGCGGGCGGTGGGGCTCTACGCCTCACTGGTCGGCGTGAACGCCTACCACCAGCCAGGCGTCGAGGCGGGCAAGAAGGCCGCCGCCGCGATCCTGGCCGTGCAGGCGCGGGCCGCCGCGGCGCTCTCGGCCGCGCCGCGCACGGCGGAGGAGATGGCCGCCGCGCTGGCGGAGGCGGACGTCGAGACGGTGTACCAGCTGCTACAGCACCTCGCCGCCAACGGGCGGGCCCGGCGCGAGGGCGAAGGGACGGCGGCCAGGTACTACAAGTAAACTGCCCTCCGGGCCGCGACGTCCTCGTCGAGCATCTGCTGCAGCGCGGAGCGGGTGCGCTCCGTGAGGGCCAGCACCTGGCCCGCGTCATCGGCGGCGGCGCGGCCGAGCGCGGCAGTGTCGATGGGCGCTCCGAACCGCAGCGACCAGCGCGAGGGGAGGGGGAGGATGCCGAGGGGCGCGAGCGGCAAGGACGGGGTCGTCGCGAGGAACGGCATGCCGATCCGCTCCGCAAGCCAGCCGGCGCGCGCGAAGGGCGCGCTCGTCTCCTCGCTGCCGACGATGGCGCAAGGGACGACGGCCGCGCCGGTGCGCAGCGCGATGCGGGCGAAGCCCCCGCGGCCGAAGCGATCGACTCGGTAGCGCTCCGGCCAGGGGCGGCCGGCGTTGCGGCTGCCCTCCGGGAAGACGGCGAGGACGGCGCCGCCGCCGAGGAGCTCGAGCGCGTGCTCCGGGGTGGCCGCCACCGCCCCGAGACGGGCCGCGGCGCGGCCGAAGACGGGCGTGCCGAGCGCGCGGTCGTCGAGGAGCGGCCGCAGCTCCCGCCTGGCCGGGTGCTCGCGCAAGAGCGCGAGGCGCAGCACGAGGGCGTCCCAGAACAGCGCTCCCCCGTGATTGGCGACGATGATGACCGGCCCGGTGGCGGGGACGTGCTCCACCTGGCGCGTCTCGACGCGCCACCACGAGGCGTAGAGGAAGTCGAGCAACGGGGCGGCGCGGGCGGGGAGGTCCCGATCCATGCCGTACGCGTCCAGCGCGCCCGGGGCAGCGCCCGCGAAGATGGAGCGCAGGGCGGCGAGGCCCCCCAGGCGGCTGGCCACGAGCGGCAGGAGGCGACCCGCCAGCTCGGCCAGCTCGCGCGCGTGCTCCCCCGCGGTCTCCTGCAGCGCGAGCCCGCGCAGGCGCGCCGAGGCCGCGGCGGTGGCGGATTCGACCTGCTGCTCCATCGCGACGAGTCGTTCGCGCAGCGCAGCAGCGGCCCTTCGACTACGCGCCTCCTCCGGAGGCGCTACGCTCAGGGCGGACGGGCCGTCTGATCGATCGTCCGTGGCCGAGGGGCGGGGCTGCCGCCCCTCTCCCCCGACGGGGGAGAGGGCTGGGGTGAGGGGGGTCGAGGTCGAGGTCGAGGTCGAGGTCGGGGTCGGGGTCGTGGTCGGGGTCGAGGTCGGGTCCGACGTCGGGGCAAGCTCGAGCGAGAGGCTCTCGGGCGTCCTCACCGCCGCGCCGCGCTCGAACGGATCATTCCCCAACGCCCGCTTTCCCGCTGGCTTCTTTCCTTGCTTCCTGGCCGCCATGGCCGTGGCCTATACCGGCAGCTCACCACCTCGTCAAACGGTGCTTCGGGTCAGGGGCTGCGGCAGCGCGCTGCGCCGGCCGGCCCCGTCGGGAACCCGTGCTACAAGGTCGCGTGCCGCGCATCCTGCTCCTGCCGCCCGGCCTCGTGAACCAGATCGCCGCCGGCGAGGTGGTCGAGCGCCCGGCCTCGGTCGTGAAGGAGCTGGTCGAGAACGCGCTCGATGCCGGGGCTCGGCAGATCCAGGTCGAGGTGGAGGAGGGCGGCCTCGCGCTGGTGCGGGTGGTCGACGACGGTTGCGGGATGGACGCCGCCGACGCCTCGCTCGCGCTCGAGCGGCACGCCACCTCGAAGCTCGCCGACGCGGAAGGGCTCTCCGTCATCGCGACCATGGGCTTCCGTGGCGAGGCGCTGCCCGCCATCGCCTCCGTCTCCCGCCTGCGCATCGACACGTGCCACGACGCCGCGGGCGCGGCCGGGACTCGGCTCGTGCTGGAGGGTGGCCGGTTGGTCGAGCAGGGCCTGGTCGCCCGACCGCGTGGGACGACCGTCGAGGTGCGCGACCTCTTCTTCAACACCCCCGCGCGACGGAAGTTCATGCGCGGGCCCGCGAGCGAGTCGGGGCACGTGAGCGAGGCGGTCCTCCGGCTGGCGCTGGCGCGGCCCGAGGTCGCCTTCTCTCTCCGCTCGGCCGGGAGGGTCTCGCTCGCCTCGGCGGCAGGAGCCACGCTGCGCGACCGGGCGCTGGCGGCGCTCGGCCGCGACGCGGCCGCGAACCTCATGCCCATCGAGGGCACTCGCGGCGAGGTGCGCGTGCGCGGGCTCGCGACCTCGCCCGACCACAGCGAGGCAACCGGTCGGGCGCTCTACCTGTACGTCAACGGGCGTTACGTGCGCGACCGCGCCGCGGCGCACGCGGTGCTGCGCGCTTACGCCGGGTCGCTCCCGACGGGGCGCTTCCCGGCCGGCGTCCTCTTCATCGAGCTGCCGCTCGGGCAGGTCGACGTGAACGTCCACCCGCAGAAGCTCGAGGTCCGCTTCGCGGCGGGGCGAGCCGTCTACGACGCGCTCTTCCATGCGGTGGCCGAGTCGTTGAGGACGGCGCCCTGGCTGCGCCACGGCGTGCACCCCGAGGGTGGAGCGCGGCTGGCCAGCAGCCCGTCGTGGCCGGGGCAGCGCGCGGACCTCCCGGAGACGCAGCTGGCGGCGGAGGAGGTTGCGGCGGTCCTCGACCTGGCCCGTTCCCGGCACCCCGACTCGGCGCTGGCGCCGCTCCGGGGCGAGAACGTCGCCTTCGCCTTCCCGCTCTCGACCGAGGGCGGGGCGCCGCGCGCGCCCGGGTACTTCGGCTCGCTTCGCTTCATCGGTCAGCACGCGCAGACCTACCTCCTGTGCGAAGCGCCGGGGGGCGCGCTGGTGGTCATCGACCAGCACGCGAGTCACGAGCGGCTCCTCTTCCAGAAGCTCCGTGCCGCCTGGCGCGAGCGCCGGCTCCTCGTTCAGCCCCTGCTCGTGCCTCAGGTGATCACGTTGCCACCCGGCCCGGCGCGGGCGCTCGAGGGCGCCGCCGACGAGCTGCGCGCGCTCGGGCTCGAGGTGGAGCCGTTCGGCCACGACGCGTTCGCGGTGAAGGGCGCGCCGGCGTCCCTGGCGGGCGCCGAGCTCCCCGGGCTCCTGCGTGACCTCGCGCAGCAGCTCGAGCAGATGGAGCGGGGCAGTGCGCTCGACGAGGCCATGCACGACCTCCTCGCCACGATGGCGTGCCACAGCGCCGTCCGCGCCCATCAGGAACTCGGCGCGGAGGAGGCGCGAGCACTCCTCGACGGCCTCGACGCCATCGACTTCAAGGCGCGCTGCCCTCACGGACGCCCGGTCGTCTTCGAGCTACCGCTCGGCGATCTGGAGCGGCGGGTGGGCCGAAAGTAAGGAACTATCGCAGGGTTTGCGGCGCCCAGGGACTACCGGTAAGGGCGAGCGCCAACTTTGCGGGGGCCTGAGCACGCTCCCGGCAGCCGGCCCCGTGTCGAGCGAGCGAAGA
>WNGR01010263.1_pt1 | contig 12462 bp, 9 predicted proteins | sample 5407581 | NCBI WGS metagenome assembly WNGR01 (sample SAMN13153383, study PRJNA577476) | soil metagenome | isolation source: 80 cm soil or saprolite under Garry oak tree replicate 2 | place: USA:California | collected 2016-06-15
CTTTAGTTATGAATCCGCTGACGCTTTCTCAAATCGCGCAGTTCGCCGGAGCGTCGCTTTCATCCGGTGACGGGACTGTAGTAATCAACAAGGTCAGCACCGATTCTCGCACGATTAAACCGGGCGAATTGTTCGTTGCATTACGCGGCGAAAATTTCGAGGGCCACGATTTTATCGAAGCCGCTGCAAAAGCCGGCGCTACAGGCGCGCTCGTTGATCCCAACTGGGCGGGCAATGTTCCGAACAATTTCGCACTTCTGCGTGCGACCGATGCGCTGCAAGCCTACCAGACGCTGGCAGCCAATTACCGCAGGTCGCTCGCGCTGAAAGTCCTCGCGATCACTGGAAGCAATGGCAAGACCAGCACGAAGGATTTCGCCGCGTCGGTGCTCGCGCGAAGATTTCGGGTCACCAAGACCGAAGGGAATTTCAATAATCACGTAGGCCTGCCACGCACAATTCTGGAAGCGACTTCCGAGGATGAAGTTGCCGTCTGGGAGATCGGGATGAATCATCCCGGCGAAATCGCAGCGCTCTCGAAGATCGCCGCGCCCGATGCGGCGATCATCACAAACATCGGCGTGGCACACATCGAGTTCATGGGTTCCCGCGAGGCGATCGCCGCGGAGAAGGGAGCACTGGCCGAAGCGATCGAGCCGCAAGGAACAGTGATTCTGAATGCCGACGATCCGTTCAGTGAAGGAATCGCTGCGCGCACCCGCGCAAGAGTTGTGTTCGCAGGAACGACAACCGGAGCCGTGCGCGCGATTGAACTTCGGCAGAGTGCCGACGGCTCAGAGTTCACAATCGTCGAGGGCGCGCATCGTTGCCGCGCCCAGCTTCCCGTCGCGGGTTCGCACATGGTGCAGAATGCATTGCTGGCCGTTGCCGCTGGGCGGGCATTTGGACTATCAATCGAGGAATGTGCCGCTGGCCTTGCCGCGGCGCCGCTCACGAAAGCGCGCTTGCAAATCAAGGAAATCGGTGGCGTGCAATTTCTCGACGACAGCTACAACGCCAACCCGGACTCGATGAAAGCGGCGTTGCGCACGTTGGTTGAGCTGGATGCAGAGGGAAAGCGCATCGCGGTATTGGGGGAGATGCGGGAACTCGGCGCTGAATCGGAGCGCGGACACCGGGAGATCGGTGAGACCGCAGCGACGCTCGGGGTGGATCAATTGATCACGATTGGCGACGCGGCGGAACTGATTGCGGAAGGGGCGCGCACCGCCGGTTTGGACAAAGTTTCGTCCGCACAATCGACCAGCGAGGCTGCCAAGTTGCTAAGCGAAATGGCCGAGCCGGGGGATCTCGTTCTGATCAAAGGCAGTCGGGCTGCGCGCACGGAGGAAGTAATCGAGCAATTCGGCAGTCAAAATTCGGCATTCGTGACTTCGCCATGATGTACTACCTCCATCACCTGAGTGGGCAGTTCATCGGGTTCAATGTTTTCCTTTACGTCACCTTCCGAGCCATTGCTGCAGCGGTCACTGCATTTTTGACCACCCTGATTTTTGGAAATTTCATTATCGAAAAGCTGCGAGCACTGAAAGTCGAACAACCGATTCGAGGAGCGGCGGAAGTCCACCGCCTCGCGGAATTGCAAGGGGCAAAGCAAGGCACACCGACCATGGGCGGCGTGCTGGTGATTGGCGCCGTGGTCATATCGAGCCTCCTCTGGGCGCGTCTCGACAACAAGTTCGTCTGGCTCGCGTTATTTAGCATGGTTTACCTCGGCGGGCTCGGGTTCGCCGATGATTATCTGAAAGTCACGAAGAAGAAATCTGAAGGGATTCACGGCCGGATTAAACTCGCTTTCCAAATTATTCTCGCGGCGATTATCACCGGCATCTTTCTCACCGATCCATTGCTGGAAGTGCAGGCTCGCACGCTCTACGTGCCTTTCATCAAAACGCCGGTGATTGCGAACATGAGCTGGTTCACCTTCGTATTTTTTGTGCTGGTAATCGTCGGCACATCGAATGCGGTGAATCTCACTGACGGGCTGGATGGTTTGGCGACCGGTTGCACCATCACTGTGGCATTTGCGTATGCCTTGCTCTGTTACGCGGCCGGCAATTTCCGCGTGGCGGAATACTTACAGGTGCCGTTTTATCCGTTCGCCGGCGAACTGACCGTTGTCTGCTCGGCGCTTATCGGCGCGGGGCTGGGCTTTCTCTGGTTCAACTGTTATCCGGCCAAGGTTTTCATGGGCGACACCGGATCGCTGGCCATCGGCGGCATGCTCGGCGTCGTCGCGATCTGTTGTAAACAGGAACTGCTGCTGGTCGTAGTGGGTGGCGTTTTCGTAATCGAAGCCGTCTCAGTAATCTTGCAGGTGCTCAGCTTCAAACTCACCGGCAAGCGGTTTTTCGTCATGTCTCCGCTTCATCATCACTTCGAGTTAACCGGCTGGAAGGAAACGACCGTCATCGTTCGCTTCTGGATTCTTTCGATCATCTTCGCCTTGCTTGGACTGGCAACCCTGAAACTTCGATGAACAACGGACGCTACAAAAACCAAAACGTAGCCGTGCTTGGAGCAGGGCTGAGCGGGAGCGCCGCGGCATTGCTGCTCGCGTCGGAAGGAGCACAGGTCACAGTGCTCGACAGCGCCGCCGAAAATAATTTACTGAAATCCACTCTGGACAATCTGCGCGCACATGGTGTGCGTCTTGTTTGTGGATCTGAGGCCAACCAGCATTCATCTACTTGCGACTGGATGGTTGTAAGTCCGGGGATTGATCCCGTTTCTGGGTTGGCGCGCTATTTTGGGTTGGCGCTTCTGTGAAATGCCAGTCATTGCGGTGACAGGTACGAACGGCAAAACCACGACGACCGAACTCCTCGCTCAAATGCTGAACGCCTGCGGTCAGCGAACGATCGCCTGCGGCAACATCGGCAAACCGCTTTCAGAGGTCGCGCGGGAAAACCAGTCATTGGACGTGCTGACGGTTGAAGTGAGCTCGTTCCAACTGGAAGCGATCCGCACATTTCGTCCGTCAATCAGCCTCTGGCTCAACTTCGCTCCCGACCACCTGGATCGTTATCGCTCAGTCGCTGAGTATCGCGCGGCTAAGCTGCGCATTTTCGAAAATCAAACCGAGCAGGATGTCGCAGTCGTCAACGCTGCGGAAGCGCTTCCGCCGATTCGACCACGCCGAATTACCTTCAGCGCTTATTCCAATCGCGCCGATTTCCGGTTATCTGACGGGGCAATCGTTTATGAAAATCAGCCGGTCCTGCGGTTGGCTGACACGAAGCTGCGCGGGCTACATAACATCGAGAACCTGATGGCGACGCTCGCTGTCGGCGTTGCTCGCGGACTGTCGTTCGCCCAGATGGTGCCAGCGATTCGCGATTACGAGCCGCGGCCGCACCGGTGCGAATTTGTGCGCGAACTCGATGGCGTCGAATACGTGAACGACTCCAAGGCAACCAACCTGGACGCAGTCGAGAAAGCCTTGGCCGCACAGAGCAAACCGGTGGTGCTCATCGCCGGGGGCAAAGACAAAGGATTCACGTTCGATCCGTTGCGTTCTCTAGTGGAAGACAGAGTGAAATCAGCAGTTCTGATCGGCGAAATGGCCGAGAGCATCAGGAACTCATGGGACGGCGCGGTCAAATCCGAAATCGCAACTTCACTCGCCGACGCGGTTGAGCGCGCGCGCAGTCTCGCTCGTGCAGGCGACGTTGTCCTGTTCTCTCCGGGCACATCATCGTTCGACATGTTCAAAAGTTACGCCGATCGCGGCGATCAATTTCGCAAACTGGTGCAAACGCTCCCGCAATGAAACGGCTTAAAATCCCGCGCCTGTTCAACCCTAAGAAAATGCTGGCAGCGACGGCGCGCCGCGCGTCGGCGGCGTCCGCAGGAATGGACTTTGAAGGCATTCCAGAGCCGAACATGAAGTTGTCGCGAGCATTGCTCATTGTTTTGCTTCTGCACGTCGTTGCCGTGTCGGGAATCATTGCGTTCAACGCTATCAAGACGCGTGAGCGTGCATTCGTGCCGCCGACCTCAACGGAAACGGAAAACAAACCGACTGACATCGCGGGAGCAGCAAATCACGCGGATGCTGCAAACGCACGAGTTGCTGCGACGCAAAAGGAAAACGATCGCCAACATGACCCGAAACCTTCTCATTCGCCTGCGAAGGACGAAGAGGCGAAGACGCTTTCGTCTTCAGGAAAGACTTACGTTGTGAAGAAGGGCGATAATCCAGTCGCAATCGCAAAGAAACTGAAAGTCTCCTACAGCGCCTTGATGGCGCTCAATCACCTTGACGACCCACGCAAATTGCAGATCGGGCAAAAACTTCTAATTCCAAAGCCAGCGGCGAATCCGAAAAAAACGGAGACAAAAAAGAGCAAAAAATAATGCACCGAATCCAGCGATATTAACAGGAATGCTTCGCTTCGCTTGACACGAATTATGCGTCGTAAAAGCGCCTACATACTTTTTTTAGCAGTCCTCGCACTGCTCGTCATCGGCATCGTGATGCTCTTCAGCACGAGCGCCTACGCACGGGACAGCCATGGCGACGTTTATTTTTTCATTAAACGCCAGGCGATTTGGATTGGGATTGGACTTGTCGCGTGCATTTTTGCGGCGCTCATGAACTATCAGTTCTGGCAAAAAACGTGGTGGCTTTGGTTCGCGATGGCTCTGACCGCTCTGGCGCTTTGTTACATCCCGCACATCGGAATGCGCATCAACGGATCGCGTCGCTGGGTCGGCTACGGCCCGATTACATTTCAGCCGTCGGAACTCGCAAAGATCGCGACGATCTTTTTTCTTGCCGCGTGGTTTGCGCGACGTGAAAAACCGGACGGCAACGTGTTGTCGGAATTCATTATTCCGCTTGCAATTATCAGCATGCCGGCTGCGCTTGTGCTGGGAGAAGTCGATCTTGGAACTACTGCCTTAATCGGAACAACGGCATTTGTTGTGATGTTCATTGCCGGCACTAATCCTCTATGGCTTGGGGGCCTCGCAGTGGCGGGCTTGGGCGGATTACTGATCGTTGCGACGCAAATCTCCGAGCGCATGGGACGGCTCTCCGCTTTTCTTCATCCTCAAAATTACAAGGACGATGCCGGCTTGCAGCAGATGCAGGCGTTGATCGCCTGGGGCAGCGGCGGGATGGACGGGCTTGGGCTGGGCAACGGCCGCCAGAAGATGCTTTATCTGCCGTATGCGCACACCGATTTTATTTTTCCAATCATCGGCGAAGAGCTTGGTCTGCGGTTTAGTCTTTTGGTGGTTTTTTTGTTCGTTGTGATAATTGTTTGCGGCATCATGATTGCGCTGCACGCTCGTGATCGTTTTGGACTGCTGCTCGGTTGCGGGATTGTTTCGCTCCTCGCTCTGCAGGCAGCGGTCAACATCGGCGTGACGACTTCGCTTCTGCCTAACAAGGGACTCCCGCTGCCGTTTATCAGCTATGGAGGTTCGAACCTGGCCGCATGTATGTTTGCCATCGGCGTGTTGGTGAACATTTATCGCCAGGGCGTTCTCGAGCCGCCGCCGGTGAAACGCGCCACGATGAACGCCAAAGTAACGCCGCGACTTTGATTAACCGTAAATCAGATTAGCCTAATATGAACGCTGTAATCGCATGCGGAGGAACAGGTGGACATCTTTTCCCGGGCATTGCTGTGGCGGAAGTGCTGCAAAATCGCGGACACGAAGTGATGCTGTTGGTTTCCGAAAAGGACATCGACGCGCTGGCGCTTTCCGGCCGGACGAATTTCCAAGTCGAAAAATTACCGACTGTAGGGCTGCCTTCGCCATTTTCGCCGGCGTTTTTTGGGTTCACTCGCCGCTTTGTTGAAAGCTTATCACTTTGCCGGGCTATCTATCGCAAGTTCAATCCGCACGCCGTTCTGGGCATGGGCGGGTTCACTTCCACCGCGCCAGTGTTGGCCGGGCGATTCCGCGGCATAGCCACGTTTATTCACGAATCGAACGCCGTCCCTGGAAAAGCAAACCGTTGGACGGCGCGGGTGGTGAATGCCGTTATGCTGGGCTTCCAGGAATGCGCGCCGTTTTTTCCGAAAACGCGTACCGAAGTCACCGGCACACCGGTTCGCACCGAACTGGTGCGTCTGGACCGCGCAGATTCGCGGCGGAAACTCGGATTGCGAGAGGACCTGCCCACACTGCTGGTGATGGGCGGCAGCCAGGGCGCCAGCGGAATTAATCAGGCGCTAATCAAAGTGCTGCCGTTCTTGCAAGGTGTGCCGCTGCAGGTGATCCACCTCTCCGGCGCGCGGGATGAACGCCTGGTTGCAGACAACTATCGCCGGGAAAATGTCCCTGCTTACATCGGTGCGTTTCATCATCAGATGGAGGAAGTGTACAGCGCCGCTGATCTTGTCGTTGCGCGAGCGGGCGCGGCCAGCCTGGCGGAGTTCGCCGGCTTTTCGTTGCCCGGCATCCTGATTCCATTTCCATACGCCGCGGATGATCACCAAACGCGCAATGCAGAAATCTATGCTCGCGCTGATGCGGCAATTCTTCTGAAGCAGTCGGATCTCTCTGGTGAAGTGCTCGCGCGCAACATCCGCGAGCTGATGGAAAACCCGCAACGGCTACAGCAAATGGCCGCGAATTGTGCGCGTCTCGCGCCGAACGATGCAGCTGGTCGCGTGGCGAACACGATGGAAAAATATACCACTCATGAAGCTCACGTCTGAAGCAACTGCCGCGCGCGCCGATTCTCCGCACAAGAAATTTCGGCGTCGTGATGCGTTTCCAGACCTGTCGCGATTTCTGACCACCGAACAGCATCGGATTCACCTTGTCGGTGTTGCGGGAAGCGGTATGAGCGGTCTTGCCGGGCTTCTCATCGAGCTGGGACACGCAGTGAGCGGTTCGGACAGGGTTACAACAACAGAGACCGAGCGACTGCAACGGCTCGGCCTGCGATTTCATGAACAGCATCTCGCTGAGCATGCGGACACTGCGGACCTTGTTGTTTTTTCCTCCGCGATTAAGGACGACAATCCAATTCTCCTAACCGCGCGCAGTTGCGGAAAACCGCTGTTCCGTCGCGCGGAAGCCGTCGCTGCAATCATGCAAGCCAAGCGCGGCATTGTGATCGCCGGAATGCATGGCAAAACAACCACTTCCGCAATGACGGCACATGTGCTTCGCGAAGGCGGACTGCATCCGTCGCACTATGTGGGCGCTGAAATTCCGATTCTCGGAACGAACGCGTATTGGAACGAGCGCGGCGAATATTTCGTTGCCGAAGGCGACGAAAGCGACGGCACGTTGCGCTGCTTTCATCCCGAGCACGCACTCATTCTAAACATCGAGGAAGAACACCTCGATTTCTATCCCGATCTCGCGGCTATCGAAAAAGTGTTTGCGCAACTGATCGATCAAACCAGCGGAAGCGTTCTCTACAACGTTGACGATCCGAACACCGCGCGATTGTGCGGCAAGCGCAAACGCGCAGTCTCCTACGGATTTTCCGAGCAGGCGGATTACCGTGGAGCCGACGTCGAGCTGCAGAATTTTGGTTCATCCTTTTTCGTTTTTCGCCGCGGCGAGAAACTCGGGCAGGCGACCCTAAATGTTCCCGGAGAACACAACGTGCATAACGCGCTTGGAGTAATCGCGCTGGCTTCCGAGCTTTCTATTCCGTTCGACAAGATCACGGCATCGCTTCGGAAATTCGAGCACGCGCGCCGCCGGTTCGAGATCAAATACGCGAGCGACAGGTTTCTGCTCGTCGACGATTATGCGCATCATCCGACGGAAATTCGTGCCACACTTCGCGCAGCGAAATCGATCGGCCGGCGACGTCTCGTTACGATGTTTCAGCCACACCGTTTCTCACGAACGAAAGCGCTGTGCCGCGAATTTGGCAGCGCCTTCGACGATGCGGACCGGGTTATGATCACGGATGTGTATCCTGCCAGCGAGCCCCCGATTCCCGGAATCACAGGTCGGACTATCGTCGATGAAATCGTGCGACACGCGCACCACGGAGTCACTTATCAGCCACATCTGCAATCGGTGCATCGTGACGTGGGAAACATGCTGGAGGCCGGCGATCTTGTTTTAAGTCTCGGCGCCGGCAACATCCACGAACAACTGGAGATCCTCGCCGCCGATCTCGTGATCGCCGAGAAATTAAAGGCTATTGTGGGCGAAGAGGGTGAGGTCCGCCTTTACGAGCCGCTGTCGAACCATACGACGCTGCGCGTTGGCGGTCCCGCACAGTTTTGGGTCGAGCCGCGCACCGAACAGACCTTCGCGGAACTGATTCGCTTTTGCCGCGATGAACATCTGCCGCTATTCGTCATCGGGCGAGGTTCGAATCTTCTCGTTCGCGACGGCGGCATCCGCGGGGTGGTCGTTCATCCGCGGGGCGGCGATTTCGAGAAAATCGAGGTCGACGGGTGCGAGATCACGGGAGGCGCAGGCGTAAAGTTGAGACAGGTGGCTTACGCCGCGCGTGCGGCAAATCTCGGCGGACTCGAATGGATGGAGGGAATTCCGGGCACAGTCGGAGGAGGATTGCGCATGAACGCCGGCGCGATGGGCGCGCAAACTTTCGAGAACGTAACGCGCGTTCGTTATCTTGACGCCGAGGGAAATTCGCACGTGAAGAATCGCGATGAATTGGAAGTTTTTTATCGACGGTTCCCATTGCTCGAAAAAAACTTTGCCGTTTCTGCAACGTTCTGCGGACAACCAGCCGAGCGCGCAGAAATCGATACACGTTTGCGCGAATCGCAGGAGAAACGGCGCACGACGCAGCCGGTCGCCAAAAGCGCAGGCTGCATTTTCAAAAATCCTGCCACCATTCCAGCCGGCAAATTGGTCGACGAACTGGGGCTGAAGAACTCGCGCGTCGGAAATGCGCGCGTTTCACGGGTACACGGCAACTTTATCGTGAACGATGGCGACGCAACGGCATCGGAGGTACTTGAGTTGATTGATGAAATCAAGAGCGTCGCGCGGCAAAAGCGCGGAATCGAGTTGGAGACCGAAGTGGAAATCGTGGGAGAACCGGAATGACAACACGGGAGGAGTTACCAAAGAAAATTGCTGTGCTCATGGGAGGGCCGGGATCGGAGCGGGAGGTTTCGCTTGCGACCGGGCGAGGTGTGGCGAAAGCGCTTCGGTCGTTAGGTGCCGAAGTGGTGGAAATCGATGTGCGGAACGAGGATTTCCAACTGCCGAACGATGTCGATCTCGCGTTCATTACCATCCACGGGACTTTTGGTGAAGATGGCCAGATTCAGAAAATTCTGGAACGTCGCGGGATCGCATATACCGGCGATGGCGTGAGCGCGAGCGAGACTGCTTTCGACAAGATTCGGACCAAAGAAAAATTTCGAGAAAACGGGGTAACGACGCCGCCATGGGAAGTGATCCACGCCGGACAGCGCCCTACGATTACGTTGCCGATCGTCGTCAAGGCGCCACGACAAGGTTCAACCGTGGGTGTCGTCATTGTGAAAAACGAAGGCGAAGTCGAATCTGCTATCGGCGAAGCGGCGAAATATGGTCGCGAATTATTGATAGAAAAATTTGTCTCCGGACGGGAATTAACGATAGGTATCCTCGGTGACCAGGCTTTGCCCATTCTCGAAATAATCCCCAAGGGCGGCTTTTACGATTTCAACAACAAGTATCCGTTTCTCAATCCGCAGGCGGGCGGTGGAGCGGAGCACGTCTGTCCGGCAAACATCGACGCGGGAAAAACAAAGGAGATTCAGGAACTGGCGCTCCGCGCATTTCGCTCAGCCGGTCTGCAGGTGTACGCGCGTGTGGACGCAATTCTATCCGACAACGGACAGCCGTACATCTTGGAGATCAACACCATTCCCGGCATGACCGAGGCTAGCCTGCTGCCCGAGGCGGCTGCGGCAGCGGGTATCGATTACGCGGATCTTTGCGCGCGGATCATTGCGCTTTCCCGCCTTCGCCAAGGCTATGGCGGGCAGGCGCGGGCCAGAACAGAAGGCAAACGATGAGTTTTCGCCAAAGAACTTCCCGAACGCGCAATCGGCGACTCTCCAATTTGCGGCAACGTCGGCAGCAACACCTGCTCGACGTGAAAGTCCGTTCGCGCAGAGCGACCCAGAACCGCATCCGCAGCGCGATGGGCATGGTCTGGAAGTTGGCTTTGGTCCTGATTTTGTGCGTAGCCGGCTACGCAGGTGCGCGCGAAGCTGTAAAACGCCTTTTCTTCGAAAATCCAGATTACCACGTTCAAACAATCGAATTGCAGACCGACGGCACTCTCCAGCGTGAGCAGGTGCTAAAGGCAGCCGATCTACACGAGGGCGCAAACATCTTCAGCGTGAACTTAGCGCGCGTGCGCGATCGTATACAGGAGCTTCCACAGGCCGATGAAGTCGAGGTCGTGCGAAAAATACCCAGCGAAATCGATATTCGCATCGTCGAACGAAAACCGGTCGCCTGGATCACCAGCGAAACGGAAATTAATGATCCATTTGCGTCGGATGCTGCTTTTTTAGTAGGCGCGCGGGGTGTTTTAATGAAACAAAAGAAATTGTTGCCCGAATATCTTGGACTGCCGCTGATCGTAGGATGCTCGAGCGAGTCGCTCGAAGCGGGAAAAACTGTCGAATCGCTCGAAGCAAAAACAGCGCTCGATTTGCTGCGTCTCACCGAGAGCAGCTTTTTGCAAACGCGGTTTCAGATTCGCGAAATCGATATCTCCAAAAATTATTGTCTCCTCGTGACCGACAAAAATCGCAGTCGCGTCATGTTTGGTTTGAACGATCTCGAAGGGCAACTGCGGCGGCTGCAAGTGTTCCTTGATTACTGTGATAACACCAAACAGGAGCTGGAAACTTTGAACCTCGTCGCGCAACGCAACATTCCCGTGACGTTTACTAATCCGGCGGCGGCTGTAATCAACGACACACTGGAGCCCGCTGTCGAGCCGCGGATCATGAAAGCAATCCCGGTGCACGCGCAGGAAAGCCGAGGTCACCAGGATTCCGGCAAACAAGAAACTGGACCCTCAGCGTCGAAATCGCGCGCTGCTTCTGCGCCGGTTCCCAAAGCTAATCGTATCCAACAAAAGAAAGCCGAATAAAAAATGGCGAACAATAATTTGATGGTCGGTCTCGAGATTGGGACCTCCAAGATCTGCGTGGTCGTAGGAGAGAGCCGACCTGATGGCACGCTCAAAATCCTAGGCGTAGGTCAGGCGCCATCGCGCGGCGTGCGCAAGGGCGAGATTGTTGATTTTGAAACGGCAATGAAATGCGTGCACGAAGCAGTTGTCGATGCCGAACAAAAAAGCGACGTGATGATCAAGAGTGTTTACGTCGCTGTCGCCGGATCACATTTGCACAGCTTTAACAATCGAGGATGCGTCATGCTGCCAGAGGACCGAGATGAAATTGATGAGCAGGATGTTGAGGACGTAAAAATTAATGCGCGCGAAGTGAGCATCCCTGCGCAAAACGCGTTCCTCCATTCTGTCATTCAACATTATCAGGTCGACGGACAGCAGGGTGTGCTGAATCCGGTCGGGATGCTCGGGCAAAAACTGGAAGCAGATTTTCACATCATCCACGGCGTACGTACACGGATTCAAAACACCATTCGATGTGTGAAAGAACTGCCGCTGGACGTGGAGGACGTGGTTTTTAGCGGCCTGGCTTCGGCGCAGGTCGTGCTCACCCAGCATGAAAAAGATCTCGGTGCGCTGGTGATCGATATGGGTGGAGGAACGACTGATTACGTGTTGTACTCTGAAGGCGCGGTGCGACAAAGCGGTTGTCTGGCGGTGGGCGGCGACCATATCACGAATGACATTTCCATGGGTCTGCGCATCCCGATGGCGCGCGCGGAGAAATTAAAAACCGAAGAGGGCAGCTGCGTTCTCGGAAATTGTCTGCCTGGCGAAATGATCTTGCTCAAGGACGATTCCGGTTTTGCGGGGAAAGAGATCGAGCGCGAAACGCTGAACACGATCATTCACCTGCGCCTGCGCGAGGCGTTTGACTTGCTCAAGCGCAGACTCGAAGAGGAATCGTATCTCGCCTATCTCGGCGCCGGCATTTTCATTACCGGCGGCTGCAGTCTTCTCAGCGGAATCGATCATCTCGCGTCGGAGATTTTCGAAATACCAGCCAATCTGACACACGCGCAAGCCGCTTGGGGCGTAACGTCTGCAGTGGAAAATCCCCAGTTTTCTACCGCAATTGGCTTGGTCAAATTCGCGCAAGTGATGCACACCGACCGGCCGCCTCGAGGGTTTAGCCGGATTCTTGGAAAACTTTTCAGCGGAAAACGATGAGAAACAATATTGCAGGTTAGAGCTTCTCCTAAATGTTGGAATTTGGAGGTGGGTAATTAAAAAAATGATTCAGCTTAACAAGAACTACAGTCTCCCGGAACGTCTGGAAGAGTTTATTCCGATCAAAATTGCCAGCGTCGGTGGAGCCGGTTTGA
>WNGR01012552.1_pt1 | contig 12462 bp, 9 predicted proteins | sample 5407581 | NCBI WGS metagenome assembly WNGR01 (sample SAMN13153383, study PRJNA577476) | soil metagenome | isolation source: 80 cm soil or saprolite under Garry oak tree replicate 2 | place: USA:California | collected 2016-06-15
CGCTCACGATGCCCACGAGCCCTTCAGGGCTCACCACGGCGCTGAGCGGCCGCGCGCCCAGCTGCTTCCCCGCCGAGACCAGGAGCGTGAGGGCGCCGGTCGGCAGCGACTGGTGCAGCACCTCGGCCGCCACGTATCCCGATCCGAGCCGCTGCCCCAGGCCGAGCAGGCTCCGCAGCCGGGCGTTCTCATTGCGCAGCTCCGGCAGGAAGGTGGCGGCGAGCACGGCGGAATCGCGCTGCACGGTCACCGCCTGATACCGTGTCAGCGAGGCCGCGAGCAGCTGCGTCTGCTCCTGGAGGGCCAAGAGCGGTGCCAGCACGGTCTGGCGCAGCACCCGCGCCAGCGGGTCGCGCACCCGGTCGGGGAGGCTCATTGCGGACACCGACAGCAGCACGCACACGATCAACAGCAGCCAGTCGGCCCTGGACGCGTAGCGATCGGATCCCAGCGCCATCGCGCTACCTGGTGAGGACGTTGCGGTACTTCTCCGGATCGTCGAGGATGCGGCCGGTGCCCCGCACCACGCAGGTCATGGGATCTTCGTCGAGGTGGATCGGGAGGCCGGTCTCCTGCTGCAGCAGCACGTCGAGCCCCCGGATCAGCGCGCCGCCGCCGGTCATGACGATCCCCCGGTCCACGATGTCGCTCGCCAGCTCGGGAGGGGTGATCTCGAGGGCACGCCTCACGGCGTCCACAATCTGCTGAATCGGCTCCTGGACCGCCTCCCGCACCTCGCTCGAGTGCACCCGCACGATCTTGGGAATCCCGGACACCAGGTCCCGGCCCTTCACCTCCATCTCGCGCTCCTCGCCCACCGGCGCCGCCGAGCCGATCTGGATCTTGATCTGCTCCGCGGTGGGCTCGCCGATCAGGAGGTTGTAGTTCTTGCGCATGAACTGCACGATCGCCTGGTCCAGCTCGTCGCCGCCGGTGCGGATCGAGGTATCCGACACGATCCCCGACAGCGCGATCACCGCGATCTCCGTCGTGCCGCCGCCGATATCGATCACCATGTTGCCCGTCGGCGTCTCGACCGGCAGCCCCACGCCGATCGCGGCCGCCATCGGCTCGGCCACCATGTAGACCTCTTTCGCTCCGGCGGATTGCGCCGAGTCGCGCACCGCCCGCTTCTCGACCTCGGTGATGCCGCTCGGCACGCACACGATGACCTTCGGCTTCACGCGGAACAGGTGACGGTCGATGATCGTCTTCAGAAAGAAGCGCAGCATCTTCTCGGTGACGTCGAAGTCGGCGATCACGCCGTCCTTCAGGGGCCGCACGGCGATGATGCCGTCGGGGGTGCGCCCCAGCATGCGCTTCGCCTCGAGCCCGATGCCTTTGATCTTGCCGGTGGCCTTCTCGATCGCCACGACCGACGGCTCGTTGAGGACTATGCCTTCGCCCTTCACGTAGACGAGCGTGTTGGCCGTGCCCAGGTCCACGGCGATCTCGTTTGCCGGGCTCCAGACGCCAAGTTTGAAGTTCGGCCAGCGTAGTGGCACTAGTCGTCGGCTGAAAGAGTTCGGCGGGCGCGGGACTTCAGGCGCCTCAAGCTAATGAAATGCGTAACCCCAAGCAAGGATGACGTTTGACGCGGCCACCTCAGGACCCTCGTGCTTCGAGTGCGGCCTCGATGCGACGGTCGGGGATGAGCCACACGACGGCCACCAGGACGTACACGGCGCAGGCGAGCCATGGGCGAACGAAGGCGAGCGGAATCGCCGCCACGTAGAGAACGACTGACACCTTGCCCTTGAAGTCGCTCCCCAGGGCGGTGGCGAGCGCGGAATCGCTGCCGTGCAGGGCGATCAAGGCGCGCGTGAGGATGAAGTACGCCAGCGCAGCGAGCAGCAGCACCGCCCCGTACAACGCCACGGGCCGCGTCGCGAAATGGCTCTCGCCCATCCAGCTCGTAACGAAGGGCGTCAGCGACAACCAAAACAAGAGATGCAGGTTCGCCCACAGAACCCGACCGTTGACGTGGCGGACCGCTTGGAAGAGGTGATGGTGATTGTTCCAGTAAATGCCGAGGAACACGAAACTGAGCGCGTAACTCGAGAACACGGGGAGTACCGGCCGCAGCGCCGCCCAACCGGCGCCCTGCGGCTCCCTCATCTCGAGCACCATGACGGTGATGATGATCGCGATCACGCCGTCGCTGAAAGCTTCCAGCCGCTGCTTGCTCAATCAAGACCTCCCAAATCCCTCCGGTAGGCCACGAGCGTGGTGTCCCCGATGTGGACGAGGGGCAACCTGGTGGCAAGCTCGTTCAGCGCGCGAAACACGCCCGGGCACTCCGGCGAGTAGTCGTGCCACAGCACGAGGCCACCCGGCCGCACCATGCGCAGAGCCTTGGCCGTGTCGCTCACGACGTAGGAGTACGCGTGCGAGCCGTCCACGAAGACCACGTCGCACGAATGCACGTAGGGCGTCTCGTCGAACCGCTTGCTGTCCCCGTACAGCTGGGTCACGCGGCCCGCGACCTCGGTGCCCGTGTAGAGGAAGTGTGTGAAGCTGGACTCTTGTTTGGCGTATGCCTCGGCGGTCCGGTCGTCGCCCGCCTCCGGCCGGTAGGCGCCGAGCTGGTCCGGAGCGAGCGTGAGCGTGGTCACGGTGCCGTCGGCCGGTTGGTTCTTCGCCCAGAGATAGGCTGTCTTCCCGGTACAGGTGCCGAACTCGAACAGGCGCCGTGTATCCTTGGCGAGCACCGCGAGGATCCACGACTCCGTGTCCGAGGTGCCACCCGGCACGCGGATGGTGGCGCGGCCGATGTAGGTCACCTCCGCCGCGCGGGTGGCACCGAGCTCGTCGGGCTGAAACCGCGGATCGAGCCGCTCGACCGGTACTTTGCGAATGGGCCAGCGTCGCAAGATGCCGCGCTGCCGCTGGCGCGCGCGCAGCACGAGCCACTCACGAGTGGTGATCGCGAGGAGAACGGCGAGGAGCAGCGCGGCGAGCAAGAGGAGCATGCGCCGCCCTCAGTTGACCTTCAACACGTCCTCGACAAACGTCAGAGTCTTGGTCTCGACCCACGGCGCCGATACGGCATCGACGCCGATCGTGCCGAGGCGGTCCGTGGTGGCCGTCACGACTCTTCCCCTGGCGGGAGACTGCTTGATGTCCCGCTGCACCAAGATCCCGCGACGCGGATCGAACTTGAACATGAGCGCCGAGGCGAGGGCCCTCTTCGGAGTGAACGACAAGGCCACGCTGGGATAGGCGTCGTCCCGCTCCGTATGGTCCCGGGTGGAGGCCTCGTGCCCGGCGTTCTTGAGCTCGACCATGAAACTGTCCAGCACCGGCCGTACGACGGTCCGGAGACGGTCCGCGCAGGACCGTCGTTTTTTGTCTGCTTCGCCGTCCGTTTTGGACACGGGCTCGCCGCTCGCCTGGCGTGAGGCGTACGCCGCAAGGAGGGAGCGCAGCTTCGCTATGGTTTCGTCGGTCATCGGGTGGTCCCGGCACGTGGACGCTTGCGAATATGGGGTGGCGCTGGCGTCATTCGGAAGCGAGCAGGCCGATCGAGCGCGGCACCACGGCGCGGTCGCCGTGTGGAAAGGCCCGCGCAACGAGCTGGGCGGCAGACTCCCCTTCCAGACGTTTGGGCACGGCGGGATGGTGAACGCCGGCCGCCAGCAGTCGAGCGAGCGGCCCGAGCAGGCCCGTCGTAACGGCCTGCTCGAGCGCCGGCGCTCCGCCCTCGATCTGGTCTCCCGCGATGCGAGCCGCCGCCTCGTCGAAGAGGCTTACCTCCAGCTTTTCTCCTATGGCATCGTACAGGGCGGTTCGCATCGGCCGCGCCAACGATTTCATGGCTTCGTAGCCTCGGGTGGCCCAGCAGAATTGGCGCTGCAGTCTTTCGTACAGTCCCACTTCCGGCAGTGCCTGGGCACGGTCACCGGTGGTGGCCGCAGCCTTCTCCACTAGAGGCCACGCCAGCTCCGGCCGGCCTGTACAAAGGTAGACCTCCGCCCTGGTCATGAGCGCAGTCACCTGGTGCCGCCACAAGCTTGAGCGCTGTGCAGCGGCCTCACACAATGCCACAGCCTTTTCAGCTTCCGGCAGGCTGGCCAAGACCAGGGCAAATCGAGCGATGGTGGAATACGCCTCTACCGAGGCGCGGGGCGAAGACAGGGCTTCCAGCGGATCCAGCAGCGCGCGGAAGGACCTAGCTGACGCATCGAAGAAAGCGAGGTCCTGGTAGAGATCGGCGAGACACAGGCGGCTGTGGGCGATTGCCGCGGGATGGCCGCAACGTTCGGCAACTGCCACGCCTGCATTCAGGGTTCTGGTCGCGTCTCCGAGTCTTCCTAAGCCTTTGTAGCACAAGCCCAGGATGTTCAAGAGCCGCCGCAACTCCACCAGCAGCCCGAGCGATTCCAGGACCGCAGCAGCCTCGGTGAGTCGTGCCACGCCTTGGGCGAGCTCACCCCGCGCAAGCGCGCCGTGTCCCAGCGTGATGTTCGCCAGCGCAACGGACTCGGGGCTCGCACCGGACGCGGCGATTCTGGCCGCCAGGGATTCCGCTTGCGCCCGCCCTTCCAAGTCCCCCGCGTCCAAACTGATTTCCAATTGTATGTGGCTGGCTCGCACCAGGAACAACGCCGCGCCGGCCCGCTCGGCCAACACAATCGCGTCCTGGGCCGCCGCGCTGATGGCGTCGTCGCCGCCCAGACGGGCGCGCTGCAGCGCCTCGACGCGGAGCAGGGCCGCCAGAGCCAGATCGGTCGCGGAGGGCTCATCGGGCTGCCAGTCCGCCAGGGCGCTCAGCCCTCGCTGGTACTGACCCGCGGCGACCAGGGAATGCGCCAGCAGTAAGCGGAGCCTGGAACCCGGGGCGACGGTGTAAGCCCGGAGCAGCCGCGTGAGAACCGCTTCGGCTTCCCGCGGAGCGCCTCGCGCGATCGCGACTTCGGCTCCCTGAAGCGCGGTCTCCATGGCCTGATGCTGCATGCCTGCGCAGATGAAATGATGAACCAGCTCGAGCATCGGCTGGAGGTCGTTCCGGTCCTGGGAGCCCGCGAGGCGCTGGGCGAGCTGCGCATGATGGTACTTGCGCCGGTCGTCCCCCATCGCGTGATACACGTACGCCCGGTGCAGCTCGTTCTTGAACGACAGCCGCCCTTCCTCCACGCGACCCACGCCGCGATCCAGCATCTCGAGTGCCGCTCGCTCGACGGTGCCGTCGCCCAGCCCCAGCGAGGTCGCGAGCTCACTCGGGGCCATCGCTTTGCCCGCCACCGAGAGGATCTGCAGCACGTGCTGCGCGTCGCTCGAAAGGCCGCCGTATTCCCGGGCAAACGCCGCGCGCAAGTCTTCCGGCGGCGTCCAGGCAATCGCGATCGCGTCCCCCGAGCTCTCCGCCTGTGCTAGGGACCTCGCCTGGTGGGTCCGCCAGTCCGCCAACAGCATCTCGATGTGATACGGATTCCCCTGCGCCAGGCGAATGATCGTCTCCCCGATGTGTGGGCTTATTTCCTCGGATTCGGCCGAGAGGTCGCGGATCAGGCTCAAGGCCTGGGATCGATCGAGCGACTGGAGGTGAATCGTTTCCTCCCACACCAATCCGCCGCCCCCCGTCTCCTCGGGTCCCCCCCTCCTGTCCCCCTCGCTCGGCCGGGCTCCGGCGAGAATGAGGGTGGGCAGCCGTTCCAGCCGCCGTGTGACCAGGAACAGCACCTCTCGGCTCGCCGGATCGAGAAACTGCAGGTCGTCGAACGCGAGCAGCACGGGGCCGTTGTCCGCCACCGCTTCCATCATTCGGAGCACGGCCTCAGCCACGCGCAGGCGAATCGAGTCGGTGGGCGCATCGGGCGCCGCGGGGATGCCGGGATAGATCGTTCGCAGGCCCGGACACACTCGGCTCGCCTCGGCCAGCCAGAGCGGCTCCGTGGCGCTGGCCGCCGGATCCCGGCCTAAGGCGGTGATGAGCTCCGAGACGGTCGCATAGGGAATGCCCTGGCCGATCTCCTGACACGGTACCATGAACACCGGCCGGGCGCGCGCTCCCAGGGACGTGGCGAAGCGACGGATCAGCGAGGTCTTCCCGATGCCCGGCGCCCCGGTGATCAAGCACGTCCGGTAGCCGCTGCCGCCCACGCGATGCCACATCGCTTCCAGCTGTCCCAGCTCGACCTCTCGGCCGACGAACAGGTGCGGCCGGAGTGGCCGCTCGGGCAAGGGAGGCGTCTGAGCGAGAAAGGCGGGTCGCTCGCCGCGTTCCAAGCGTCGCAGCAGCCGGGTGATCTCCGGGTTTGGATTGGTGCCGAGCTCTGACTGGGCCCGCCGGACTTGATCCTTCAGCAGCCGCACCGCGGCCACGGTATCCCCGTCGAGCAGAGCGCGCTCGGCGAGCGCGCACACCGCGTCGATGCACAGGGGGTCCACGTCGCGGAGCGCTGCCGCAAGCAGGTGCGTCTCCGACAGCGTGCCCTTGGCGCGCGCCGCCTGAAGCGCCGCCCGGAGGGCGTCCCGCGCCTGGGTCTTGAGCCGCACCCGCGCGCCGTCCACCCAGTGGGCGAATTCGGCGCCGGCACAGTCGTCGAGCCCCTGCAGCAGCTCTGTCACGCGCCCGGGAGCTCTTCCCCCCAGGCCCAGAGAGGAGAGGTCGGACGGCAACTCCGCGAGCAGCTGCACCTCCTGCTCCCGGCCGGTCAGGGCGCCCGTGCCCAGGAGCGACCGAATGGCCAGCAGGGCCTGCGACAGCGAATGACGGCCCTTCTCGGGCGGGACGTCGGGCCAGAACAGATCGACCAGCCGGTCACGCGGGATCGAGCGCGTCCGTCCCTCGAAATGCAGGTAGAGCAGGACGGCGAGGTGTTTCCTGGTCCGGAAGCGGACGGGCGAGCGCCCGTCGCGAACCAGCTGAGGGGAGCCGAAGACCTTGAGCTGAAACGTGTTGAGACCTTGATGAGATAGAGCGGCCACGTTGTCCCTCGTTCAAGGTACCCTCGGGGATGCGGGGTCGTTAGAGGAGCATAGGAAGGGGGTGACGCTCGATGACGCTGTTCGTGCTGCTGTATGAGGCTCTCTCGAATTACGCCATAGCTTGGTGAACGGAACCGCTTCCCGCGCCGTCGGTGTGTGGCGCGGGGAGCGGCCGGCCCGCACTCACAGGAGCGTCTCGGGATCGACGAGCGGCAGGCCGAACGCTTCGGCGACGCCTTGGTAGACGATCTTCCCGAGGGCGACGTTCAGCCCGAGCAGGAGTGCGCGATCCTGCCGGCACGCCTGCTTCCATCCGTCATGCGCGAGACGCTGGGCGTACGCGAACGTGGCGTTCGTGAGCGCGAGGGTCGAGGTGCGCGGCACGCCGCCCGGCATGTTCGTCACGGCGTAGTGGATGATCCCGTCCACCACGTACGTTGGATGGTCGTGCGTCGTGGGCCGGGTGGTCTCGAAGCACCCGCCCTGGTCCACCGCCACGTCCACGATCACCGAGCCCGGCTTCAAGAGGCCGAGATCCCCTCGCGTGACGAGGTGGGGTGCCTTGGCACCCGGCCGCAGCACGGCGCCGATCACGAGATCGGCCTTGTGCAGCTGCTCGAGAATGTTGTGCCGGTTGGAGTGGAGCAGATCGACGTTGGGGGGCAGGACATCCGCCAGATACCGCAGCCGGTCGAGCGAGAGGTCGAGGAGCGTGACGTGGGCGCCCAGACCCGCGGCCATCTTCGCCGCATTGGCCCCGACGGTGCCACCCCCGATGATCAGCACCTCCCCCGGCAGCACGCCCGGCACGCCTCCCAGCAGGATACCGCTCCCCCCGTACGCCCTCTCGAGGTACTTGGCGCCCTCCTGCACCGCCATGCGACCGGCCACCTCGCTCATCGGCGTGAGCAGCGGCAGCTCGCCCGACTGGAGCTGCACGGTTTCGTAGGCGATGGCGATCGCGTCGGACGCGACGAGCGCTTGCGTGAGGGGCTGCGAGGCGGCGAAGTGGAAGTAGGTGAAGACGACCTGGCCCGGTCGGAGGCGCGGCCACTCGGCCTCGACCGGCTCCTTCACCTTGAGGATCAGCTCGGCCCTGCTCCACACCTGCTCCGGCCCTGGGACGATGCTCGCGCCTTGCGCCCGATACGCGTCGTCCGGGAAGCCGGACCCGACTCCCGCGCCCTGCTCCAGTAGCACCGTATGCCCGTCGTCACGCAGGGCGTGCGCCCCGGCGGGCACCAGGGCCACGCGGTGCTCGGCGGTCTTGATCTCCTTCGGCACCCCGACGATCATGACCCGTCAGTTGGGGCCCAGCCAGACGACCCGCTGCCGGTCGGGATCGAAGAACTCTCGGGCCACGCCGGCGACCTCGTCTTCCGTCAGCGCGGCGATGGTCGCGAGCACCTGGTCGAGACTCTGGTAGGGCTCGCCGTACACCGGGAACCCCGCCAGGCGATACATCCGCGCCGAGGGACTCTCGAGCGAGAGCATCACCTGCCCTTGTGTCTGCTGCTTCGCCTCGGCGAGCGCGGCTCCCACCAGCCCTTCGCGGGCAAGCGTCGCGAACTCCTCGCGGATGGCGTCCACCGCCTGGCGCGCCGTCTTGGGCTGGGTGCCGACGTACACCCCCGCGACGCCGGTCTGCCGGTAGAAGGTGGTGAAAGCGTAGATGGCGTAGGCGAGCCCCAGCTCCTCCCGCACCCGCTGGAACAGCCGGCTGGACATGCCGCCACCGAACACGTTGGACAGCACGAGCAAGGCGTACTTGCGCCGGTCAGCGTAGGCGACGGTGTCGCTGAGGAACACGACGTGGGTCTGAGCGGTGTCCTTGGCGTGCCGGGCTTCGCCGCCGCCGGCCGCGCGCTCGTACCAGCCCTGGCGACCCAGCTCCTCGATCAGCCGCTCGTGCGTCAAATTCCCCGCGGCGGCGATCACGCAGTTGCCCGGGAAGTAGGCCCGCGCGTGCAGCTGTTTCAGGTCTGCGGTGGAGAGCGCGCTCACCGACTGGCGTGTGCCGAGGATGGAGAAGCCGTAGGAGTGATCGGGCCAGAGCGCCTCGGAGGCGAGGTCGAAGACCTGATCGTCGGGTGTGTCCTCGAGCATGTTGATCTCTTCGAGGACGACGTTGCGCTCGAGCTCGAGGTCCGTGTCCCGCAACACGGGGCGGCGTACCAGATCGGTGATGACATCGAGCGCGCGCGGCAGGTCGGCGTCGAGCACGCGGGCGTGGAAGGCGGTGGCATCGCGCGAGGTGTAGGCGTCGAGCGAGCCGCCGCGCGCCTCGAGTGCCAGAGCGATGTCCTGGGCGGTGCGGCGCTCCGTGCCCTTGAACACCATGTGCTCGAGGAGATGGGAGACGCCCATCTTGCCGCGCGCCTCGTGGGCGCTCGCGGTCCGCACCCACACCCCGACCGCCGCCGAGCGCACGCTGGGCACGCGCTCCGACACGACCGTCACGCCGTTAGGCTCTCGAGTCTGGAAGATCTCCCGGTCGAGGCCGACGGTCTCCATTTACCGGGAGCGCACCGGCTCCGGCGCGTCGAGCAGCGCCTTCCGCGACAGGCGCATGCGTCCGCGCTCATCGACCTCGAGCAGCTTGACGCGCACGCGATCGCCCCGCTTCACGACGTCCTCGGTCCGCTCGGTGCGGCCCTGCTGCAGCTCTGAGATGTGGAGCAGCCCCTCCACGCCCGGCAGGATCTCGACGAACGCCCCGAATGCGGTGGTGCTCTTCACGACTCCCTCGTACACTTTGCCGATCTCTGGCTCCTGGACGATCGCCGCCACCATGTCGCGCGCGCGCTCGCCCCCCTCGCCCACGGCGGAGATCGTCACCATCCCGGAATCGTCCACGTTGATCTCGGCGCCGGTCTGCTCCTGGATCCCGCGGATGATCTTGCCCTTCGGCCCGATCAAGTCCCCGATCTTGTCCGGCCGGATCTGCATCGTGATGATGCGCGGCGCGTACTTGGACAGCTGGGAGCGCGGCCGCGGGATCACCTGCTCCATGATGTCGAGGATGTGGAGGCGCGCCTTCCGGGCGCGCTCCAGCGCCTCGCTGATGATCTTGAAGTCCAGCCCCTCGATCTTGATGTCCATCTGGATCGAGCTCACGCCCTCGCGCGTCCCGGCGACCTTGAAGTCCATGTCGCCCAGGTGATCCTCGGCGCCGAGGATGTCGGTCAAGACCGCGACGCGGTCTCCCTCCTTGATGAGCCCCATGGCGACGCCCGCGCAGGCGCCCTTCACCGGCGCGCCCGCGTCGAACAGCGCCAGCGACCCGCCGCACACCGTGGCCATCGAGGAGGAGCCGTTCGACTCGAGGATGTCGGACACGATGCGGATGGTGTAGGGGAACTGCTCGTAGGGCGGCAGCAGCGCCTGCAGGGCCCGCTCCGCCAGCGCTCCGTGCCCCACCTCGCGCCGCGAGGTCCCCCGGATCGGTCGCACCTCGCCCGTCGAGAACGGCGGGAAGTTGTAGTGCAGCATGAACGACTTCGTGGTCTCCTGCGCCACGTCGATCGAGTCGATGCGCTGCTCGTCGCTCACCGTGCCGAGGGTCACGGATACCAACGCCTGCGTCTGCCCGCGCGTGAAGAGCGCGGAGCCGTGCGTACGCGGCAGCATGCCCACCTCGCAGGTGATCGGCCGCACGGTGTCGAGATCGCGGCCATCCACCCGCTCGTGGTGCGTCAGCACCTGCTCGCGCATGGTGCGGTACTCGATGTCCTCGATGACCTGGGCGACGTCGCGCCCGTTGTCCGGGAACTCGGCCACGAGCTGCTCCTGGACGGTCGTCTTGAGCGCCGCCAGCGCCTGCGCCCGCTCCGCCTTCTCAGGGAGGTTCAGCGCCTCGGACACCCGCGCCTCGGCGAGCTGCTTGACCCGTGCCACGAGCTCGGGCGGAGGCTCGACCTTGCTCCACTCCATCTTGGGCTGACGCATGTCCGTCACCAGCTCGGCGGCCGCATCCAGCAGCTCTCGGATCCCCTTGTGCGCCACCTCGAGACCCTTCACGATCTCCGCCTCGGTCAGCTCCAGCGCCCCGCCCTCGACCATCACGATCGAGTCGCGGGACCCCGACACCGTCAGATCGACGTCCGAGAACTCGAGCTGCTGGAACGTCGGGTTGAGGATCCAGGCGCCTTCGACGCGGCCCACGCGCACGGCCGCGATCGGGCCGTTCCAGGGGACCTTCGACATCGTGAGCGCCGCCGAAGCCGCCGTGACCCCCAGCACGTCGGCGTCGTTCTCCTGGTCTGCCGACAGCACGTAAATGAAGACCTGCACCTCGTTCTTGAAGCCTTCGGGGAACAGCGGGCGCAACGAGCGGTCGGTGACCCGCGCCGCGAGGATTTCCTCGTCGGAGGGGCGCCCTTCGCGCTTCAAAAAACCGCCGGGGATCTTCCCGGCGGCGTAGCTCTTCTCTCGATATTCGACGGTCAGGGGAAAGAACGGCTGGGTAGCCACGTTGTCCGATACGGTCACCGCGGCGAGCACTACGGTCTCGCCGAACTGTACCAGACACGAGCCCGCGGCTTGCTTCGCCAGCCGCCCGGCTTCCAGCTTCAGCGTCCGTCCCGCGAAATTACGCTCGACGTGCCTCACTAATGTCGCCTGTCTAGAGCATATGAAGAAGCGTCAAGCGCCCGCTGCTCTTCCCGGGGCGCCTGGCGCGACGCCTGTTTGACTAATGGCGGAGACCCAGCTCGTCGATGAGCTGCCGATACCGTTCCAGGTCGGTGCGCTTGAGATACTCGAGCAGGCGGCGGCGCTTGCTGACCATGCGCAGCAAGCCGCGTTGCCCGTGGAAGTCCTTGGCGTGTACCCGGAAGTGATCGGTGAGGCTGTTGATCCGCTCGGTGAGCAGCGCGACCTGAACCGGGGCGGAGCCCGTGTCCCGCTCGTGCTGCCCGTACTTCCTGACCGGCGTCGTCTTGTCGTACATCAGGGCTGTTCCCTAATTCTCATAAGCGCAGTAACTTAGATCCACCGCACCCCTTTGTAAAGCCCCGACCACATGACCGGCGCGCCCACCGATCTCGTTGGCCGATCCCTCGGCCCGTTCCAGTTGGAGCGGCTCATCGGCCAGGGGGGGTTCGCGTGGGTGTTCGTGGGGCGCGACACCGACGGCACCCCGGTCGCGGTGAAAGTGCTGAAGCCGCGCTACGCCGGCGATGCCAACTTCGAAGCGCGGTTCCGCAACGAGAGTGAGACGGCCGCCAAGCTCGAGCACCCCAACATCGTGCACATCCGCTCGGTGTCCAAGACCGGGCCCCACGTCTACTTCGCGATGGACTTGTGCGCCGACAGCCTCGCCGCCCGCCTGGCGCGCGAAGGGCCGCTTCCCGAAGCCGACATCGTCCACATCGGCGAGGACGTCGCTCAAGCGCTGGGGTTCGCGCACGCGCAGGGAGTGATCCACCGCGACCTGAAGCCCGACAATATCCTGCTTCGCTCCGACGGCCGCGCCGTGATCGCCGATTTCGGCATCGCCCGCGCGGTCTCGGGGTACGTCGCTTCGACCGG
>WNGR01006523.1_pt1 | contig 12460 bp, 9 predicted proteins | sample 5407581 | NCBI WGS metagenome assembly WNGR01 (sample SAMN13153383, study PRJNA577476) | soil metagenome | isolation source: 80 cm soil or saprolite under Garry oak tree replicate 2 | place: USA:California | collected 2016-06-15
CGCGGACCATGGCGGGCGGCAGTACGCCTTGACGCATGTGACGGTGTCGGGCAGAGTGCGGGCAGAGCCGCCTACCTTCGCCGCCGACGTCGCCATGCTGCTCACGTGAGTCATCGAGAAGAACGGAGGACCGGACCATGCGGAGCTGGCTCAACCGACTGATGCTCGGCGCGGCCGCGGTGGCGGCGCTCCTCGGCGTGGCCATGAGTGGGCCGACGGCGCAGCCCAAGGACGTCGTGATCGGCGTGCTCTATCCCACCACGGGCCCCACGGCTCAGGCAGGCATCGACTCCAAGGTCGCCGCCGAGCTGGCCGTGGAGATCGTCAACGGCAAGCACGACCTCGACCTGCCCCTGGCGCGGACGGAGGGATTGCCGAACCTCGGCGGCGCCAAGGCGCGGCTCGTCGTGGTGGACCACCAGGGCAAGCCCGAGCTCGGCCAGTCCGAGGCCGAGCGCCTCATCACGCAGGAGAAGGTCGTCGCGCTCTACGGCGCCTATCACAGCTCCGTCTCCGCCACGGCCAGCCAGGTCGCCGAGCGCTCCGGCATCCCCTACCTGTCGGGCGAGTCGTCCTCGCCCACCCTCCACCGGCGAGGCTTCAAATGGTTCTTCCGCACGAGCCCGCACGACGAGCACTTCTCGATCGCCATGTTCGAGTTCCTGAAAGAGTTCCAGGCCAAGAAGGGCGTCAAGTTCCCCACCGTGGCCACCTTCTACGAGGACACGCTCTTCGGCTCGGACTCCTCCCGCGTGCAGGAGAAGCTCGCGGGCGAGCACGGCTACAAGGTGGTGGAGAAGATCGCCTATCGATCGCGGAGCACGTCGTTGACCTCGGAGGTGCAGCGGCTCAAGGCGGCGGGCCCGTCGGTGCTGCTCCCGACCGGCTATACCAATGACGCCATTCTCTTCGTGCGCACGGCTCGCGAGCTCGACTACAACGCCCCCATGATCCTGACCCAGGATTCCGGCTACATCGAGTCGGACTTCATCACCGCCGTGGGCAAGGACGCGGACGGGATCATGTCGCGCTCGGTGTTCTCGCTCGACCTCGCCGCGAAGAAGCCGATGGTGGCCAAGGTCAATGCCATGTACAAGGCCAAGCAGGGCAAGGACCTGAACGACAACACCTCGCGCTCCTTCACGGGCATGATCGTGCTCCTCGACGCCATCAACCGCGCGGGCTCGACGGACCCGGAGGCGATTCGCAAGGCCCTGCTCGCCACGGATCTCAAGCCGAGCCAGCTCATCATGCCGTGGAAGGGCGTGAAGTTCGATCCCGCCACGGGGCAGAACGAGTCGGGCACGCCCCTGATCACCCAGTGGCGGGGCGGTCAGCTCAAGATCGTCTGGCCCTTCGAGCTCGCGTCGACCGACGTGCTCTACCCGCTCCCGAAGTGGTCCGAGCGGAAGTAGGCAGGTCGAGGCACGAGAGGCGAGGGGATGGCTGAGGGCATTCGCATCGGCGTGGACGTGGGCGGCACCTTCACGGACCTGGTGGCCTGGGATCCCGCGGGGCGGATGGAGTCGTGCAAGGTGCCGACCACGCCCGCCAATCCCGCCGAGGGTGTGCTTCACGGCATCGCCACCCTCGCCCCCCGGACCGGGGCCTGGGCCTCCCTCGCCCACGGGACTACCATGGTCACCAATGCCATCGTGGAGCGCCGGGGCGCGCCGGTGGGCTACATCACCACGCGCGGCTTCCGCGACGTCCTGGAGATCGGCCGCATGAGCCGGCTTCACCTCTACCGGCTCGACCTGCCCGCCAAGCCCGAGCCGCTCGTGCCGCGCCGCCTGCGCCGCGAGATCACCGAGCGTGTGGGCCCGGACGGCACCGTGCTCACGCGGCTTCACCTTGAAGAGCTCCCCGCCATCGTGGAGGACTTCAAGCGCGAGGGCATCGAGAGCGTGGCGGTGTGCCTTCTCCATTCCTACGCCTCGCCCGCCCACGAGCAGGCGCTGCGCATGGCTCTCGAGGCGCATTTCCCTTACGTCTCGATCTCGAGCGAGATCAACGCGGAGTTCCGGGAGTACGAACGCGGATGCACGACCGCGCTCAATGCCTCGGTCATGCCCCTGGCCGCCCGGTATCTCGACGACCTCGTCCAGCGCGCGTCGGGCAAGCCGCTCCATCTCCTCCACTCGGCCGGCGGCATGATGTCGGTGGAAGCGGCCAAGGAGCGGCCGCTCAGCATGGCCATGTCGGGCCCGGCGGGGGGCGTGGCCGCCGCCGCGCATACGTCGCGGGCCCTCGGTCTCACGCGCGCCCTCGCCTTCGACATGGGCGGCACCACCACGGATGTCTGTCTCATCGCGGACGGCGTGCCCGAGACAGCGGGGCAGCGCAAGCTCGGCGACTATCCGGCGCGGCTGCCCATGATCGCCGTCGAGTCCATCGGCGCGGGCGGCGGCTCCATCGCGCGGGTCGAGCCGACGGGCGCGCTCAAGGTCGGGCCCCGCAGCGCCGGCGCCGTGCCCGGACCCGCGTGCTACGGGCAGGGGGGCGCCGAGCCGACCGTGAGCGATGCGAACCTGCTCCTGGGCTACCTCAACTCGGAGAGGATCTACGGCGGCTCCATCCGCCTCGATCCCGCCCGGGCCGAATCCGCCATCGGCCCGCTCGCCGCGCGCTTCGGGTTCTCGCTCATCGAAGCCGCGCACGGCGTGGTCGAGGTCGCCAATGCCAACATGCTCCGCGCGCTCCGGCTCGTCTCGGTCCAGCGCGGCTACGATCTCCGCGACTTCGCCCTCATCGCCTACGGCGGGGCGGGCCCGCTCCACGCGGGCGCCCTCGCGCGTCAGGCCGGCATCTCGAGCGTCATCGTGCCCGCCCACTCCGGCGCCTTCTCGGCCCTGGGCTGTCTCGTCTCGCCGCTCCGCTACGACACCGTGCAGACGCATCGGTCGCGGCTCGAGACGTGGGACGCCAAGGTGGTGGAGGAGCGCTTCAGCGCGCTCGAGGCCCAGTGCCTGCGCCCGCTCCTGGACGAGGGGCATGCCGTGGAGCGGATCGTGCTGCTGCGGAGCCTCGACCTCCGCTATGTCGGACAGAACTACGAGCTCGAGATCGGCTTCGTCCCCGGGGGACCGGGGGCGCTCAGGGCGGCTTTCGAGAAGCGCCACCGTCAGCTCTATGGTTACGCCACCGGCGAAAACGTGGAGTGCGTCAACCTGCGCGTGACGGCGCGGGCCGCCGAGGAGCCGCCCCCGATGCCCGCGCCGCCTTCGGGCACATCGGCCGCGGCCACCGGCTCGCACCGCGCCTACTTCCCGGAGACGGGCGCCGTGGAGATGCTGCGCTATGACCGGGCCAGCTTGCCGCCCGGCCACCTCGTGGAGGGGCCGGCCATGGTCGAGGACGACTGGTCGACCACGATCGTGTACCCGGGCATGCGCTGCGTCGCCGACCGCCTGGGCAATCTCGTGATCGAGGCGGGAGCCCCGGCATGAGCGCAGCCGCGTTGAGCCCGATCACCCTGGAAGTCGTGCGCAACGGTCTCTATGCCATCGCCGAGGAGATGAGCGTCATCGTCATGCGCTCGGCCCGCTCGCCCCTATTAAAAGAGGCGGGCGATCTCTCCTCGGCGCTGACCGACGCGCAGGGTCGGTTGATCGCCCAGGGGCGCGACATCCCCATCCACATGGGCGTCATGGGCTTCACGGTGAAGGAATTCCTCAAGCGGATTCCCGCGGACACGCTACGTGAAGGCGACGTCTGGTTCCTCAACCTTCCGGAAGTCGGGGGCAACCACCTGCCCGACGTCAAGGCGGTGCGACCCGTCTTCTTCGGGGGGCGACTCGTCGCCTTCGCCATCAACCTCGCCCACTGGGCGGATATCGGCGGCGCCGTCCCCGGCAGCTATGTCCCCTGGGCCACCGAGTGCTACCAGGAAGGGCTCCGGATCGCCCCCATCCGGCTCTTCTCGGCCGCGGGGCCCGAGCGGCCCGCTCTCGATTTCGTGCTCGCCAACCTGCGCGGGCGCGACGAGCGGGAAGGGGACATCTTTGCCCAGTTCGCCGCGAACGACGTGGCCGCCCGGCGTCTCCACGAGATCTTCGCGCGCTACGGCGCGGAGACTGTCCTCGCCTGCTTCGACCGGCTGCACGACGAGTCCGAAGAGCAGATGCGCGCGGCGCTGCGAGCGCTGCCTGATGGCTCGTGGGAAGGCGAGGACTTTCTCGACGATGACGGCGTCGAGGACCGGCGAATCCGGATCAAGGTGCGCGTGACCAAGCGAGGCGACGAGGCGAGCTTCGACTTCTCGGGGAGCGATGGCCAGGCCATGGGACCCGTCAACACCACCTACTACATCGCCTGCTCGGGCGTCTACTACGCCATGAAGGCGCTGGTGGCGCCGGACGCGCCGCCCAACGAGGGCTGTTACCGGCCTCTTCGCGTCATCGTCCCGAAGGGGAGCGTGCTCAACGCCGACCCTGACCGGCCCGTGGTCGGGGGCAACCACGAGACGTCTCAGCGCGTGGTGGATGCCATCATGCGGGCCATGGCCCAGGTCATCCCGGACCGCGTCCAGGCGGGAGGGCCGACGACGGCGGGGCTGCTCATCCTGGGCGCTCGCCTGCCCGACGGCCGCTGGGCGGTCTACTACGAGGTCCACGGCGGCGGCGAGGGGGCCACGGCGGGCAAGGACGGCGTCTCCGCCACCCGCGTGCACATGTCGAACGTGATGAACACGCCACTGGAGGTCGTGGAGAGCGAGTACCCGCTGATGATCGAAGAGCTGGCCCTGCGCCCGGGCTCGGGCGGCGACGGTTGCCACCGCGGCGGCCTGGGCTTCCGGCGTGCCTATCGCGTGCTGGGATCCGACGTGACGCTGACGACCATGATCGAGCGGCGGATCGTGCCGCCATACGGTCTCTTCGGCGGCAAGGAGGCGGCGCCGTTCAGGATCACCCTCAATCCGGGCACCCCGCGCGAGCGGGACGTCAAGGGCAAGGAGACGCTCAAGCTCGCCCAGGGGGATCTGGTTCTGCTCGAGACGTGCGGCGGCGGCGGCTACGGGAATCCCGCCGATCGCCCGATCGCTGCGCGCGAGGCCGACCGCCGGGAGGGCTACGTCGCATGAGGCTCGAGAATCGCGTCGCCCTCGTCACCGGCGCCGCCAAGGGCATGGGCCGGGACATCTGCCTGACCCTCGCGCGCGAAGGAGCGGACCTGGCGCTGGCCGCGCGCGATGTCCCGCCCCTCGAGAAGCTCAAGGGGGAGATCGAGGCGCAGGGGCGCCGAGCCCTCGTGGTTCCCACGGACGTGACGGACGAGGCGGCCGTCGAGCGCATGGTGGCAAAGACGCTGGAGGCCTACGGGCGCATCGACATCCTCGTCAACGCCGCCGGCGTCACCGGCCCCATCGAGACGCCCGTGCAGGAGATCAAGGCCGACGACTTCCGCTTCGTCCTCGAGGCCAACATCCTCGGCACCTTCCTGCCCACCAAGCACGTCCTCCCGGGAATGATCGCGCGGAAGTACGGCAAGGTGGTCAACATCAGCGGCACCTCGGGGCTGCGGGGCTACAAGTACCGCGCGGCGTACTCCTCCTCCAAGTGGGCTCTGCGAGGGTTCACGCGCACGGTCGCCCTGGAAGTGGGGCCGCACAACATCAACGTCAACGCCCTCCATCCGGGCATCGTGGCGGGCGATCGCATGGACAAGCTCTGCCGGGAGAAAGGGAAGAAGCGCGGCTGGACACCCGAGCAGGTGCACCAGGAGTACGTCAACGAGATGGCGCTCCGCCGCGTCACCACCTCGCAGGACATCGCCAACGCGGTGCTCTATCTCGCCTCGGACGACTCGAAGAACATGACCGGCCAGTCGGTGACGGTGGACGGCGGCTGGGACGTCTGATGCGTTCGGCTCTCGACCGCGGAGGAGAACATAGCGGCCTTGTTCTGCATCCCTCTCCCCCACTGGGGGAGAGGGATGCAGTTCGAGCCGAGACGCTGCCATGGGCGGCGAGGTGTGGCCCGAGTAGGTGAGGGGGCCAGTTCTCTCTCCTGCGAGATATCGAATGACGTGGCGCGGCGGAATGCACACCCCTCACCCTGGCCCTCTCCCCTCGAGGGGAGAGGGAACTTAGATGGCCTATCGCGTGATCGGGGGGTCCCAGCCCAGGGCGGACGCCTGGGAGAAAGTGCGGGGCCGTCCCATCTATGCCGGCGACCTCGCGGTGGCCGGCATGCTCCACGCCAGGATCGTCCGCAGCCCGTATGCCTCGGCGCGCATCGTCAGGATCGACACGAGCGAGGCCCGCGCGCTGCCGGGAGTGGTCGCCGTGCTCACCCACGCCGACGTGCCGCAGAACGCGCTCCGGATGGAATTGCCCGGGCGCATGGCCGAGGCGACGGCGGGCGCCGTGCTCGCAACCCAGCCCGTGCTCGCCGAGGATCGGGTGCGCTTCCAGGGCGAGCCCGTGGCGGCCATCGCCGCGGAGACTCCGGAGATCGCCGCGGAGGCTGCGGAGCGCGTGCGCGTGGAGTACGAGCCGCTGCCGGGCGTCTACGATCCGGCGGAGGCGCTCAGGCCCGGCGCGCCCCATGTCCACGAGGGCGGCAACCTTCTCCGCGCCTGGCATATCCGCAAGGGCGATGCCGCGGAGGCCCTCGCGCGCGCGGACGTCGTCGTGGAGAAGACCTACCGGACCCCGTTCGTGGATCACGTGTACCTCGAGACGGAGACGGGCATCGGCTGGATCGACGCCGAGGGCACCCTGGTCCTCCGCGTCAGCACCCAGGTGCTCGAGAATTTCCGCGACGTGGCCGAGGTGCTGCGGCTGCCCCATGGGCGCGTGCGGCTCGAGGGCGCCTATCTGGGCGGCGGCTTCGGCGGCAAGGAGGACGTGACCGTCGAGTGCCTCCTCGGCCTGCTCGTGTGGAAGACGCGCCGGCCCGTGCAGCTCGTGTTCTCCAGGGAAGAGAGCTTCATCGGCCACGGCAAGCGTCATCCGTATGTCCTGCGCTACCGGTCCGGCGCCACCCGGACGGGTGAGCTGGTGGCCATGGAGGTGGAGCTCGTGTCGGACTCGGGAGCGTATGCCGCCCTCTCGCCCTGGGTGCTCCTGTACAGTCTCGTGACGGCGACGGGGCCGTACCGCGTCCCGCACGTCACCGTGGACGCGTTCACCGTCTACACGAACAATCCCGTGGCGAGCGCCTACCGCACCTTCGGCTCCATCCAGACGTGCATCGGCTACGAGGGACAGATGGACGCTCTGGCCGCCGCGCTGTCCATGGATCCGCTCGACCTCCGCGAGAGGAACTTCCTGAGGAAGGGCGACAGCATCGCCACGGGGCAGGTGCTCGAGAGCGAGCCCATGCTGGGGGAGACCATGCGCCGTGCCTGGCAGGCGCTGGGCCCGGTCCGCCCCGGCGGCGGGGCGGTGCGCGTGGCGCGGGGACTCGCCGCATCCTTCACGCCGTATGGCCGCATGTGCTGGACGCGGGACTCCGCCTCCGCCTGGGTGGGCATGGAGCTCGATGGCACCGCGGTCGTCCGCTGCGCCGCCCCCGACGTGGGTGGGGGACAGACCTCCTCTCTCTGCTCGATCACCGCGGAGGTTCTCGGCATGCCCGTGGAGCAGGTGACCGCGGTGGGGCGCGACAGCCACTTCACGCCGCGCGCCGGCACCACGACGGCCACGCGCCAGCTCTTCATGTCGGGCAACGCGGTCCTCAAGGCCGCGCGCGAGGTGCGCCGGCATCTGGTGGATCAGGCCGCGGAGATGCTGGAGGCCGCCCCCGAGGATATCGAGCTCGTGGAGGGGCGGGCCCTCGTCCGGGGCGCGCCGGATCGCGCCATCGATTTCTCCGCCCTCGTGAGGGCGGCCACGGCGGCCGGGCGACCTGTCCAGGCCCTCGACAAGTACGATGCGCCCTCGGCGCCGACCATCGATCCCGCCACCGGGCAGGGCAAGCCCTTCAACGATTACACTTTCGGCACCCAGGCCGTCGAGGTCGAGGTGGACGAGGAGACGGGGCAGACCCGCGTGACGAAGCTCGTGGCCTGCTATGACGTGGGCCAGGCCATCAATCGCCAGAGCGCCGAGGGCCAGATCGAGGGCGGGGCCGTGCAGGGCCTGGGCCACGCGCTCCTCGAGGAAGTGGTGCTCGAGGACGGCGTGTCCAAGAACCCGCACCTGCTCGACTACAAGATCCCGACCACGCTCGACGCGCCCGAGATCATCACGATCCTGCTCGAATCGGGCCAGGGCCTGGGGCCCTTCGGGGCCAAGGGCATCGGCGAGCCCGCCATGACCCCGACGCCGGCCGCCGTGATGAACGCGGTGTCCCGCGCCGCCCGCTCCCCGCTCACCCAGTTCCCGATGACCGCCGAGCGCGTCCTCGCCGCCCTCAAGAGCTCCTCCTCGAGGGCAGGGTGAAGGGCGCATAGGCCACCCATGCGCCTGGACTTCACGCTGAACAATCGGCCGTACCGCCTGGAGGCGCCCGACCACTGGACGGTGCTCGACCTCCTCCGCGACGGCCTCGCGCTCACCGCGACGAAATATGGCTGCGGCGAGGGCGTGTGCGGCACGTGCACCGTGCTCCTCGACGATGAGCCGGTCCGCGCTTGCCTCGTGCTCGCGGCCCGGCTCCGCGGGCGGACTCTTCTCACCGCGGAAGGCCTGGAGTCGAACGGCGCGCCCGATCATCTCCAGAGCGCCTTCGCCCGCGCGGGCGCGGCCCAGTGCGGCTTCTGCACGCCGGGCATGCTGCTCTCCGCTCGCGCGCTCCTGGCCGCGAATCCGGCGCCCACCGAGCACGACGTGCGCGAGGCGCTGGCGGGCAATCTCTGCCGCTGCACGGGCTACACGAAGATCGTCGAAGCGGTGCTCGCCGCGGCAGGCCCCCGCTGATGCGCCTGCGCCCCTTCGCGCTCGTCGAGCCGGAGACCGTTCCCGAGGCCGTCGAGATCCTGGCCCGCCTGGATGGGGAGGCCCGGGTCATCGCGGGGGGCACCGCCCTCGTTCCCACCATGCGCCTGGGCCTCGTCACGCCCGATCGACTCGTCTCCCTGCATCGGATCGCCGGGCTCTCGGAGGTCCGCGTCGACAAGGGCATGCTCGAGATCGGCGCCATGACGAGCCTGTCGGCCCTCGTGCGCGACGGTATCGTCCGCGACGGCTGGCCCCTTCTCGCTCACGCGGCGTCCCGCGTGGCCACGCCCTCCATCCGCAGCAGCGCCACCCTCGGCGGCAATCTCTGCTATGCGGAGGCGGCCTCCGATCCCGCGCCGGCGCTTCTCTGTCTCGAGGCCCAGGTGCGCGTGGCGGATTCGGTCGGGGAGCGCGTGGTGCCGATCGGCGAGTTCTTCACCGGCTTCTACGAGACGGCGGTCGCCGCGGGAGAGATCCTGACGGCGGTGCGCGTGCCGCCCATGCCGGAAGGAGCCCGCGCGGGCTACGTCAAGTTCTGCCCGCGCTCGGCCGAGGACAAGCCGCTCGTCGGCGTGGCCGCCCTCGTGACGCTCGACGGCGCCGGGCGAGTGAGCGACATCCGGCTCGCCCTCGCCGGCGCCGCGCCGACGCCGATCCGCGCGCGGCGCGCCGAAGCGGCGCTCCGGGGTGAGACGCTGACGGATGCCGCGGTCCGCGCCGCCGCGGACGCCGCCGCCATCGAGGCTGATCCGCTCTCCGACCTCATGGGCTCGGCCGACTACCGCCGCGAGATGATCCGCGTGTGGGTCCGCCGCCTGCTTCTCTCGCTCCGCTAGTTGGTTCCGCGTTCTCGACTTCGGTATACTCCGGCGCGTGCTTCCCACCCCTCCGCTTCCCGCGCCATTCGAGGCCCTCTTCGCAGAGCTGGAGGAGATAGATTCCTCAGGGGCCAGCCGCACCTTCCATCAGTGCTTCGGGTGCGGCCCTCACCATGACATCGGGCTCCGCGTTCGCACCTTCAAGTCCGACGACGGTGTGCTCTCGCCCATCGTGATCCCGAAGCGCTTCGAAGGGCCGCCGAATGGCGCGCACGGCGGAATCGTCGCCGCGTATCTCGATGAGGTCCTCGCGGGAGCCGCCGTGAGTCACACGGGGCGGATCCATGTGACGGGAGAGCTCAGCATTCGGTACGTCAAGCTCACGCCCATCGAGCGTCCGCTCCTGGGTCGAGGCCGTGTCGTGAAGCGAGCGGAGAAGTATGTGGACCTCGAAGGCACGCTCGAGGATCTGGAGACCGGCGAGGTCGTGGCGAGGGCTGCCGGGCGCTTTTTCGCGCTTCCGGGCGCCCAATAGTCGCCGCGGACGACTCCTGATGCCCGGTAGTGTCTCAGTTTGAAATCTGCGGCGACGCGAAAAGCCAGTCACTCGATGACCTGATCCGCGCGTTGCAGTAACGACGGCGGGATCGTCAGGCCGAGCGCCTTGGCGGTCTTGAGATTGATCACCAGCTCGAACTTGGTCGGCTGCTCCACGGGCAGGTCGGCGGGCTTGGCGCCCTTCAGGATCTTGTCCACGTACGCGGCGCTGCGCCGGTAGAGATCGAGAAAGCTCGGCCCGTAAGACATGAGACCCCCGGCCTCCACACTCTCCCTGACGCCGTATGCTGCCGGCAGGCGGCTCCTTGCTGCGAGGTCTGCGAGCCGTGTTCGGTGGCTGTTGAATATCGCATCTGACAGTACGAGGAGTGCTCCCACGCGCTTTGTGGCCATCGCCGCGAATGCGCCGTCGAACTCGTTCGGACCTCGAGCCTCCAGGAGTTGAAGCTGCACTCCCAACGACCGGGCCGCGACGTTCACTTCTCTTATCGCGAGCTGGTGGTACGCATTGGCCGGGTTCGAGAGGATGGCCACACGGCGGATCTTGGGGACGGTCTCCTTGAGCAGCTCCAGTTGTTTGGCGACGATTTCCAGGCCGGCGCTGCCGGACACCCCTGTGACGTTCCCGCCCGGGCGCGCGAGGCTCGCGATGAGCCCGGTGCCAACAGAATCGCGAACGGCAATCATGACGATGGGGATCGTCTCGGTGGCGTTCTTGGCTGCCGTCACTCCTTGCGTCCCCCCCGATACGATGAGGTCCACCTTGAGCCGGACCAGCTCGGCCGCCAAGTCGGGCAGCCGGTCGACCCGACCCTCCGCATATCGATAGTCGATGACAATATTCTGGCCCTCAACCCACCCGAGCTCGCGCAGCCCTTGCCGGAACGCGTCGAGCAGGGGCGGCCTATCGGAAGGGGACGTCAGCCCAAGATAACCTATCCGAGGCACCTTTCCCGCCTGCTGCGCGTCGGCAGCGAGCGGTGCGGCGAGGAGACTCACGGCGAGGACAGCGACGAGTGCGACACCCCTGATCATCATGCCGCCACCGCTGTGTGCTGGTTCAACACCGCGCCGATCTTCTGCCAACCGTCGATCTTGCGCAACTTGATCTGCCCGCTCGCCACGAGGCTGAAGAGCAGGACGAGTGCCGCGTCCTCGGTGGGCAGCGAGCTTTGCGTCTTCACGCGTCGTCGGAACTCCTCGTGGAGCCGCTCAATCGTGTTCGTGGTTCGTAGCGTTTTCCACTGCGTTTTGGGGTAGCGAAAGAACGTGAGGAGCTCGTCGCCGCCTTCTCGCAGACTCGTTACGACGCCCGGACAGCGCTTGTTCCATGTGCGCTCGAAGGCCGCGTAGGCGGTGCGGGCGGTGTCGGCATTCGCCGCGTAGACGATGCGATGGAAGTCGTCACGGATGTCCGCCAGCGCGTGCTTCGGCGCCTTGCGCTCAAGATTGCGCAGCTTGTGCACGCAGCACCGTTGGACCGCCGCCTTGGGCCAGACGAGCCCGACGGCGCGCCGCAGCCCGGCATTGCCGTCGATGATCGTCAGCACCGGCGCCGGCAACCCGCGCGCGACGAGATCGTCGAGGCACCCCTTCCACGCCGCGAACGACTCGCCTGCGCACAGCTCCAGGGCGAGGAGCTGTTTGCCCCCGTCGACAAGGACCCCGACCACGCCCAACACCGGGACGCTGACGACCTTCCCGCCACTGCGCACGCGCAGGGCGAAGCCATCGAGGTAGACGTAGATCACGTCCAGGTCGGTGAGCGAGCGTGTCCCCCACGCCTCCAGGCTGCCCTTCAGCGTGGCGATGACGCGCGACACTGCGCTCTTCGAGAGGGGTGCGGCCTTCAACAACGGTTGGAGTGCGCCGCGAATCCGACGGGTGTTGCCTCCCGCCAGATACGTGGCGATCACCGCTTCGTTAACTTCCGGGATTCGCCGCTGATAGCGCGGGACGATTCTCGACGTCCATTCTTTCACGTCGCCGGCATCGCTGAAGAGAGTAGCCCGAGGCAACGTGAGCGCGACCGGGCCGGTCGGTCCCGTGAGCGTCCGCTCTCTCACGCCATTGCGGTAGCCCCGTCGGACGTCACGGCGCTCGTAGGGACTCGTCCCGAGCGCGGCCCGCAACTCCTCGTGGACGGCCGTCTCGATCGCAGCGCGGACGTGCTGGTGGATCAGTTCGCTGAGCGAGA
>WNGR01006525.1_pt1 | contig 12460 bp, 11 predicted proteins | sample 5407581 | NCBI WGS metagenome assembly WNGR01 (sample SAMN13153383, study PRJNA577476) | soil metagenome | isolation source: 80 cm soil or saprolite under Garry oak tree replicate 2 | place: USA:California | collected 2016-06-15
CGAAGCGCGGGTCAGCGGCCAGCCCGTTATTGCCCGCGACACTCCGCAGAACCGGGAAATCGCCGGCGCCGCCTTGTGCGGTTTCACGGCGGGGGATGCCGGCTCGCTGCAGCGCGCCACCGCGCTGGCGCTGACCAGGGACGTCGCACCGGACCCGGCCGCTTTCCACCCCGATGCATATTTCCACTGGCTGCTGGGGCCTCCTCCATGAGCAATCTCGGCCTGCGCCCTTATCAGGCGGGCGATGATCCTCCGGTGAGAAGCGTCCCTGTCACTGTCGTGGTGCTCACCCTGAACGAAGAGCCAAACATCCGCCGATGCCTCAATTCGGTGGGATGGGCTGAGCAGGTGATAGTGGTGGACTCCGGCTCCGTCGACGACACCGTGCCGATCGCTAGCTCGCTCGGAGCGGAGGTTGTGGAACAGCCGTGGCTCGGCTTCTCTGCTCAGCGTGAATTCGCGCTCAGGCTTCCGCTCCTCCAGCATGACTGGGTGTATTTCGTTGACGCCGACGAGTGGGTGTCCCCGCTGCTGGCCACCGAGATTGCCGCGCGTTTGCAGGTGTCCCCGTGCGCCGCCTTCGCGCACCGCTTGCGGCTGGTGTTCCAGGGCACCTGGATCAAGCACTGCGGCTGGTACCAGGGCTCGTGGGTCGTCCGGTTGGTCGACCGGAGGTACGCCAGCTACGACGGCAGTCCAGTAGGCGAGCGCGCCCGCGTGGAGGGGAGGGTTCTCCGCCTAGCCAACGATCTCGTTGACGAGGACCGCAAGGGCCTCGCCGCCTGGCTGCACAAGCACGTGCGCTACGCGCAATTGGAGGCTCAACGCCGTAGCCACCGGGCTTCTCTGCCGCAGCGACTGCGGGCACTGCAAGTTGCGGGAAGCAACAGCCGACCCTTTGCCCGCAGCCTGCTCAAGGAAATCGTCTTCCCATCCGTCCCCGTCAAGCCGGCCGCGATCTTCCTCTACATGTACATTGTGCGGCTCGGCCTGCTCGACAGGCTGGCCGGGCTCCGGTTCTGCTTCTACCATGCCTGGTTCCAGGCGAGCGTGTCTGCGCTGCGAGCGGAAGCCTCGGCAGCTGAGGAGGAAGGTACGTGATGTAGCCGACCCGCACGACAACTACTGGCTATCGGTGCGGGCGGCCTTGGAGCGTCTCAACTACCCGTACTGCCGACGGTTACCAGCGAAGCTGCACTGGATGGAATTTGCTCGTGACACCCAAACCCAGAAAGCTTGGAACGCCGCCCTCGGGCCCGGGGCCGGGCCGCGTCCGCCTAGGGGTGCTTGCGACGCACGTGATCCAGTACCAGACGCCGCTCTACCAAGAGCTTTCCCGCCGAGCGGCGGTGGACCTCGAGGTCGCCTTTCTCAGCAACATGGGTGCGTCCCCGTGTCGCGATCCGGGCTTTGGCACGGCGGTGGCCTGGGACATCGACCTGCTGGGCGGCTACCGGTGGACTCTTCTGGATCACCAGTCGCCAAAAGCCGCGCTGCGCTGGCCATTCGCGCTGCTCGCCTGGCTTCGCCGACAAGACGTGGTGGTGCTGCACGGCCACGCTGACCGCAGAATGTTGGCTGCTACCGTGGCGTGCCGCGCGCTGGGGGTTCCGTATTTGCTGCGCGGCGACTCGCACGCGCGGCCTAACGCCACGGGCTGGCGTCGCGCTGCGCGCCACATGCTTGCTTCGTTCTCCATCCGGGGTGCCGCGGGCGCGCTGCCCATAGGTCAGCTCAATGCTGGCTTTTACCACCGGTACGGAAATATCCCTCAGTTCCCGGCCCCTTACAGCATTGACACCGACCGGTTTCGCGCTACGGCTGAAGCAGCGCGGGGCAGCCGTGCCAACCGGCTGGCGTCACTCGGCTTGGATCCAGGACGGCCGGTCGTCATTTTCGCAGGGAAGCTCACCCCAGGGAAGCGCCCGCTCGATGCGGTGTGGGCAGTCGAGCGCTGCCAAGGCGAACTCAGCCTGCTGCTGCTGGGGGAAGGCCCGCTACGGAAGGAAATCGACGCTTTGGAGGCGTGGCTTCCCGTTCGCTGCGTGGGGTTTGTAAACCAGGCAGAGCTGCCCGGCTGGTATGCGTGCGGTGACGTGCTGGTGCTTCCAAGCGACATCGAGCACTGGGGGCTGGTCGTCAACGAAGGCATGGCATGTGGGCTTATCCCCGTGATCAGCGACGCCGTCGGCTGCGGGCCAGACCTGGTCACAGGGGTGGGTGAGATCTTTGGCGTCGGGGATATTGACGCACTGGCATGCGCCCTGGTCAGAGCCTCACGCGACGCTCCGGACCGGCGCGAGAAGATTCGGGGGAGACTTGAGCGATTCTCGATCACGCAGACAGCGCGTGGCTTCGAGCAGGCTGCCATTGCCGTCAGCCACTACCGCTGCCGCTAGGGTGCCCGTGGCCGCATGCCAGCCCTGGCTGGAGGCTTCGGGCATCCACGCAATGAGAAGGAACCCCTCCCGCTATGAGTGTGCCGCCCGTGGCGGTCGGTCGTACGGCCTGGTGCTCCTGCTGTATCTGGCCACGCTCTTGGCAGACCCGGTTCGGAAGCTGGCCACGCTTCCCACGGCTACCACAGGCGTCGTTTTTGCTCTTGTCGGCGTCATCTACGTCTTCCTTCTGCCTGGGGTGATGAGCCGGGCCCGCCCGACTCCCCCCTCACTTCCCGTGTGGCTGGCCCTGCTCTCCCTCTGGTGCGGTATAGAGACGGTCGTGGAGCGCATCCCAGTCGGCATGGCTCTGCTTGGGTGGTTTTCCTACGTGTTCTTCGTGCCGCTGTTCTATGTCGGCGCTGACCTTATGGCCAGCGATCGCCACTGCGCCAAGGCGCTGCGGGTTGTGGTCATTTCGGGTGGCCTCGTTGGGCTGGGAGCGGTCGCGAGCGCACTGCTAGGCCAGTCCGCCCCGGCAGTGCTGCAGCCCATGGTGCCCAGCGCCGGCATCCACACCTTCAATACGGAAACGGTTTATCTCGCACCCTCGGTCTTCGCAACCGCAGAAGAAGCGTCTGAACATCTGCTGATCGCCTTCTTCGCCTGGGTCGCCTTGGCGCAGCTGCCCTCCGGAAGGATGAGGCGGGTCCCCTCGGCAGTGTTCGGTGCGATAATCATCGTGGGCTTGCTTGCCACCGCACGACGTGCCGACCTTTACGTGGCGGTCGCGGGAATGGTGGGTATGGCACTGCTCACCTTTACCGCTCACACGGGAAGCAAGCATCCTAGGGTCTCCCGGAGCGACAGAGCACACGGTCGGCTCGCGTCCTCACTCATCCTCGCCGCTGCCGCATCGATCGCCTTCCTCGCCGTCCTAGGCGCCAGCAGGCTCATGCCCTTTCTCACTTCAGGCCAGGGGGGTGGCGCCGTGCTCAAGCTCATGTTCTCGCCTGCTCACCCCACCGCGCTGACCGGCCAAGGACCCGGCACCTCAACGCAGGGTGCCAGCGTCCTGGGAGCCACGTCCTTCCATGGCGTAAGCAGTCAAGGACTTTATACCGCATACTCACTGAATGGCCGGACCTTCCTCACCACGGAGGGTGGATTGACTAAGGCCTGGCTCGAACTCGGAGTCATGGGAGTCGTTCTCTATGGGGGAGTGTTCGCCTCGACACTCGTTCCAGCCATACGTCGCCTGGGCCGCCTGGATCCCACTGGGCGTGCACTTGTCGCCCTCACCATCGCGCTTGGCGCCATTTTCCTCAAGGGACATCAATCGCTCGATAACCCGCTGGTCCAACCGTTGTTCTGGCTTGTCCTAGGTGGAGGCTGGGGGAGGATGCGGGCCTCCGCCGACGCTCGGCAGGCGGACGCGGAAACGACGCCGCGTTCAGCTCCCGCTGCCAACTCAGCCCCCGCGCCCGCGCTTCAGACTCACCCGGGGTGACGGCATGGCCAGGCTGCCGACCCCATCGCGGAAAGCCCTCGCCTGCCTGCGCGGGCCAGTCGGCACCACGGCCAGCGCCAACCTCGTCATTCTCGGGTCCACTGCCGTCGCAGGCGTGGTGACCGCCAGGGCATTGGGCCCTGCGGGCCGCGGGCAGTTGACGATCGTCATGCTCTGGTCGGCAGTGATCCACACCGTTGGCAGCCTGGGCCTGCAGTCGTCCTGCTCGTACCACCTCGCGCGCTGGCCGGACACACGGGGGACGCTGGTCGCCTGGCTCAGGCGGATCGCCGCACGGCAGGCAATCGCCATGACGGCCGTCAGTGCCGCGATCCTGTGGTGGCTCCACATCCGTCTCCGCCTCGCGCCCCTGTTGATGATCGAGTACACAACGTGGTCAGCGGCCGCGACGATCACCCTCTACGGCACTACCTATGCTCAGGGGTCAGACGATTTCGCACGATTCAACGTAATACGCATGATCTCCGGCGTCATGCCTGCGGTGCTGCTCGTCACTAGCGCCCTGGCGTTTCGCCTCACCCCAGCCGAGGCAGGCGCCGCGTATCTGGTGCCCACGTGGTCCAGCGCTGTCCTCGCGTTCATCTGGCTGCTGCCGGGACGCAACAGGGGTCCTGCTCGGCCTTTGTCAGCACGTGAGCGCCGCTCACTGTGGTCCTACGGCTGGCGCAGTACCCTCAGCCTATCTGGCCTCATGCTCAACAACAGTGCGGACAAACTCACGCTTGGCCTCCTGGCGCCGGCTAGTGCTCTGGGGCTCTACAGCGTCGGAGCTTCGGCATCCAGTCCGCTGCCTGCCCTGATCGCCTCATTTGGCATGGTAGGGCTCCCCACGGTCGCTCCGCTGGCCGGCCAGATCAAGGCCACCGCCACCTGGCGAATCCTAAAGCACGCGGCATGTCTTCAGGCCTTGCTCGCACCCCCGCTCGCGGTTCTCATCCCCTGGGCTCTCCCTTTGGTGTACGGGACGCGTTACTCCGCTGCAGTCATACCCGCGGAACTCCTCCTGCTGGGTGCGGCCTTCGCCGCCCTGACAGCCGTGACCGATGACCTCCTGCGCGCTCATGGGCTTCCCGGATTCGTCAGCATCACGCAGGGGGCTGGCGGCATCCTGACGGTTACTGGCACTTTGATCCTCGGCGGACGCCCACTCGCCGCAGTCTCGGTCGTCAGCTCACTTGGCTTTGCAGTGGCTTTTGTACTCGCTCTCGTGCGGCTATGGTTCGCAACACGCCGACTTCGCCCAGGTAGCGAACTACATGCGGCGCGGAGAAGTGACAAGGCAGCGGCATAGGCGCACCAATCGCGGCGACGGCGACGTAGGACAGGGACGGGGCGATGCCGGCGCTGTTTGGCGGGGTCCGAGCGCCGCCCACGCTGGGGTAATACGTTTGGCGAGTTCGTAGATATAGGCGATTATGTCTTTCGCCAGGACGGCGCCGAGCCGCTGATCCTGGTCCACAGGCTCGTTCCGGAAGGTTCGCCATCAGCCGACTGCCGGTATCGCGGGCAAGAGACCTGCCGGGATCAGCGGCGTATTCGTGACGCGACCGCTGACGCCTGCGCTGCCGAGAGTTCTCGGTCGAAATGCTGACGACTACTGTATGCATCAGTCGAGCCGATCGGCCGAGCTTGCGAACGACATGTCTAAGCTTGACTATCTCCGGGCGCGTTGCGACGACCTCGGCAATATATGGACAATCGCCATTCAGCTCAGATGTTTTCTCGCGGCGGCCACTCACATGCCCGGTGCTCATTTCCGGGTATGTTTCCGCTGCGAGGCGGACGGAACGCGGCGGCCACCGGGGATCTTCGTAGCATCGACGCCTGCATTGTGACTTAGCGGGCGAAAACTTCCGCTAGGCGGAGCCAATAGCCGCACGCCGAAGCCGTTGATTACAAGATGTAGATGGGTAGTATCTATCCGTGACTATTACCGACGGCCGAGCCATGCTGAGGGCCCGTCTTTACGAGGCTTATGCTTCGCAGCATGTCGGCCGTGGGGGCGGGAATGCCGCTGCTCTCGTCTATCGTCGTGACATCCGCCCCGTGCTGCCGCCGCCAGCCTCCGGGCCCGTCCTGGATCTTGGCTGCGGACAAGGTGAACTGGTGCGGCTGCTGCACCAGGACGGCTATGACGCGGAGGGCATAGACGTGAGCCCGGAGCAGGTTGCCCTGGCGCAGGCGAGCGGCGTGAGCAGGGTTCGCCAGGGTGACTACCGCTCGCTGCTGTCCGCTCGCGCAGCTCACTTTGCGGCAATCACCGCGACCGACCTGCTGGAGCACCTCACCAAGGCTGAGGTGCTGGAGGCATTCGATGGCGTGGCTGCCGCACTCGTGAATGGCGGAGTTTTCCTGGGCAGAGTCCCGAATGCCGTGAGCCCGCTTGGCGGGCATATCCGGGGCGGGGATTTCACCCACGAGACGTCGTTCACAGAGCGCAGCATCCGCCAGCTCGCTGCGGCGTCCGGCTTCACCTCGGTCACCGTGCTGCCGTGCGCCCCGATCGCGCACGGCCTCGTGAGCGCTGCCCGGGTGGCCGTCTGGAAGACGGTCAGCGTGTGTTACCGGCTCGCGCTCGCAGCCGAGACTGGGATGTTGCGCGGGCACATCGTCACGCAGAACCTGACGTTCGTCGCTCGCAAGGGCAAATAAAGGGGAGCGGCTGCGAATGCAGGCACCGGGGGGCAAGGTTGCCAGTGCCGACTTGGGCTATGCCGGGCTGCCGCTGGCCATCGCCGCGCGGATGTGGTGCCCCCAACGTGGAGCACCTGTGATTCCCGGCCGGGGCATGAGATGTGCGGTATAACCGGGACCATCGACGCCATCGCGCCGCGTGCCGCGGCCCGGGTCAGCATTCTCAACGACGCGCAGCGGCACCGGGGCCCGGATCATGCAACCCAGGTCCGAGTGGGCAACGTCACCCTCGGCAACACCCGCCTGGCCATCCTCGATCTCAGCCCGGCCGGAAACCAGCCGTTCGTCTCGGCCGACGGCCGGTTCACGTGCGTCTTCAACGGCGAGATCTACAACCATCGCCTTCTGGTTGACCGTTACCAGCTGCCGGTGCGCACGGCCTGCGACGGGGGGGTCATCCCGCATCTATGGGCCAAGCTCGGCGTGGAGTCGCTGGCGGAACTGCGCGGCATGTTCGCGATCGCACTCGTGGATGCACTGGAAGAGCGCCTGTACCTGGCTCGTGACCCGTTCGGTATCAAGCCCCTCTACTGGCGGCCGCTCCCGGACGGAACGCTTGTGTTCGCTTCCGAACTGCGCCCGCTGGCGCGAGTCGGCGCTGGCCTGAGAATTGACAGCGAGGCAATCGCCCGGTACCTCCACCTGGGGGCGATGGCGGCTGACCAGGCTCCGTTCGAGGAAGTGACCAGCCTGGCACCCAACAGCGTCGCCGTGTTCGGTCGTGGCTGCCGGGCGGAGGTACGGCCGCTAGTGCCAGGCGGCCCGCTGAGGGCTCCGAGGGTGCCGCCGGATCTGGAGACGGCGCTCGTCGACGCTACCGGCCTGCACCTGGGTGCCGATGTCCCGACTGCCCTGCTGCTATCCGGCGGTGTCGACTCAGCGGCCATCGCCGCGGCCAGCAGCAGGCTCGGGCGGGAACTCGACTGCGTCACGGTAGCAGTCGGCGGCCCCGCCGACGAGTCCGTCACGGCGGCGCTAACCGCACACCACTACGGGCACCGCTTCCACAAGGTGCGGGCCACGCTGGACGAAGGCGACGTGACAAGGTTCTTCCGGGCGATGCAGCGACCCACCATCGACGGCCTCAACACCTATCTCATCTCCAAGGCTGTGCACGAGGCTGGCTTCAAGGTTGCGCTGTCAGGCCTTGGCGGGGATGAGGCCGTGGGCGGATACTCGCACTTCGGGTTGCTGGGTTACCTGACCTGCCTGCGGGCTCTGGACCGGATGCCCGCCCCGGTAGCTGCCGCTGCCTCGGCTCTCGCTGGCCTTGCTCGGGGGGCCAAGGCAAGGCGACTGCTGGCCAGGGGCGGGCCACGTGACGGGCCCGGCCTGACGCTTCTCCAGCGCGAGGTCCTGCCGGCACCCCTGGCGACCGACCTCACCGGCGTCACCAGTCACTGGCAGGCAGAGCTTATGGATATGCCCGGCTTGCCAGCTGGCTGCCCGCCAGGGTCATTCAGTGCCATGACCGCCGCTGAGGTCGTGATCTACCTCCAGGCCATGCTGCTCGCGGATGCCGACGCCTTTTCCATGGTGTCCTCGGTTGAATTGCGCGTGCCCTTCGTGGACTGTCAGGTTTTTTCCGCATCGCTGGGAATCGCTGCGGGCGGAAGCGCGAGACCGGGAAAGGCGGCCATCGCCGTGGCGCTGGCAGATCCTTATCTGAAAGGACTGTCAGCCCAGGTGAAGCGGGGGTTCAGCCTTCCCATGAAGTCGTGGCTCGCGGGCCGCCTGGCCCCGCTGTCCGAGGCGGCAAGCGCACCAGATGCAGCCGTCTGGTCGGTCCTGGACCGGGAGGTGGCCGAGCGCGCCGGCCTGATCCCCCTCGTGACACGCGATCGCTGGGCGGAAACGTGGGCGCTGGTCGCCTTGAATGCCTGGCTGGAGACTTGGCTGGGAAGCCCGGCATGACATGCCAGGTGCTTCTGCTCAGTCCGTCGCGCGGGCTTGGCGGGGGTATCGAACGCTACGCGGAGACCCTTGAATGGGCTTTCGCAGCGGAAGGCGTCGCTTGCCAGCGCCTTGACCTGAGCGGCCCTGGCGCCCGCGCTCATGCCCGGATGCTGGCCGATGGCCGGGTTGTGCTGCGGGCCGACCCGGAGCACACCCGCCTGGTCGTTGCGCACCGCGCGCTGCTGCCGCTAGCCGCGCTGCTGGCCAGGGAGCCGTCCGCGTGCGGCGTGTCGGTCCTCTGCCATGGCGCCGAAATGTGGGATGCGCGATGGCGCCTGCGCCGGAGGGTAGAGCGCCGCCTGATGCGGCGACCCGGCGTGCGTGTAGTGGCCGTGAGCAGTTTCACCGCAGGCGTGCTGCAGCGGGACTGCAAGGCAGCCGTCCTGCCCCCGGCCCTGTCGCAGCGCTGGTTTGACACCCTGAGCGGCGCGGCCGCTGCCGGGCGCGCCGGGGCACCGGGAATCCAGCTGGCAACCACCTTCCGGCTGACGGAATGGCGGGAGAAAGGCCTACCGGAGCTCATCGCGGCAGTCGAGGCCCTGGGCAGGCCTGATATCCGTCTCGCCATCTACGGGAGCGGTCATCCCCCGTGCGGGTTGCTGCAGCTGCTCGCCGGCCACAACTGGTGCGTGCTCCGCCAGGGCCTTGCCGATGACGACCTCGCCCGTGAGCTGGCAATGGCGGACTTGTTCGTGCTCGCAACCCGGACCAGGCCAGGCCGCCGTTCGTCCGGCGAGGGGTTCGGCATCGCCTTGCTGGAGGCACAGGCCGCGGGCACCCCGGTAATCGTGCCCGCGCACGGCGGCTCGCATGACGCGTACGCCGAGGGAGTCACGGGGGTGGCACCAGCAGATGAGTCAGCGGAGGCGCTGACACAGAGCCTAGATGACCTGCTGAAGGACCCGGACCGGCTGGCGGGAATGGGCAAGCGCGCTGCCACGTGGGCACGGGAGGCCTTCGCGCCCGAGCGCTATGCACAGCTCGCCGTCCGGCGGCTGCTATGAGAGCCCGTGGCCTGCGAACTGCCCCACGCGCCCGAGGCTGGATTCGGACGCCGCGAGTATGTCAGTGGCCCGGTGCGGCAGACCTCGCAGAGGTTCCAGCCTGAGATGGCGCCGGCCAGTGACCGGATGTCGCTCGGGCGCAGTGTCGAAGAACTGGTATCCCTGCTCCCTGAGCCATCTGAACGTGTCGCCTGGCTCCTGCGTCAGAAGCTCGGGGTCGTACTCGAATATGATGACCGGGTTGTAAGTACTTATTACCTTGCGAGCTCCGGCGATCACGGCTTCCTCGGCGCCTTCCACATCGATCTTGATCAGGGAGACCGGCTCCTGAGACAGGTCATCGATCGCCACCGTGGGCGCCAGCCGGGATGGCCCCGTAAGGTGCTTATGCGGCTTCATGCTCGCGCGTCCCTTATTTGGGTCGCCAGCACCGGGCTGGTACAGCCGGATGCTGTCCCCGCCCCGCCTGGACGCCGCGGCATGGATCAGCCGGACGTTGCTGAGCTTGTTCAGCGCGTAGTTACTTCTGGCCCGGGCCACGAGCTCTTCGCTCGCCTCGATGGCAGTGACGCTTCCCCGGGCGCCGGCCAGCTTGGCCAGCCGAACAGTATGTATACCGATGTTTGCTCCGACATCGATACACCGGTCGCCGTCGGCGACCAGATAGCCAAATAGCTGGCCAAGGTGATCCTCGTAGCCGCCAAATGCCCAAAGCTGCCACTCCAGCCAGCTCGACATGTCTACGCTGAAATCGTCACCAAGCTGCGTGGTAACCTTTCTCACCAATATGCCGGACGGGCAATGGTGGCGTGCATACGAGCGATACAGCAAGCGGGGCGGGCCGCGCAGCGGAATTCGCTGGCCCAGCACCGGGGCGATAGGGCTCAAGGCCAAGCCACTCATGGTGGCCATGCTATCTGCACGCGGATTCGCCAGCAACCATGAACATAACGGATAAGTTGCGCCGGAGCCCTCCCAGCGCCATCATTTCCCCGTCGGCCCGGGGCAGTTTCATTTCGGGGGCACAAATGGTTATACCTACAGTGACAGCCGTCAGGAGGCTACTGATGATTCACGGGCACATCCGACTTCCCGGGGCAGGGGGGCTGTGGTGATAGCAGGCCGCCACGCCACCGTGAGGCGCGGGGCCAGGCTCCTCGGGGAAAGCCTCACGCGCAAACGGGATATTCCAAGTCACCAGTTCCGCGGCCTCGGCCACTGGCGGATCGCTCGTTTTCTCGGGCGGCCTTTCGTGAGCGGGCCTGTCTCGCGCGTCCGCGTCAGTGACACGGTCGGCCTGAGTAATGTTTTCATAAATACTGTGAGCGGGCATGTGGACATCGGTGACTATGTCTTCTTCGGACACGATGTCATGCTGCTGACCGGAACCCACGACTTCAGGGTGACGGGTCCGGAGCGCCAGGTGCCGCATCGCGCCCTCGATCGGGACATTGTCATCGAGATGGGTGCCTGGATTGCGAGCAGGGTCGTGATCATCGGCCCATGCCGGATCGGCGCTAATGCAGTAATCGGGTGCGGCTGCGTCGTGGACTTTGACGTTCCGGCCGACACGGTGGTCCGCGTCCGGCAGGAAGTCGTCACCGAGCCGATCAGGTACCTCGAGTTCGGCAGCGAGGCCGGCTCCCGGGCCCCGACAGCGGCTTCCTAGCTCACCAGACGAGCGACTGTCCAGCATGTTGCTTTCCGCCCAGCCCTTCCCTAGCCACTTACCCTCACGGGCACATGTGGCGCGCCACGTCACACCCAGGTCGGGCGCATGTTGGAGCAGATCGGCACCGTCTTCGCCGAGCGTCCCCTTGCGGCGGTCCCGGGGTTGCAGCGCGTTCGGTGCCGAGCCGGGGCAATATGTGGTGGCCACAATCCACCGTCCGGAGAACACCGATGCGCCGCACCGCCTCGGCACGATCCTGGACGAGCTCAGCAACCGGGCCCGCCGGTGCTGCTTCCGCTACACCCACCCACCAGGCTCGCCATCCAGCGGCACGGCCTCACCGCCGCGCTCGACCGGCTCCGCTCCATCCCCCAGCCGGCCACCGCACATTCCTCGGCCTTGCCTGGCCTGCGCCCGGTCTCCGCGCCGGGCGGGCGAACACATCGGCCCCGAAGCCGAGGTCGGCGATTGGCGCCAAGACGCCGCCACGCCCCGGTCTGTACAGGCGGTAACCGTGCCGGGCGAGAAGGGCCGCCACCGGAACGCGGTCCGTCCCGAAGGCTTGCAGGGAGGCCGCGTTCCATTCGAGCTGGATCAGCCGGATGCGCTGCTGCGACAGCGCCCGCTCGCAGCCGCGGAGCACGTCCAGCTCGAAGCCCTCGACATCGGCCTTCATCCCCGCAATCACCCGGTCTCCCACGACCGAATCGATTGTCACCATGGCAGTCTCGGCTCCGCCCTCGGGATCCAGCCGGTTCGTGGTGTCCTGCCCGCTGGTGATCCGGGCGGTACCGCAGAAGTCGCCCGCAGCAGCCTGGACCGTCCTGATCGGGTTGCCGTTGAGCGCCACGTTCTCCACCAGGAGCGCGAAAGTGTCACTGGCCGGCTCCAGCGCGATGACGTCCGCACCCAATTCGCCCGCCCAGACTGCATAGCTGCCGATGTTCGCACCGACATCCACGAAGAGGTCACCCGCGCGCAGGTGCTGCCGCCACACCATCATCTCTGGATGATCCGGCGGGTTGGCGTACACCACCTTCGAGGCGCCCGTCCTATGCAGGTCAGCCCAGATCCATGATCGCTCGCCGATGCGGGCAAGCGTGCGCCGCCGCAGAACCCGCCCCCGCGCCTGAAAGCGCGCCGCGCGCAGCAAGGCCCGCACCCGCTCCCCGTCGTTCGCGGGGTGGCTCCAGACAAACCTGGCCACGTTTCTTGCGTCCGTGAT
>WNGR01010371.1_pt1 | contig 12460 bp, 12 predicted proteins | sample 5407581 | NCBI WGS metagenome assembly WNGR01 (sample SAMN13153383, study PRJNA577476) | soil metagenome | isolation source: 80 cm soil or saprolite under Garry oak tree replicate 2 | place: USA:California | collected 2016-06-15
TGATCGCCACCATGACCATCGAGGCGGCCACGGACCGGGAAATCTTCCTCGCTTATCTGGATCAGGTCTTATGCCCGCAACTGAAGTCCGGCGATGTGGTGGTGATGGACAACCTCAGTTCGCACAAGGTCAAGGGCGTACGCGAAAGAATCGAGGCAGCAGGTGCAAAGCTGCTTTACCTGCCGCCTTACTCGCCCGATCTGAACCCCATCGAAAAGGCAAGGGCCAGGCTCAAGCAATTGTTGCGCGCAGCCAAAGCGCAGACCAAAGAGCACTGGATCAGGCCATCGCCGAACTACTTCCTCGCATCACTGCAGAGGATGCAAAAGCTTGGTTCCGACTACCCTTTTCCGCTCTACAGCAATAGGAGAAATGCTCTAACTAAGCTCCCTTCGGTCGCTTCTGACACAGTCGGGGCGAGCGGGCGTGCGATGTTAGAAGCCATTATTTTGGGACAGACTGATCCGGCATTGCCACCCACCTTCATGCGCTTAGGGAGATACTTCAAGTTGGACAAGGAAAGATCCGCGTCCCCGTCAACGGTCAATTCATCGCCGAGAACGACATTTGGGTGCCAAACTACCATCAAGCTTCCGCGGATATGCGTGCCGCGCGGAATGCGCAGGGCCGAGGCAGAGGTGTAACTGAGGTTTCCGATGATCGTAGATCTCGGAGGCAGAGTTCGGTTCAGCAACCGACCGACAGCCTGCCATGCCGGAAGGGTCACGGGTGTGGCACCGGTACTGTTTTGCTTGTTGCAGTCAATGAATTGGACTTTGCCATTCAACGACGTCTCTCTCAAATCATCTTGCATTGCAACTCCTTGTTATCGACATTAGTGATTCCGCATATGACGGTGCGCTGATCAAGACATATTCGGAGATCGACTTCACGATCGTCGAACCCCGTCGAGGTCTCCTCTCCCTCGCACTTCCCGAAATCCAGTGTTGCATTGCACGGTGATTCCGGCATTATGAAGCAAGTTGACAAAAGCACACGGGTTGATAAACATCAACAACGCTCTGTTGCGATTCAATTTGTGTAGCGGGCGGCGCTTTGCCACCATGCCGAGTGAGTCGCGCCGCTTATCGATATGGCTCAAGGAGCGGGGCGTAGAAGAAGCGGTCATGGAATCAACGGCGCAGTACTGGCGATCGGTGTGGCTGGAGTTAGAGCCGCAAATGCTTCTACACCTGGCACAGGCATTTTCGAATCGTGCTCCGCGTGGGCGCAAGCATGACTTCAAGGATGCGGAGCGGCTGGTGCGGCGGCTGATTGCAAAAGAGTTGATTCTGAGTTTTGTACCAGATGGGGAACAGCGTATCTGGCGCAACCTGACCCGGAGGAAGCTGCAACTCGTACGCGATCGGGTTCGCCTTCAGAGTCAGATTGAGTGTCTACTGCAAGAGATGCGCATCAAGCTGTCGATTGTCATCACTGATTTGCTGGGATCGAGCGGCCTTCGTATCTTGCATGCTCTGGCCAACGGTGAGACCGACGCAAAGAGCCTGGCGTTGTTGGGAGACGATCGGTTGAAGTGCACCGAAGAACAGCTGGTCGAAGCGTTAACAGGAAGATCGCACCCAATGCATCGGCAAATGCTCGCGTTGCAACTGGAGCGACTGCGGCTGGTTGATGAGCAAATCGCAAAGCTGAACAGTCAGATTGCGCAGACCATGAAGCCGCATCAGGATACTGTGATCCGACTGGCGGGAGTACCCGGTCTCGGCACCGATTCTGCTCAGCAGATCATCGCCGAAGTAGGGGTGACGGCCAGCACGTTTTCCTCCGCGGTCGAGTTCACTTCCTGGGTGGGAACCTGTCCTGGCAAGGAAGAAAGCGCCGAAGAGAACTCCAGCAGCCGTTCGGCGAAAGGCAACAAATATTATCCTAAAAACGGCAGTCACCCGGCCAACAGAGGGCAGGTTTCGAGGAACCCTTGGTGTCGACGGGGGATGATTTTGGCCACGATATAGTCCAGCATGGTCTTCCACCTGTCCGCTGCCGGGGACTGCTCCGCAACTGTTCTCACATGGCCTAGAGCCGCTCGGATATTGGCGATCAACAGCATCAGGGTTGCCTTGGCCGCGTGCATCGGTGTCAAGTAGAGCGTCGTCTGCCCCGCGTGCTTGGTGGCCCTGCCCACGGCGGCCAGCAGCAACGCCCGGCTGGTGATGGCCTCCATCCTGGCCTCTGGCTTAGCCGCTCGGCAGTACCAGCTCCACCAGTTGTATACCAACGCCACGGCACGAGCGCTGGTCTGGCAACGTTCGATGTCTTGAGTTGTAAAGCCGCCCCAACCCCACTGGTTCTTCAACTCGTCGAAGCCGTTCTCAGCATCGGCACGGTCGCGGTATAACTGCGCCATGGACTCCAACGCGTAGCTGCTGTTGGTCACCAGCACTGCATACTCCCACAGTTCCACATCCTGGTCGGGAAGCAGCAACTCCATCTGACCTTCGGAGTTGCGGGTAAGCGCCACGTCGGACTTAGCCGCCCGACGCAGGATCACCACCCGCCGCGACTTATCCCACCCGGCCAGCCGCAAACTATCCTCCACAGCGCTCCAGCCCTGGTCGGAAGGACCGGGTGTGGTCCAGTCCTTGCGGGCGAATTGGCGCATCAGCATCTTCTTTACCCCGCTGGTCTGGCGCAGTTTGAATAGATATGGCTGGCCGCGCGTCTCCAGCTCGGCGATAAACGGCTCGTTGCCAAATCCGCAGTCGCCACGCACCAATGCGGGCAATTGTCCTGGGTTCAAGCTATCCAGAATGTCGCTCAATCCAGGGCGCGCGTGGGCCGCCGTATGTTGTTTCCCAGGGCAAACCAAGTGTCTTGACAGTGGAGTCGATGTCCAGGATCCACGGCGAATCGAGCGCCGCATGCACACTGGCCAGCAGTTGCGGCCTCAGCCAGTCCCGGCTCTGGTCAGCGCTCATTCGCGCCAGCGCCCGGCGCAGAGAGTCTTCACTGACGATCTTGCTCATACCAAGGATCTGTGGACTCACACCATCACAACGAAGCGCCGTGATATGCGCGTAGCGATGGTGACCGGCGAGGATCGACAAGAACCAGGTGCCAAGAACGTCCTGCTTGTGGGACGCGTTGCCGCCGCTGTAGCTCAGCGGGCAACTGCGCACCCAGGACTCGTACACCCCGGCAGTGGCAAGAAACTCGGCGAAAAAGGCCAGTTGCGCGTTCGGAGTAGCGTTGGCTTCCAAATCCCAGCGGATCTGGATACGACCCCCCAGCGTCTCTACCGAGAACGACTCCAACTCCGAACCGTACACGGAAATTTCTGACCTCGGTGACTCACCCATCGGGTGATACCCCCATAACTAGAAAAGCCGCTACCAGTCTACCGTTTGTGTTGCTTTCAGCGGTTCAACTGCCGGATAGGGGATTATGCGCGTGTGCTCAACCAGGCCGCTCATGCTGCTGCCATGAGCAAAGGCACCCACTTTCAGGCAGTGTTCCGGCGTCTGCTGCCGCGTCTGGGTTATAAGTCCGCTGTCTGGGCCATCGCACATCGGCTATGCCGCCTGGTCTCGAAGATTCTTCATGAGGGAATCCGCTACATCGAGCAAGGTATCGAATCCGAACCCAAGCTTCTCATCCATCGTGCACAATACCTGGCGAAACAACTTCGCAAATTCGGTTACAACGTCCAGATCACTCCAGACAACAGAGCTCCAGCATAGAGCTCCCGACCCCAACTCTGGAGGAGGTGATTTTCGACGGAGTCCGTCGGAGATAACGTATCCGTTTTTCAGGTTGGCTGCGGTTGGCGGTGATCTGCGGGGCTTGGGGGGATATCGCCGATGGTGCAGATGGAGTGGATTTCCAGGTGAGCAGGCGGATGGAGCAGGAAGGGGCTCTCTTTGGCCCTTCAGGCCGCTTGCGGGGTCCATCCAGAGCCGAACAGCTTCAGCAGGTTGGACGCCAGGCACACCAGTTTCCACTCGCCGCGAACGTTGGCCAGGCCGCGCAGGCTGAAGCGCCGGAAGCCTCGACGCTCCTTGATCTGCCCGAAGACCGGTTCGACGATCGCTTTGCGCATCTTGTAAATGGATCGTCCGGCCTCGGTGCGCAGTTTATGCCGCATCGCTTCTTTGACGCTGGCTTGGGCTGGCGGTGGCCCGCTCGCCGTCTCGATAGCTTCGCCGTGTTTGGCGCGTCCTGTGGCGATATGCAGATCGATGGCTGCCGCGCTTTCATCCGTCGCATTGGCCCCGCTCCAGTAACCCGCATCGGCGCTGGCCGCCTCCGGCTTGCGGCCCATGTTCTCTTCCACCTGGTCTAACATCGGCAACAGTTGCCGGTTGTCGGTGGGGTCTCCTGCGTGACCTCCGCCGCCACAATCACCTGCGCCGTCGCATCCACCGCCGCCTGCGCGTTGTAGCCCTGCAGGAAGCTGCCCTTGTTGGCCCCGTCGGGCATGATGCGGCTGTCCGGATTGGTGAAGTTGCGCTGCGCCTTCGGGCCCGGCGCCGCCTGATCGGGATCGGGAACCTGCGGCTCGCGCCCACGCTTCTTCTTCCCCGTCTGCTTCTCCTGTGCGCGCCGCGCGGCCAGTTTGGCTTTTGCCGTACTGCGCGTCCTCGGCCGTGTCCACATCCTCGGCTTGCTTCAGCAGTGCTTCGATCTCCGCCTTCAGCCGCTGCTCGGTCTCCCCCATCCGCGCATAGCTCTGGGCCTTGTGCTTGCTCGCGTTGGCCTTGATCTTGGTCCCGTCGATGGCCATGGCCCAGCTTTACCGGACCCGCTTTCTCGCACAGCAACAGGGCTTGCGTGAACAACCGTGCCAGCGCTTCCAGGTGACGCTTGCGGAACTCCGCGAACGTGTCGTGGTCCGGATGTTGATCCGCCGCCAAATAACGGAAGGCCACATCTTCATACGTCCGGGTTTCGATTTGCGCGAACTGTAAACCCCCGTCGCGTAGCCGTAAAGCAGCACCCGCAACATCATCTCCGGCGCATACGCCGACTGGCCCCGCCCTCACCCGCCTCATACGAGGCATAGATCGCGCTCAGGTCCAGGGGCGCCACCACGTCCACCAGAAAGCGCGCCAGATGACGCTCCGGAAGCCAATCGTGCAGCGAAGGCGGCAACAGCAACAACTGGTTCAGATCGTCCGCGCGAAAACTCTTTTCCATAGAAAGCATCGTAACCGACGCTGCAGGTGAACCGCGCCTTCAACGTAAGGTATAGAGGATCTATCTCCGACACACTCCTAGAAGCTTACTTTCCTGCCTGGAAACCACGTGAGTTGAACGTTGGTGGTGGTTACCGTCTGCTGCCCAGGCAAGTAGATAGGCGCTTTGTAGTGCTCTAATGCGAAGCTGCCGTTGATCTCAAAGTCACGCCCGACGCGCTTGACTACCTGAAAATTAATATCGTTCAGGGTAGTCCCGAATTCCGTGTGAGTGAACGGGTCGCGGATAAAATCTTTGGCAGTCTTCTGATTGCGCGCGCCCACCTGGATCCACTCGTTACCACTCAAGTGATAGGTGAGCCAGGCCTGGCCTCCCTTGCCCTCACGCCCAATCCAGTCGCCAAACATCTGGCCCTTATTGGTGTATCCCTGCAGCTGCACGACCTCCCAATACATGAATCGGCCGCCATTGCTGGTCTTGATGGGAGGGTCGGTGGTAACCGCTTCGACACGCAAATCGAGCCTGGGAGCGCCCGGCACGTGGGAGAGATAGATGCCCGGTCGCCACGAGGCACGCCGCGGTGCGTCGATGGGGGACACATCGTCATGCACTTCGGAGTCCGTATAGAGCGTGAGCCAGTTGCGCACAAACGGAACCCGATAAGAGAAGTCGAATGCGCCAAACCTGGCGCCTGGATCCCGGCGACTGAACTTCTCACCGGGTTGACCCGCCGTGACGCTGAAAAAGCTTTTCAGAAACGTGTGCAAGGTAATCGGCTCATGGCCCTTGCCGCCCCAGATCACAGTGCGCTCAAAGCCGAACTCAAGATTCTCGGTGGGACGAAAACTGATCTTCTCGACATGCGTCCAAGGATCGTTGGGCGCAACGTGGCCTTTGAGAGACCCCACGAGGAACTCGTAACGAAACGGTCCGGTGATCCGCGAAAGCAATGGAATGCGCAGCGGCTCAACGCGGTTGATGCGGAACGAATATATGTTTTCAGCATTGTTGGAGTAGGCCATGCCGCCGCCGAGCGCGGGTCCGAGCCAATCATCCTGTTTTCCAAATGAGATCTCGTGATTTAGAACATGAGCCGACGCATACGCCTCCAACAACCGTCCCGTCGTGGTTGAATCAATCGGGCCCATGGGGATAGTTACTTGATTGTACGGAACCCCGGTGGCTGGATTGATGAAGGGCACCGTGTCGATGGCGGAAAACATTTGTGAGAGTGATGAAGAGTAACCGGCGCCTGAAAGAGCGCCTTGAAACTCGCCGCGCGCATACAGCGTGAATCGACCCGCCGACGCATAGCCGCTGGCGCCGGAATAGTTATTGAAGCCGTTCTCGTAGGGTCGTCCGTAATCGTTGATGATTGTCGATCCCAGGTGGAAGCTGTCGCGCAACGGAGTGCCGCTGATGCCGCGGAAGACAGAATAAACTGATTCCACCCGCGTGTTGCCTTTCAGTGATCCGCATGGGCCGGCCATGTCATAGCGCAGCTCGTGCGCGAGAGCGTCATACAGTTCCTGCGCCTGGTCAGTCATTGGTCCAGGATCGGCATCCTGGATGTGGTCGGCTGCATTCTCGAGCATGTGCGTCACGCTCGCCCGCGTCCAGGGTCGCATGCCGAGAAAAACATGATCGAGAAATCCGAGCGAGTAGAGACGAAATACTGTCGGATAAACCCAACTGTCCACCGGAATGTAGGGCGAGCCTAACGTCGCCGGTTCACAGACCGATACTGGGGCTTGACCCTGTGCCGGTACACTGCCACCGTCCTCTGCTGCTGCTATCTGCGACGATCCTGCGATCGCGAAAAGTACAATGCCTATTAGGCAACTCGCACGCTGCGTGTAGGTCACTGCCATGCATTCACTCTCATTTTCATTTTTGAATTCTACCATCCACGGGATCACGAAAACTGCCGCATGGCTGTGCGGTTTAGCCGCACATGCACACGCTGTACTCAACTCTTCTCCATTAATCGATATGATTCCTTTTGGGGACGCCTAGTATCGCAACGCACGGAATAGCCTTTTGCTCTAGGTCTTCATTGAGACGGTTCAAATGGTCAACTGACCTTGCCCGCAAAACGTGTCCCTTAGCTGGTTTAATGGTGCATAGATATCGGCTGGCTTCATTTCAGAAGTGCCGTTGGGAGGTTGTCGGGCCAGAATCATCGATTGGAATCGACCAGGATTCGCTCCTGATTTACCGCGTGCGCTTGCAGGTGACACAGCACCCAGCACAGCGCCGGCCAGCCATGCTGAGTGACGTATGCTAGCGGCGAGAGCTGATAGGAATAACCTTTGTTCGGCAACTTTATACACCGATCTTCAAGTGGCGCTGACCAGTAGTGATCTTGCCCGCGCAAAACGTATGCATTATGAGAGGGCAAGATCAGATGCAGCTCACAACCTGTCGAGTTGACCACTTCTCCGGTTCTCGAAGACAATCGAAGTTGCGTACCTGCAAAAAGTAACTAACGATTCAGTTTCTGGTTCCGTGCTCAGAAGGCTATACTAGCCCCACAATGGTCCATAAAACATAGTGAGGCAAAGTGATGAAGCGTGCCCGACGCAATCCTGCAACAGGTTCGCAGATCGATTAAAGGCGAGGTTTATCTGTCTTTCGAAGTCGTGATCCTGAATCTTCAATGACCCAAGCCTCACACCAGAGGCGGTAATTGGCAAGATGTTTGGAAAAACGTCTTTTTCGAAGGCTTCACAATTTTGGCCATGGAATAGATGCGAAATGGAGGAAATACATGATAAAGAGCATAGGACGAATTGCCTGGCTTCTGTTGTTCTCTGTCCCGCTGATAGCACAGAGCCGGCCGGCAGCTCAGGATTCGGGCTTTTCTTTGTGGGGAGGCGCAGAAGTCTCAACCCTTAACCCCGATTGGGGATGCAAAAATAGCTCTCCGTTCACTTGTTGGAATAATCAACTTCTGGGCCTGGGCATCTTCGCCGACGCCAATCACGTGCTGCTGAAGTTAGGGGTCGAGGGTGGAGCCAAGTGGCTGAATTGGCGTGATCCACAAGCTGGATTGGTCATTTCCAACTATTTGGTTGGTCCGCGCTACGAAGTGATAAACAGCAGGCGCATTTCGGCCAATGTCAAATTCCTAATCGGACAGGGTCGGATTACGCTACCCAGCACGTTCGGCAAAGGGAATTATCTGGATTACGCACCAGGAGCAACTTTGGAATACCGACTTGCGAGGCGGCTAAACGTGCGTGGAGATTACGAGTATCAAATCTGGCCCAATTTCAGTGGACTTCCAACGGCTGGAAACAACGGTCTAACGCCGAACGGATTTAGCATTGGAGTCAGTTATCGAATTCTTCGCTAACTGAAGCTGCACGATGCGAGCTACAACCCTATCTTCCTGTTTCTACGAAAATGTTTCTGACGCCATGATACATCTGAAACTCAATTCCCAGTGAGTCTGCTCCAATACAGAGTCGTAAGAACCCACACTTGAACGCCATTCGAACTGTCGCCAATGCATTGCCGGCCAGCAATGTAGAAGTGCGCATCTACGTTTGGCGTTCGCGGGATTTCTGAATCAAAATGCGTCCGGACAATTTCCGGCTTCATCTGCGAGTTGACGGGCGACAATAGGAAAGTTCGAAGTGAACGCTTGACGCCGGACAGCGAGTTCCATTTCGACTCAGCTCAGAATTTCAGCTAGCTCCGGGCACGTATCCTGGGGAGCAAAGCCACAGGACTTCCTGTTCAGCCCGGCATCAGTCCGTATTGTCGCCAGGGCGGGTACAGCTTTCAATGGCCATCCTTCGGCGCTATATTTGAACGATGCGTATCTTGGTTACAGGCGCCGCAGGCTTTCTTGGATCTCATTTGGTAGACCGACTATTGAGTGAGGGTCACACCGTCATTGGCGTTGATAACCTTTCCACCGGAAATTCCGCAAACCTAGCTCACCTCCAGAACATGTCGCGCTTTCAGTTCGAGCAGCGCGACATATGCCAGCCTTTCGACCCAGGACCTGTTGATTATGTCTTCAATATGGCATCACCCGCCAGCCCGCCGGAATATCTTCGACTGCCAATCGAGACTTTGAGGGTGGGGTCAATCGGAACTGAAAATACGCTCAAGATTGCCGCACAATACGGAGCCGGACACCTGCACGCCTCCACCTCCGAATGCTATGGAGATCCACAAGAACACCCGCAGGTTGAAACTTACTGGGGGCACGTCAATCCTGTGGGCACGCGTTCGGTCTACGATGAAGCGAAGCGCTACGCGGAATCTCTCGTCATGGCGTACCATCGCTATCGGGGCGTGAATCCCCACCTGGTCCGTATCTTCAATACTTATGGCCCGCGCCTGCACCCCGAAGACGGTCGCGTCATTTCCAATCTTATGATGCAAGGTCTCCGAGGCGAGCCATTGACTGTCTATGGCGATGGAAGCCAGACGCGCAGTTTCTGCTTTGTCAGCGATCTTATCGAGGGTATCCTCCGCTTGTCGCGGTCGAACGAACACCTCCCAGTCAATATTGGCAATCCCAACGAATTTACGATTCTTCAATGCGCCGAGATGGTGCTTAAAGTAACCCGATCGAAGAGTGCCCTCCGATTCGAGGCACTTCCAGAGGACGACCCGACCCGACGCTGCCCGGATATAACCAAGGCTCGCACACTGCTGGGGTGGGAGCCACGGGTGATGCTGGAACAAGGACTGTTGGAATCGTTAGAGTATTTCAAAAGCATGGTAGTCCGCGCAGCGTAGAGACACGACTCGTTCTCGCTAACGGAAGTTACAGTTAGAAGTGATAAATCGATGCAGCAGTAGCCGCGGAAAGGAGGCTGTCGATTCCCATCGCCATGTTCTTCAGATAGCTGAACGGGATATAGACTATATCGTCGGCTTGTAAGGGGAGATCCGACTGACGCCCCTTCTGCATTGCGCTCAGCTGTACATTGACTTCAATGTAAGTTCCATCTGCCTGCTTACGGATAAGTCGCGTTTTAGATGGAACGGCAGTCGGCGGCGTTCCTCCCGCCAGAGCCACTGCTTGCAAAATTGAGAGCTTACCGTCATTCGTGGCCATCGTAAACCCACCAGGGCGAGTCACATTTCCGAGAATATACACGACGTCTGCCTTCGGTACGAGGACTATGTCCCCGGGAAAAACAACGACATTGGCCTTCAGCGCAACGTCTGATTTATTGGAAAGAAAGAATTCGATCGTCTCTTTTGTGTTTCGCCGTTCAATTGTAATCTTTCTGCTTGCTAAGTCGGTCGGTCCCCCGGCCAGTGCGAGAACATCCATAGCAGATCGGGGCGTACCAATGGGATAACTTCCGGGCAGGCGCACCTGGCCCATGACAGTTACATTCTGCGTGCCTGGCTGATCGAGCGTTACCGTCACGTGAGGCGATAGCAGGTAATGACCCTCTACCAGGACCTTTTGAATAGCCTCGGCAGCTTCTGACGGAGTCATGCCAACCACTTTGACATTACCTCCGAGGATCAGCGGCACCGTCCCCGAATCGGTAACCCTAGTATTTTGTTCCAGTTCAGGCGCTTCCAAAACTTTGATATGCAATAGATCTGCCGGGCCGATCGTAAGGCTGTCGTTCTGCCCATAGCAGCAGGTCGCGAAGCAGATTGTGATCAATAAAGCTTTAAGCCTTGTCATTCCCGTCCTCATCCTGATGATACTCATACTTCTTGTTTCCGTAATATCCGTAATAACCGTAGTATGCGGCAGACTTGAATGGGACGAAGTTAAGCACCACGCCCATGGACGGCATCGCCGCATCTTTCATATGCGGCAGCAACAGTTTGTATGCCCGTTCCAGGCCCACGCGTGTTGTATATCCCGCTCGAGCAACGAGGATCGTAGCGTCCGCCATGTTCGCGATGAGCTGTACGTCTGTTACTGGAAGAACAGGCGGGCAGTCAATAAGGATGAAGTCATATTGAGTTTGCCAGTGGCTTATAAGGGATTGCATACGTGGCGAACCAATCAACTCTGACGGATACGGCGGAACCGGGCCTGCCGGAATAAAGCGGAGGGTTGGAAAGTCCGGATGTATGAGCAGTGTCTCCATCGTCGCCGCACCATCCGCCAACAAGACGCTCAACCCCTTCGGTTCATTTATGCCCAAACGGCGCATCAGCACGGGCCTGCGCATGTCCGCTTCGAGGAGAAGGACCTTCTTGTCGAACTGAGCGAGTGACACGGCCAGATTGAGCGACAGCAGCGATTTGCCCTCTGCCGGGTTGCCGCTCGTAATCAGTACTACCTGGGGTGGCCTGCCGCTTCGCGAAATGAGCAATGTTGATCGCAGGCGTCGAACGGCCTCCTGAAAGGCTGAGAAACGCGAGTCGAGCAAGATCGCGCCTTTCTCCATTTCCTCGGTCTTGACTTGAGGAATCAGTCCAATCAGAGATATCCCTAATGCCTCAACCTCCTCAACCCCCTGAACCTTATTATCGACAGCGTCAACCAGCATGGTTGCGCTAATACCGAAAAACAACCCGGCGGCCAAGCCCACAGTTAGGAAGAGCGGAACATTTGGAGTGCTTGGATCGGACGGAGGACTGGCGGAATCGACAATGGTGATATTTGACGAGTGCAAGCCTTCGAGAATTCCCGCCTCTTTCAGTCTCTTCAACAGATCCTGATATAGCTGCTGGCTCTCGTTAGCCTCACGTTGAACGATGGAGTACTCAATTGCCTTATCGTTTAATTTCTCTGCAGCAGAACGGTCCGCATGATAGGCGCGCTCCGATCCACTCAGGGTCTTCTCGGCAATTTCATTGTCATTCTTGGCACGCTCGGCGATACGGGCGATTTCGTCCTGAAGAGACTGCTCCAGCCGCTTCAGGGATGCACGCTCCTCAATGAGCTTGGGATACGCCGAACCATACACAGCAGCATCCTGGCCGATCTGGGCTTCGAGAGTCGCGTGTTGTGCTCGCAACGACTGAATCAACGCCAGCGAACCCGAAACTCCAGGGCTGCTCGAACCCGCTAACGTCGCGCCGGAAAGTTCTGAGATCAGCTCGGCGTTTCCGGTCTTGACGACTTGGTAGACAGAAGCTTTTATGAGTCGGTTCATCTGCGCCTGTGACAGTTGCGCAGTCGAAGCCTGTAATCGATCGAGGATCGGACTATAGATGATGGGTTTCCCTTGGAGGTCGGATCCGCCTACTCCAAACAGCCCGGTCTCTTTCTGCATGGTGACTACCTGGGCCGCGAGGTCCTCGCTCTGCTTGCGCAGATCGCCTAGTTGTCCGGTGAGCCAATTGGAGACCTGGC
>WNGR01017865.1_pt1 | contig 12460 bp, 7 predicted proteins | sample 5407581 | NCBI WGS metagenome assembly WNGR01 (sample SAMN13153383, study PRJNA577476) | soil metagenome | isolation source: 80 cm soil or saprolite under Garry oak tree replicate 2 | place: USA:California | collected 2016-06-15
GGCGCATTTCCAGATTGGCAACAGCCTGATTACCTTCAGCAACGTCATCAGCGGCCCCGGTGGGTTCTACATGGATAATTACGGCGGTAACCCGCCCCTGGTCTTCGCCGCCGCCAACACTTACCAGGGTATCACCGACATCCGCTCCGGCCTGGTGCTGGCCTTGATTGGCAACGGCTCGATCTCGGGAAGCGCAAACATCAGCCTTGCGGCGAGCGCAACGCTCGATGTCAGTGCACGGACAGACCAGACGTTGAGGTTGGCCACGGGCCAGACTCTCCAGGGCAGCGGCACCATCAACGGCAGCCTGGTCGTTGGCGCAGGAGCAGCCGTCTCGCCGGGGGGCGCCAATGCGATTGGGACGCTCACCGTCACCAATGTAGTTACATTGTCAGGCACAGCCCTGATGGAGTTGAACAAGATGGGCGCAACTTCAGATCAGATCAGCGGCGCGGCAAGCATTGCCTATGGGGGCACACTGAGTGTTACGAATCTCGCCGGATCCTTGGCGCCAGGTGACAGCTTCAAGCTCTTCACAGCCGGAAGCTACAGCGGAGTATTCGCTGCCATCACCCCCGCCACACCCGGGGCCGGTTTGGCATGGGATACGAGCGGTTTGACCAACGGAACACTCAGGATCGTTGCTGCTGCTGTTGGGCCGACGATTGGCAAGATCACAGTGTCCGGTGGCAACGTCATCATCAGCGGCAGCAACAACACCGGCTCGGGCGGTGGCACCTATCATATCATCACGACGACGAACGTGGTGTTGCCCCTGACCAATTGGGTTGTGCTGACCAATGGAACATTTGACAACAGCGGCAACTTTTTCTCCACCAACGCCGCCGGAACGAGCGCTCAGCGCTATTACACGCTCCAAGTGCCATGAAACTAAAACGTTCTGCCTTCACTTTGATTGAACTCCTCGTGGTGATCGCCATCATAGCGATTTTGGCGGCGATGTTGCTGCCGGCGCTGGCGAGTGCCAAGTTGCGGGCGAATCAAATTGCCTGCATCAACTCGATCAAGGAATTGTCACTGGCCGGCAAGATGTATGCCGACGACACGAAAATGTGGGTCGGGCCGCTTAGCCTCGATCCTACCATGAGCCAGGGCGATTGGATGGGGGCGATGCTGGCTTACTATGGGAGGGCGACCAATGTTCTCTTTTGCCGCAACGCGCCAGACCGAGGGAATCCGAACAATGTGGTTAACCCTGCGGGCAAGGCCGATACGGCCTGGCATTGGACCCTTTCGACGCCGGTCTATGCATCCAGTTACGGCATGAACAAGTGGCTGTCAACCCCACCCGGCCTGGGTAACGCCGTCGCCCATCCAGAGTGGCTCTACCCAAAAGAGGATTCTGTCCATAAAACGGCGTTGACTCCGGAATTCATGGACAGCGCCTGGATCAATTTTGACCCTGTGGAAACCGATCCACCGGCCCGCAACTTATACGATCCGCTCAGCAGCTCGTCTTCGGAGGGGATGGCCCGTATCTGCATTGCGCGCCACGGCAGCAAACCGCCGGGCGCCGCGCCACAAAACGTGCCCCCAGGCACGACATTGCCTGGCACGATCAACATGGGATTTGTTGACGGACACGCCGAACAGGTGAAGCTGCAGAATTTGTGGACTTACTACTGGCACCAGAATTGGGTGACTCCCGCCGTCCGACCACCATGATGAAAGTCAGGAGGCACTGGGACGCGGGTCTAGGCTTGCTTTTGGCTTTGAAGTGCGCAGCAGGACCGCTTTTGCCCCCCGTCCAGACGGGCAACTTGATCAAAATGACGAACACGAACGTAAGGCTCGACTACGACCTCAGCACGGGGCGGGCGAATTTCTATTGGCAAAACAGCCTGAAGATATCCGGTTTCTACGCCGGCGTCGGTTTGGCCAATTACATCACTGACACGGTTTACACGAATCGGACCTGGACGGTGACCAACAATCAGGTCGAAGTCACATCAACACGTGGCGACCTGCCGACGATGAAACAGATTTTCATCCTGGATCAAGACAACAGCTTCCTGACCAGGCTGGATGTGATTGGAAGCTCGCTGCAATCTCGCTGGATGGGGCCGCTGGTGATGGATATAACGGGGGGAGTTGACATCGGCAGCTACAGCGACAACCGGGCGCTGATCGTGCCGTTCGACAACGACTCGCCGACGTTCAGTTACAATGCCATGCCCATCAACAACACCAACAGCAGCTACGAAGTGTCCGCGTTTTACGACAACACGTCTCGCAATGGGCTGGTCGTAGGTTCAGTAACGCATGACACCTGGAAGACGGGTGTTTATTTCCAGGGAGCGAACAATCGCCTAAACGTCCTCAATGTTTATGGCGGCGTGACTTCCAGCGATACCCGTGATGTTGACCCTCACGGCCTGGTGAAAGGGGACACGATTTCTTCGCCCACAGTGTTTGTCGGCTTCGGCACGGACTGGCGGACGACGCTCGAGGCTTACGGGGACGCGAACGCGGCAATCACTCCGAGACTCATCTGGACCGGTGGCGTGCCCTTCGGCTGGAACAGTTGGTATACTTACGGCACGAGCGTCAGTTACTCGAACGCAACAGCGGCTTCCAGTTTCATCAAGAGCAACCTCCAGCCCGCCAACTTCAACGACAACGGAACCGTTTATATCAACCTTGATTCCTATTGGGACAACCTGAGCGACACGCAATTGATACAATTTGCCAACTATTGTCAAGGAAATGGTCAGAAGGCGGGCATCTACTGGACGCCGTTTGTGTACTGGGGCACGGCCCAGCAAGGCTCGAACTACTTCATGACCGGCAGCGGCGCCTACAGATGGAGCGATGCTTACCTGCGGACAGCAAGTGGCAACGTGCAAACCGTTGATGGGGGCATCGCGTTTGATCCTACACATCCCGGATTCAAGCAGATGGCGGGCTATTACCTGAGCTATTTCAAGAGCCGCGGGTTTGATTACCTGAAACTGGATTTCCTCACTCACGGCGCACTTGAGGGGATGCACTACGATACGAACGCCACCACGGGAATCCAGGCCTACAACCAGGGGATGCAGTATCTCCTGGCTCAGAATAACGGGCAAATGTTCCTCAGCGAATCTATCGCGCCGATTTTCCCGTACCAGTACGCGCATTCGCGCCGGATTTATTTCGATGCCCCTGGATCCATCAGCGACACGGAAGGCACGATGCAGGCGGTGAATTACGGATGGTGGATCAACCACCGGCTATATCAGTTCAGTGATCCCGATATGATGAAATTCTCCGGCGCCTCGGGAAACGCAAATCAAAGCCGGCTCATCAACGCGGCAGTGGCTGGCACGGTCTTTTTGAACAGCGATGATCTGGCTTCTCCTACGGCACAAACTCTGGGGGAAACGTGTCTGACCAACGCCAGCATTAACGAAGTGGCGCGCGCCGGCGTTGGTTTTCGGCCTGTGGAAGGCAATACCGGCACGAGCGCCGGCGACGTTTTTGTTCGCCAGGATGGCAGCACGTGGTACGTGGCCGTGTTTAACTATTCCAACCTCACCGTGATCAAGAGCGTGGATCTAGCCAGGTTGGGTATTACAGGGAGCTACACGGCCGTGGATTTATGGAGCGCCGATGTTTCCACGGTGACCGGGACTACGTGGATCGTCACCCTCGGAGCGCAACAGGCCAAGCTGTTTCGCTTGGGTTCAGGGAGCACGAGCGCGACGGGACCAACCAATCAGGCGCTAGTGATCGACAGTTCGGCAACGTTCACAACCGTTGCGTCAGGCACTCCCCCGTTCAGCTATGCTTGGAGCAAAAACGGGAGCACTCTCGCTGGGCAAAATGCAAACACGATCACGATCGGTCCGGAGGGCCTGAGCGACGCCGGGGTCTATTCGGTGGTGGTGACTGGCGCAAATGGGGCTGTCACGAACAGCGCCACGCTCACACTGCAAAGTCCGACTAATCTGACTGCGCTGACCAGCGGGGGCGTTTTGAGATTAAACTGGCCGGCGGGCTACACCGGCTGGCGTCTCCAATCACAAACCAATGGTCCGGGCGGCGGTCTCGGCACAAGCTGGCAGGGCGTGTCCGGCTCGCAAGAGACAAACGCCTGGAACTTTCTCATCAGCGCAACCAATCCGAGTATTTTTTTTCGGCTTACTTATCCTTAGAGAAACTCTTTAATTCTTACACGACATGCTTGTAGCAACCCCGCCAGAAACCATCGCGATCAAAGCGAAGCACAACCTTGGCTATGTGTGGCTCATTTCGGTCGTCGCCGCAATGGGCGGCCTCCTGTTCGGCTGGGACTGGGTGGTTATCGGCGGGGCGAAACCATTCTTTCAACGATACTTCCAACTGACGAGCGAGGCGCAAATTGGTTGGGCGAACAGTTGCGCGCTGGTTGGCTGTCTGTTTGGAGCCTTGATCGCAGGCGCGCTGAGCGACAAATTCGGCCGCAAACGTTTGCTCATCACTGCCGCGCTGCTCTTTGCGGTGACCTCCCTCGGCAACGCCCTGGCCAAAGACTTCACGATATTCATCATGTGGCGCGTCTTCGGCGGCGTGGCCATCGGCCTGGCCTCCAACCTGTCGCCGATGTATATCGCCGAAGTCGCGCCCGCTCAGATTCGCGGCAAGCTCGTCTCGATAAATCAACTCACCATCGTCATCGGCATCCTGCTGGCGCAATACATCAACTGGTTTCTCGTGCGCAAGCTGCCTCCAGGCGCGACCGACGAGTTCATCCGCATTTCCTGGTTCGGCCAGCAGGGCTGGCGTTGGATGTTCGGACTGACTGCCGCGCCGTCGTTTCTGTTTTTCCTGGGGATGTGGCTCGTGCCAGAGAGTCCGCGTTGGCTGGCCAAAAATGGAAAGCCGGAGCGCGCTCGGAGCATTCTGAGTAGAATCGGCGGCGAACAATACGCAGCTGCCGCGGTTGCAGATATTGACTCCACGCTCGCGAGCGAGGAAGTCCAGCACGTGCGCTTCTCTGACTTGCTTGAGCCGGGGATGCGAAAAGTGCTTGCCCTCGGAGTGATTCTCGCTGTCTTCCAACAATGGTGCGGCATCAACGTCATTTTCAACTATGCCGAAGAAATCTTTCGTGCGGCTGGCTACGATATTTCGACCGTGCTCAAAAACATAGCCTGGACCGGCTCAGTGAACCTGGCCTTCACGTTCGTTGCTCTTGGTGTTGTGGATCGAGGGGGTCGGAGACCGTTGTTGCTGCTGGGTTCGGCAGGCCTGGCCCTCATCTACACGGCGATGGGTTTCTGTTACTTCGGCGGCGTCAAAGGGCTGGGTCCTCGCGGCCATCGGCTGTTACGCGATGTCGCTCGCCCCCGTAGCGTGGGTGGTCATTTCCGAAATATTCCCGAATCGCATTCGCGGCGCGGCGATGGCCGTGGCCGTGTCCTCGCTTTGGATCGCGTGCTTCATCCTTACGTACACGTTTCCGATTCTGAACGCGAAATTCGGGTCGGCAGGCACGTTTTGGCTTTATGCAGGAATCTGTGTGGCCGGCTTCCTCTTCATCAAATTCAAACTGCCCGAAACCAAAGGTAAGACGCTCGAACAAATCGAAAGGGAGTTGGTGGATTAATTGTTTCTGACCGATGAATCGAATCAACTTTCCTCAAGCGAACCCTGGCGCGTCTTTAGCCTATACTCGAATGCGCGCTCGGGCTGGTAAGGGTCCCTCGAAACCTTCTGCCAGGGTTCAGGTGAGTATCGAGCAGGTGGTCATTCCGACTTATCTGCCGGCCCCGTCGGACAAAAATCCTATGTTTCTGGAGAAACGGGTTTATCAAGGCAGCAGCGGCAAGTTGTATCCGCTCCCGTTCACCGACCGCATCGCGGAAAAACCCGTGGATCGCAAATGGAAAGCAGTCTGGATCGAAAACGAGTTCATCCGTGCCATGGTGCTCCCAGAAATCGGCGGGCGGATTCACGCTTTGCAGGACAAAAGCAACGGTTACGACCTCATCTATAATCAGCCGGTGATCAAACCGGCCCTGGTGGGCCTGGCAGGGCCCTGGATGAGCGGCGGCATTGAGTTCAACTGGCCCCAGCACCATCGCCCGGCAACATTCCTGCCCACACATTTCCAAATCGAAGAGCACCCCGATGGTTCCAAAACTATCTGGTGCAGCGATCATGACCCGATGACCCGCATGAAGGGCATGCACGGCGTTTGCCTGCATCCGGGGAAAGCGTACCTCGAACTCAAGGTGCGTGCTTACAATCGAACGCCCTTTGTGCAAACGTTTCTATGGTGGGCAAACGTCGGCACGCGCGTGCACGAAGCCTATCAAAGCTTTTTTCCTCCTGATGTTTATTACGTCGCCGACCATGCGCGCCGCTCGATGAGCGAATATCCGTTATGTAAAGGGGTCTACTATGGCGTGGATTATGGCAAGCGTGGCCGAGAAGGAATTCCGGCCAACGAAGTGCCGAGCCAATTCGTGCCGCCGCTTTGCACCACCTCCCGCGTCAAACGAAGCTCTAGCAGCCCGCGCTACCTACCTAATGATTTGTCCTTTTATGCTAATATCCCGACGCCGTGCAGTTTTATGTGCATGGGCAGCAAAGAGGACTTTTTCGGCGGCTACGATTACTTAGCGCAAGCCGGCATTATTCATTATGCCGACCATCACATTGCGCCCGGGAAAAAACAGTGGACGTGGGGCAATCACGAGTTCGGTTATGCGTGGGATCGGAACCTGACGGACAAAGATGAGAAAGGCGAGTATGGCCCTTACATCGAGCTCATGGCCGGCGTTTACACGGACAATCAGCCCGATTTCAGTTTTCTCCAACCGGGGGAGACCAAAACCTGGAGTCAATATTGGTATCCCATCCAAAAGATCGGCCCGGCCCAACACGCGACCTTGGCGGCCGCCATCAGTCTTCGCTGTGCGGACGGCAAGTGGCATTTAGGAGTCGCAGTTACTTCTCGCCAACCGCAGGCGATGGTAAGGGTCATTGCGACGCCAAAACAACTCGCCTGCTTCCAACGTGATCTGGCGCCAGGAACGCCGCTGTTGGCCAAAGGCCGGCTCCCGAAGAATGTTTCAGAAACCGATTTGAGCATCTCGGTGACCGACCGCATTGGGCGTGAATTAATATTGTATCAGCCCAAGCCGCGTGCCCATGGGCCTGTGCCGCCGCCGGCCACGGAGCCGCCCACGCCCAACGAAATCCAAAGCGCCGACGAGCTCTTCATCACCGGCCTGCACCTCGAGCAATACCGCCATGCGACGCGCTGCCCGACGCTCTATTGGAACGAAGCCCTGCGCCGCGATCCGTTGGACGCTCGTTGCAACAATGCTATGGGCCTCTGGCAGCTTCGGCGCGGGGAATTTGACCTCTCCGAAAAGTACTTCCGGCGAGCCATCGAGCGGCTCACTCGCCGCAATCCGAATCCTTATAACGGCGAAGCGTACTACAATCTGGGCATGTGCTTGCGATATTTGGGCAGAGAGCGCGAGGCCTACGATGCCTTTTATAAATCTGTTTGGAACCAGGCGTGGACCGGCGCAGCCTATCACGCTTTGGCGGAAGTTGATTGCGCGCGTGGGCATTGGACTCTGGCCCTCGAGCACTTGGAGCGTTCGCTGCGTTTCGACACTGACAACACGCGCGCCCGCAACCTCAAAGCCATTGTGTTGCGCAAGCTTGGCAAGAAACGCGAAGCCAGGGAGCTCCTGGCGGCCACGCTGGCGCTCGACCCGCTGGATTGGTGGGCCAGGCACTTGCAAGGCCAGGCCCTCAAGTGCGACCTGCAAACCGCCATCGATTTGGCCTTCGACTGCATCCGGGCCGGGCTCTACACCGAAGCGATTGTTTTGCTGGGCACTACACGCCGCACACTCGCCCTGGCAAGCAAGCAAGCGGTCCAGAGTAATGGCAACGCACAATCCGATCTACCCGATCAAAACTGGGGTGCCGCCCCGCTCGTCCATTATTGCCTGGGATGGCTCTATGCGAAGCTCAACGACCCCAAGTCCTCCGCCGAGCGTTATCGAACCGCTGCAGCACTCGCACCCGACTATTGTTTTCCCGCGCGCCTCGAGGAGATCGGCATTCTGCAGGCTGCTATCCAAGCCAATCCAAACGACCCGCTTGCGCCTTACTACCTGGGCAACTTGTTCTACGATCGGCGTCGCCACGATGAGGCCATAGCCTTATGGGAGCGGGCGGCCTGCCTCGGCGCTGACTTCTCCCTCGTCTGGCGCAACCTCGGTATTGGCTATTTCAACATCCGTCGCGACCCTCAACGCGGACGCGCCGCTTACGATAAAGCTTTTTGCGCAAATCCATGGGATGCGCGCCTCCTGTATGAGCGCGATCAACTTTGGAAACGTTTGGGCGTCTCACCGGCTAAACGATTGGAGGAACTGGAGGCGCATCCGAACTTAATCCAACAGCGCGATGATCTGACGATCGAATTATGCGCGGTCTATAATCAGGTGGGCCGCCACGACAAGGCAGCCAGCTTGTTGAGCAGCAGGCGCTTTCAGCCCTGGGAAGGTGGCGAAGGCGGTCCGCTCGGCCAGCATGTCCGAACCCACCTGGCTTTGGGTCGGGCCGCACTCGCTCAGCACGATCCAAAGAGCGCGCGGCAACACTTCGAATCTGCCTTACACGCGCCGTCGAACCTGGGCGAGGCCAAACACCTCCTCGCCAACCAAAGTGACATCCACTTCTGGCTCGGCTGCGCCTGCGATGCCCTCGGGGACAAAGCCGCCGCCCGACATTATTGGCTCGCCTCCGCCACCTTCAAAGGCGATTTCCAGGAGATGAGTGTCCGCACGTTTTCCGAAATGACTTACTTCTCCGCGTTATCCCTGCTGAAGCTTGGCCGCAAAGCTACGGGTTGCAAGCTGCTCAAGGATCTCCTCCGTTACGCCCGTGCCTTGGCTGCGGCGCCCGCCAAAATCGATTATTTCGCCACTTCGCTGCCCACGATGTTGCTCTTTTCCGATGACCTGCAGCGGCGTCAGCAAACCACCGCCTTGTTTTTGCAGGCGCAAGGCCAGCTTGGGTTGGGCAACAACAGCGCTGCCCGGAAACTTTTCCAGGCCGTGTTGCGCCGCGACCCAAGCCATGCCCTCGCGGCTGATTACCTCCGCGACCTGCAGAAATGAATTCCAACGGCCTTGCAACTGACCTGAGGCGCGAGCACGGCTTCGCTTATTATGTGCTTCGGACCCATGACCTCGAGCTGGCCGTCGTGCCTGAACTGGGGGCAAAAATCGTCTCGCTCAAAAGCCTGCACACTGGACGTGAATGGCTCTGGCGCCCGCAAGCCGCCCTCGAACTGTTTCGCAATCAGCTTGGCGATGACTTTTCGCAAAGCACCCTCGCCGGCGCCGATGAATGCCTTCCCACCCTCGCCTCTTGCGTCTGGCAAGGCCGGCACTTGCCTGATCATGGCGAAGCCTGGAGCGTTCCCTGGCAAGTGGACGAGCCAGCGTGGAAACATGGCAAATTGCGGACCTCTCTCCGGCTTCAGATTTCTCCCTTTCACTTCGAGCGCACTATTCGGGTTTGCGGAGCCCAACTCCGCATGGACTACCAGCTAACCAATCTCAGCGGCCTGGACGAATTCTATTTGTGGGCGCTGCATCCCTTGTTACGGTTGCAGCCAGGCGATCGGCTAAACCTTCCAGCCGAAACACGCGCCCTGCTCAACGGCGAGCCGTGGCTTGACTGCCTCGACTCAGTAGTCCCCACCGGCGGCTGCGCCAAAGTGTTTGCTGAACCGCTCATTAAAGGGACTGCTGAAATCGCCAACGGCACCACCGGCGACCGCCTCGCTTTCGCTTGGAGCCCGATGGAGAACAATACGCTAGGGCTCTGGCTTACCCGCGGCGGCTGGCACGGCCATCACCACTTTGCCGTCGAACCGAGCAACGGCTCGCCTGATCGCCTCACCCAGGCTGCCGAGCGTCGGCATTGCGGCCTTGTTGCCGCCTTAGCATCTGTCACCTGGAGCATCACTATCCGGGTAGGACCGTGAGTGCCTGCGGTAGCCGTCGTGATGTCGAAATGATTCTAATCAGAATTATCTCCACCGTGGCGACGCTGGCGCAGATGGTTTTTCTGGTACTTGCGCTTTTCGAGTCGGTACCCTCCTTTGCCGAAACGTTCAGTGTCAGCACAGCTGGTTTCAGCTTGCGCTTCGAGGTTGGCCAGGACCGGCGGTTATACCAACAGCCAATTGGCGGAGGAACCGCCAATCCTGAACGCGCCGACGAAGCCTACCCGCAGGCCGGCGACGGTTACATCTGGGAACCCGCCCTTAAGGCCATTCACGCCGACGGCAACACCTCCACCGACCTCCTGTTTGAGGGTATGACGCGGACCAACGAAGGGACGGGCTGCGAGCTGCTCCGGATCCAGTTGCGTGATCCGGCTTACCCGTTCGAAGTCCTCCTCTGTTTCCGGGCCCATCATTCTGTGGATGTCGTCGAACAATGGGCGGAGATCCGTCATCACGAGCCCACGGTGGTCAAACTGGAGCGAATGACCTCTTCAGCCTTGCTGCTGATGCCAACCAATCTCCATCTCATTCATTTCCATGGCGACTGGGCAAACGAGATGAACCCGGTTTCTGAGCTGTTAACTCCCGGCACAAAGATGCTCGATTCCAAGAACGGCGTCAGAGCGCATCAGTTTGGCAACCCCTCCTTCATTCTCTCTCTTGACGGGCCGCTCGGGGAGAATTCCGGTCGTGTTCTGGGCGGTTCCTTGGCCTGGTCGGGCAGCTTTCAGTGCGGCTTCGACCACAACGGCCAGCGGGTTCGAGCGCTCTGCGGCGTGAACCCGTTTGCCTCCACCTATTATCTGGAACCGGGGAAAACGTTTACTACACCCACCATGATCTGGGTCTGGAGCGATGCTGGGGTTGGCCCGATGAGCCGCAAGCTGCACGCCTGGGCACGGCAATTTGGCTTCCGGGAGGGCCATACACCCAGGTCGGTGTTGCTCAACAATTGGCAAGCCACTGGCTTCGATTTTGATTTCGACCGCATTGCTGGACTTTTCGAACCCGCCAAGCAGTTGGGGGTCGAACTGTTCCTCCTGGACGATGGATGGTTTGGCAACAAATACGCGCGCATCGACGACAAAGCCGGCCTGGGTGATTGGGAACCAAACAGACAGCGTTTCCCCAATGGCCTCGAACCGCTGGCCACGGCCGCTGTGAAAAAAGGACTGCAGTTCGGTATCTGGGTTGAGCCTGAGATGGTTAATCCTAAAAGCGAATTGTTCGAGCAGCATCCGGACTGGGTAATCCGCCAACCGAAGCGCGAACTCGAACTGCAACGTAACCAGCTCGCGCTGGATCTCACCCGTCCCGCCGTTCAGGATTTCGAGTGGTCCGTGCTCGAGCGCGTATTGAGTGTTCCCGGCATTACCTACGTGAAATGGGATTGCAACCGCTACTTGACCCAGCCAGGGTCGAGTTTCCTCCCTGCTGATCGCCAGTCGCACCTGTGGATCGATTATGTCCGCGCCTTGTATGCCCTGATGGAGCGCACCGCCAAGACCTTCCCCAAAACCGAATTGATGCTCTGCTCGGGTGGCGGCGGTCGTGCCGATTACGGGGCCCTCAAATATTTCCACGAGTTCTGGCCCAGCGACAATACCGACCCGGTGCGTCGAGTCACCCTGCAATGGGATTACTCCTATTTTTTCCCCGTCATGACCCTGTCGAGCCATGTCACCCATTGGGGCAATCGGCCCATGCATTTTGCCTGTGCCGTCGCCATGAGCGGCCGATTTGGCATGGATCTCGATCTGGCAAAACTGCCGGCTGAAGATAAAGCGATTTGCGCCGGAGCCATCAGCGCCTACAAACATATCCGTGAAGTCACCCATCTGGGCGAGTTATACCGCTTGGAATCGCCACACGAGGGCGCCCGAGGCGCGCTGAACTTTTCCAGCCCAGACCGGTCCAGGGCCATTCTGTTCGTTTTCCAATTAAAGGACAGTCAACCCGTGCCGGTCCGGCCCCAGGGCCTGGCACCTTCGAAAAACTATGTGGTACGGGAAGCGAACCCGGCCCCCAAACGCGCCGCTCTTCCGCAGGAGGGGAAATCGTTCACTGGCGAAGAGTTAATGCGTGAGGGCGTTGTGCCCTCGTGCTCCGAGGCGCTCGAAGCCTGTGTGATCCAACTCGGACCATGAAGAGCGCGCTTGCTGTTTTACTCGCGCTGCTGCCGGGCACCGCGTTATCCGAAACAAATTCCTGGTCCCTCTCCTCGCTGAACGGCGCTTGCACGATCACCGTTTCTCGCGATGAGGATGGACAACTCACCTATGGGGTATGGCCCGGAAAGGACTCAAAAACGATCAAGTAGTATCAGATCGCAGTATCAGATCCCAGAGAAGCGCCCGCTGTTCCCAAAGAAGCCTGATTGATCTTTCCCCGGCGGATGCAATCAGCGGAGCCAGGCGTTCTTGA
>WNGR01006533.1_pt1 | contig 12456 bp, 8 predicted proteins | sample 5407581 | NCBI WGS metagenome assembly WNGR01 (sample SAMN13153383, study PRJNA577476) | soil metagenome | isolation source: 80 cm soil or saprolite under Garry oak tree replicate 2 | place: USA:California | collected 2016-06-15
TGTGTCTGCTGGGTGGTCTTCTCGTCCACGGACATCGGAGCGGGCGTGGTTGCGGCCTTTTCCTTCGCCTTCAGGGCCTTCGCCGCTGCCTTGTCGGCGGCCTCGGTCTTGGCGCGTGCGCTGTAGCGGGTCTTCTTCAGCTCAGGCGCCTTCGGAGCCAGCGGATCGGCATCGGAGGAGGCTGAGGTCTGCGTGGTGCTCTGCGTCGGCGCCATCACCGCGCCAGGCGCGGCCATCACCCCGCCGGGGGTAACTCCGGCAGAGGTCGCACCTTCACCGGTATCTCCACCGACGCCAGTCTCCTCCGGGCCCGCTGGAAGTGCGTTACGCGGAGCTTGTCCGTAGCGGACCTTCTCCCGCTTGATCTTCTTCGGCTTGGCTGGGGTCACGGCCTTGGCAGTGGTTGTCGGAGTGGTCGCGGCAGCAGTGTCTGAAGGCGTCGTGGCGTCTGAGACCGGGGTTGCAACCGGGGCAGGAACCGGCTTCGCTGATTTGGCAGCAGAGTACCTTCCGCCACGGTCGAAGCGCTGCTTCTGCTCGACCTTCTTCTTCTTGACCACGGGCGCGGTGTAGGCCGTGTACACGGGCTTGGTCTGCTTCGGGCTCGCACCGGAGTCTACAAATCCCGGTGCGATGTCGATATAGGCCTCTTCACGCAGCTTCGTCAGGTAGGCGCGGAGTGCAGGCTGCATCATCTGCATGTACATGGCCTCCTGAATCTGCGGCTCTACGTCCTTCAGGGGAGGAACACCGGCATCCATGTGTTCCGTCACCTTCAGGATCACGAAACCCTGCCGGGTGCGAATGGGCGCCGTAGCCTCGCCCGCCTTGAGGTTGAAGGTCTGGTCTTCGAGCACCTTGGCCAGCGCGCCGCGCTTGAACAAGCCGAGGTCGCCACCCTGCGCTGCCGTTGGGCCGCCGGAGTAGGTCTTGGCCAGCGCGTCGAACTTGTCGCCTGCCTTCACCTTGGCTGCGATGTCCTCGGCCTTGGCCTGCGCCTGCGCCACGGTTGCCTCGTTGGTATCGGCGGGCGTGGGGACGAGAATCTCGCTGAGGCGTACCTGCTCGGGCTGCGCGAACTCCTGTTTGTGCTCTTCATAGAAGGCCTGCTCCTTGCCCTGGGTTGGCTGGAGACGGCGGCCTACCTCGTCGCGTACGACCTGCTGGGTGATGACACCGTTTTTGATGTTGGCCTTGAAGTCCTCGAACGAGACGCCCTGCTGCCGCGCCGCCTTCTCGAGATCTTCCATGCTGTCGAGATGGTTCTGCTTGCGAATCTCGTCGAGCCGTCGGATGACCTCGGCGTCGGCGTTCAGGCCGAGCTCCTTGCCGCGCGACAGCAGGAGCTGCTGGTCGATCATGTCGCGCAGGAGGTTCTTCTGCCGCTCGGCGGCCTCAGCGGGGCTAGCTCCCTGCTGGATCTCCTGCTGAAGCTGCTGGTGGCTGCGTTCCAGATCGGTCCGGTTGATGATCTGGTCGTTCACGCGGACGATGACGTCCTCGACTACCGTGCCATTGGGCGTAATCGGCGCGGGCATAGGCAGGGTCAGCTGCGGCTGCGGCGTGGCCGGAACGCTGAGGGGGCTCTGGTACCGCGGCGCCTGTGCTTGCACCACTCCGGGCAGTGTCAGCAGGCCGAGCCCGCACACCACCGCAAACTGCGAAATTCTTAGGGTCATCGTCACTCGTATTTTCGTCAACATCCGCGATTGAAGAACTATCGCCCGCTCCGTCTCCACTGCCTTTTTGGACTCTGGCAACAGGAAGACGGTATCCGATCACAATTCTAAACGACTTAGCCCTAAGAGGCGAATCCCTCTTAATGTCCGCGACCCCGCTTACCCTGCGGTGCTATACTCCGTCCAAAGTAGGACGCATCCATTTTAGGGTGAACCGTCCCGCGTCATTATTGCGCGTCGCTTAGCTTTTTCGAGGTTACCCAACACCAATGGCCCCCCGCACCCGCCGCGCCCTCTTCTCCGTCACCATCTTCCTGGCCACCTGCGCCGCCGCCGGCTCCTTTATCAGTCAGCGAGTTGCGGCTCAGTCCGCCACGGACGAGTCAACCCTGCGCGATAGCCTGCACGCCTTCACAGGCGTCTATTCTCTGGTTGAGCAGAACTACGCCGAGAAGCTGACCAACGACAAGACCGACAAGGCGATCTACGACGGGGCGATTCCGGGCATGCTCCACGTTCTGGACCCGCACTCCAACTTCTACGATCCAAAGGCCTTTGCCCAGATGCGCGAGGACCAGCACGGCAAGTACTACGGCGTCGGCATGCAGATACAGCCGCAGCCTGACCCGACCGCGAAGGGCGGCACCAAGATCGTCGTCCTGGCCCCGTTTGAGGGGACGCCCTCCTACAAGGCCGGCATCCGGCCTGGCGACGTCATCATGTCGATCGACGGCAAGAGCACGGAGGGCATGGACTCCGCCGCGGTCGCCTCCCTGCTGAAGGGACCCAAAGGCACGCACGTCTCGGTCACCATGGGTCGCGAGGGCTCCGCCAAGCCGTTGGTCTTCGACCTGGTTCGCGATGAGATTCCACGGAACTCCGTTGACCTGGCCTTCCTGGTCAAACCCGGTGTCGGCTACATCCACGTTACGAACTTCATGGAGACGACCAGCCGCGAGGTCGGCGATGCGCTTGAGAAGTTCGGCGATATCAACGGCCTCGTGCTCGACCTTCGCGGCAACCCCGGCGGCCTGCTCAACGAAGCCGTGAATATGTCGGACAAGTTCCTGCAGAAGGGCCAGATCGTCGTCTCGCAACGGGGACGCGCCTTCCCGGACCAGGTGTATCGCGCCGCGCACGGCTCGGACACGAAGTACCCCATCGTCGTGCTGGTAAACCGCAATACCGCCTCGGCTGCCGAGATCGTCTCGGGCGCGTTGCAGGATCACGATCGCGCCCTGATCGTCGGCGAAACCACCTTCGGCAAGGGACTGGTTCAGACGGTCTTCCAGATCACGGAGAACACCGGTCTCGCCCTAACGACCTACCACTACTACACTCCGTCGGGCCGGCTCATCCAGCGCAACTACAGCAACATCTCGCTGTACGACTACTATTACGTGCGCGATGCCGCAAACCAGCCCAAGGACAAGGCGAATCTCGAGGTGAAGCTCACCGACTCCGGACGTACGGTCTATGGTGGCGGAGGGATCACGCCCGACCAGAAGATCGATAACCTGAAGTCGAATCACTTCCAGGACAACCTGCTTCAGCACTACGCCTTCTTCAACTTCAGCAAGCATTACCTCGCCACCCACACGGTTACCAAAGACTTCGTGGTGGACGATGCGGTGCTGCAGCAGTTCAAGGAGTTCCTGAAGACAATCCCGATCGAATACAACGATGCCGACATCGCCGGGGTCAATGACTGGCTGAAGACGAGCATCAAGAGCGAGCTATTCACCTCGCAGTTCGGACAGCTGGAAGGCCTCAAGGTCCGTGCCGGGTGGGATCCGCAGATCGCCAAGGCTCTTACCTTCCTGCCCGAGGCGCAGGCACTGGAAGACCACTCCAGGCTGGCCCAGAAGACGACTACGGCAAGCCGCTAGGCATCAAGAAGATGCAATGAAGCCGCCCGCGTGTTTGAACATGCGGGCGGCTTTTTCTTAGCTGAAGGCTGGGGATGGAGCGGGAGACCGGGATCGAACCGGCGACATTCAGCTTGGGAAGCTGACGTTCTGCCACTGAACTACTCCCGCTTCATTCGTCATTATAGCCATAAGATCCGCTGCTCGCCCATGAAGCAGCGATGCCCAGGTTGAACTCCGCGCCCTCGCATGTAAGCTGAATTCTACGGATCGCTTGGTACTATGAGGCATTCAACCTTTCAGGCGGGCCAACGGAGTGGACGTTCTTATGAGTGAAGGCAAGTTCAACACGGTTCGCTATGGCAGATTCCTGCTCTTCATCGCGGGTTTTGGCGGTCTACTTTATGGTATCGATGTCGGTATCATCGCCGCGGCTCTGCTCTATCTCAGCAAGACCGTGAACCTGACCGTTGGACAGACCTCCATCATCGTGGCCGCAGTGTTGGGCGGAGGCATGTGCTCGTCCCTTGTGGCAGGGGTGCTCGCGGACTGGTTCGGCCGCAAGAAGATGATGATCGTCAGCGGCCTCATGTTCATCGCGAGCGTTGGCCTCATCGTCATCTCTCAAGGCTTTGTGCCGCTGCTGCTCGGGCGGTTGCTGCAGGGAGCCAGCGGTGGAGTGATCGCCGTAGTGGTGCCGCTCTATCTGGCCGAGTGTCTCAATGCGAAGCACCGCGGCAAGGGCACGGTCGTCTTCCAGTTCATGCTGACCTTTGGCATCGTAATCGCCGCCTCAACCGGCTGGTACTACACGACGCACGCGGAGGCCGCCATCGTCGCGGCAGCGGGCGATCCCGCACTGATCAAAGCAGCGCAGGACCATGCGTGGCGCGGCATGTTTCTCTCGGTCATCTATCCCGGAATCATCTTCTTCCTCGGATGCTTCTTCCTGAGCGAGACGCCGCGATGGCTGTTTCGCCAGGGTCGCAAGGAGGAGGCGCTGGCAGCGCTGCGGCGGTCCTCCTCGGAGGACGAGGCGCAGCTTCAGCTTCAGGAGATGGAAGCTCTTGCCAACGAGAGCCCCGCGGATTCTGGCTCGCGAGGAGCCGGTTCCCTGCTGCAACGGAAGTATGTGATTCCGTTCGTCCTCGCCTGCGTCATCCTCTCTTGCAATCAAACGACAGGCATCAACTCCGTACTCGGCTTTCTCGTCATCATTCTCAAGCAGGCCGGCATGAGCGCGAGCCATGCGACCCAGGGTGATGTAGCCGTCAAGCTGCTCAACTGTGTGATGACGCTAGTCGCGATCGGCTTCGTGGATCGCAAGGGCCGCAAGTTTCTGCTCAAGATAGGTACTGGCGGCATCATCATCGCGCTGCTCGCCGGAGCCTTCTTTTTCTACTCGTTCGAATCGAGGCGCATCGACGTGAAAGAGAAGCTGCAGACTGCAGTCAGCGGGAACACGCTTCGCATGCCGATCGACGATTCCAGCATCGGACTCTCTGCTGCGGGCCGCCCCATATCCCTTACCGTGCTCTACTCCTATGGATCGGGCGACAAAGTGGCTACGGTCCTAAGCACCGATAAGGACCCCGTGATCAACATCGCGCCCGATGAGGCGGCCGCGCATTCGCCGCTGGTCATCAAGCGGGCCTTCTACGGAACCGTGCCAACGGAGACGACAGGCTGGCTCATCATGGCGTGCCTCGGCCTCTTCATCGCGTCCTACGCGGTTGGCCCTGGAGTTGTCGTATGGATTGCGCTCTCGGAGCTGATGCCGACGCGCATCCGCTCAACGGGAATGGGTATCGCGCTGCTGTTGAATCAAGGAGTGTCGACTCTCATCGCAGCTGTCTTCCTGCCGATGGTCGGGAACTATGGCTACTATGCCATGTTCACCTTCTGGGCAGCATGCACGGTCGTCTACTTCGTAACTGCGGCGTTCTTCTTGCCGGAGACGAAGGGAAAGACGCTGGAGGAGATCGAAAAACATTTCGAGGGGTCTGGAGAGATGCTACCGGTGCAGCAGAGCCACTAGCTTCCGCAAAACTACTCATCGAGCTTGAATATGCGAATCTGCACCAGCTTGCTGATGGTGAGATTGTTGAAGCCCTTCGCCTGCATGTGGTGAATGAACTCCGGCGTGACCTTGAAGATGCGCATCTGCACCAGTTCGTCGACGTTCGGCTGGTAGCCCATGGCGCGAATCTGTTTGATGTCGTCCGTATTCACCCCATGTATGCTCATTGCGATCAGCTTATCTGCTGAGAGATTCGGATAACCCAGCGATGCGAGGCTCTGCACGTAACCGGCATCAACCTTGAAGATTCGCATCGCGAGGAGATTGTTGGAGTCAATGCCGGTGACGCCAGCCTGCTGTAAAGAACGAACCCACGAAGCCTCGATGTGGAAGAGCGTATATGCCTCTAGCTTCTCGGAGTCCAGTCCGGTTATTCCCAGTTCCTTCATTCGCGCAACGAAGGCTCTGTTGGGTTCAAACGTAAAGTCGCCGGTGAGCCGGGAGTTGTGAATGCTGCCTGAGCAGGTGAGCCTGCCCGCCTCCGCCGTCAACACCGCATCGATGTGCGCGCCATCCCGTTTCAGGTCTTCGAGCGACAGACCGGCGAAGGCATCCAGCGGCTGCTGTATGTGGTTATCACCACAATGCCTGTGATCGACGCATGGTTCGCGTTCGAGCCTCAGATCGAACCGGTTGACCTCCGTCGAAGCCATGATGGTGCATGTCCCTTTGAGTGAGTTGAGGATCTCGTCCGCGTGCACGGAGACGAAACCCACTGCGGCCAGTAGCGTTCCAAAGAACAGGTTGCGGGAGGGGATCATTGCTTCTCCGATCTCTGATTGCCGTCGTCCAGCAGGCCCGAGATGCGCAGCTTCACAAGCTTGTCGATCGAGAGATGGTCGAAGCCGTGGCTCTTCGCTGAGGCTATGAACGCTTCGTCGATGTGGAAGATACGCAGCTGCACCAACTGGTCTAGGGTCACTTCAGGAAACTGCTGTTTGGTTGTGCGTGCATACTCTGGAGTGACGCCCTGAACCCGCAGCGCCACCAGCTTCTTTGGCGGGATCGAACTGAATCCAGCCTCCTTCATTCCAGCGACAAACTCAGGCGTGACTTTGAAGATGCGATACGAGATCAAATCCTGGAAGCAGGTCGGCTCAAGGCCGGAGGCCTTCAGCTCCTTGAGTGACTCTGGCGTCACACCAAAGATTTTCAGCGAGACCAGTTCATCGGCCGTAGGCTTGCCGAAGCCGATCGCACTCATGCTCTGCGCGTACTGCGGTGTGACACCCTGAATCTTCATCGCAATGAATTTGTCCAGATCGACGTCGTACCCGGCGGCGCGCATCTGGCCCATGTAGTCTCCCTTTGGCGAACTCTTTTCAGCATCGTTGTTCGCTGTGGAGGTAGTAGTCTGCGGCTCGACAGGCGGTGCTATCGCGACTGTCACCACCGGCGCAACCTTTGGAGGAGTTATTGCCTCAGGTGCGACGGCTACAGCCGGCCGCACTGCGGGTTCAACGCTCACCGTCACCTTGGGAGCGAGCGTGGTCAATGCGACGACGGCAGCCTCGATCCTGGGCTTCGCCTCTTGCGCCGTGGCGTTGAGACTCGCAAAGACGTGTGGCAGCGGGAACAGAAACAGGCTCAGCATCGCGCATACGCCGAGCAGCGAAAGCGGTGCGATCTCCCGTCTTCCCTGCGGAGCTTCGCCCAGGATGCGAACGATGCGCGCCCGCAGGCCGGAGCCGGATTGATGGCCATCCAGCGCCATCGCCAGATGCAGTCGCGAACTGCGCTGTTCCTCCAGGCAGAGCAGCGCCGTCGCGTAGACAAGCGGGTCCGAGCAGCACGCCAGCGCGACGTCGTCACAGCAAAGCTCCCGTTGCTGGCGAAGATTGCTGCTCACCCACCAGACTGCGGGATGGAAGAAGAAGAGCGTTTCAATCATGGTCTGGAGAATGTTCCACAGATAGTCGGCGCGTCGGATGTGGGCCAGTTCGTGGGCCAGCACCACCTCCAGCTGCTCGGCGCTGAGCGCCGTAAGCGCAGATGCGGGCAGCAGGATCAACGAGCGGAAGACTCCCATCGCGAGTGGACCGGATACGTGTCCAGAGACACGCAGGTCGATCGCGCGCCTGATTCCCATGCGTTCGGCGAGACGCGCAAAGCTGGTCCGCACACTCTCAGGCACCTGCGCCAATCCGGTTCGCCGCAGCCGCTGCACCAGCCACCACCCGCCCACTGTCCTGAGCGAGAGAGCCAGCACTCCCAGCAGCCACACGCCATCGAGCCACGGCATAACCCCAACCAGATACGCCGACAGATCGACATGTGTGCTGAATTGTGGAGGGGCAGCCGCGACCTCAATGGGCATCGAGGGAGCCGCGCTGCGAACCCCGTAGGTGCTACCTGAACTCGTCGCCTGCATTGTGGAGGCCTGCGCCGCACGCATCTCCTCATATCCCAGCGTGACCACCGCCACGGCGAACATGCTCAACAGAGCACCCAGCGCCAACCCATAGCGCACATTGCTTCGCGTCTTCGCCAGCGCCAGGTCGACGACCCGATACAGCAGCGCGATCACCGCCGCCTGCCAGCAGAAATGAACCAGTGTCCAGCCAAGCGCTTCCATTGAGTAGGTCATTGCCTCTCCCTCTTTTGCTTGATGATCTTCCGAATCTCCTGCAGCTCCTCGTCGCTCGCCGGCTGCATCGAGAGCGCATGCATCGCCAGCTGCGCCGCCGAGCCGGAGAACAGCCGCTCGCTCAGGTCCCGGAGCAGTTGGTTCTGCGTCTCCTCCTGGCTCGCGGCGGCCCGATACACATGGGCCTTGCCCGCCTCCGCACGTTCGACCAGCCCCTTCTCTGTCATGATCTGCAGCGTCTTCAGCACCGACGTATATCCCAGCGCACGCTGCTGACTGACAACCTCATACAACTCCCGCACGGTGGCGGACTCCTTGTCCCACAGCGCGCGCAGGAGCTCAAGTTCAACTTCGGTAGGCTTCGGTAGATGGCGCTTCGTTTCCTTCATGTTGGGGAATGTATACGAAGATGTTCGTAGATGTCAACGAAGATCTTCGTAGAAACGAAAAATATTTTCCTGGCCCTACGGAGCCCGCCATCTTCAGTAGGATGGACACGCGCGGCCGAAGCGCCGCAAGAGCTGCCCAGCAGTGAAGGAGGTCGATGACCCGAAGCAATGCAAAACCGATTCCGCGCCGCACATTTCTGGCGGGCCTCGCCGGCGTCGCTGCCTGCAGCGCAACCGGACTGGCCCTGCAGCAGAGCGTCTCCGCCACGCCGCCTGCCCCTCCGAACCCCGACCCGTACGCCGGCAGGAAGAAGGTGCTCGCCATCGGAGATGTCCACACCGGCTACCAGCACGACTCCGTCTCCCACGCGCTCGCCACCATCGAGCGGCTGGGCCGCGACACCGGCCTCTTCGTCACCTACATCCGCACCGACACGCAGCTCCTCACCAAGGGCGAAATACATGGCACAGGACAGTATGCCGCTCCACCTACCGGCACGCGCCGCGTCAACGCAAAAAACCTCAACTACTTCGACGCAATCTTTTTCTTCGGTCTGGGCGAGTTGGAGCTATCCGCGCAGCAGAAGTCCGACCTGCTCTCCTTCGTGCACGACGACGGCAAAGGCTTCGTCGGCGCGCACTCCGCCATCGATGCTTTCTACAACTGGCCCGAATACGGCGAGATGATGGGCGCCTACTTCGACAACCATCCCTGGGGCGTCATGGATGCACCCATCATCGTCGAAGAGCCGGCATTCCCGGGGATGAAGCATCTCCCCAGCGAGCTCACACTACGCGACGAGATCTACGTCCCGACGAACGCTCCCTACTCCCGCAAGAATGTGGATGTTCTGGCTCGCCTCGATGCCGGCAAGATCGACCTGAAGGTCCGCGACCTGCATAGGATCGACGGAGACTTCCCCGTCGCATGGGTAAAAAATTATGGAAAGGGAAAGGTCTTCTACAGCTCTCTCGGGCATCTGGATAGCAGCTGGGACAACCCGCAGATCCAGCAGATGTACTTTGAAGCCATCAAGTGGTCACTGGGTCTGACAGAGTACACACCCCACCCGCATCCCATAGCGATGCGATAGCCCACACAAAATTAACCTGGGACGATTTTGGTGGAGCTGAGCGGGATCGAACCGCTGACCTCCTCGTTGCGAACGAGGCGCTCTCCCAGCTGAGCTACAGCCCCCAACCAGACGGATGATGCGCACCGCCTTCGCAGGCACATACTCCGTCAAACGACATCACTGAGTGTACCAGCAAGCACCCCGCCGCTCAAACTTCCCGTGCGCCCACCCGTCCCGTCACCGCCGTTCCCGCAGCGAGAGGCTTCTCTACGACATGCCACAACTCGCCCGCGGCATCCGCCTCAACGCCAAGCACAGGAACCACCAGCCGCGTTCCACTTCGCGCCACGGCCTCCAGAACGCCGACATCTCCCGCGCGAAAGTCCGTGCGATCCAGCGCCATCTGCCAACGCTGCCGGCCCGCCAGCCGCGACTCCTCGCGAATATCCGTCACCACTGCGGCAAACTCCTTCACTTCGTTGCCGCCGCAGGCTGAACCGGGGTCAGCGCCGCCGCCAGAGCCTCCATCTCGCGCCGGCTGCCTACGCAGAACGGCGTCCGCTGATGAATCCCCTCCGGCTTGATATCCAGAACCCGACCCGCACCGTTCGTAGCCATCCCGCCCGCCTGTTCGGCGATAAACGCCAGCGGATTCGCCTCATACAGCAGCCGCAGCTTGCCCTTCGGCTGCTTCAAGGTCGGCGGATAAAGAAACACCCCACCCTTCAGCAGCGTCCGATGAAAGTCCGCCACCAGGCTGCCGATGTACCGCGAGCTGTACTCCTTGCCCAACCCACCTGAGCGCAGCATCTCGACGTACGCGCGATACTCCTCCGGCCAGCCCGCGGCATTCGCCTCGTTCACGCTGTAGTAGCTTCCCTGCTCCGGCATCCTCATCCGCTCGTTGCTCAGCACAAACGCGCCGATCGTGGGATCGAGCGTAAATCCATGCACCCCATTGCCCGTCGTGTAGACCAGCACCGTCGACGGCCCATACACCACATAGCCCGCGGCCACCTGCCGGAAGCCCTGCTGCAGAATCGACTCCTCCAGCGTCCCATGCTCGGGAGGCAGCCGGCGCAGCACGCTGAAGATCGTCCCCACATTCACATTCACGTCGATGTTGCTCGATCCATCCAGCGGATCGAAGACGATGATGTACTTCCCCGTCTCCGGGTCGCGGTTGAACGTCACTGGCTCCTCATCCTCTTCGCTCACCAGCGCGGCAACGCTGTCGCGCAGCCCCAGGCAGTGCAGCAGAGCCTGATTCGCATAGACATCCAGCTTCTGCTGTTGCTCTCCCTGCACATTCTCCGCGCCAAACGCGCCCAGCACGTCGCTCAGTCCGGCCGAGCGGATCTTCGCCTCCACCATCTTCGCCGCCAGCGTGATCCCGCTCAGCAGCCAGCTGAACGTCCCCGTCGCCTCACGTCCCGTCGACTTCAGCATCTCCTGCTGCTGTTGCAGAATATGCTGCTGCACCGTCGTAATCATCGCCATCTATGCACCTTTGTCGCGTTGAACTTTGCCCCGCCAGACCAAGGCAGATGCCAAACTCTAGCATCGCTGAAGAGTCACCAACAAGGCCTCCGTGCGAAATTCAGCCATATTGTCCGAATAGCGTCCACGCGTCTCCGCTACAATCACGACACCCATGCTCAATCGACGACGATTCCTCCTCTCCTCTGCCGCCGCTGCAGCTGCCCCAACCGTTGCCCTTCAGGCCCAGCGTCCCACAGTTGCAGCAGACCCCAACCTGAAGCTCCCACCGGCCATAGCCGATCTCAGCAGCCGTCGCTCCGAGGCCACGCCCATCACCTTAGCCGAGCGCGAGCAGCGCCTCGAACGCGCCCGCACCCTCCTCGCCCAGCACAAGATCGACGGCCTCGTCATCACTACCGGAACCTCCCTCACCTACTTCACCGGCCTGCGCTGGGGCCAGTCCGAACGATTCTTCGCCTGGGTCCTCCCCGCCAAAGGCAATCCCTTCGTCGTCTGCCCCGTCTTCGAAGAGGGCCGCGTCCGCGAGCGAATGGAAGCCAGACCCGCCACTCTCCCCGCTGCTTCCACTACGAAGGTCTACACCTGGAACGAGGACGAGAGTCCTTACACGCTGCTTGCCAAAGCCCTCAAAGAAGCAGGCATATCAAGCGGCAGGATTGGTATAGAGGAACGCACCCAATTCGCCTTCGCCGACGGCATCGCCCACTCGAGTCCGACCCTCACCGCCGTCAGCGGAACCCCCATCACCTTCGGCTGCCGTGGCATCAAAACACCCGCCGAACTGGCCCTCATGCGCCTCGCCAACAACATCACCCTCCAGGTCTACGAGGCCGTCTATAAGTCCACCCAACCCGGCATGACCACCCGTCAGTTCAGCGAGCTCATCAGCGCCGCCTACCTCCGCTGCGGCTTCCCCGGCGACGCCAGCTGTCAGGTGGGCGAGTACTCCGCCCTGCCCCACGGCTCCCTGCAGCCCCAGATCATCCGCGAGAACGAGATCATCTTGATCGATGATGGTTGCACCGTCGAAGGCTACCAATCGGATATGTCCCGCACCTTCGTCCTCGGCAAAGCGACCGACAAGCAGAAGCAGGTCTTCGACATCGTCCACAAGGCCCAGGCCGCAGCCCTCGCCGCAGCCCGTCCCGGCGTGCAGTGCCAGGCCATCGACGCCGCCGCCCGCAAGGTCATCACCGACGCAGGCTTCGGCCCCGACTACAAACACTTCACCCATCGTGTAGGCCACGGCATCGGCATGGACGGCCACGAGCGGC
>WNGR01006535.1_pt1 | contig 12453 bp, 12 predicted proteins | sample 5407581 | NCBI WGS metagenome assembly WNGR01 (sample SAMN13153383, study PRJNA577476) | soil metagenome | isolation source: 80 cm soil or saprolite under Garry oak tree replicate 2 | place: USA:California | collected 2016-06-15
CAGGTGAAAGATCAACTTCCCGCTTGGTGCGGTAGTATCAATCTTCTCCGTGAAGCTGATAAAGTCCACTCCACGCTCTTTAAAGACGTTGAGGGTGGCGATGAGATCCTGGAGAGAGCGGCCCAGGCGGTCGAGCTTCCAGACGACCACCGTATCCCCTGGCCGCATAAACGCGAGCAACTCTTCCAAGCCCTTGCGCTCGAACTTTGATCCCGTCATTTTGTCGCTAAAGCACTTTTCACGGGGAACAGGAATGTGTCGTGGAACGGCACTTCACCGCACCCCGCACGCTGATGTTTCAGGTTTTCACCCAGCCGGAGCATCTCAAGCGCTGGTGGGCACCACTGCCGTTCACCATTCCCGTCTGTACCATCGACTTGCGGCCTGGTGGCATCTGGCACTACTGCTTGCGTTCGCCGCAGGATCAAGATCAGTGGGCGCGCAGCGTGTACCGCGAGATCGTCCCGCCGGAGAAGCTGGTCTATACCTCGACCTTCGCCGATGAGCATGCCAACCCCATCGAGGGGATGCCCGAGCACCTGACCACCGTGATCTTCACGGAAGAGGCTGGTAAAACAAGCGTGACTGCTCGTGTCCAATTCGCGAGCGCAGCGGCACTTTCAGTCGCGGTCGATCTGGGTATCCTGCAAGGGATGAGTATGACCTGGGAGTATCTGGTCGAGTATGTGCAAGAGTTGCAAGCAATGTAAAGGAGAAGACCATGTCCACAGCAATCGGCCTGGAAGTCGCGATTCTGACGACAAAGGACGATGGACCCTAGAACTTTGGAGGAAAGAGATGACACCAACGGATATGCAGGGAAAAATCTGCCTCGTGACAGGCAGTACCTCAGGACTGGGCAAAGCGACGGCTTTCGCGTTGGCACACCAGCACGCGACTGTCATCCTGGGGTGCCGGGACAAGCAGCGTGGGGAAGCGGTCCTGGCCGAGATCAAGGCAGCCAACCCAACGGCCACCGTTGACCTGCTGCTGCTGGATCTCTCGGTGCAACACTCGGTTCGCACCGCCGTGAGGGAGTTTGAGAGCAGGTATGACCACCTCGATGTCCTGATCAACAACGCCGCGGTCTTCACGCGACATCGCACGCTCACCGCAGATGGCTATGAAACCATGTTTGCCACTAACCACCTGGGGCCGTTTTTACTCACCAACCTCCTGCTCTCTCGTTTGAAGGCCGCGACTGCGGCACGCATTCTCACCATCACCCCGCCCTCCACCACGAAGATCGCTTTCGAGGATTTGCAAGCCGAGCAAAAGTTCAGCGCCTTGCAGGCCTTCGGTGCCTCCAAGTCGTGCAACCTGCACTTCACATCTGAGCTGGCCCACCGTCTCGCCAGCACCATCGTCACCGTCAATGCCATCTACCCCGGCCTGGTCAAGACCCCTCTCATGAGAGAAGCGCCCGCTCCTCTCCGCTGGCTCACCTCCCTGTTCGCACAGTCACCTGAGCCAGTCGCCCAACGCGTGGTCTACTACGCTTCTTCCCAAGACGTCCAGGGGATGACTGGCTTGCTTTTCCACAAGGGCAGGCAGCCAATGGACTCCGGCCCTTCCACCAAAGACCGGGCGATAGGGCAGCACCTCTGGGAGGCAAGCATGGCACTTGCACCTCTGAAGGTGGAATCTTGGGAAGAACAACCAGACTGGCAAAAAGTCACTAAAAATTGGGAGTAGACTGTTTTTTACTCGTGGCGATGCCGCATAGCATTATGAGCATTGCCCCGGTTCTCCTGGGTGAGGGCGTTCGCCTCTTCGATCACCTGGGCGCAGAGCCTATCCACCTGGAACGCACACGAACGCTTGAGACACCGGGAGCAACCCATCTCTCGTTCCGCGTGGTGAAATAAGGCCGGCGCGCGGCCCACCGGCACCTGTTCCCGCGCGGAATGGCTGGAAACGTGTGCGTCATGCTGCCTCTGCCGTGCCGCGCACGTCCCCGCCATAAAGGCGGCACCCCATCAGGCGCTCAGCCCGAGGGCGTCGCAGCAAACCAACGATTCTGATGAACTATCAGCAAAGGGAGATTTCTATGAAGAAAGTACAGTCAGCCGATGGCACCTCCATCGCGTTCGATCAGTTAGGGAAGGGACCGGCGATTATCCTGGTGGGTGGCGCGTTCGAACAACGAGCGATGGACTCAGAGACCGCGCAACTCGCTCCACTCTTGGCGCAGCACTTCACCGTGTTTCACTATGATCGTCGGGGACGAGGCGAGAGCACGGATACGCTGCCGTATGCCGTTGAACGTGAAATTGAAGACATCGAAGCCCTCATCAACGAAGCGGGTGGTCAGGCAGCCGTGTTCGGTATTTCCTCCGGCGCAGTTCTTGCCATGGAGGCAGCCATCAAGCTCGGTGACAAGGTCAAGAAACTGGCTATGTACGAGGCCCCCTACAATTCTGATGACACTGCCCGGCAAGCATGGATGGATTACAGAAAGCAGCTGAAGGAACTGCTTGCAGCAAACCGCCGAGGCGACGCGGTGGCGCTCTTTATGATGTTGGTGGGGATGCCCGCTGATCATGTTCCAGGGATGCGCCAGCATCCCATGTGGCCAATGTTCGAAGCGGTAGCGCCCACCCTTGCCTACGATGCCGCCGTCCTGGGTGAAGATGCCTCGGTTCCCACCGAGAAAGCAGCCAGCGTCGCTGTCCCAGCACTCGTCATGGACGGCGGTGCGAGTTATCCATTTATGCACGTCACGGCACTGGCGCTTGTCAAGGCGATGCCCCATGCACAGCATCGCACCCTGGAAGGTCAGACCCACGAGGTAGCCCCGCAAGTCCTTGCTCCCGTGTTGGAGGAGTTCTTCAATTCCAACGCAGCCTGAAGGAACAGCCACAACCACTGGGAGCACAGCGAAATGACTGGAAACGTGTGCGCCATGCAGCGTAGGCCTGGCTGCACACGTTCCCGATAGACAAGGCGGCGCAGAGTTGCGCACTCGCGCCCGAGGGAGTCGCAGCAAACCAACGGTTGTGAGACGACTCATCCGTTCAAGCCTGCCCAATGACCAGGTTTTCCCGCACGGTCTCGACGACTTCTTTGGTGATGGTTTGCAGGTGGTTGACCTGCAATGTGCGCTCAACTTGTGTGAGTAGGCGATGGATCAAACGAAAGTTGCCGTTCGTGGGGGGACCCCTACATGCCCCTTTCTCAAGAGAGACGATCGAGCGGAGGGTACTGAGCCCTGATCCGCTCGATCTCTTTCCTCTCTCACCAGAGAGTTTTCTTGGGGCCCGCTTTTCCCTGCTGATCCTCGATTCCCCAACTCCAGGTCACCTTCGGGGTAATCACGAGATAGAGTCCTGGGCCAAAGTGTGCCTGACTTTCCACAGCCACAGCCTCGCCATGAACCCTGATTCCCAGAGCTTGCCAGGGTTGAATCGATTTAAGTTCATCAATCACCAGGGAAACCTTCGTATTCCCTGCCACCACATTTTTGTACTTGCGCGTGTCCTGGATGTTGAAGCCGCCAACGTAGAAGTGCGTCCCATCAAAGGAGAAGCCGACAGCATCAGCTGTGGGTTGTCCATCAGGGGCGACGGTGGCGATCCTGGCAACGCGTTGCGTCTGAAGGAATGCCAGCTCTTGTTCGGAAAACATCGGGTGCCTCTTTCTTTTTGTGTGATGTGGTGGTATGCTCCTCAACTCCCCAACTTGCCGCAGGTCTAGCGGGCGTTTGTCGCTCGCTTCACTGGGGAGCATACTTTCCACTTTGTCAAACAGTTTGCATCCTCTTTCCACCACTCCGGCCCTACGAGATCAGGGCGGGGATGACGGATTCTCCGTAGGCACGGATCCATTCGCTCTGGTTGCGACCGACGTTGTGGACGTGTACCTCGTTGAAGCCCAGGTCGAAGAAACCCTGGATGTGCTGGCGGTGCTCATCCAGGTCGGTCGAGATAAAGACGCGGCCTTTGAAAAGGAACTTTGCCCCTGGTGTGGCACCCAGGGATGGAAGTGGTCGGCGGCCATCGCGCCGCCAAATCCAGCTTGCTCTGCTTCCTGGCACCAACGCAGGAGATCGGTTGGATGAAATTGCTCCAGGGCTGCTGAATAACCAACGATTGGCATGAGAACCCCCTTTCTTGAATCTTCAGTCTTCTCGTCGGGAGAGCGCGATCACCGGAAGCCATGTTGGTGGTCAGGACAGTAGGCACTCCCAACAGCCGGGCTCCGCGGGCGAGTCCGAGCAGGTGGCGCCGCGTTTGCTCTGGCTCGGAGATTCTGGTGAACCATCCCTCTTGCTGATCGACCAGCAGCACGGCGTTCTCCGGGGTGAGCGGATCGTGCCGCGTTGATCGTGTTTCGCTCGACATGGATCGACTCCTTTCTTTGTTGCTTCTGCTTGTGCCAAAGCCTCAACGGTTGTTCCTAGCGCTCGACGGCGAGCGTCGTCAGCAGGCTGACGCTGAGGAGAGCGGAGACACAATGCATCACGAGCATCGTCCAGAAGATGTGCAGGTTCATGCCCGCGGCGGGGAACAAACCGGCCAGGAGCATGATGGGATTCAGAAACGAGACAAGCAGAGCAACACTTGCCACAATTCGAAAGATCCGAACGGGACGGTTGCTCAAACGACCGACCAGCGCAAAGGCGAGCAGGGCCAGCACCAGGAAGACAACCGTACTGCCGATGACAAAGGGTGCCTGCAAGTACACGAAGCTCGAAGCCACGCCGAAGAAGCTGACCGCGAGCGTACGCACTACGAGATTGACAAGCGCTACCACAACGATCGTCAGCGGTCCAACCCACACGAGCTTGCGGATCGCCAACCTTTCTTGAGATGTGGGACGAATGGAAGTGGATACCATGGTCTTTCTCCTTTCACGAGATGTTCTCTTCGACCCCCCTCCCCTTTCGGAGGACTCCTCCTTCGAGAGCAGGGGGCTTGCTTATGGTCAGCACCAGTTCTGGATGCCTGGTCTTTTTGGATGAAGCAATCACTTCCTTTCTCCAGTCAGAGCTGGTTTATCGCGTCAGTGCCGCTTCATTCGGTTGTTGCTCATGGACTGCTGTGGTCGGGCGCGTGGCGACCGGGGTTGGGGTGCGGAGCGCCAGGACGGCCAGCACGGCAGCGCTCACGGAAAGACCGAGCGCCAGATACAGCGTCGCCTGATAGCCGGTTGTAGCCGCCACTGCTGGATCGCCGCCGACGGCCAGCGCAATGGAGCTGGCTACGACGCTCGCCAGGCTGGTGCCGATTGCCGCGCCGACCTGCTGGGAGGTATTCAGCAGTCCGGCGGCCAGTCCTTGCAGTTCCGGCCCCAGTGATGCGGTGGCCGCAATGGTCGTGGTGACCACGGTGCAGACAATCCCCACCCCAGCGAGTCCATAGCCCATGACGACCCAGGCCGCACCACCCGCTGGGGTAATGCGCGTCAGCAGAACGCAGCCCAGGGCGATCAGAACCGGCCCGAGCACCGATGCTCTGCGCAGCCCCCAGCGTCGCATGGCTCGTGCCGCTATCTGGCCGCCGACGATCCCTCCTACGCTAGCCGGGAGGAACGCCAGCCCGGTGGTCAGCGGGCTGAAGCCCAGCACACTTTGGAGGTACAGGGTCAAGATAAACGCCAGGAGCGATGCGAGGGCAATCGAAAGCCCCGCCAGCAGGTTCGCCGCAGACAGATTGCGGCTGTGGAACACGCCTAGCGGCACCAGTGGGTGCTGGCTGCGGCGCTCTACCACGAGGAAGAGAGCACCCAGTACCATGGCCAGGATGCCGAAAATCATGGCCTGGACCAGCCCGGATGCGGGCGAGGCCCCCCGCGAGAGCGCCAGCACGAGCGAGGTAAGTGCCCCTGTTCCCAGGGCCGCCCCGGCCAGGTCAAGTGGCTTTCGTGCCATGCTGGCTCTGGAAGGCGGGAGCAGTGCGAAGGCACCAAGCAGCGTGAGCAGACCCACTGGCACATTGACAAAGAAGACCCAGCGCCAGGAGAGCCAGCTCGTGAGTACACCACCCAGGATCACGCCAGCGCCAAAGCCCACGCCGGAGACCGACCCGAAGACGCCCAGCGCCCGGTTGCGCTCCGGCCCTTCGGGAAAGGTCGTTGTGAGCAGGGCCAGCGCCGTCGGTGACACAATCGCTCCTCCCAACCCCTGCACGGCTCTGGCCGCCAGGATGATCAGGGGCGAGGGAGCCAGCCCACCAGCCAGCGAAGCGAGCGAGAAGAGCCCAAGCCCCAGGATGAACAGCCGCTTGCGGTCAAACAGATCCGCGGCCCGCCCGCCCAGGAGCAGGAATCCGCCAAGCATGAGGGCGTAGGCGCTCACCATCCATTGCAGATCCGCCGGAGCCAGGTGAAATGCACGCTGGATCGACGGCAACGCGACATTGACAATAGAGAAATCTAGGACGCCCATCAATTGGGCGACGGCAAGCAGCGCCAGAATCTGCTGGCTGCGCGCTGCGGACATGCTTTTCATGTGAAGCTCCTTTCCTCTCCCCGGTGTTCGTGTTCATATGGACCTGTCCCCACTGTTCCCCGAAAGGCCGGTCCCGACCCCGCGCTCATCCGGGTAGAGCGCACCAGTGTTTGCGGGATACTCCTTTTCGCCAGGACGCCTAAAAATGGCCCGTCAGAGCCAAATGGATACGTTCCAACGTGGCGTTCCTTCCATCTCTTTTCTCTAGACAGCTCGGACGCTCCAGGATGTGGCAGTACGCGCATCCAGCTTGCGCTGGATGCCATTGGCCGCATCCGCGAAATGATAGGCGCTCTCTCGATCGGGAAACATACGCACAATACGGTCTTCCTCGCCTGGTTCCTGTTCAGGAGAGGCAAGCTCACGTACAAGAAATGCCTGCATCTCTTGCCGTTGCACATAGTATCGCTCGCTGTCGATCACGGACGTACTCGCTTTCTTTGCTCCAAGGTGTTCCTCCCGGTTTCCTCCACAGGGGAAGTATAGACGCGGAGAGAGGAAAAGACACGCCCCAAAAGGAGAGGAGTACAGCAGGACGACGACCTCGACTTTTGGAGGGGTGCTGCTCATTCGTCCTCGCCAAAAGTCGAGATGAGGCCAGAATCCATACCGCTACGCAGCAAGAAGCGTTCTCGTGCGAGAACACGCTTGTGCGCTATTAACAGCGCAGACAGGAGATGAAGAGGGAATATGCGTGAGCGCGCGCGAAGCAAGGGAGCAATTTATGGTTCTGCGGAGAGCAGACCAAGGCTGCGCGCTCGTGCCACGGCTTGCGTGCGGTTGCGCGCCTGGAGCTTGGAGAGGATATTACTCACATGAAACTTGATGGTCGCGGCTGTCACCACGAGTTGTTCAGCAATCTCCTGGTTCGAAGCTCCTTGCGCCAGCAAACGGAGTACCTCCTGTTCTCGCTCACTTAACGGGTCGAGCAACAGATACGCTTGCTCGTGTGGAAGGCGTGGACTCGATGTACTTGTATGGAGCTCAGGATGCGGCTTCTCCTTGCGGAAAGATAAAGAGGAGAACGAGGCAAGCACCGTATCGAGGTACGGAGTTGGTCCCTGCTTCTGTTCCTGTGCTCGGAGTGAGGAGAGCAGCGTCTCCATGGGAGTGCCTTCGTCAAGAAAGGAGCGGATGTAGCCTTCTGGTTCGGCCAGACGCACGGCCGAAGCCAGGGCGGAGAGAGCCTCGTGTTCTTGCTGGTTCACCTGATAGGCCAGCGCTTGTAACAGCCGAGCCTCGATCACCTGGCTCCAACGCTGCTGCGCTGTGGCTCGCTCCAACACGCGCTCTAGCCGTGTGAGGGCCTCTGCCGACTGCTCCTGGAGCAGACAGGCACGAACCAGGGCGACCTCCTCCCGCTCAGAGGCGAGGGGAGCGCGGGTGCGCTCCCTGTGATTCAGGCCCATCGCCCAGTGAACGGCCCGTTCTCCCTTCCCACCTGCGATCCACAGTCGTACCTGTTCTACAGAGGCGAGGACGGCCTGCTGGTATGGATTCTGCACGAGCAAGGGGAGTTGGAGCATCTCCTGAAGCGTTGCCTGGGCCGCTTCCAGTTCACCCTGGGACAGATAGGTGCGCACCAGCGCCTGGTAGCCTCTGCCGAGATAGACGATATTGTAGCCTCCCTGTTCAGCCAGGTGCAGTCCTCGCAGGGCGAACTCGAGCGCCTCGTCGAGGCGATTCCACTCGCGTAAGAGGTCCGCCTGGTAGGCATACGCCAACCCCACGGCCACAAATGGCACATTCTCCGGTCCCCTCCCGAGGGCAATCGCATCCTGGTAGGTCTGCCACGCTGCGTGTAGCTGCCCTTGCAGGTGCAAGAGGGAGGCCGTCATGCACAGAAAGCTGACCGCGGCTCCCACATTGTCCGCTGCTTGCATCAGCGTACTCATGGCGAAGGCATGCTGGACAGCCGTGCTGGCATCTCCTTCAGCCAGAGCGGCCAGCGCCTGGGCGCTGGCGATACTGGCTCGTTCATAAACATCTTGGTCGGTGACATGCGAAAAGGCCTGCTGGCTTAGGGAACGTGCGGCCTGGCTTTCCCCATAATGGCCTGCAACCACAGCCCGGTACGACAGCAGTCTCCCGAGGAATGCTTGCCGTTCGTGTTCTGACAGACCAGAGCAGCTCGTGGTTCCGGCACTCCCGTCATGCTGAGTGAACTGCACCGTTCCTGCATCAGTCAACGCACCCTCAGCAGCATCGAGCCAGGTGAGTGCCTCTTGGAATTGGGTGGCCAGGAACAGCGAGCGTGCATAGTACAAGCAGAGATGAGGACGTTGGCCCACCACGGCTGCCGGAATCTGGCGGAGCCAGGAGAGCGCCGTGGGCGATCCACTCGTACCCAATATAAGCACCTGGGTAGCCACCTCGATCAGGTCCGCCGCACGCGGCCAGTCCTGCGCCTGTAAGGCATGCTCGACCGCCTCGCGCACAGAACCATGTCCAGCATACCAGTCGCAGGCTCGCCGATGCAAATCGTGGAGCGCTTGTTTCTCTTCTCGCTGTTCCAGCCGGGCGCGCAATGCCTCCGCAAAGAGCGCATGGTAGCGATACCAGCGCCGCTCTCCATCCAGGGGCACCAGAAAGACATTCGCTCGCTCCAACGTCTCCAGGGTCTGCTGGCTGCCCGCCTGACTCATAACGGCGTCGCACAACGAGGAGGTCAGCTGCGCGAGAATGGAGGTCCGGAGCAGAAACGCCTGGATCTCCGCGGTTTGCTGCTGAAGCACTTCCTCGGTCAAGTAATCCAGGATATAGCGCTCTTTGCCGCTCATCTGCGCGAGCAAGGCTTGCGGCGTGACATGCTCGCGCAGGGAGAGACCCACTAACTGCAACCCCATCGGCCACCCCTCCGTTCGCGCCGCCACCTGCTCCAGCACGTTCGGTTCCAGGTGGATGCCCATCACCTCGCGCAGAAAGGCGTGTGTCTCCTCAGGGGTATAGCGCAAGCTGTCGGTACGGACCTCGAACACCTGATCATGCCCGCGCAGCCGGGACAACTTCAAGGGAGGATCGACGCGGGTGATGAGCACCAGGTGGACCTGGGGCGGCAGGCGCTCGATGAAAGACGTGAGGGAGGTATGGAGAGCTGGTTCAGTGATCACATGATAGTCATCTAAGACGAGCAGCTGCGGCTCGCTGTGCTCCACCCACGTGTTCAGCAATGCAGTGAGCAAGTATGGCAGAGAGAAGTGTTGTCTGCGCAAAGCAGTTAACAAAGGTTGATACCTTCCGGGCTGGCAGCGCTCGAGGGCGGTGAGCACATAGCTCCAGAACTGCACCGGGTCATTGTCCCCCTCATCGAGAGAGACCCAGGCGACCTGGGGACTCTCCGCTGGTTTGGACTGCACCCAGGCCGCGACCAGCGTCGACTTGCCAAAGCCGGCGGGGGCAGAGACAAGGATGAGAGGACGCGACAGCCCCTCATCCAGCAGCGCAAAGGGACGAGCGCGAGAGATCAAGGCATGAGAGGACGCAGGCACAAAGAATTTGGTCGTGAGCAATTGGTCCTGGAACCGCTTCGATTCATCCATAGAGACTTCTCCTGTTGTATTCACTCAACCGCTTCTGCTCTCCCCCCGATGAACCACTGTAAACGTCAAGGGAATAGTCGTGCTTCCTCAAGAAGAGACCCGGCCTGATGTCCCTGGTCCCAGCAATGGGGAGTCATCACTGTTTCAACAAACGAACGGTTTTGAGACAGCTCAACCTCGCCTGATCGACATCTGGTTCGAGATCCTCGGTCAGTTCATCCCAATGACGAGATTTTCGCGTGCTGTCTCAACTACTTCGGCAGTCACCACCTGAAGCTGGTTCGCGACTAAAATATGCTCGACCTGCATCATGAGACGCTCGATCAGGCGAATATTGCCTCTCGTGATGCGAAGAAGAGCTGCCACCGCCTCCCGATCCGTAAAATCCTCTGAGTGTACTTTGACCCGATGGCTCCAGCGCTGCTCAAGAAAAAAGCGCGTCTCCTCCTCGGCTAAAGGGTGAATCTGATGAGCAAAACCGATGCGCGAATAGAGTTGAGGAGCACGCGCCAGACGCTTCTCCAGTCCGGGCATACCCAGCAAGATCAAGCCAAACTGCCCACGGTCGTAGAGGTCGCGTATTTGCTCAAGTCCTACATCTTTGAGGCGATTGGCTTCATCGACAATCAGCAGCTCAACGAGCTGCGAAAAGCGACGAGTCACCAGAAACTCATCTTTTCCCTGATGACGCTGATTAGCAGCCTCAACTAAGTATGCAAACGAAGCGCACAGGGCCATGATCTCGCGCTCGATGCGCCCCGGAGAAGCCGAAACCGGAGGGGTATAAAACACCGTTCGACAATCTAAGATGGGAGCCTCTCGCAGAGCCAGCGCAGTGGTGAGTGCGGTCGATTCTTGGAAGCTGAGGCGAAAGCCCGCAATACATCGGCTGTAATCATCCTCGATCACTGTCAACCAGGGCTTGGCAGGCTTGCCCGCTTCGTCTACGAGCACAATGTCGAGCGGGGTATGATCGGCCTGCCACATGGCATTGGCATGGGCCGCCTCTCGCCGGTAGAGCAGGTCGAACTCCTCTCGATAGGCTGCGGCTCCCTGGTGGGCGAGGGTCACGAGCGCGGGATCAAGCTTCTTGATGATGGTGTAGACACGGTGATAGCTTGGTGGAGGCCACCCCTGTTCTTTGGCAATAGTGCTGACTTGACGATGGATCGAGGCTGCCGAACGAGGGGGAGTTTGCAAGGCCAATCCCTCAATCAACCGGATTGCTTCCGTTGGCAGGCGGCGAGACTTGCCCTTATCCGAGCGCGCGACGTGGTTTGCCAGTCCGGAGAGGCCCTTCTCTCGATAGCGTTTGATCCACAACTGCACCGTACTCGGGGCGAGCTTTCGGGTACGCGCTACCTGTGCCTGGGAGACGCCTTCTTCCAGGGCGGGACGGATGATGGCAAAACGCTGGAAGGCTTGCGCTCTTTGAGCCTCTGAAAGCGCGGTGAGCGGGATCACGGATGCCGTCATGATGCATCTCTTCCATGAGCTGAAGCCAACAACACCAGCTTCCCTGAGTATACCCGATCACCAGAGGAATTGCAAAGATATCACCAGCTTAATTACAAAATTTACACACCTGTGTTAATTGTTTCCATTCCCATTGCTCAAGGAACAGGACCAGGTCTTCTTTCCAATAGGCTCGACACTGTCCTTTTGTGCCAGCAGGAGAGCGGTACGGGACGTATCCTGGTGAAACAATCTGAAAGCGTTCCACATAGCGGTAGAGCCAATCGAACGTACATCCACACAAACGCGCCAGATCGGGGATAGTGTACCGTTCCTCTGAGAGCGTGAGTGGGAGTGGTAAAGGAGGCCGCGCCGTCTCTGACTGAAAGAGTGGAAGTTGCCATGCCGTTTCTAACCAGTCGAAGAAATCGGTGATGAGTGTGGGCACGTCGTTGCCTTGTACCTTGGGAGTCACGGGGAGAAGTTCGCGGGGAACGGTCCACGGCTGTTGATCCTCCTCATCGCTCCATTGAACGACGATCATTGGAGCCTCCTTTCTCTTCCACTACATAGCCTTTTCGTTCATACCAGCCAAATGGCGAGTGACGAGATACGGACGGAGATGAGACTGAGGTGAGTGCTTCTTGCACACGACGGCAGATGAGTTCGACTTCACGAGGAAGGTCCAACTGTTCGGCGGCCAGATAGTAGCGCTGGGTCGTCTCAGGACTGGCATGGCCCGGTAAGAGAGAAAGCCGCACGAGATCCATTCCTGCCGCAGCTATGAGGGTGGCTCCCGTTGCCCGGAAAATGTGACTATGTAACTTCTCGGCGAGAGACAGCATGAGGCGCTGTTGGGGAGGTGGAGCCATTGGAGCGGCCTCGTGAAAATGAGATTTTAAGGTCAGGATCAGATGTTCGACAGAGTGTTTGGTCAGGGGAACCTCTTCGTGATCGATCTGCCGGAACACGGAATGGAACGACGGGGATGCTACTTTGCACTCCATG
>WNGR01014650.1_pt1 | contig 12447 bp, 10 predicted proteins | sample 5407581 | NCBI WGS metagenome assembly WNGR01 (sample SAMN13153383, study PRJNA577476) | soil metagenome | isolation source: 80 cm soil or saprolite under Garry oak tree replicate 2 | place: USA:California | collected 2016-06-15
GCTCATGGGCCCGGTCAGAGGCGTCACACAGTGAGCTGGCCCGGGCTTTTCGGTCCGTAAGGCTCGGGCGAGATTCATCGGACTAGCTGGCTGCGTTTCTTGCTCATTCTGAGCGTGGCGGGCGAACCCAACTGAATTGAGCTAAGCATGTAGGCTTCGTGTCGCAGCGCTTTTCGGACGGGGGTTCGACTCCCCCCGCCTCCACCATTCTTTTGCCTTGATTTGAAAGGAATTACACGCGCGTCACTTTCCGTGTGCCCGCCGTGTACCCTTAGTTCCGGTTCCTGAGTCTGCCAATTGCGCCGAACATCGCTTCCACCGGCCAGGGTGAGAAGCCTTTTCTCATTCGAATTCTGTCCGCAAGGAGGGGCTCCGACGGGCTCGCTGGCCGAAGACGAACCGGCGCTTGGGTTGTCTTTTTCTGACGAGGCCAACGCCAACAGAAGGAATGAGAGAAGCAAAGACCGTACGGAATAAGATACGCGCGTCCGAAAAAAACGAGGCTCTCTTCATGTACTGGAAATCCGCTCTGGCCTTCAGCGGCTTGATTCTCCTCTCGTAGAAACTATCCAAGTCGCCGGGCGCGACATGCTTCAGTAGCTGCTCCTCCCTGCGGAACAAGAGGGTGGCGAATCCGGTGAGGCCCGGGCGATAAAATGCGTCTGTGGCGGCCGCGTACACCGGGAGCTTGGGACGCGGACCGACTAAGCTCATTTCGCCACGCAACACATTGTAGAATTGCGGCAGCTCGTCCAGCTTCAACTTCCGCAGTATTTTACCAATCGTTGTAATGCGGGGATCGGCGTCTCGCGTTAAGCACGGTCCGCTTCCCTCTTGTGCGACTTCCATGGTGCGAAACTTGTAGAGCGCGAAGAGCCGCCCGCGATACCCGACCCGCTTTTGCCGGAAAAATCCGGGTCCTTGAGAAGTGACGCGAACTAAGACATATATGATGATGCCCGGAACTAGAGCCGCGACGAGCGCTACAAGTGACACTATGAAATCCATGATTCGTTTCGCGAAAGACAAGCTCCACAACCTGGACCCGGTAACTACTTCCTCGGCCTTTACGAGAATTGGTACGTCTTCGTGGCAACTATCCCGTGTTTCGATTTCCTCCGCGTGCATGATTATCGGCATGGACCGTCCCTTCGTTTTCAGGCTTTCCCGGCCTAGCGAGAGCTCGCTGAGCTAGATGGCTCCCTGGAGGATCAGCGGCCTGGAGGGCCGATCCGTAAAATTTCTGCTGCTGAGGTCAGTGAGAACGGCGTTTCAGAGTCTTTTGGGAAACAGAATGATTCTCGAAAGGGAGCTTCCGGGAAATTAGCACCCTCAGGCGCTATGTGGTTAGGCACACCGTTACGCGAAGCCGAAAGTTTTTCAGAAATGTGAAGTGAGTTTTGGTTCCTTCTCAGTGGATCGCAATCACTGCGGCAGCGATGGACGCCTGGGAGGCAACGAGCAGCCAATCGCGCATCGCTTTCGAGAATCCTCCGGATTGAAGCTTCGCAGGAATCACGATGGCATCGCCCGGCAGCACATGAATGGATTCAAAGCTTCCTCCAAAAAAGACAGAAGTTTTGTGGCCGATGACCGAACCGTCAGCCCGCACCAGCAGCGCGCGCCTGAGATCCGCGGTAGCATTGCCGTTGCCGGCGGCGCGGATGTAGTAACCCACAGTTGCGCCCTTGCGATACAGGAACGAACTCTGATTGAAGACGGACCCGACGACACTGACCACCTGGCTGCGCGGCGGCACAAGCACACGGTCCAGGTCTTCCAGAACAACGCGAGGAACCGCCGCCAGCCCCGTGTCCCTGGGCCTCAACTGCAGAACAATTCGGCCGCTCGCCTTAGCGGACCGCAACTGCTCCAGCAAACCTCGCTGCGATTCGGTCTGCGCCGCAATCGCCGCGGCGTTCTCCGGATTGGCTCTGGTGTTGGCGATCGACTTCTCGTGGATCTGCGCTTCCATCTCGGTCGCGATCCTGTTCAGGGATGCCTGCTGTTCCAGCCGTGCCGATTCGCGAGTAAATTGCATGCCGTAAACATAGGCATTCTCCGTAAAGCCTCCGGCACGTTCCAGAAGATCGCGCAGCGTGTCGCCCTGCTGGATTCTGTAGATACCCGGCACGCGAACTTCGCCTTCCACTCGAACGAACATGGTCTGCCGCTTGGTGGGCACGGAAATATCGTGTTGCGAAAACACGCTCACGACATCCCCAGCCTGCAACTCAAGGTTATTGGCCTCATCGTGCTCCAAGACCGCCTTGCCGAGGGAAAAGGGAATGAGCGTGGTGGACAAATCAACCGGATTCAGCCGCTGAATCACCGCATAGTCCCAATTGATTTCGGGCGCGTTGAGCTTTACCTCCGTGCGCAGACTTTCCTGATCGGCCTTGCTCTGCGCCGGTTTCTCGTATTGCGTGCCGGCGCCGGTAACCAGGGCGTTCTGCGACTGCCAGTAGTTTCGCGTCAACAACATGTCTTTGTTGGGAAGCAGGTCGCGGATTTTCATGCCCGCATGCCAGGGATACCGGCCGGGATTGGCAACATTGCCGCGCAACGTGACGGCATTTTCGAATCGCGGCACGATGGACAAAATCCGCACGATGTCCCCATCCTTCACCATCTCCTGCTGACCCTTTGCATCCAACGAAAACTCCGTCACACTGCGGATTTGGCGCTGGTCAATGCGTTCGATGGTCGCCTTGCTGCCATCGGCCACGGTGTTCAATCCACCGGCGAGCTCGATGACGTCGGCCAGGCTTGTCTTGCCGTCCTTAAGCTCGTAAATCGAGGGAGTGTTTACGCTTCCGGCGACAGCCACCTGCGGTCCAGCCGGGGGGACATAAATCACGTCGCCGGGCAGCAGCGCCATGTCTTTCGATTTATCGCCCTTCGACAAAAGATCATAGAGGTCGAACTCGGTAATGATTTGTCCATCGCGCTTGAGCTGAATGTGCCGCATGGAGCCCTGGGGCGCCGGCCCACCGGCGGCAAAGATGGCGTTCACCAGAGTGCTGAGGGAACTGATGGTGTACGTCCCCGGACGGCGCGCCTCGCCTACAAAGAAAACGTCAATCGAGCGGAGCTTCCCGAGAGTGACGGTGAGATCGAAATTCCGGAAAATGCGCTCGATCTGCTGGCGAAAATGGGCGTCGAGCTGAGAGACGTGCACTCCGGCGACGGAAATCGGCCCGACTTTGGGAACGAATACCTGGCCGTTTCGGTCCACGGTGACGCGCAGTTCAACGTTGAGCTGTCCCCATAACCGGACATACAGCTCATCTCCAGGTCCAATCACGTAATCCGCCGGAACGGGCACGTTCTCAACGGGAGCAAAGGTGCTGGGGGGCTGGCGAAACAAGCCAGCTCCGTAGATGGAGAGCATTTTGCCAACCGAATCGGCCACCATGAGCTGAAACTCCGTCGGGGGCGGTGGCGGCTCCGGCTGGAAGGGGGCCTTGGCCGTGGCGGGCGTGCCCCTCTCGCCGGGTGCCTCTGAACTGATTGGCGTGATGACCGGAATGGTCGTGGGCAGTTGCTCCAAAGAGGGAGCGGGCGTCTTCGTCCCAGGTGACGGCTTGGCGCTTTGCAGGCACCCGGCCGCTTCGGGGTGCGCCAGACAATCTGGACCGGCCGTGGTGCCGGTCTGCTGCGCGTTGGCTGTACTGTTCGTCTCCTGCGCCCGGGAAACCCCCGCGCAGAGCAGGGCCAGAGAAAGGACTACGAATGAAACTCTAGCTTTCAACGTAAGACCACCACCCTTATTTGGAGTTTTCTTTTTGTCGCTATGACTTCATCCGCGGAGAGCCGTCGGGAGCGATTCCCTTATGGCAGGATTTTCGCTCACCGGGGAACGGCCCTGCGGTGCATCCAGAAGGCGTGCCAGGCGTACTGTGTCCACCAGTTCAGTGCGCGGCCAAAAGACAGCTTTGATTCGTCTCGGTAGATGCGCCAACAAGCGGCTGCGCTGGCGATTCTGTTTCCGTTCCTGCTCGTTTCTGATAGGCGATAACGTCCGAGATCCTCGGGCAAGCGGTGCCCGAGATGCCCTTTCTTCAGGAGCCGAAGCCATGCAACAAAATCCTCATTCAGATCGTTGTGCTCGACGGGGAATTGAAAATCCGGCAATTCCTGAAGGTTGATAACCACGGTCAAACATGAGCCAACGCCCCGCCGGATGTGCAACCTTTGAAGATCAAGACGGTCCGGCCCCGTAATCAACCCGCCGGTTTTCTTGCCGTCGCGGGAGATATGCCGGTAATCGTGGTAGATAAAGCTGTAGTTATTGGACTTCATCCAGGCTACACAGTGCTTCAATTTCTGAGGAAGCCATAGGTCGTCCGCATCCAGAAACGCGGCATATTTTCCGCTCGCACACTCAAGGCCCTGGTTGCGGGCCCTGGCGGGGCCGCTCCGTCCCTGAGTTCGCAGAACGCGGATGCGTGAGTCAGCCGCTGCGGCTTCTCCGATCAACTCGAGCGATCCATCCGTTGAGCCATCGTCAATAAGAAGGTGCTCCCAGTTATCCAGGGACTGACTCTGAACGGAGCGAAGTGTTTGTGGAAGAAACTCCGCTGCGTCAAAAACTGGGGTAATCACAGATACCAAGGGCATGTTCGTCCTTCTCAAATGCGGGTCAAGGTACAGTCACGGCCGGCCCTGACCCACGCCGCGTCCTCTTGTGCTGTGAATGTTCCTCTTCTGTTTCTTGGGCGACGACGGAATTGCTGCGGTCAGAGTGGGCAATCGCCCATGACTACACATTGAGCGTTGAGTTTGATCCATAACACAAAACCGATCGCGGTAAACCCGAGAACGGAAAGGCGGCATAGGAAACGACGGTCATTCCGGACGTAACGGGGCCAGAACGCGACAATCAAAGGAAGGAAGAAGTAGTCCAGGCGGGCGAACACGCCGGCGTAGAAAGGCCAAACTACTACAGGAAGGCTGAGGGCAATATACGCTGCCGCAAGCGACCTCAGCGCGTTTTCTCCGTGTTCCACAGTGGCCAGCACAATGAGACAAAAGACCACAGTTAGGGCCTGCTTAAGTATCAGATGAGATGGATTATCTACGCCATAACTGCCGTAGTGAGCAGCCTTGTCATTCGGGAGCCAGCCTGCAAGAACCATCGCAACGGGGAGAATGAGCAAAGCCACGGCTGCGGTGGCTCGTGCAGATAAGCGTCGCAACTCCCAAAAAATGTGTACGCTGAAAGTAAAAAGCTGGCAAAAGAGGGACATGATCCGCGCCAATATGGATCGTTTTCCACTGGAAACAGCGAACAAAAACAAGACGAGCCCAAAGAACTGGCGCTGGAACGTCAACAGAAAATGCAATCCGTAGAACGAAGAACAAAAGAAAAGGACGAGAACGAGTTGGTCTAGAGGCGAATACCCTAGGCGGTAAAATGTAAACAACAAGATGGATAGCGAACTAGCAATCATGAAAAACTCGTAGGAGGCGAACGACGACGGACCAAAGGCACTGAGGAGCCAGAACATGACTTGCTCGAATGGATAGACCTGCGCCCACGTTCCATCTTCCATCAGACTATAGTAATAGTGAGGATCCCACCCGAGGAGTCCCACACTAGCAACGGCGGACCACGCCGTGGCAACGGCTGCGATTAAGGCCAGGGCCCATACTGAAAATCGCTTTTTTGCCCGGTGCTCCAACATCTTGGTCTGAAGTCTGCGGGTCAAATTCCATCGTTTTCGGAACAGCCATCCCAGCAGGTTCGCAGCCGAGGAAGCGGAATCATGGCATCCAAGCCCCCCTTCTTGTGCCGTATCAATTGTGGCCACTAAGGTTAACTCCCGTCGTGCCGGCTTGGGGCTTTCTAAAACCGTAATTTATTGTTCCCATGCAAGGAAAATACATATCAAGGCTAAGGTACGCTTGTGCGATGACTTTAGCCTCGTATGCAGCAAAGGTCACTGGTTCGCACTTGGGCCCGAACGCACGCCGAAGCGCAGCTAGCGTCTCGTTCCGATCAAAGGACAGAGGGAGCAAATGGATCCGGGTGCCAATGAGTTCTGGTGCAATCTCAAGTCCGCCCCCACATGCGGGCATGACAACTGAGCAACCTTGGCTCAGAGCCTCAAGATAGGAGATGCCAAGTGCTTCTGTCTCGCACCCGGAGACGAAGACATGTGTGCGGCGGAGCCAGCCACGAACTCCTGCACTGTCCAGCGATCCCTTAAACTCGAAATTTGGATCGCCGTTGACCATTCTTTCCAGCTCGGCCCGTTGTTCACCGTCCCCGATGAAGCAGGCGCGCAAACCGGGCGTCTCTTTCAGAAGATCGTGAATAGCTGGCAATACTCGATGTAAGTTCTTGACCGGATGTAGTCTGCCGACATACGTAATATAGTTCCGGTGTTGTGCCGCACGGTCGAAAGTCTCCAGAAACAAAGGCTTCAATGGGTTATGAATGACGGCATCGACTTTCAAGTTAAAAATTGATCGCAAGTGAATCGCGCCATAGTCAGACACAGCAACAAGCCGTGCTTCGGAACAGAAATTGGCGAGCTTGTAGGAACTGATAATTGCCAGGAACTTGATCCAACCCTGTGCGTCGGCACGGGGAAAACCGTGCGCCATGCAAATCACTCGGCGGGCAAACGGAGCGGCATAGACGGCGGTAGCGCTCAGAATTTTGAGCACCTTGGCGTCACGCAAATCGCGCCAGCGCGACAGAATGCGCGAAGGAGGAATGATTTCCGATGGAATGCCGAGCGCGGCGAAACCATCGGCGAGCCCCTCTGCGAAACTGCCTACACCGCCCACTTCTTGCCCGCCGGTGATCAAAATCTTGGAAGGAGTTTCAATCTTCATTTGCCGCTCTCCATAAAATCACATGGATCCATGAGGCGAGTCGTAGCTGGAGGCCCACAGGTTACAGAAAGATGGTAGTTTCTGACTTGCTGCAAGGGGGCCTTTTGGGCGGAAGCGCGGTTTTCGGGTCGCGTACACCGACGCGAATCGTGCACAAAGGAACTCCATTATTCCATCCGTTTGACCTAAGGATTTGCAGTACTCGATCAGCATCTTCATATTGGGAGACCGTCGTATCGTCGCGTTCATGCCCAAGAGTGCCAGCATTTCAGCCCCTTCGATATCCATCTTGCAGACATCAATCGGCGGAAGATTAAGCGAATCAATTGTGTTACTCGTGACGAAAACAGGATCGACGCCGCGGAAGATACTGGAACCCCCCGAGTTACTCGGGTTGCGAAACAGCATAACTGTATCTTCCTTAGCTGCGGCCGCCATGTGAAAGATCGTGACGCGATCATCAAAGCCGTTGAGATGGACATGATGTCGCAGAAGTTTCACATTCTGCGGGTCAGCTTCTACAGCGAACACTTTGGCTCCACGTTTTGCCGCCAGCAATGTGTAGATGCCTATGTTCGCTCCGACGTCCAAAACCACGTTGCCTGGGACGATTGCCTCGCAAAACAACTTGCGTTCGTTCTTTTCGAAGGACTTGGGCCGATGCCAAACATTGAAGCCCATGTATTCTCGGACGTCCACATCCATTCTTAAATCATCGTCGAAATCGTCTACCCTTAATTGCAACTCACTCTTGGGAAGCACCAATTCATATAAGCTACGAAGCGCGCCGAAACCACGAAGATAAGGCAAATACTTCGTAACACGCCCACAACGTAGTACCTTTTGGATCATGGGTTGTTCTCCGCGGGAGAATAAATTTTCGCCCACATTTGTAACTCCCACTGATTTCTGGTTAAAGAGCTAGATAACATACAGCAGCTAGTTAACACCATTACTCGGCGGGCAAACGGAGCGGCAAAGACGGCGGTAGTGCTCAAAATTTTCAGCACCTTGGCATCGCGCAGGTCACGCCATCGTTTGAAAATTTCATTTGGGGAAATCACTTCGCTCGGAATACCCAGAACGGTGAATCCCTCGGATAATCCCTCTGCAAAGGCCGTTAGGCCGCCGACTTCATGTCCAGCCGTGATTAGAACTTTTTCTGGGTTTGTCATTTCAATTATTCGCCCTGGAAAAGGGCCCTGTTCCAATATGGTTTCTATTTCTTGCAGTCGGCAGCGCCGCAGTTCGCCCAGCGCCTCACATCGGTGGCCTGTACCTGCATGCGCGCTTCATCTAGCTTTCTGCATTCATACCCGCGCTCCCAGAACGTCTCAAACGTCTGGAGAAATCGGGAATTAATTCCTCCCGGAATGACACCATCGCGCAGCAGGATCTCTAAAATCCATGTCGGTCTTGGATTCAACTTCAATGTTTCTGCCGCCCCTGCCAAGACGTCCAGCTCAAAACCCTCCACGTCCATTTTGATGAGCAGCTTCCTGCCCTGAAATCTGCCCGCCACCACGGCATCCAGAGTCGTGACAGGCACCAAGGAATATTTCGACGTGTCCGCTTGCGCCCAGCCAGCGACAAACGATGAGATGCCGCCGAATCCATAGATACGGCTCAGTCCGCACTGTTTTGCAACGCCAACCGGGAAGACCTCAGTGTCTTGGAGGCCATTCTCCACGAGATTGCGGTAAAGGAACCGCAGGTTTCTCGGTGATGGTTCGAAGGAGAGGACATGCTTTCCACGGCTGGCGGCCAAGCACGAATAAAAGCCGACGTTCGCGCCGATGTCCAAGACCGTGTCGTGGCTTTCCAGCAATTCCAGAAATGTCTTCACCTCATCGGGCTCGAAATCACTACTCGCCATTCTGGGGTCACCAGCCAATGTGAAGCCGTAAATTGTCTGCCGGGATCGGCGCGCGACACCGACATCGCGCAGGCGGCGATAAAGATGCCCGACCGATGGTGCAAAACTATCAACAGGCTTCCGGAGCACCGATAGGAACATCTACCCTCCTAAGAGCGTGCCTCTGCACCTGAGTGCCAAGAGCGCAAAATCGTAGCGCCAAATATCATTCCTACGATTCCCGTACAAAGAAAATAGCTCAGCGCGATGGCGGTCGTGCCAAGAGCCCTTACGGTCAAGAGCGAGAGCAGGATGGAAAGGGCTGCAATCACGATGGATTGCACGAGAAACGGTTCGCGTTTGAAGGAGCGCAGGTAGATCGCCATGCTTTGCACCACGAAGGCGCTCACGCAGGTGAGCAGCAGGAGCAGAAAGATTTGCGGAGACACCATGCGGGCGGCCAAGCGCGGCAGCGTGTAATGCAGCGAAACCACCGCCAGTTCACACGCCGCAGCCATTGCCGCCAGCAGGCCGAGCGCCTGCTTCAGAGTGCGGAAAAACAATCCTCTAAGTTGCTGAAATTCCGCGCGCGCGATCATTTGGCCGAACGGCGTGGCCTTGGTGGACATCCAGGCAAGCACCAACGCCGAAAGATAACCCGTGACGCTGAGGGACATTCCGAACTGGCCGGCTTCCGCAGGGCCGCGGTAGGCAAAGAGCACCGGGGTAAAGATCTGGATCGTAAAGTACGAGCACACCCAACTCACGGCAATTTTCCATTGAAAGGGCCAGACCTCGCTGCGCCACGAGACGGCCCGCGCCCGAACCGGATACCGTAGCAGTCCGAGGCACAGATTTCGCCGGCTGTAGAGGAACGCCAACCCTGCCGCCACGTACCCGAGGATCACCATCGCCGGCGAGTAAAGTCCATGATGGGCCAGGAGCGCGCCCCAGGACATGGCCGCTCCCAGGAGAGCTTGGCCGAAGCGCATCCGGCCGACTTGCCATACCAGCCCGCAACCCTCGAGAAACGAAAAGAAGGGATTCAGCAGAAACAAGACAGCGGTGGCCAATACGGCAACGACCCAGGGACCCTGCCATGCCACCGGGCCCGTTGCTAGCGCGCTTGTTGTGTGGGCGTGCCGCGAAAAGAAAAACACGCCGGCCGGCAAGAGCGAGACGCACAGGATGGCGGCTGCCGCCAGATACCAGCGCAACGTTTTCTGAAGAATGGAAGCCAGCCTCGCGTGGGCGGTCGGGTCTCCTTCGATGCGTCCGTCGGTATGAAGCGTGAGATGAGCGCACTCGTGTGCGGCCATCTGGAGAATCACAAACGAGAAGCCCAGCTCGAAGACGACCTGCAGCGACACAAGGCTGAGCAGGGTGTAGTAGTAGCCCTGCTCGACGGGCGAAAGAAAACGAAGAATTAATAGGACGGTTCCGGTGCTGCCCAAAATCTGGATTGCACGCGCGAGAACGGTGTAGGCAATCGCGCGATCGACACCAAAGAGATGCTTCAAGCGCAGGGCCAGCGCCCGCCAAGGCGCCGCCGCTTCGGCTCGGGCTTCGCGCAAAACAAGCGAAACGTCTTTAGCGCTTGTCGCCATCATGCCCGCTTGTCACGTGCCCATTCCCGTTTTGGAAGTTCTCAGTCATTTCCCTTTCCCTGGAACCGCCCTTGATTCTTCCCCTACGCCTTTCATAACCAGTTTCTTCTCAATACATTAAATATCCTTGACAATAGTTAATTTTCATGTCATCATGGGTTGTGACTTTTCGCTCTATTCTCCGCCGAAACCCTATGTCTCGTTCCATCTTCCGTATCTTCTTCCAAGTTCCGTATCCTGTAAGCCCTTTGTTTGCCACTCTTACGAAAACTGCCGGGGTGTGTACCAACAATTCCCATTCTGGTTCACCCCGCGCGAAGCCGAGCGCAACTCTGCATTGCGCGCATCAGGAGCGTCCAAACGATCTGGCCAGAGCGTTCAACTGCTCACGCTGCCGGGGATCTCTGCGCGCAAGGCGAAGTGCTTCGGAAAACAGGACCCAGAAAATTGCCAGCACGAACCCCGCGATCGCGGAGCACGCCACGATCAACAGGCGCTTGGGAGAAGATTTCTTGTCCGGCGGAATCGCTTTGTCCACCAGCTGCACCACCGAACCTTGGCGCGCCTCATCAATTTTCGCCATCTCGAACTGCTTGGCCAGAAGCTCGAAGATGGTCTCGTTGTACTTCACGTCGCGGAGTTTGCGCACGTAATCGAGGCCCGCCGCGGGAACACTGCCCTTGGGCATCAGGAAGTCGCCCGTGGAACGGCCCGACGCGGCGCCCATGCGCGCCACCTCGCTCTGCAAGCCCGCCAGCTCCTGCTCGGCCAGCTGAAGATCCGGATTCTGTTCGGAGGCGAACTGGTGCATGGCGCGGATCTGGACCTCTTTCGCGGCAACCTGGCCGCGCAGTTGCGCGACGGACTCGATGACGGCGCGGGCCTGTCCATCGAGTTGGATCAAGCCGGTCTTCTGCTGGGTCTGCTTCAAGGCTTCTTCGGCGTTTGCCAGATCCTCCTTGGCTTGCACAAGCTGCTGTTCGAAGAACAAGCGCCTCTGGGAAGCCTCGGTGACGGCGATCGTTGCCGAAAATTTCTTGTATTCCTCGACGTAAGCGTTGGCCATTTCCGCGGCGCGCCTGGGATCTTTGTCAGTCACGGAAATGCGGATCAGGCCGTCTTTGATGCCGTCTTCGATGTCCACGACCTTTTCGAAAGCTTTGCGCGCGTCAGACTTCCGCTTCTCGTGGTACAGCGCCGTCAGGTTGAAGCGGTCAATCATGGCGTCTTCCACCGTGCGGCTCTTCAGCATGGCGACCTGCAGATCATTGGGGTTCTTCAGACCAAGGCTGCCGGCCAGCGAAGCCAGCGGGTTTACGCTGCCGAGCTGTCCAAGCAGCGCGACCGCCGAGGAAGTGTTTTGCTGGGGAGGAAGAATGACTGTCGTCGCGGTAAAGCGGTTGGGTAACAAAAAGGAAACGATTGCAGCGAGCGCGGCCGCAGCGGCCGTGCCAGCCAGCAGGTCCCAGCGGCGGCGCGCCAGAACAATCAGCAAATCCAGCAGCGATATTTCCGCGCTTGCCTCCGGAGCCTGCTGGGGGACAGACAACGGGATTTCGATGGACATCGCCTGCTGGTCCGGAGAAGTGCTCTTAGTACCTGTAGTTTCGGTTATTGCCATTTCCTTGTTTCCAAGACGCCTTCCTCAGCGCGCGCAGGCCGCCATTGCGCGGTAGCTCGGTTCGTGCTTGCCGATGGGTTCCACATCATCCGCGCAAACTTCCACGGCCACGCTCTTCATGATTAAGTCCAGCGTAAGAACCACCCGGAACCGATTCTGGATGCGAGAGACGATGCCGCTCCAGCCTTCCAGGGGACCGCGGCGGATCCTCACTCTTTCTCCAACGGTGAGGACGGGATGGGGCTCGGCATTCACCAAAGGGAGTCCGGAACGAAGTCGCTCGATGTCCTCGTCCGGCAGCGGCGTAGGCTCGCGCGTTGTACCCACGATGGAGACGACGCCCGACAATTTCAGAACGCGTACCCGTTCGTTCGCCGGGATGTGCACGAATACGTATCCGGGGAAGAGCGGCCTTTCGAACGTGATGTTGCAGCCGTTATTCCAATGCCGCGAGCCGCGATAAAGTGGGAGAAACGATTCGATCTTGCGGATTTCCAGGTGCTCCGCCACGCGCT
>WNGR01006540.1_pt1 | contig 12446 bp, 15 predicted proteins | sample 5407581 | NCBI WGS metagenome assembly WNGR01 (sample SAMN13153383, study PRJNA577476) | soil metagenome | isolation source: 80 cm soil or saprolite under Garry oak tree replicate 2 | place: USA:California | collected 2016-06-15
CCAGCGGCGTCACCTCAGGTCCGCGGCGGCTAGCTCGTCCCACAGGTACGCCGACGCCTCGGCCCCCCGCAGGAGCAGGGAGATGTCAGCGCTCTCGTTCGGCGCGTGGATCCGGTCCGAGTCGAGGCCGACCGCGACGAACACCAGCGGCGCGTCCAGGATCTCGGCCAGGTCCGCCTCCGGGCCGCTGCCGCCCTCCTTGGTGAACAGCACCTCACGGCCGAACGCCCGCTGCATCGCGCGCCGCCCCGCCTGCACGGCCACCGAATCGATGGGCGAGTGGCAGGGGCGGACCGCGGGCAGGACGGTGATCTCGGCCGTCAGGCCGTCCGGCGTCCAGGTCGCCACGTACTCACGGAACGCCGCGGCCACGTCGGCCGGGTCCTGGTCGGCGACCAGCCGGAAGGAGATCTTGGCGTGCGCGGCCCGCGGGATGATGGTCTTGTTGCCCGGCCCGGTGTGCCCGCCCCACATGCCGTTGATCTCGGCGGTCGGGCGGGCCCAGATCCGCTCCAGCGTGCTGAAGCCCTGCTCGCCGTGGACGGCGCCGCTCTCCCCCGCCTCGGCCAGCCACTGCTTCTCGTCGAACGGCAGCCGGGCGATCAGGTCCCGTTCGGTGTCGGACAGCGGCAGCACGCGATCGTAGAACCGGGGCAGGGTGACCCGCTCCTGCTCGTCGTGCAGGCCGGCCAGCAGGGCCGCCATCGCGTGCAGGGGGTTCGGCACGCCACCGCCGAACGATCCGGAGTGCAGGTCGCGGACCGGCCCGGTCAGCGCGACCTCGACCGGGAGCAGCCCGCGCATGCCGGTGCACATGGACGGCACGTCGGCGGCCCACATCGTGGTGTCGCTGATCACGATCACGTCGCAGGCCAGCCGGGCCCGCTCGCGGCGGAGCAGCGCGGCGAAGTGCTCGGAGCCGGATTCCTCTTCGCCCTCGACGATCAGCTTGACGGTGACCGGCGGCGCGGTGGCGCCGGAAGCCGCTAGCGCGGCACGCAGGCCGAGGGAGTGGATGAGCACCTGGCCCTTGTCGTCGGAGGCGCCCCGGCCGAGGAGCCGGCCGTCCCGCTCGGCCGGCTCGAACGGCGGGCTCTCCCACTCCTGGTGCGGCTCGACCGGCTGGACGTCGTGGTGGCCGTAGACCAGGACGGTGGGGGCGGCCGGATCAGCGGCAGGCCATTCGGCGAACACCGCGGGCAGCCCGCCGGTGTCCCACACGTCGGCCACCGGGAAGCCGGCCCCGCGCAGGTGCCCGGCGAGCCACGCGGCGCTGTGCCGCACGTCGCCGTGCCGGGCCGGGTCGGCGGAGATCGACGGGATGGTCAGCCACTGCTTGAGGTCATCGATGAATTCGCGTGCGTTCGCCTCGACATAGCCACGGACGTCCATGCCTAGACGGTACCGTGCAGCCTTTGTCTGCGGTTTCGGGGGTTATAGCCCCCGAAACCGCAGACAAATCGGGAGTCAGGTCGCCGCCTCGAACACGTCGCCGCGGCCGAGCAGTCCCGCCGCGGGGATCGAGACGTAGCGGCCCGGGCGATCGGTGACCGAGCCTGCTACTACGGGCTGCTCCCCCGCGGCGGCCAGGGCGGCGAGCGCGGCCTGGGCGTCGGCCGGGGAGACGACCACGCAGAAGCCGGTGCCCATGTTGAAGGTGGCGTACATGGTCGCCGCCGGGATGTCACCGGCCGTGGCAATCAGATCGAAGATCTCCGGCGCGGGCGGCAGCGCGTCCAGGGTGTAGGACACGTCCGCGGCCAGCCGGGCCAGGTTGAGCAGCCCGCCGCCGGAGATGTGCGCCAGGCCACGCGGGGTGATCCCGGCCGCCCACAGCGCCTCGGCGGCCCGCACGTACACCCGGGTCGGCGCGAGCAGCGCGTCGGCCAGCTCACCGGTGCGCGCGCCGAGGGCCTGGCGGGCCAGCGAGTAGCCGTTGCTATGCAGACCGGAACTGGGCAGGGCCAGCACGGCGTCGCCCGGGCGGACCGCGGACCCGTCCACCAGGGTGCGCCCGTCCGGGATCGCGCCGACCGCGGTGCCGACCAGGTCGAGCATGGGACCGCCGCCCGCCGAATCGGCCAGCATCGCGCCGATCTGCGCGATCTCGCCGCCGGGGATGGCGATGCCGGCCTCGTCGGCGCCCCGGTACAGGCCGCGGGCGATCGCCTCCAGCACGGCCGCGTCGATCCGGTCGGTGGCGATGTAGTCGAGCAGCGCCAGCGGCACCGCGCCGGTGCAGATCACGTCGTTGACGTTGTTGGCCACGCAGTCGATCCCGACCGGCTCCCAGCGGTCCGCCTCCCGGGCCAGCAGGATCTTGGTGCCCACCCCGTCGGTGGTCAGCGCGATCGGCGGCCCGGGCGGGATGTGCATCAGGGTGGCGAAGTAGCCGCTGGCCAGGCCGGTGATGCTGGTCACCAGCGGGGAGCGCACGGCGGTCCGGGCCAGCCACGGGCGCATCGCCGTGGCGAACACGTCCTGCTCACGCTCCTCGTCGACGCCGGCGCTCGCGTAAGGGTCCATGGGAAGGCAGTGTACCCAGCCCGTTCGGAATATTTGAACTTTCAAATATGGTTATGCTGGCACCAAGCTGAGGAGAGTGTCATGCCAGCGATCACCGTCGACGACATACTCGTACTGCCCCGGGTCCCGGAGCCGGGCCTGGCCGAAACGGAGCGGAAGGTCACCTCGGTCACCACCGCGCCGTCCGGCTACGAGGGCGAGGGCTTCCCGGTCCGGCGCGCCTTCGCCGGGGTGGACCTGCCCCGGCTCGACCCGTTCATCCACATGGACCAGATGGGCGAGGTCGACTACGGCCCGGGTGAGCCCAAGGGCACCCCGTGGCACCCGCACCGCGGGTTCGAGACCGTCACCTACATCATCGACGGCACGTTCCAGCACCAGGACTCCAACGGCGGCGGCGGCCTGATCACCAACGGGGACACCCAGTGGATGACCGCGGGCGGTGGCATCTTGCACATCGAGGCGCCGCCGGAGGAACTCGTGGTCAGCGGCGGCCTGTTCCACGGCTTCCAGCTGTGGGTGAACCTGCCGGCCCGGCTGAAGATGACGACGCCGCGCTACCAGGACATCCGGGCCGGGCAGGTCGCGCTGCTGTCCTCGGCGGACGGCGGGGCGCTGCTGCGGGTGATCGCCGGTGAGTTCGACGGCCACGCGGGACCCGGGGTCACGCACACGCCGATCTCGCTGGTGCACGCGACCGTGTCCGCGGGCGCGCAGGTCCGGCTGCCGTGGCGGAAGGACTTCAACTCGCTCGCCTACGTGCTGGCGGGCAGCGGCACCGTGGGGGCCGAAAAGCGCCCGATCCGGATGGGGCAGCTGGCCGTGTTCGGGGCCGGGGAGGCGATCACGTTCGCGGCCGGGCCCAAGGGCGACATGGACATCCTGCTGCTCGGCGGCGAGCCGATCCGGGAGCCGGTTCAGGCCTACGGGCCGTTCGTCATGAACACCCGGGCCGAACTGGTCCAGGCCTTCGAGGACTTCCAGGCGGGCCGGCTGGGGACGATTCCCGCGGTACCCGTCGAGCCCCGTCCCGGGCACGACGTTCTTTAGCCCGAACGGGCGGGCTGCTCGCTCCTGGTCAGCTTCAACGCCAGCGCGGGGCAGGCGGCGACGGCGCGGCGCGCGTCGCGGTCCAGGGCCACGGGGACCGGGCCGGGGTCGACGATCGGGTAGCCCCACTCGTCCAGGGTGACGAGCTCGGGGAGGAGTTCGGCGCAGACGCCGTGGCCGGAGCAGGCGATCGGGTTCACCCGGAGGGTTTCGGCCATGGCTAAGTCCAGTCTTCTTCGCTGGTGGGCCGCCCGTCCGGCAGCGGCAGGAACGGCCGACGGTCGGTAGCAGAGCACAGGCCGCGGGCGTGGCGCTGGATTTCCGGCTCGAAGACGGTCAGGGCGCTGCGGACGAAGCGGACCGTGCCGTCCGGGTGGTGGCAGGCGCCGCGGCCTTCGACCAGGCCGGACCAGCGCTTCAGGTCGGCGAGGGTCTGCCGGCGGTGGCCCGATCCGGCCAGCTCGGCCAGGGCGGCCGCGATCCGGGGCAGCCCGTTCAGGCACGGGCCGCACTGGCCGGCCGACTCGGCGGCCAGGTAGCGGGTCACCCGGGCCGCCTCGGTCAGGCCGCACCGGTCGGACGGCAGCGCGGCCAGCACGCCCGCGCCCGCGGCCGCGCCGAACCGGCGCAGTGACGCGTTGTCCAGGGTGATCCCGGCTGCCTCAGACATCGGCAGCCAGGTGCCGTGGTAGCCGCCGACCAGCCAGGCCTGCACGTTGGCGTCCGCGCCAAGCAGAGTACTCAGCGGCGCGCCGATCGCCGCCTCGCGGATGTGGGGTTTGGCGTCGGGGCGGTAGATCGTGGTCAGCATCGAGCCGGGCTCCGCGGCGGTGCCGACGGCGCGGAACCAGCGCGGGCCGTACCGGGCGATGAGCGCCAGGTGGGCCAGCGTCTCCACGTTCTGCATGAGGGTGGGGGCGCCGCCCAGGCCGCGCTCGCTCACCCGGGGCGGCTGGAAGACGGGCAGCGCGGGGCCGCCGCCGAGCCGGTTCACCACCGCGGTCTCCTGGCCGGCCAGGAACCGCGGCGGGGCCTGCGTGATCGTCACGGCCAGCCGGTCCAGGCCGCGGGCGCCCCGTTCGGCCAGCGCGCGCAGGATCTGCGGCCCTGGCGCGGCGTGCAGGTAGAGGTGCGCCTCGGCGGCGCCGACCGCCTCGGCCGCCAGCTGCAGGCCGTCGAGCACGAGGTTCGGCGCGAGCTGCAGCAGGAGTTCGTCCTTGCGGCTGGCTGGCTCGCTCTCCGCGCCGTTGGCCACGACCACCGTGCGGCCCTGGCGCACGCCGGCCCGGGCCACCGCGGCCAGCTTGCGGTACACCGGGAAGGCCGCGCCGCCGCGGCCGGTCAGCCCGGACGCCTCGACGTCGCCGATGAGCGCGCCGGGCTGGTTGCGGTAGGGGGTGGGGCCGTAGCGGGCCAGGTGGGCGCGCAGGTCCTCCGGGGCGGCCGGCAGCAGGCGGGGCAGCCCGGCAGCCTGCCGGGCTGCCCCGCCTGGTGCCGATTGATTCATCACGGTGGTCATCGCGCCACCTGGGAGAAGATCGCGGCGACGCGCCCGGCCCTGGGCACCTGCCGGGCGGCGTGAGCCAGCCGCCAGATTACCGCCGCCGCGACGATCGCCGCGCAGCCGATCGCCAGGTCAAGCATCCAGCCCTGCTGCAGATCCTTGCTCGAGCCGATGCTGTGCGCGAACGCCACCGGCCAGCTGGCGTAGGCGAGCAGGTGGATGGCCCGCCACAGGATCCGGTTCAGGCGGCCGCGGAGCAGGCTGGTCACGATCATCGCGAGCATGATGTCCAGCGAGATCGCACCCAGGGCCAGCCACAGCCGCTCGTAGCCCGAGGCGAACGGGATGACCGCCGAGATCAGCGGGATGTGCACGAAGGTGTCGAGCACCGCGGTCAGCACGTGCACGACGATGAAGGCCACCGAGAGCAGGGACAGGTTCCGGTGCAAGTCGGTCACGGCGAACCTGGGCAGGCCGGGCAGCCGGCCCTGCCGGTTCACCAGGATGCCCAGCACCAGGACGGCGGTCAGCAGCAGTAGCGCGACGATCCCGGTCGCGCGGCTGGCGTACCAGAACGCGGTATTCATCAGGCCCGTTCCTCGTTTGCTTTCTCGTTCACGTCATCTATGCTCGGCGACCGCGGTAGGCGGAGCCTGGAGGTTAGTTCTGCGCTTGCTCTGAATCATCCGGCCAGCCGGCCACAGTGAAGACCGCGCCGGTCGCGTCGACCAGCCGGGCGGGCAGGCCGAGCCGGGTCAGCCAGCCCGGCGCCCGGCGGCCGCGGATGACCGCGGCGGTGCTGGCCGCGTTGGCGTCGGCGCAGCTCCCGGCGGCGACCGATACGGTGCGCCAGACGGGTTCGGCGGGCAGGCCGGTGCGCGGATCCAGGATGTGGTGCAGCACGTCGCCGCCCCGCTGCCAGCGCCGCGCGGCCGTGCTCGACGTGGCCAGGCCGCCGTCGCGGATGGCGATCAGCGCGTACGGCCCTTCCGGCGTTTCGCCGGCCGGACCGGTCACGTCCTGGACCCGGACCCGCCAGCCGGTGGCGGGCGGCGGGCCGGCGACCGCGACGTCGCCGCCCAGGCTGACCAGCACGCCGCTGTTCGTCCGGTCCGCGATCCGGGTGGCGGACCGGTCCGCGGCCCACGCCTTCGCGGTCGCGCCCAGGTCGAGCTGGACCCCGGTGGGCAGGATCAGGGAGCGGCCGTCCAGGCGCACCTCGCGCCAGCCGGGCACCTGCCGGACGGTGAGGCGGAGCGGCGGCCCGTTCGGCTCTATGAGCTGGAAATCACGGTCGTACCCGGCCGCGGCCATGGCCCCGCCCACGGTCGGGTCCACGTCGCCGTCGGTCAGCCTGGCCGCCCGCAGCGCCACCGCGACGGCCTCGGCCAGCAGCGGGCTGACCTGCTGCCGGCCGCCGTGTAGCGAGCGGATCTCGGAGTCGGCGCGGAACCGGCTGCAGGCCGCGTCCACCGCGGCGAGGTCGCGGGTGAGCAGGCGGCGGGCCTCGGGCAGGGCGGCCGGGTCGGTGACCACGAGCTGGACCAGCGTGCCGAGGGCGTGCCAGGTCGCTGACGCCTCGGCGTCGGTGGCGTCCGTGGCGGTGGCTGGCATCAGGAGCCGCCCGAGGTGGCCTGGCTGCCGCCGCCGGAGCTGGCGGCCGGGGTGGAGCCGGAGCTGAAGCCGCCGGAATTCGAGTTGGAGTTGCTGGAGCTGGAGCCTGAGTTACTGGAGCTGGAGCCTGAGTTACTGGAGCTGGAGCCGGTCGAGCTGGAGCTGCTGCCTGAGCTTGAGCCCGAGCTGGTCCCGGTGGAGCCTGAATTGCCCGAGGTGGAGCTCGATCCGCTGGATGTGCTGGTCTTCGCGGAGCCGGGCAGGGCCAGGGCCAGCGCGCCGGCCGTCACCACGCTGGCCACGGTGACCGCGGTGGTCGTGGACCGGACCTTGGACCGGCCGCGCTCCCTGGCCGCCACGGCCCGGCGGATCCCGTCGTTTCGGCGTGCGTCGCTCATGTCATCCATCCTGCGGTCGGGTTTTCCGGGATCCCTGCACGAATCCTCTGGACCAGCTATGAAGCGGCTGGCTCACCGCGCCGTACGCCGGCCGAGGCTACCCGCGCAGCATGAAGAACACCTGAAGCGAGCGCCGCGCCCCGCTGGGAGGTGAAGCGCGAGGGAGCAGGCCGGCCAGCACCGGGGCCGACCTGATCATCGCCCAGCCGCCCCGGGTGGTGTCTGACGAGGGTTGCGCCTGGGGTGGGGCGGCGCGAAGAAAGCGCGGCGCTCGCGTAGCTGACCGCGAGGAGCACCCAGATCGCGGCCTCCAGGGTGATGACGACGGCCGGGCCGGCCAGTGCGGTCACCACCCCGGCCAGGGCCGGCCCGATCATCAGGCTCAGCTGGTCCGCCAGGCTGAACACCGTGTTCCCCGCGACCCGCTGGTCGGCCGGGAACAGGTCCGCGATCAGCGTGTACTTGCCGGCCACGCCCCACGCGGACAGCAGCGACGAGACGCCGAGCAGGGCGACATAGCCGGGCGGGTCGAGCAGCCCGGCCAGCGCCAGACAGCCGACCAGGCCGAGGGCCGCGCCCCGCAGCACGGCGTTCACGATGACCAGGCCCGTCCCGTGGCGGCCGCTCAGCCAGCGCCACCGCGCTCATCCCGTCACCCAGCGCCGACGCGGACACGCCGGGCAGCACCTTGCGGAACACCGGATGGCTAAGAGCCGGGTAGTAGGGCGAGGACCGGACTCGTTCGGCCCATCTGAGGGACCTGGCCGGCGCGACCGGGCCAGCCTGGTCCTGATCGGTGCTCACCCTCGGATCATGCAACCTCTACCATTGCTGAGGTCAAATCGCGAGCTTGCCCAGTTCCCCGTCCTCGGTTCGGACAGCGGGTGGGCGGCTGAGGTAGCTGGCCCGCTCGTCCAGCTCGCCGAGTTTGTCAAGCAGCTCACGCAGCGTGTACCTGGTGATGACGGTCTGGCCGTCCGGCTCGCTGATGTCGGCCTGCCACACGTCGCGGTGTACCGGGTAAATCCTCACGTCAGGATGGGCAGCACGGAACGCGGTCAGGCGCGCTAGCTGGTCCGGTTCACCCGGCCCTGCCGAGAACACGGGGCGGCTCATTCCGGGGCCGGTAGTCATCCGAGGTCTCGCGGCACGGGCATGAACGTGTAATCCTCTACGATCATCCGGTACAGCTCGCCGGCTGAGTTAGCGGTCTCCCGGCCGCCTTTCCCGTCCTTACGGCAGTACCACCACTGGCCGGCATCGCAACCGATGTCGTATGCATCGCCCCAGTTCCACAGCAGCGCGCCGAGGGCACGCTCGGTATCGGTAGCCTGCTCGGCTCCCGTTTCCTGATCGCTCACGAGCCGGCTCCCCACTGCGGGTGCCTGCGCGGCAGTGAGTGCGCCAGTGCACCAGATCCGGTGAACTCGGGAACCGCCGGCAACGTGTCGTTCGACTGGCTAACAGGCTCGTGCGCGGTCAGCAGATCCGGGGCGGCCCGGTCGCCGAGCTGGTCGCGCAGCGCCGCGATCACCCGGCTCAAGGTCGCGGGATCCGTAGCTGTCGCCGCCACGAACGCGGCCATCCCTCCGGCAGCATCACCCGTTGCCGCCCGTTCCATGCGCGAAATCTCCCTCCAGCACTCGCGATCACTCCCATTCAAGGGATCGCATGGTGCCGAAGTTACGCGGCTATAAAGCGCCTACCTTTCACGAGTTTGTGAAACTCAGCCGGTAAGACCCATGCGCGTCGCCAGTCCGCGAAGCGGCTCGGGCAGCCGCCGCTGATAGTCAAGGAGCTGCGTCACTGTCTGACGCGCCATCGGGTGATACCGGGTCCGCTGCGGTGCTAGCCGCTCAGCCAATGCTACGCATTCCAGCGCCTTGTCGAACCGGCGTTGCCATATCCACGCCCTGGACAAGTCGATGTAATGATGGCTGGATCTTTCACGCGGTAGGTCTTCCGGAAGGACCAGTTCCGCGCTGCGCCGCACAGCCTCATCGGCGTCTCCGAGCTCGACGGCGACGGCGACGCCGTGGATCGCGACATTGGTCGGGCCGAACAGCAGCCCGTAATCCCTGGTGTCGTGGCCTAGACGCCACGCCACCTCCTCCGCCAGGCCGATGTTCTCCCACGCTGGGCCGGGCATGGCGCCTCGCGCCGCAAGGATCGAAGCCCGCAGGCGAATGGTTCCGGCGATGCTCAGTCCCGCGTCTCCCTTGGCGGCGCCGTTCATCTCCCTGCTGGCCCGCGCCAGCAAGGACATGCCGCCGTCCCATGCGCCGGTCGCGAGGAACACGCTGGAGCGACGCATCGCCGCTACCGGCTTGAGGAGAGGGTCGTCGGACTGGGCCGCCGCCCAGTACGCCCGCTCCACGGCCAGCGCGAACAGGTCCAGGTAACCGAGCTTGTACGCCATCGAGTCAACGGCGGTGTATGTTTCGGCCAGCAATCCGAACGCTCGCTCCCGAGCGGGCCCGCTCAGCGTGTGCGCATGCACCGTCAGCTCCTTGAGCAACCTTGGTAGCAGCTCCCCGAGCTGGGTATAGCCCGCCTCCATCCGCAGCCGACCCGCGCGTTTCACCTCGGCGGCCAGCTCCTGCAGCGGCCTCGGCGGGATCTCGAGTTCCGGCGGGATGTCCCAGTACGCCAGCGCCTGCCGGATCTCCGGTATCGCCGCGTGAATGCGATCAGTGCGCGCATTACTGCCCCGGTACGGCTGGCCCGTCAGCTCCGTCACGTCAACCTTCAGGGCCTTGGCGGCCGCCGCTATAAGCGTCGGCGTAGCGGGTTTGTGGCCACGCTCCACCTGGGCGACCAGGCTCTTGCTGCACGGGATCCGCACTGCCAGCTCGGCTTGCGTCAGGCCCCGGAGCTTGCGGGCATGCGCGATCCGCTGGCCGATCGTGCTAGCGTCAGGCACAGACCCTGGGCCCTTCCTGTGTCAGCGTCGCAACTGACAGGATACGCGCGGGGTCTGTGTCATGTGACGCCTAAGTGCGCCCCAGATCTGCGCGTGACTGCCGGAACCGAGGAGGCATCCCGGTGAACCGCCCCGGGCGGGCACTCACGGTGATCACCTGCGCCGCCGGTCCCGCGACCGCTATCGGCATGCTGGTCGGCCTTGCGCTCGACCGAGGCTGGCACGTGCAGCTCATCGCAACCCCGCCCGCCCTCGCGTTCTTCGACCCCGCCGAGATGGAACGAGCGACAGGCAACCCCGTACGGAGCCAGTACAGCAAGCCGGGAGAACCGCGATCGCTCATCCCCGACGCCCTCATCGTGGCCCCCGCCACTTACAACACGATCAACAAGTGGGCGCAGGGCATCAGCGACACCTACGCGCTAGGCGTGCTGGCCGAGCTGACCGGCATGAGTATCCCCATTGTCGTCCTACCGTTCGTCAATTCCGCGCTCGCCAACCGGAAACCGTACCGACGCAGCGTGGAATCTCTGCGTAGTGAAGGCGTTCGGGTCATGTACGGACCTGAGGGCATCCAGCCGCACCCTCCTCGTACCGGGGGTGACTTGATCGCCACCTTCCCATGGCACCTTTGCCTGGACGAGGTGGAGCGCATGATCGGTAAGATGGCTGGCCGTTGATGCTCGCCTCGCTGTCGGCCTTCCCCGAAATGCCGGCTGCCACAGATTAGGGTCGAGGATGTGGCAACGGCGTACGAGGTCTTGTTGGCGGAGCGGGCCCGCGCGCTGGAGCGGGTGGCGGCGCTGGAGCGGGAGTTCGCCGGGCTGGCCGAAGCGGCCAGCGCGGCCGGGACCGACGACGAGCACGACCCGGAGGGCGCGACGCTGGCCTTCGAGCGGCAGCACGCCGCCGCCCTGCTCGAGGCGGCGCGCGAGCAGGTGGCGGCGGCCGACGCAGCGCTGGCGCGGCTGGCGGCCGGGCGGTACGGCGTGTGCGAGCGATGCGGGCAGCCGATCGGGGCCGGGCGGCTGGAGGCTCGCCCGGCCGCGACGACCTGCATCCGGTGTGCGGGAAGGGGGTTAGTTACTCCGCCAGTGCGCGAAGAGGGTTAGTTACTCGGCCCGGAGGGCGAACGCGGTGCGGGTGCGGGCCGCCCAGCCCGCCGGGGCCAGCGCGCCGGCCACCGCGATGACCAGGCCGGCCAGCGCGAGCAGGGCGATCTCCCAGGGGCGGTACACGTCCAGCACCGAGGCGGGCAGCGAGGTCTGCGCGGCGTGGCCCATCACCGGCAGCACGTAGTGGTGCAGCGCGATCCCGGCCGGGATCGCGATCAGCCCGGCGGCCAGGCCGATGCCCGCCACCGAGCAGACCACCATGGCCATGGTCTGCCGCGGGGTCATGCCGACCGCCTTGAACACGCCGATGTCGTGCACCCGCTCCCTGATCTGCAGCACGACCGTGTTGAGCACGCCGAGCCCGGCCACCGCGGCCAGCAGCAGCATGAGCGCCCCGACCAGGCTGAGGATGGCCAGCAGCTGCGGTGAGCTGTCCGAGACCACGTTGACCTGGTAGTCATGGCCGAGCGCGCGGCCGAGCGCGGCCGCGTAGGCGGCCGCGCCGGTGCCCGGCGCCAGGGCCACGTCGTACTGAGTCACCGCCAGCTGCGGGTCCAGGCCGGCCAGGGCGGTCAGGCCGCCGATGAGCTCCGGGCTGCCGCCGGCCGGCTCGAAGACCTCACCGGTGATCCGCACCGTGAGGTGCCGGCCGCCCGAGGTCAGCGTGTAGCTGTCCCCCACCGCCGTGCCGGTCGCGGTGAGGAAGGCCGTGTTCACGACGGCCTGGACCTCGTGGGCACCGTGATCCGGTCCGGCGTACCAGTGGCCGGTGACCAGCGCGTAGCCGGTCCAGCTGGCGTCGCCGCCGAAGGCGGTCAGGGACAGCCGGCCGGCCAGGCCGGGGACGCTGATGTCGTCGTCTGCTTCGGCCACGTAGCGCAGCGTGCCGGGCTGGGCGTGCAGCGCGGCCAGCACCGCGCGCTGCTGCGCCGCCGGGCTGGGCACGGGGGGGCCGCCGAGGCTGACGCCGGGAGGCGGGACGCCGGGCACCTCGACCTGCACCGGCACGGCCCCCGCCCGGGACAGGTCGGCCGCGACCCGGTCCAGCGAGGTGCCCAGGCCCGCGGCGAACGTCACCGCGACCACGCCGAACCCGATCGCGGCCAGCGTGACCAGGGTCCGGCCCGGCCGGGCGAACGGGCTGGCCAGGCCGAGGGTGACCGGCCGGGGCAGCCGGCCGGCCACGGGGCCCCGGCCGAGCAGGCGGTGCGCCGCGTACCCGCCGGACGGGCGCGGCGCCCGCCCGGTCGCGATCGCCTGCACCGCGCTCAGCCGCGCCGCGCGCACCGCGGGCGGCAGCGCCGCCGCGCCGGTCA
>WNGR01006541.1_pt1 | contig 12445 bp, 10 predicted proteins | sample 5407581 | NCBI WGS metagenome assembly WNGR01 (sample SAMN13153383, study PRJNA577476) | soil metagenome | isolation source: 80 cm soil or saprolite under Garry oak tree replicate 2 | place: USA:California | collected 2016-06-15
GAGGTCGGTCACCGAGGGCCTCCCGCCGCCAGGGCCGCGCACCCGCCCGTCCGGCTCCAGGCCGGCCTCGACCTCGTCACGGCCCCTGCGCACGGTCTTCAGATCGGACCCGGTCGCCCGCGCCACCACCCCCGCACCGGCCCGGCCCAGCGCCTGCGCCTCCACCCCCAGCCACAACCGCCGCTGACGCTCATCAAGGTACGGCCGGATCTTGATGTAACGGGCGGCTATCTCAGCGTCAGTCAGCATCCATTCGACATACCACAAACGACCACGGGATTATTCGGACAACGCCCTGTAGTTTCTGCGTGAGCGCTAACCTAACGGGGCTGTTTGTGAGCGACGCGGCAGTCGGCATTCCGGCCGTCGAGCACGCGGGTCGCTGCTTCCGGAGAACCGACCGCCTCGCCCCCAGGCAGTTCGGCGAAGAAAGCGTGAGATCGGGGCGCTCGCCCGCCTGCAGCGACGAGCCCCGGTTGTCCCTCGGCCGCGAGTGGGTGATCGAGGACTGGTTTGTCGCCCGTCGGCTTGAGCACGCGGCGAAGCTCGAAAAGCCGGGGAGCCATGTAGTCGTACACCTGGGCGATCCCCGGATGCGTAATCCCTGCGGCGTGGCGGGCTTCGGCCCGGAACCGGGCCAGCGTTTCAGGGTGCTGGGCACACTCGGGCCGCAGAAGCTTGACCGCCACCACCCGGGCCAGCACCGTGTCATGGCCCGCCACACCTCACCGGGGCCGCCCGCAGCGATCCGCTCCTCCAGCCGGTACCGCCCCGCCAGGGCCAGCGTGGTAGATCCCATAACTAGCCGAATCTACCCGCCAGCCCGCCCGGGCATGATCCGGCCGGACGCTGCGGGCGCAAAGTCAGAGCCGGTGCGTCCGGCGGCTGGTCGGCGCGCCAGAGGATGCCGGAGGCGGCCTCACCTGGGCGCTGACCACGGCCGCCTTGCTGTCGGCACCACCGGCTGAGCGGCTGCCCTGCCATGCCAGTGCCCACCACACAGCGGGGCTTGCGCCGGAGCATGGCGCAGCCGCGGCGAGCGCGGCCTCGTGCCTTCACCAAGCCCCAGAACTCGCCGAACGATACGTCACCATCGCCGCCTGAACCGAGCACGACTGCGGCGGCCTTCCGGCCACGGCAGAGCCGCAATTGCTAGCAGAACGGCTCCGCGAGACCCTGCTGCCCTTCCGCAAACCTTGAAGACCAAGCTTATGGCCGCGCACAGATCAGCCCCAATCTGGGCGATCGCCGCCCTGCACGAGCTCGATCGCCTCACCGCGCAGAACGGCGGTTCTGAGCTGGCGAATACGTGGTTAAGTTCGGGTAGTCGGCCGTCTTTTCCCATGCCATCGCCTATATGGGAGCGGTCTGCGTCACCATCGGCTTCGCCTACCCAGGTTCGAACCCTGGACCTGCCACCACCGCCAAGTCCTGCCAACGGAGATCAACGCGATCGCACCCAGGCTCGGGTTCACCTCCTCTTCACCTGTAAGGTTCCGCTGACTCAAGCCCGACGGCCGGCACCAGCCCGCGTTTAGCCGGCCTCGCGGGGCAGGAACGGAGAAGGATGCTGCAGCGGCGACCTCAGGGGTCAAGGGGAACTATGACGCCGTGCCGCCCCACTGCTCGCCCGCCTCAACAGCCGCAGCGTGATCGACTACGGCAGCGGCATCATCGGCAGCGGCCCCCTCGCACTGTGCCTCCTCGGTCTTCAGGTCACGCCCTGCGACTACCACTCCCCGTCCACCCGGTTCTTCCAATGGCGGGCTACCCGCATCTGGCAGGGCACCCGCGTCTACGCACCCGGCCAATTGCCCCGGAACTCCAGCCGGACACGCTGTGGATCATCGGCTCCCGAACGAACCAGCCTGACTCCCGAACCGTCCGCCCGCCTCTGGTCCCGTGGTCTTCCTGAAGTCGGACGGCTGCTGCTCGGGTCCGGCAGGCTTACAAGCAGTCGGCTTCTGGCGCGGCGTTGCCGGGCATGAGGAGCATGTCGGCGACGAAGCAGACGACATCGCCGTCGGCGGCGCGTCCGATCCAGGTCGGGTATGCTCCGTCGCCCCAGCCGCTGTGGTACGCGATGAGGTTGGTACCGGATTCCAGGTCGCTCATGGGCGAGGTTAGGCGTCGCCGAGCACGTTCCTGCGGTCGAGCCGGGCGAAGGCCGGAGCCGCCGAAGCGTCGTAGAAACAGCCCATCCCCGCGTCGACGCCGAAGCCATAGAACGCCGTGTCTGTGAGAGTCCGCGGGTCGGGTCTCAGCGCCGCCGGCCTCCCTGCGACGGCTGCTCGTGAGCCTGCCGGCCGGGAGCACCAGCTTCCCGCTGGCCGGCTCCATCGTTGTGCGGAGTGCTTACGGCCCCGTTTACGTCATACCGCCGACCCTGAAGCCCCGGCGAATTGGCGGGGCCCAGGTGCTGCCAACCGCACGACCGGACGCGGTGTGGATCATTGGCGGCAGGAGAAACCGGGCCATCATGGTGACCGGGAGCGGGCGGCGGATCGCCGGGCCGGTTCCGGGGCTGCCTGACTCACGCCGGTATCCGGTCGGGCTGGCCGTGCGCGGCGGCCTGGTCGTCGCTCCGGTATACGACGACACCGGGCCGCTGTCCCAGCTGACCGGACTGTGGCTGTGGAACCCGCCGCGCGGGCCCGCGCTGCGCCCGGTCGTGCGCGGATGCTCGATGGCGCTCGCGGCGCACGGCACCCTGCTGGCCTGGCTGCGGTGCTACCCGAATGACCCGGGGCGGGTAAGCCTGCGCATCACCGACACCGCAACCGGCGCCACCCGCGCGGTCGCGAACCCCCGGGGGGCCGTCCCGTTCCTCGCGGAGCAGCCGGCCGCCGCGTTCTCCCCCAACGGAAGATGGCTCGTCGGCTATTACGCGGGCGCGACCACCGGCGGATACGGATATGGCCTGGGGTTGGTCAACACCAGAACCGGCGCGGCCCGGATCATCCGCGGAGCCCCAGTTCCCGACGCCACGGTGGGCACACCCATCATGTGGACCGGTGACTCCACCCGCGTCTTCTTCGCCACCGGAGCCTCCGACCCCGACGACAACAACCCGTGGGCGGACGGCACCGTGCCGCTGGCCACCTACCGCATCGGCGCGCGCTCCGCGGATGACGTCCGGCTGCACGAGACCGGAGCCACGCTGCTCGGCGTGCTGCCGGTCCCGGGCGGGTAACAGCAGCCGATACCGCTGGGGCGATTACGCGGGCCGCCGGGGCACTGCTTGTACTTGCGGCCCGAGTCCCGCGGGGCACGGCGCGTCGTGACCCACCTTAGCGTGCCCGCCGCGGCCGGGCGAGCCGGCCTCGAGATGTCCGCCACCTGGCCGATATTCGTTGCGCGCACGCTCAGAGGCTGCTCGGCCTGCTGAACCGCGCGACGCTGACTGATCACCTCAACGTGATGGCCCGCCGCCCGATGGTCAGCTGGCGCGCCCAATCCGGGCCCCAGCGGTAGCCATGGCGCTGCTTGGGGGAGCCGGGTGGGCTGTGATCTTGCCTTCTGGCTCTTGGTGGCCAGCAGAACATCCCGCTCAGACACGGCAACCCCGGCAGACGGGGAGCGTCGTAGCGTGCGGGTGACCCAGACACGCACCGAACGGAGATATGGCCATAACCGGAGGAGTTCGGTCATGCGTTGCAGAAGCGTCGCGCCCTCTTCCGCGCTGCCTCGCCTGAAATAGGTGCTGTCGGGCCACCGCGCTGTGAAGGCGTCGATGGCCGCATGAAAGTCGCGCAGGGTCTCAGGTGCACGTTCCGGTCGGCGTCACGGCGACCGTGGGAGTGCGGGCGGGACAAGGAACCTCAGTAAACCGAAGACTGCGGCGGCTACGCAGTTTCAAGGGTCGGCTCGGGCGACTACACGTTCCCGGCGAAAACAAGCTGATCCGCGCCTGCCGAACCTGTCACCCCAGATTATCCCGAACGGCATCGATATCGGCGATATCGACCGTACCCGCGGACGGCGATGATGGCGAGAGGGAGCCTCGAATGTCCTTACGGTTTCGGACAGGTCAGCGCGCCGGTCAGGACACCGCGAAGCGCTGATGGGCGACGGCGAGTGCAATGCCGAACGCGTCGACGAGCACGGTTCCGACGACCAGCGAAAGCGTCCACCGGCGGCGTCCTGTCGCGGTGCGCGCGAACCAGCGGCCGGCGTACAGAAGCAGCAAGCCTTGGACGAGGAACCAGGGCTCGAACACGCCGAGATCGAGCACCGCCGCGAGGTTTTTCTGCGCAGCCGTCAGCGGCTCGGGAAAGCTGACAACAGTATGCGCGCCCGCGACGTAAAGGCCCTTGGTGACCATCCCGTATAGGCCGTGTGAGATGCATACCACCGAGCCAAGCCAGATCGGCGTCAGCGTTACGAGGGCCGGTAGCCGGCGCGCCCAGGGCCTGGTGAGCCCGAGGACCAAGGCTGCTCCGACCGCCAGCAGGACCGAGACGACCGCGTTGGTCGCGCGCAGTCCGGGCAGGCCGGCCGTTGCGGCGCCGCCGGGTAGCGCCCAGGTCCCGCCGAGCGCCCAGTAGAGGTGGATCGGGATGTCGGCGAGCGCGACCAGCGCGGCGAGATAGACCATCAGCGGTCCGCGCCGCGACATGCGCATGCGGTGGAATCTTCCGCGGGCGGCAGATAGCACGACGGTGTCGCCCGGCCCGGGTGCGAGCCCGGCCTCGGGAGCGTCGACTGGGTGGGAACCTCGGTGTGGGCGGCGGTGCGATCGGGCGCCGGAGCATCCGGGCACCGCGGATGATGCTGGCACGTCTCGCCCGCCAGCTGGGGTGGTGATCTGGTTGGTGCGAGCGGGTCCCTCATGGCTCCTCCTATTGATCATGGCTCCTCCTATTGATCATGGGATGCGCTACTGCCCGCGCGGCGGCGGCCAGCCGGTATCGCGCCGGGCCGGGCTGGTGTATTCAGCACGCGGCAGCAACGTTGTCATCCTGCGGCCACAGCGGCAGTCGAGACGTCCTCCATCTGGCCGACATTCGTTGCGGCGCATGCGGAGCGGGCTGCTCGAGGCCGCCGGGACGGTGCGACGCTGACCGGGCATCGCAACGCGATGGCCGCCGCCCCAATGGTCGGCCTCGACGCTGGGTCACCTCGGCGGCGAGCTGGGCACGGGAGGTGAGGTCCAGCTTGGCGACACGTGCGCGGGATGCATCTGTACGGCCCGGCGTGAGACGTACAGCCGGTCGCCGATCTGGGGTTTGGACAGCCCTCCGCGACCAGCCCGGCGATGGTGCGCTCGGTGGGGGTGAGGCTCTGCCAGCCGATCTGCGGCCGACCGCGCGGTCCGCGGCGGCCGCACTGTATCCCTGCCGCACGGAGCACCGCCTCGGCACGGGCCAGGATTACGAGGACTTCAAGGAGCATCAGGGCCTGCGCATCCTCGGCGCGGAGTAACCACCCGGCTCTCCTCGCGGGGGAGACCAAGCGCAGCACGAGGAACAGCTGCCAGCTCGGCCCGCCGGCCTTGTGGCTGGCGGGGAGCAGCGTCCGCCGGGACCTACGGTGAGTCCCTGAATCTCAGCTTGCCTTGCGGCGCTTCAGTTTCCTGATGAGCTTCGTGATCAGGTATATCATCGCCGTCACCTCCTTCGGGCTGTGCGGTCGCCCGGTGATACGGCCCGCGGGCGACCGCGCCGGGCAGCGGGCCCGCCGCGGCGTCACCCGGGGCTGACCTCGCGGTCACGTCCATCCGCGGCGGCGGAGGCCTCGGCGCGTGCTGCCCGGGTCGTGGCGGCGCGGGCTTTGGCGGCCAGGGTTGCGGTGCGGCCGAGCAGCATGGCTATGGACAGGAAGATGAGGCTGTCAGTGAGAGCACCGACGGTGATCTGGTTAGCCGCCATCCAGCGGCCGAGCTGGGCGCCGAAGACGTGGCTGGCGCCGTAGGTGAAGTAGATGCGGCCGGCCGAGACAGCGACCCAGACTGCGGCATACGGCAGGCCGGCCCGGGAAACAGGGCGGCCGGCTTGGCCGTCGTAGGCGACGCGGATCAGCGTGGCGGCGAGGACGCCGAGGGCCAGGCCCGCCGCCGCGCCGGCGATCTCAAGTGCCAGCCCGTTGCCGGAGGAAGCGGCGCCCTTGAAGAAGAACGGGATGATGATGGCCGCGGCGATGACCGGGCGCAGCAGCCGCATCGGGCCGATCTTGCGGCGGCCGAGGTCGGCGGACAGCACCACGGCAAGGATGGCGAGGTTGAGGATCCAGACGCTAGCGTCCATTCAGGCTCCTTAGTGAGCGCTTCAGCAGGGTGCGCAGATGCCTGCCACCCGTCGCGGTGACGTGCGGTGAGGGCCCTTCATCTGAGGCTGTCCTGCAGTGCCGGCGCTTGGGGCCGGTCCGAAGCGGCCGGCTCAGGTACGGCCCCGGTTCGGGTGGCCCTTGTGGGGCCTGGCCCGGCGCCGCGGGCTTGGCTGCGGCGCCGGCAGCGGCGGTGCTGGCGTGTGCGGCCGTTCGGATGCGCGGCCCGCCAGGCGGCCGCCGCCCGCTCAAGTTCCTGGTGGCGGGCCCTGGCCAGTAGTTCGAGCAGGTAGGGATGCATGGCATTCACCTCTGTGCTGAAGCCCCACCGGTGGCGGGCAGGTTCTCAGCGTGCGGCGCCGGTGGCAGCTGGGACATCCGCCAGCTGGCCGATGTCGCCGGGGGTGCGGGCTTGCACGATGGGCGGGTGGAGATCCGCATAGTCCTGGACCGGGTCGAGCCGCCGGGCGGGCGCCTTCGGGTCGTGCCCGGCGCCGGGCACGCTCACCGCCCGGGGAACGACGGCGAGATCGGGTTCACCGGCTGGCTCGGGTTGCTGCGGGCGTTGTATGAGGTGACCGGGGCGGCGGGCCCCGGCGCACCGGCCCGGTGGTGACCGGGCCGCGGCGGGCCGCCGCGCCGCGGGAGCCGATGATGGGCAGTAGCATCCGGTGAGTGGGCACCGTGGCGCCGGACCTTCGTATCCGCGGGCGCGCGGCGGAGATCGCGGCCCTGGGCGAGGCCCTGGGCCGGGTCGCGGCGGGCCATGCCGCCATGGTGCTGATCGAGGGCGAGGCCGGGATCGGCAAGACACGGCTGCTGGATGAGGCGCTGGCGGACGCGCGCGGCCGGGGCATGCAGGTCGTGGTGGGCCGGGCTGAGGAGCTGGAGCGGACCCGGCCGTTCGGCCTGCTGGCCGGCGCGTTCGGGTGTGCCCGCTCGTCCCCGGATCCGCGGCGGGCGGCCATCGCCGAGCTGCTGGCGGCCGGGGGCAGCGGGGAGGGGGGCCCGATCACGGTGACCAGTGATCCGGGGCTGCGGTTCCGCGCGGTGGATGCGTTCGCTGACCTGGGCGAGGAGCTGGCGCTGTCCGGGCCGCTGGTGATCGGCGCGGATGACCTGCAGTGGGCTGATCCGTCCAGCCTGCTGACGCTGGCCGCGCTGAGCCGCCGCCTGGCCTATCTCCCGGTGGCCCTGATCGGGTGCCTGCGGCCGTCCCCGCGCGGCCCGGAGCTGGACCGGCTGGACGGCGCGCTGGCGGCCGCCGGGGCCCGGCACCTGATCCTGCGCGGCCTCGCCGAGGATGCCGTGACCGGCCTGGTGGCCGAGGCGGTGGCCGCGGTGCCGGGCCCGGTACTGCTAGCCGGGATCTCGGGCGCGGCGGGCAATCCGCTGTTCGTGACCGAGCTGCTCGCCGCGCTGGCCCAGGAGGGCGCGATCGAGATCGCCGGCGGGCGGGCCGAGGTGGCGGAGACCACGCTGCCGCCCTCGCTGCGGCTGACCATCCTGCGCCGGATCAGCTTCCTGCCCGGCGACACCTGCAGGCGCTGCGGGCCGCCTCGATCCTGGGATCCAGCTTCACGCTCACCGACCTGGCCGCGGTCACCGGCCGGGCAGCCATCGGCTTGTCTGGGGTCCTGGCGGAGGCGATCAGGGCGCGGGTCCTGGAAGACGACGGCGACCGGCTCCGGTTCCGTCACGACCTGATCCGCGCCGCCATCTACGAAGACCTCCCGCTCAGCGTCCGCCGCGCGCTGCACCGCGAGGTCGGCCAGCGGCTGGGGCAATCGGGAGCCCCGGCCCTGCTGGTGGCCGAGCACCTAGCCCGCGGGCGAGGAAGGGAGACGCCGAGGCCATCGGATGGCTGACCAGGGCCGCCCGGGAGGCGGCGGCAACATCCCCAGATGTCGCCGCGGATCTCCTGGAACGCGCGATTGGGCTGATGGGCCCGGCCGATCCCGGCCGCGACCGGCTGCTCGCCGAACAGGCCCAGCAGCCTGATGGGGGCCGGCCGTGTCGCTCCCGCCGCAGAGGTGTGCCGTGCCCTGCTCGCCCGCGACCATGACCCGAGCGTGGAAGGATCTGCGCGCATCTGCCTCGGCCACGTGCTGCTGGCGGGTGGCCGCCCGCTCGACGGGCTCCGGGAACTGGAGCGCGCGGCCGGATCACCGCTGCTCACCACTGCCGAGCGAGCCAGGGCGTGGGCGTGGGCGGCTTACGCGCGCCTGTCCCTGGTAGACCTCGAGGGCGCGTCAGCCACAGCCAGGAAAGCGTGCTCTACCGCCCCAGCCGATCCGGTGGCCACAAGCGTCGCCACCGCTATGTCTGCCATTGTTTCCCTGGTCCGCGGGCATCTCACCAAGGCACTGGAGGTCATCAACGATGCGGTCCGGCTGGCGGACCAGAGCCCGGGCAGGCAGGGTCATCGCTTTCCGATCCACGCCGTCCGGGGTTTCATCCTCATTGAGCTGGACCGGCTCGAGGAGGCCAGAGCCACGAGTGCTGCCGGAAGCCGGATCTGCGAGGAGCTCGGCCTCGGCTGGCACCTGCCCAGCTACCAGATGGTGCGCGTCTCCGAACGCTTCGTCACCGGGGAATGGGATGACGCGATCGCCGAGGTCGAGGCGAGCGCCGGGCTAGCCGACGAGACAGGGCAGGCTTTGGGCCTCATCCTCGGTCGTAGCGTGCTGTCCCTGATCAGCCTGCACCGCAACGACCTCAGCCGCGCGGAAGAAGCTGCCGCCGCGGCCATGGGCCAACCCGTGGAAACCGGTGCCCGGTATCGCACGCAATGGGCGGTGTGGGCCCGCGCGCTCATCCTGGAAGCCGACGGTAAGACCGCCGATGCGCTGGAGACGCTGGCCGGATGCTGGGACCGGTGCGCCCAGCTGGGCCTCACGCTGGAGTACCGGATGCTCGGCGCCGATCTCGTCCGTCTCGCGCTGGCCTGCGGGGACCGGGGACGGGCCCGGGACGCAGCAGCTGCGGTCGCGGAACTCGCGGATGAGAACCAGGAGGTTCCCTCGCTTGCCGGGGCGGCGCTGCGCTGCCGGGGACTGGCGGAGGACGATGCCGAGATCCTGCATGCGGCCGTCCGCGCCTACGGCTCTGCAGCGCGGCCTTTGGAACTCGCTCTTGCCTCCGAGGACACGGGGGCCGCCTTTGCGCGGCAGGGCAAGACCGGCCAGGCCCGGCCACTCCTTCATCAGGCGATCGAGATCTATGAGCGGCTCGACGCCGCCCGTGACCTCGCCCGCGCCGAGGCCCTGCTGCGCGCGGCAGGGATCCGCCGTGGCCGCCGCGGCCTGCGGGGCCGGCCGCAAATCGGCTGGGCTAGCCTCACCTCCACCGAGCGCACCGTCGCCGGGCTGGTCGCCGAGGGCCTCTCCAATCCCCGGATCGGCGACCGGCTCTACATATCACGCCGGACGGTGCAGACCCACCTCGCACACGTTTTCGCCAAACTGGACATCACCTCCCGGGCCCAGCTCGCAGCTTTGGTGACCCAGCATCGGGACGGCCAGCCGGGCTGATGGCGCCAGCTTCGCCGGGCGCACGCTTCCGGCGAAGCCCGCACCCGGCAGAGACCAGGCCACGAGATCACGAAGCCGCGTTCAGTCCGCGGCAGGCGGCCTGGGTTCGCCGCCGGGCCGTGTGATCACCACCGTCGCCCCCATATCGGCCAGCTGGCGGATGTCCCGGCAGCCGACGCGGCCTCACCCTGGAACAAGCCGAAGGCCCGGAAGGGCGGTGGCATTGCGTGCCATGGCGAGGGTCGTCCTGGCAGCTTTATGAGAGAGGAGCCAGCACATGTCTGGCAAGATGGCAAGCACCCAGGCCGAAGCGGGAACAACCGCCAGTCGCACGGTCCGATCCAGGGACGGGACGACGATCAGCTATCGGACCGTCGGCGACGGCCCAGCCGTCATCGTCATTCCCGGCGCCATGTCCACAGCCGACGACTACGCCGCGTTCGCAGACGCGTTGGGCGGGCACTTCACCGTCCACACCATCGAGCGACGCGGACGCGGTCTGAGTGGACCGCAGGGCGACCACTACGGCATCGGCAAGGAATGCGACGACGTGGCCGCCCTGCGCGATGAGACCAAGGCGCGATACCTGGTCGGCCACAGCTACGGCGGGCTGGTTGCGCTGGAGGCGGCACGCAAGAACACGGCACTGACAAAGATCGCCGTGTACGAGCCAGGAGTATCCGTCGACGGCCGGATCTCGATGACGTGGGTTCCCAGGTACCGTCAGGAACTCGCTGAGCACAAGTACCTCGACGCGTTCGCGGAGTTCTCCATCGCGGCCGGGCCGCAGCGGGCACAGAAGACACCGCGTTGGATGATGAAGCTCGTCCTCATGCTCATGATGAGGGCAAAGAGGCGACAGAAGATGTACCGGCTACTGCTCGCGAACCTCCTCGAACACCAGGAGGTCGCCCGCCTCGACAACACCTACCACAACTATCGCGAGGTGTCGGCCTCCACGCTCCTGATGTTTGGAGGCAGAAGCGGCCTCACCTGGGTGGCCCCGGCGATCAAGAGGCTCTCGGAGGTGTTGCCGGCCTCGGAGCTGAGAGGGTTCCCGAAGCTCGATCACTTCGGGCCGGACCAGAAAGGCCCGCGCGAGGTCGCGGAGGCGGTCAAGCAGTACTTCCTGCAATGACTTGCCTTCCAACGCGCAGCCTCCGCCAGCTTCGGTTGCCACATCCCGCCACAGAGCATTGCGAACAGCGCAAGCCCCGCTGATCAGCACTCCACCTCCCGCCGACCATGGCTGCGAGTCACATTAGCGGAGGATCCGTCCCCGATGTTCCTCAGACAGGAAACCTGCTGGCATCGCCCGCCAGAACGCCCACATCTGTGCGCCGACAGCCGTCAGGAGATCACGGCCGTTAAGAGTGCCGAACGGCGGGTCGGTGCGTATCCTTGCCGGCCGGGCTCTCCAACGCGGCGTGACCAGTAAGCGAGCGTCGTTGTTGTTCGAGCTTTCGATGCGCCGTCGATGACCGGATGAGTGCTAGCTTGCCCTGGTGCGGATCGGCGTGTATGTGGACGGCTTCAATCTGTACTACGGCGCCCGGGGCTTGTGCGGTCGCGGCACGCCGGGATGGCGCTGGCTGGACCTGCGCGCCCTGGCCGCCGACCTGGTCAGCCGCCGCGCCAGCTGGGCGGGCGCCCAGGTGGATCGGGTCGTGTACTGCACCGCGCGCATCGACGGCGTCTCCAATCCGTCGGGGCAGGCCGATCAGGACGTCTACCTGAAGGCCCTGCTGGCCACCGGCAGCGTCGATCACATCGAGTACGGCACCTACGTCGCCCGCGTCAAGACCGCGCCGCTGGCCGTCAAGGACGCCCAGGGTCGGCCGAGGCTCGTCGGCCCGGCCTGGCCGGTGATGATCCAGGACGGCCGCGGCGGCCCGGTCACCGGGGCGGTGTTCATGGTGTCGTATGCCAACCGGGAGGAGAAGGGCTCGGATGTCAACGTCGCCGCCCACCTCCTGCTGGACGTGCTCGGCGGCGCCGTCGACGGGGCACTGGTCATCTCCAACGACAGCGACCTGCGGTTCCCCGTCGAGCGGGCACGCCAGCATGTGCCGGTCGGCATCGTCAACCCCTCGCGCAACTACCTGGCCGGCGACCTGCGCGGCACCCCAACGGCCGGGGCTGGCCGGCACTGGTGGGGCAGGCTAGCCGCCAGCGACCTGAAGAACCATCAGCTCCCTGACCCCGCTGGCCAGTACCGCCGTCCAGCCGGCTGGTAGCTCCGGCGTCCGAGGGGAAGCTGGCCAGCAGGCGACGCGTTATACTGTTGGCGTATACCACCCGGCTCCTTGTGGGCCGGGTTTTCCCGTCTGACCCGGTGCGCCAGCCCGCAGCCTCCTGGCCTCCCAGCCGGAAGCATTGCCGGTTCGCTGGCGCCTACCGGGCTGCCCCGGCGACGAATGCCGCGACGATGTAGGTGGCATGCCGGTCCAGCGACGCCCTCGCCCGGTCGTAGCGCATCGTGGTCCGCGGGTCAGCGTGCGAGGCAGCTTCTTGGACGTCGCGCAGCGGCACCCCGGCGTCAAGTGCGGCGGTGATGAACGCGTGCCGCAGCGTGTGCGGGCCTACGGGCTTGGCGATGCCTGCCCGGCGGGCCAGGCGGCACACGATCCGCCTGGCGCCGTGGCGGT
>WNGR01011379.1_pt1 | contig 12445 bp, 9 predicted proteins | sample 5407581 | NCBI WGS metagenome assembly WNGR01 (sample SAMN13153383, study PRJNA577476) | soil metagenome | isolation source: 80 cm soil or saprolite under Garry oak tree replicate 2 | place: USA:California | collected 2016-06-15
GGAACGGAGATGGCACGGCCGGCATTCTAATCCTCGTGCGGGCAGACGCACGAAGTTTCTACTCGCGCCGCCCGGCGCGGACCAGTCCAGGATCAAAATCGGTGTGGGTCGATTCTCTAACGGTCCGGCGGAGACGGCCTCGCGGAATTCCACCGAACAGAAGGCTTACGAATCGGACTTAACCGCGTTTACCCCTTTTAATACCGCGAGGAACTGTTTCATCGCGGGGGAAAGGACCTTGTTTTTCTTGTGAATTGCCGCGAGCGGCCGGAACAGCTCCACGTCGTCAATCTTGATCTCGGCCAGGGTTTGTTTGCTGACTTCCTGGGTGATCGTGCCTCGCGGCACGATCGCGATGCCGGCATCGATCTCCACCGCGCGTTTGACCGTCTCGATATTGTCGAACTCCATCACATGCTGCACGGTCACGCTCTGGTCTTTGAGAATCTTGTCAATCGCGCGGCGAGTCGGGATGTCCGGCTCAAAGCCGATGAATTTTTGTCCGTTCAGGTCGCGCAGTTTCACCGCCCGGGCCTTGGCAAACGAGTGTTGCGGATGGCAGACGAGCACCAGCGTGTCCTTGCGCAGCGGCACGATCTCCAGCTTCGGCTCGCGCGCTGGGTAGGCGACCAACCCCACGTCCACGATGTTGCTGAGCACGTCCTCATACACCTGGTTGGACCGCCGGTATTCGACGTGCACGTTTACCGTGGGATAGGCCTTGAGAAATTTTTTGAGATACGGCGGCAGCTCGTGGAGGCCGATGCTGTAAATGGTGGCCACGCGGATGGTCCCGGAAATGATGTCCTTGATCTCCTGCAGCTTGTTGAGCAGCGAATCGTAAGTCTGGATGATCTGTTTGCTATAGTCGTATAGCACCTGCCCCTCGCGCGTGAGGCGGAATTTCTTCTTGCTCCGCTCGATCAGCAGCGACTTGAACAGCCGCTCCATGCAACTGATCTGCTGGCTGACCGCCGACTGTGTCACCTGGTTGATCTGCGCCGCCTTGGTGAAACTTTCGGTTTCCGCCAGATCACAAAACGCTTTCAGAGTTTCAATTTGCATAAACCGGGCGGGAAGGTAAACCGGCGGCTAAACGCAAGTCAAATCACGTCCCTTTGGCAAGCTGTTCGGTGCCTTCCAGCGCGTGTTTCACCCGGCCCAACAGGTCCTGACAGGTGAACGGCTTGGCCAGATAAGTCAGGTCCTTAAAGCTGCTCACTGTCCGCACGCAGGCCGTGGAACAAATCACGCGCGTCGCCGGCGAGAGCACCCGGACCCGCTCGATCAACTCGCGGCCGTTCATCCGCGGCATCACCATGTCGGTGATGAGCAGATCAATCGGCTCCCGGCTCTGGCCAATGAGCTCCAGCGCCTGTTCGCCGCTGCCCGCGGTGAGCACTTTGTAGCCGGCGGAGGTCAGCAGCATGCGGCCGAGGGTGACGACCATTTCCTCGTCGTCCACAAAGAGGATGGTTCCGTGCCCGGAAAACCCGTGTTGGAAAATGAACTTCTCCTCGACCAGTTTCTTGGTGGCCGGCAAATAAACGCGCACCGCGGTCCCCTGGCCGGGCTGACTGGCCACCGCGACGCCGCCGACGTGGTTGGTGACGATGCCATACACCCAGGCCAGGCCCAGCCCGCGATGTCTCGGCTTGTCGCTGAAAAACGGCTCGAAAATCCGGGGCATTGCCGCCGGATCAATGCCGCAACCGTCATCGGTGATCTCCACGCAGACGTACGCGCCCGGGGCGAGCTTGACCGGGCCGTCCTGCGCCGGCTCGTGGCACTCCAGGTTGCGCGTCTCGACGCCGATTTGCCCGCTGGCTTTTTGGGCGGCGCCGATGGCTTCAACCGAATTTTCGAGGATTTTTACAAACGCTTGCTGCAACTTGGCTTCGTCGAAATGGACCGTAAAAATGCGACTCTCGAATTTCTGCGACCAGATCAGATTCTTGCGCTCCGGTGTTTCAAAGAGTTGCACCGCGCGGCGCACGATCGTGTTCAAGTTGCCCGCCACCTGGGCCCGCTTGTCCTTTTCCTCGAGGCTGAACGCCGCGAGGTCCTTCGCGATTTCTGCGGCCTTTTCGGCGGCCTTCTCCGCTTCCCCCACCGAAAAACGCCACGGATGGTTGGTCTCCATCTGGCCCAGGACGTAAGATGTATGGCCAATGATGCTGGTCAAGGCGTTGTTGAAATCGAGGGCGACCGTGCGGGTCAATTGCATCGCGCAATCCAGTCTTTGCTTGTGAGTGAGGTGGATCTCGACCCCCTGGCTTTTGTTCTCGGCCGGCGGCGTCGGCGCAGCCGCCGGAACCGCAAACAGTTGGAAAAGAAAATATTTCTGCGACCCAAATTCAAGCGGCGCAATGGCCGTGGAAAACACCACGGCAGTCCCTTCTTTGCCGGCAAACTCCAGCAACCTTGGGGCCGCGCAAAAGTGCTCCCAGCATCCCACTAGGTCTTCAACCGCGGAGCCGCGATTCCCCAGCGCGGAGAGTTGCCGGGCCTCGAGGCGGTCACCGAAAAAGGCCGCCGCCGCGGCGTTGGCCTCCACGATGTCCCCGGCCGGTGCGACGAGGAACGCGGGCCACGAAGCGTCCGCCAACTGGAAAACAACTTCGACTTTCATTCAAAACCTCTGGTGATCGACTGCGGGAAGCCGGACGGCCTAGCCTCACTTTCGGGACTGTAAAATGCCAGTGGCGGCCGCCCCTGGCCAGAACGGCCGCTTCCGCGCTCTTGCTGGCCTTCAGGCAGCAGGCGATCCCGCTCGATTCTTATTCGCCGCATCACGACCGGTCGCGCTCTGGAACGCCTCGACTACCCGCGCTTCAACCCGCTCGCCGGTACTTTAGTACTTCGGCGCGCGCGAACAAACCTTTACCCCTTCCGGTCGAGGAGTTGGTGTTGCTTGCAGAGGGGTAAATGGCCTCACGGCGATTTCTTTTTGGATCAGCAGCCACCCGCCCGATGGTCCGGGTCGGGATCGGTCGTGCGGGCAGGCCGTCGAGAATTAAGGCGGCGCAACTGGAAGCACGCCGGCCCGTGCGCGTCGGGATCCAGCTGGACGGTGTAATACCCGCCATCGTTCAACAATTCGATCCCCGCAAGCGACGGACAGAGCAAAAGCTTGAACGGCTTCCAATGGCGCGCTTCGCGCAACGCGGAACTGAGCCGCCGCGGCGTGTGGCCGAGAGAGGAAACCACGGGCATCCCCGACAGGAGCCGGCTTTTCCAGAGGATGAGTGGTGAATGCAGATGACCAATGATAGTCCTCTCGATTTGGCCCACTTTTCTGCGCACAGACTCTTCGCGCAGCAAAAACGGCAGCGCGGTCGGGTCGTGACAAAAAAGCAGGACGCGCTGGCTCGGCTTCAGGGCATCAAAGGCGCGCCCAAGCTCCGCGAGATGCCGCGCCCGCAACTGCCGCCATTCCGGCCGTTCCGAGAGCAACGCCTCCTCTTCGTACACCGGCAATGCGACCAGGCTCGAGACCAGCCCAAGGAGGAGATAATCGCCAATCGATACCTGCCAAAACGGCGGCAACGAAAGCTCCTGCTCCGCCCGCCGAAAACTGGGCAGCCGCATGCCGCCGAGATCCGCTCCGAGCGGCTTTTTCCCCAGCTCATGATCGCCGATTACGGCGTGAAAGTTGGCAGGGAATTGCCGGCGTAACTTGTCCAAGCATTCCCGGGCGCTCTGGCAGGAGGCGTCATCGCTGACACCAATGAAGGCGGAATCGCACGAATAATCGCCGTTGGCCACGACGTAATCGCTTCGTCCGGCGCGGGTCAAAAACTCGTCGAGCAGATGATTGTGGGCAAACGGGTCGCGCTGCCAAAAATAATGTCGATACAGCCGGATGGCCAGGCGCCAGGCCGGATTGGAGACCGCGCTCAGGTAGAAGTTGCCGCGCGCTCGCTCGGCCGCGCTCGCGTAATGAATGTCGCTGAGAATTGCGAGGGTGCGGTGGCTGGACATGAAAGGATAAGCTGCCGTGGACTCAATGCCCGGAATTCATTTGGTCCGGCGGCGCGGATCAAGCATGGTTCCCAGCGAGGATCGCCCGCAGACCGCTATTCCGGCGAATGCCCGAGCGACGCGGAGCTGGGCAACTCTGCGGGCTTCCTCAATGGAGCTTCTCCGCCAGCGGCAGGACCACGCGGAACGTGGTGCCGCGATCGAGTTTGCTTTCGACGGCGATCGAGCCGTTGTGCTCCTGGATAATGCGGCGGGTGATCGGCAAGCCCAGGCCGGTGCCGTTGGATTTGGTCGTGAAAAATGGTTCAAACATTCGACCCATGTTTTCCGGGGGAATGCCCGTTCCCGTGTCCTTGATAGTGACGCGGAGCTGCCGGGTTTTGGTCCCGGCCGGAGCGCCGATGAGATCGGTGGCGACGCTCAGTTTCCCGTTTGGCGCGGTCGCTTCGACCGCGTTGAAAAACAGGTTGAGGAAGGCCTGTTCCAGTTGATAGTCGTTGCCCCGCACCAGGTCGGACGCGGCGCGGAATGAGCGGTGCAATCTGATTTTTTGTTCGTCGAGCTGGTGTTGGATCAGCCGGAGGGAATGGTCCAGGACCTCCTGCACCCGGATCGGACCGAAGGTGGGCCGGGCCGGGCCGGCGAATTTGAGCATTTGGCTGACGATCGAATCGATGCGCCGCAGCTCGCGCCCTACTGTTTGAGCCAGCTCCGCGGCGGGATCCTTTTGGAGCAGCAGATCGACAAAGGTTTTCACCGCCTGCAGGGCGTTCTTGATCTCATGGGCCATGCTCGCCGCCAGGGTGCCAATGCTCGCCAGCCGGTCGAACTGGCGCATGCCTTCCTCGAACCGTTGGACCGAGCTAACGTCGTGCATTACCGCGACGACACCGGAAATGGTTCCAGCCGAAGTTCGCGCCACCGTCGTGCTCACCCGGACCTCGCAGCCGCCTGGATTATTGGCCGGGAACGCGATCTGGCGGTCGATGATCGCTCTGCCGGTCTGGAGCGTTTCGTTGATGATTTCCGCCAGCGACAGGGGCAAGACCTCGAGCGGCCGGTTTAGCACCTCCTCCGCCTTGAGCAGAGTAAGCTCCTCCGCGGCGGAGTTAAAGAGGTTGATGCGCCTTTGCTCATCGATGCCCAGGACCGCGGTAGCGAGGCAATCGCGGACCACTTCGGTCACGCTCAGGTCTTCCCGGCTCGGCTCAGGATTCTCAGTTCGGTCGGTTTTCATGTGGCGGACCTGGCGCGACTGCTTGGGCAAATCCGCCGGCCGGCCAGTCGCAGAGCCGCGCAAATTCATGTCTGTAAAAACAAATCAGCAATGGCAAGCCGGCGCCCAATCGCGCCAGCGCCCCGCGCCGTCATCCGAATCGAGCCGGCTGCTACGATCTCGTGGTGCCTAGGCCAAGGCCGGATGTTAGCCGCGAATTGCATTCCGACAATCAAAAAGACTTCACGCGCCCGGTGAAAAGGATCCCCCCTTTTCAGCCAGGCCGATGACACCGCCTGGTTTCGCCTGCGGCCGCCCGGGCGGCTTCCGAATTCAGCCTGCCTCACCGTATAAATACGGAGCAGACAGCCCAAGCCGGATCAGGTATGATCATCCCCATGCTAGGCAATTTATGCTTGGTGCGATCGGTTAAGCCGCTCAATGAGGCCGCCAGCAGCCGTGTTTGCCAGCGCAGGGCCGAGCTTGGCACGGCCCCGACCGAATTTGGCATTGGTAAAGCTGTGTAACCGACCAGCATGAATGTACTTTCCAGAGAAACCGTAGTTGTCCGTTCGCTCGGTGAGTCGCTCGCGGGGGTGCTCTTTCTGCCGGAGACCGCCGGCTCAGCGCCCGCGTTGATCGTGTGCCACGGCGCGGGAGAATTCAAGGAAAACTATTTCGAACTGTGCGAATACCTGGCTGAGCGAGGGGTAGCCTCGCTGGCGCTGGACATGCATGGCCACGGTAAAAGTGAAGGCGAAAGATTCTACGTGGACATGCGCCAGTGGGTGGCGGACGTTCAGGCCGCGGTGGGCTTCCTGGCGACCCACCCCCGGGTTGACTCCAAGGCCATCGGCGCATTTGGCTTGTCGTCCGGCGGCACGGCGATCCTTGAGGCCGCTTTGGTCGAACCGAGGCTCAAGGCGCTCGTGGCGCTGGATGCCACCGTGCGCAACTCGCTGGCCCTGCCGCTGAGTCTGTTCCTCAAGTTCCTTGTTCTGCTGGGGAAGATCAAAAAGTTTTTTACAAAAAAGGATTTGCGCGTGCCCTTGGCGAAGATGTCGGGTGGTTTTCACCTGGCCGCCGACCCGGAGGTGGACCGCCGGCTCCAAGCCGATCCGCGTGCGTTGGCCGCGTTCATGTCGTTCCCCTTTCCGGGCGCCGCCGAAGCCTTCTTTGTCAACACCCTCAAGCGGATTTCCAAGATCACGGCCCCGACTCTGGTTTTGTGGGGCGAGGAGGACAAGCTGGATCCACCGGAGTCCGGCCGGCTCCTGTTTGCCGGCCTGACCTGCAAGAAGCAGTTGCACATCATCCCGGGCAATGGCCACGTCGGACATCTCGACCGGAACAAGGAAAAGGTATTTGCGTTGACGGCGGATTGGGCCTCTGAAAATCTGGCCTAAACGGCTGGATGTCATCGCTGACGGACGAGCCGTTGATGAGCGATGGCTATTGCAATCATTGATGGGCCCGCGGCAAAAACTCTAAATCGGCAAGAAAAATGGGCGCGGCTCTCCCCCTATCTCCGACGTCACGGGCGGGAAGCCCTCTCCTACGCCACCCTGCAAGAGGGGATGGAGTATTTCATCGACGACACGGCTGGCTATATCGCTTACATCTCGATTTACCATCCGGTCTTCGCGCGCACCACCAAACGCATTGTTTTGTCCGATCCAGTCTGCGCGCCCGAGGATTATCCCACGCTCGTCCACCGCTTCCTCGCGCAGAATCCCCACGCCGCCTTTGGCGTCATTTCGGAATCCTGCGCCGAGGCCTTGCGCGAGATGGGCTTCAAAGTCAACTGTATCGGATACGAGCCGGAAATTCCGATTCAGACCTATAACACCAAGGGCAATTGGAAGGAACTCGACCTGATTAAACGGGCGCGCAACGAGGTCAAGCGCGAAGGGATCGTGGTCCGAGAAGAAGCGATTGAAACGGTAAACAAGGCTCAGCTTACGGCGGTAACGGCGAAATGGATCGGCACGAAAAAAGTCAACGACCGCGAAATCTGGATTTACGCTCGCCGGCCGGTGTTCGAGCCGGAGGAGGAGGTGCGCAAATTCATCGCCTACGACAAAGAAGGTCGCGTGATCGGCTTTGCGTTCTACGACCCAATGTACCGCGACGGCAAAGTCGTTGGTTATTCGGCGAACATCTCCCGCTGCGATGAGCAGCGCTACGGCCGCCTGGCCACGGCGGTCCACATGGAGGCCGTGGAGAAATTCCGGACCGAAGGCAAGGAAGTGCTCAATTTGTGCCTGGCGCCCTTTGTGAAGCTGGAACGGGGGAAGTTCAACGACGACTTCGCCACCAAGCTCTTCTTCAAGGCCAGCGAGCGGTTCGGCAATGACATTTACAATTTCAAGGGCCTCTCCTTCCACAAGTCGAAGTACCGCGGCCGGGAGAAATCACTCTATTACGCTTCCAACAGCCGCCTGCCCTCCAACGATGTGTATCTGGCCTTCCTTTCCGCCGACATCACCCGCAGCTACTGGGAGACTCTCGGCCGGCTATTCCGGGGCATGTTAACTGCTGTGAGACGCAAACAGGCTTACTGACTTGAACCCGGTTCCGCGAGTCATAGACGACGCGAATCCGTCTCGCCATGAATCGGCGCAATTATGAAGCTAAAATCGGACCGTACCGCACTGTGCCTCGGGCTGGCCATGATCTGTTTTTCGATCCCGGCCAAGGCCCAAACCGGCCAACCCCAGGCCGAAACGCCGAAATCCGGCCTGATGCGCTTTGCCGAACAGGATTATCTGCTGGGCACCTGGGGCGGCTTGCGCTCCAATTTGTCCAGCAACGGGGTTGATTTCGAGTTTGTCTATTTCAACGCCGTGCCGACGGATGTCAGCGGCGGCATCAAGCAAGGCTCGGTCTATGAAGGCGCGCTGTTAATGATGCTGGATCTGGACTCTGAAAAACTCGCTGGTTACAAAGGCGGCCAGTTGCACGCCGGGGGGCTTTATCTCCATAGCGGCCGCGCGTTCGGCGAACATTTCGTGGGCGACCTGAACAAAACCAGCCTGCTCGATTTCCCCGACTCGCTCCGGCTTTGGGAACTGTGGTACGAACAGAAATTCTTTGACCGCAAAGTTTCACTGAAGGTGGGGCAACTGGCCATCGACCGCGATTTCATCCTCCCCGAATTCTACAATTCCCTGGCGTCGATCAGTTTTCTCAACCAGACGTTTTTCTATCCCACGCTGGCTTTCAACGTCTATGATATTGCGGGCCTGCCTCCGCGCCACCACGCCCTGGCGTCCACCCCCTACGGCGCGCCGGGCGCGCGATTACGGATTGACCCGAGCGAAAAATGGTACCTTCAGGCGGGCGTCTATGACGGCAACCCCGATCGGAGCTGGTCGGGCACGGACTTCAAGTTGAGCGCTGAGGAAGGAGCGCTGGCCTATTTCGAGGCGACTTATCGGCTCAATCAGGCCAAAGACGATGAGGGTCTCGAAGGCAACTGGAAGCTGGGCGGCTACTTCCACACCGGTAGTTTCCTGGATGTCGGGACGGCGACCTCGGTAGCCTTCGGTCTTTCGCCCGGACCCTACGTTGACCATCCGAACAACTACGGTCTCTATTTCCTCGCCGACCAATATCTCTATCGCGAGACGACCAAGGCCGATCCGGCGAAACAAGGCCTGGTCGGTTTCTTCCGCGTGGCCGGGGCGCCGAAGGACCGCAACTTGACCCAATTCGGCATCGACGGCGGATTGGTCTATAAAGGCTTGATCCCCGGGCGTGACTGGGACACCTTCGGGGTCGCGGCGTCCTATTTGGAAATCAGCCGCGACATCAGCAATGTGTACGTGGCGGCGGGGTTGCCCAAACCGGATTACGAGGCCGTGATCGAAGGCTCTTACAAGGCCCAACTGACGGCCTGGTGGACCGTCCAGCCGAGCATCCAATGGGTGATGCATCCCGGCGGAAGAACGGATTTCACCCGCCCGCCCATCCCCGACGCCCTGGTGGTGATCGTCCAAACCTCGCTCCGTTTTTGAGAGGACTCCAGGGAAATACGACAATTTGTTTCGTCTTTGCGTTAGAACCCAATTCGCAAGACTCCAAGCCGCCGGGCCGATTTTTTTCACGGGCAGGTCCGCGCTCGAAAAGTTGACCGGGTTTGTGGCTTTATGCTCATCAAAGAGGTATAGAGGATGCGCGTCGTTGAGGACTGAGAACCGGGAGCGGGCTTGAACGAAAGATTGCAGCCGAATATGGAAAATTCTGCCACGAAGGATAGCCTGGTCGTCTTTCAAACCAGCCAGGGCTCGGAAGTCCGCGCCATTGTTCTCCGACTCACGCGTCACCTGGCGGTCTTCGAAATGTACACGCCGAGTATCATCCTCCAACGCTCGGAAGTGTTGCAGGATTTTCAGATTCTGCTCAACGACCGGCTCGTTTATGCAGGCCGCGCAGTCATCACGAATCTGGTGAGCACCGCGACGGTCATTTCCGCAGAAGCAGCGCTGGAAGGCGGCTGGCGGGACGTGAACCTTTTTTTCCTGGAAAATCCCGAAAAAAGGCTGCGGATGGACTTCGAGGCTTTTATGCAGGCCTCGCAGCAAGCTTTCCACATTGCCCCCGAGTTCAAAATCGCGGTGGCAGACATGCAGCTCATGCTCATGGAGGTGCAACGCTGGCTCGAACAGGTCGAATTGGGCGTTCGCTCGCAGCCAACGGGCGATCGCCTCCAACTCGAACGCAGCGCCATCCACGCCCTGGAGGCATCGGTCATGCCGCTGTTTAAAGGTTTGTTCGAGCGCTTTGAAGCGGTCAGCCAGCAGATCGCTGGCGATTTGCAACCGAGCTACGGAGCGTATGTGAAGCGCCAACTCCATCCGTGGGTTTTGTGCGCCCCATTCATGTACCGGGCCTTCCATAAACCTTTGGGTTACGCCGGCGATTACGAAATGGTGAACATGATGGTGCGGGATCCGTATGAGGGCAGCTCCATTTTTGCCAAGATGTTGAACACCTATTTTCTCAGTACCCCACCCGTCGTCGCCCATCGCAATCGGATCACACGTCTGACGGAGTTGCTGGTGGGCGAAACCTGCAGGATGGTACAACGCAGCCTGCCCGCCCGCGTTTTTAGCCTGGGTTGCGGCCCCGCCGTAGAAGTTCAAAATTTCTTGAGCGCCTCGGAATTGAGTCAACAGGCGCAATTCACTTTGTTGGATTTCAACGACGAAACTCTGATGTACACGGATAAGATCTTGGCCGAGCTGAAGCGAAAACATCAGCGCCGCACTCCGGTTGAACTCATTAAAAAATCCGTCGCCCAATTGCTGAAGGAGGCGGCCAGACCTCTCCCCATGCTTTCCGCGGCCCGGTACGACGTCGTGTGCTGCGCGGGCCTGTTTGACTACTTGGCCAATCACGTGTGCGAGCGGTTGATGAATGCTCTTTACGAGCTGCTAGCGCCCGGCGGGCTGCTCGTGGCCACAAATATCGATCCGTCCAATTCGGCCAGGACGTGGATGGAGTATTCGGTGGGCTGGCATTTAATTCATCGGAACCACAAACAACTCGTGGCCCTCTATCCCCGCAGGGCCCCGCTGGATGCCTGCAGGATCAGAGCGGAGCCAAGCGGCCTGAACAACTTTATCGAAGTGCGCAAACCAGAAGATGCCAACTGACCTCATCGAGAAAAGCGAAGCGATCCGCCAGGCATTTGTCGAGCACGAGCGGAGCGTTCGCATTCAGAATTACCGCATCGCTTGCATCCTGGCGCTGGTTTTCATGCCGGCAGGAGCCGCGTTAGATTTTTTGGTCTATCCCGAAAACACCGCGCACTTCTTCCTGCTGCGGCTGCTCTGCTCCTCTTTACTGTTGTTCATCTGGTGGTTTGTCAAATCACCCCTTGGCTCGGCACATTACCGGCTCTTGGGACTGATCTTGCCCGCCCTCCCGAGTTTTTTTATTTCGTGGATGATATTTGAAACCGAAGGGCCGAGTTCTCCGTACTATGCCGGGCTGAACCTCGTCCTGCTCGGAGCCGCGCTGGTGTTGCGTTGGACGCTGCGGGACAGCGTGATGGTTTTCCTGGAAGTCATGGGCATGTATCTGGCCGCCTGCGTCCTGCATCGGATCATGCGCGCCGCGCCCGCGTCCTCGGACATTGGCACGTTCTTCAACAACGCCTATTTTTTGACCGTCACAGGCGTCTTTGTGATCATCGGGAGCCTTTTCTACGATCGACTTCGCTTTCGTGAATTCGCGTTGAACTACGAATTGGAGAGCAACAAAAAGAAACTCGAGGAAAGCAACCGCAAGCTGACCGAACTGGACCAGGTCAAAAGCCGCTTCTTTGCCAACATCAGCCATGAACTGCGCACGCCGCTGACCTTGTTGCTGGCGCCGCTGGAGAACTTGCTGCACCGCTTGGCCCGCTCGTTCGATGAGGAGGCGCGCCAAATGCTCGTGATCATGCAGTCCAACGGCATGCGGTCGTCAGCGAATTCATCAAGGGCCTGGCCAGTGCCGCCCGCCAAATGGCCGAGGACAAACGGCTGCGGCTGGAAACCCACGTTGATCCCGCGATCGGGACCATCCTGGCCGACCGCGACAAACTTGAGAAAATCATCTTGAACCTCCAGTTCAACGCTTTGAAGTTCACCCCCGCCGGCGGGCGCGTGGAGTTGCGCGCCGAAAAACAGGGCGAGGAAATCCTGTTCAGCGTGCAGGACACCGGCATGGGCATTTCCGAAAAGAATCTGCCGTTCGTGTTCGACCGTTTTTGGCAGGCTGACGGTTCCTCGAAACGAAAATTTCAGGGCGTTGGCATCGGCCTGGCGCTGGTAAAGGAACTGGCCGAAGTCCAGGGCGGCAAGGTGTCGGTGGCGAGCCAGGAAGGCAAAGGCACCACCTTTACCGTCCGGCTGCCATATCTTAAGGCCGACGCAGCCGCCCAACCCAAAAGCGAAGAAACGCCTGAGGCAACCGTTTCGGCCCCGGCCCAGCAACCCGCCGGCACGGTTTCGTCCGACGAATGGCTTTCCAATTTGTATCGCCGCGCCGAGCTCTTCCCCTCCTTGACTCCGCTGCACGAAACTCTGCGGCCCGTTGAGACCTCGGCCGACGGCGCCCGTCCCAAGCTGTTGATCGCCGATGATGAGCCGGACATGCTGCGCTTTCTCAAATCCCAGCTCACCGCCCACTACCAGGTGCTCGAAGCGGTGGACGGCCAGCAGGCCATCGAAAAAGCCAGCCAGTTCCTGCCCG
>WNGR01006544.1_pt1 | contig 12444 bp, 10 predicted proteins | sample 5407581 | NCBI WGS metagenome assembly WNGR01 (sample SAMN13153383, study PRJNA577476) | soil metagenome | isolation source: 80 cm soil or saprolite under Garry oak tree replicate 2 | place: USA:California | collected 2016-06-15
TGGCCGCCGCCAGCGTCTGCAGCGCCTGCAGGGCGTCGGGAACGATCATCGCGGGGTTCTTCATACGTGCTTGCATGGTGCTCTCCTGTCGGGTTTCGGTCTTGACGGTGTCACATCGAATGCGATCCACTCGTCATCCCCATGACGGATCGACGCGGGAGAATGTGACCGATGGACAAGCACGAAGGGCTGGCGGAGCGGTTCGAGGCGGAGCGCGGCCGCCTGCGGGGGGTGGCGTACCGGATGCTCGGGTCGCTCGGCGAGGCCGAGGACGCGGTCCAGGAGGCCTGGCTCCGGCTCGGCCGCGCCGACAGCGGCGGCATCGACAACCTGGAGGGCTGGCTGACGACGGTCGTCGCGCGGGTGTGCCTCGACATGCTGCGCTCGCGCAAGTCGCGCGGCGAGCAGCCGCTCGACGACGGGGCGCCGGGCGCGGACCGCGGGCACGCGCCCGACCCCGAAGAGGAGCTGCTCCTCGCCGACTCGGTCGGCCTCGCGCTCTTGGTGGTGCTCGACACGCTCGAGCCCGCCGAGCGGCTCGCGTTCGTGCTGCACGACATGTTCGACCTGTCGTTCGACGAGATCGCCCCCATCGTCGGGCGCTCCACGGCCGCGGCGCGGCAGCTCGCGAGCCGCGCGCGCCGCCGCGTGCGCGGGGCGGCTGCGGTGCCCGACATCGCGCGCCAGCGTGAGGTCGTCGGGGCCTTTCTCGCGGCCGCCCGCGGGGGCGACTTCGAGGCGCTCGTCTCCGTGCTCGATCCGGACGTCGTCTTCCGGCCCGACCCGGCGCTGCGCGGAGGCCCGTCCGCGGAAGTGCGCGGGGCGCAGGCCGTGGCGAAGCTCTTCTCCGGACGCGCGCAGGCGGCGCACGCCGCGCTCGTGAACGGCGCGGTGGGCGTGGTCGTGGCGCCGCGCGGGCGGCTGTTCCTCGTGCTCGGGTTGAAAATCAGCGCAGGGAAGATCTCCGAGGTCGAAGTGATTGCAGACCCGGCGCGCCTCCGGCGGCTCGACCTCGCGGTATTGGATGGGTGAGCGGGCGCAGAGCGAGACGTTTCGTCGGCCGCGACGGCCAGGGCCTCATCGTAGAGCTCCAGAGTGGAAGCGCTCCGTCCTGCCCGAGCGCAGCGCGTCGATCGCCTTGTTGCGGACGATATTGATCAGCCACGTCATCGGGCCCGCCACCGAGGCATCGAACCCGCCCGCGCTTGCCACACGTTCATGAAAGCCTCCTGCAACACCTCTTCGGCGCGCTCCCTGCTGATCAATATACGGAAAGCGACGCCCAACAGATGCGCGCAGGCGGCGCGGTACACCTCCTCGAACGCCGCGCGATCCCCCAGCGCGACGCGCGACAGCAGAGCGGCAAGATCTTCGTTGGTGAGCATGGCGGAGCGATCGAGCGGGCGAGTCTAGACCGGCGATCCAGGCGCCACAAGACCGCGTCGTCTGCGGAGCCGGTCGCCCGCTTAGAATCTCGGGCGTTTGATTCCGGCGGTCAGCGTCCATTTGCCGCCGCTCAAGAATTGCAAAACCTATCCGCTCTAACCCTCTTTTACTCTAGGCATGCTCAAGGTAGCGCCCCCCGAAATAGACTTCGTTCCATTTCACGCTCTCGTAGCCGTGCATCTCCAGTAGCTGAAACCACGCCGGCTGCAGCCGATTCAGAGTCGTTCCGTAGCTTGCCGCGGCGGCAATCTCAGCTTTGCGGAGCCACTTTTTCTGCAGGAGCTGAAGGGCCCTCGAGGGATGCAGGGATTCATAACGATGCAACCGCTCGTTCGGGTCCGCACCAATTTGCGCGTATGCTCCCAGCATGGGGTTTCTCTCAAGGAATGTGGCGAGAGCCCGGATTCGCAAGGCGCGGGCCTGTTCCATCACGATATCCAATAGTCGCTTCACGCGCCTAACACCCAAGATGGGCAATCCGATCCGGCCAAGGGGCGCGCCGGCGTCAGAGCAAATGATGTATCCGATATCATTCTTGAACTTCTGTGCTGCGGGATCCATCAATGGCTCGAGCCCGAGATTGTCATAGATGCCGCCGTCGTAGAGATGCAGACGCTTGTACGGCAAAACAACCTCTTGCTCCGTATCCGCAGGTGCATCCCAATACGGTCGCTTTTTCCATCTGTAATCGCTGGACTTGATAGTGAGGGGCCCGATCAGTCCGGGAAACGCCGCGGAAACCGCCATTGCGTCGGCTACCTTGAAGGTCGCCGCGTCGGCGTAGCCGATTTCATAGTCGCCACAGCGGTCTTGCTTGAAGCGAAAGCGCCGCCCGGTCTCGGCCGTAGTTCCATTGATAGACCACACCGGTTTTTCGGGGAGATGCGAAAGACGCTCTTCTATGCCCCAGTCGTGCTCGATCGCCTGGGATACTAGGTTTGCGCGAGAGAAAATAAACCGCCAGTTTTGCGGCCATATGAGGCGCAGGATCGCTGTGGTTGCAAGGCTCCCGGTCGTGAGGACACGTTCGAACTGAGGCTGAATAGTCTTGAGGTATTCCTCGGAGCTCGGCCATTTCCAACCATTGAGGGCAAGGACGAGACCGGCGGAAAGAGTTCCTCCGGAGACCGACGACACGTGTGCCACATCCTCCATGCGGCCGGTCTGCGCAAGCCAGCGAAGCACACCGCAATGGAATGCCATGGCTCGAACACCGCCGCCAGATAGGGCGAGTCCGATAGGCAGGCGCCCAATATCTCTCATGTCAGCCTGCGATAAGCCAAGTCTCGGTGGTTTCTCCCACGATGAACATGAGTGCGGGCACGCCGTCCTGGCGTAGTGTCTCCGCGAGCCGGATCAATAGGAAGGCGTCTTTTCTGCTGGGGTCCGCTTCAACACCTTCCGGATGGCTGTGCCATTCGCCGATGTAGCCCACAATGTTGGCTGTGCGGTCCATGACCTGCTTGACCCGGGACTCCAGCCCTTCGATACCGCGACCGAACTCCTCGCGGCTTCGATAACTGTCCAGTGGAGGCGCAAGGGCGTCCACGACATAGATACGGCCGCAAATCGCGTCCATATACCCAAGCAATACACCTCCACTTTCGTTCGGGAGGCCGTGGGCTCGCATGTCGCGCAGCTTCGCTCGAAGTCCTTCATCCCATACGATCTCGAGACCACGTTCACCAGCAACAAGGGAGGGCATAACCGCGAAAGCGGTTGTATTAACTTCGCCAGTATCGGGCTGTGCACGCCAGACCTGAACGTGCGCCGGGGGCTCCGCCGAGCGCAATCGAATCTGACGCGCGAGTACCGCAGCGTGTAGCTGGATGAATTCACCCGGGATAACGGCCGATATGTCGCGACAGCCTGCGCCGACGTAAAGATTACCGCGGTGACCCTTCAGGTGCGTTTCCGCCCAAGGCGCATCCAGCATGAACCGGTAGTACTGGGCTTCGAGACAGTCGAGTCGAATCGTGCGATTCGCGTCTTCCAGGAGCATCACGGAGTCTTGACCAGAGGGGGTGATATAAGCAGAAAGGCACCGCTTGAGATCATCCCGCTGCGCCAGGTCGCGTGGGACGGAAATCGTTGTGCTGACATCGGCGATCAGCTCGGCACCTTGGAGCAGTGCGACTACTTTACCATTCGCAAAGTCAGTCGCCTCAGCTCGCAACCCACGACCCGGTTCAATTTTCTTGTAGACGAACGTCTGGAGGTTCTGCACAACCTGGACTTTCGGCATGCCGATTTGCGGTTCAAACCCTCGATGTCGCGCGAGGTTATGCGGGAAGAGCACATCCGGATCGATGACACCCCATTGGCCCCAGCCCTCCCTTACCCAGATCTCAGCCAGCGCGCTTCCCAAAGCACCTGCGCCCGCGAGCACGCCCTTAGGACCCGTAGAAGTGACGCCGCTGTAGAGGCGCGCCCTTTCAGGTGTGAACGCTTCGCGTATTTCAACCTGCAGTATCTCGGTCTTTCGCCACGCCGGCTGTAGCTGCATCTCGCCAAGCAGGACTGCGCGCACATACCCGTCTCCCCTATCGGTACGCATCAGCACACCTGCCATAACCCCAAGCTCGCCGAGGCCTGCGTCAACGAGAAAACCGCGCCGTTCGCTTCGAACGGCGCCCCCGGCCGGGTTTCTCACGGGCACGGTGACGATCAGTAGGGCCTTTTGCCCGGTGACATGTGGCAGTGCCACCTCGGCCGCGAGCCGCTGAATCTCGCCGAATAGAAGTTTGTCTATCGGAGAACCGACAGCGGCAAGCCGATCTTGCAACTCCCCAAGAGTGGGCGGCGCTAACTCAGGCCGTGTCTGGTCAATCGCGGGTACCGTGATAGCGACTAGTGCGTAATGCCGATCTCCAGACTGCAAGTATTGGGCGATCGGCCCAAAGTTGGCGGTGGCAACGAGCTTTCCGCTGTCGTCGGTGGAACGTAGCTCAAGGCTTAGGGCATGGTCTCTGCTGCCCGCCAGTTGATCGAAATCCGGCGGCAGGACGATGCTGCAGCGGCTTTCGAAAAACAGCTGCTCCGGCATGCGATCGCTGGGATGCAGCTCGCCGGCCGCTGCCGCCTTGAGCCACCACTGGATCCGAGCTAGGAACTTCTGCGGCGTCCAGGTACGCCGAAGGTCCGCCCAAGGCTCCTGGTACACGCAAAGCCAGATTGGCTCTCCGGCCTTCGGATTGTTCTCATGCAAGAGCACGGGAAAACCTGGGCGAAGCGCCCTTGCCTCAGGCGCAATCTTGGGATTGCGGTAAAACCGAAGCGATATCGGTTCCCGATACTGGATTCCTGGCGGGTTCTTCGGAAAGACGTCGCACTCGCACTGCACCACCAGCATCTCGGAGACGCTGTCGCCTCGCAACTCAACCAGCTCGAAGTCGCGATGCTCGGCCACTGCCACGGCGGCAGCACGTGCTCCCGGTACGGTGAGGTTGTGCGGGTCCTGGTCCGGCAGTCGCTCCCCGAAGTCGAGGACTCCCTCGGGCATCAACCAGCCCGCGGTGTGTACGACGAGATGATGGCCGCCGCGCCTTTGACCGACTCGCTACTCAATCGAAGTCCTTGGCCTGTGATTTCAAACTCGATCGGCTCTGGGTGAGAGGCGTTCGGTTCCTCCATGGTCACGAGCAGCTTCCTTCCCTTCACCTCCTGCAGATACTTCTCGTAGGTCTTGCGCGCTTGGATGTGGGGCGGCTGTTCCTCCTTGTAGGCCTCCTTGTCGTCGGAGATCGGAGCGCTCGAGCTCACCATGTACGCGTCGGACTTGCCGTGGCGAAGCAGTTCTTTGACCTTCGCCGTCGGCTCGGTCTCTCTATCGCCCTTGTCCGGTCCTAGGGCCGTGTAGCTGCAGTGATGTGCGATGCTGAATAGATGCCAGTCCAGGCGCTCATTATTCTTGTGCGCCTTAGTGGCGTCCACGATGTCCTCGAAGATCTCGTAGCCAGCGTCGCCGACAGCCAAGTAGTCGGTTCGCGCGCCATCCACCTCGAATCGTACCTGGAAGATGAGGGAGGAGTTGTTGCGCAAATCGTCACCCTCATCGGTGTGCTTTATGAAAGGGGAATGGACGAAGAACTCCACGTGGTCGGCCTGCAGAGTGAACCCCGGTACGAGCTTGCCCGCGTCGATCAGCAGGTGCTTGCGGGACTCGAAGTCAAGCTCATTGTCTTCGAACCACTCTTTCAGTTTTTCGGGCTTCGAAAAGACAAGGATGCCCTTTCCCTGCTTCAGCCGATGGCGCGCTTCCTGGCGCCAGATGATCACTTCACTGCTCTGATTGTCGCTGGTGCCTTCCTCGAGCAGCATGCCCGCCGGCACCCACAGCTCCCTGATCTTGATGCGGTCCTTGTCCTGATACTTCGCCGCGTGCTCGAGCCAAAAAAACTCGGTGCTGTTGGAGATGTGGTCGTCGTCGCCGTGGGTGAGCGCGACGACATCGAAGTAGTCGCGTTTGGCTGCCTTGAGCTCCTGGCGCAACGTCTTCTTCAAGTCAACAAGGGGGCTTTCCGGATCTTCGCCATCGGTACGATGGCAGAAGTCGAACAGGAGACGCTTGGAATTGGCGAGCACGATCTGGCTCGTGTCGCCGTTGCCTACTGGATAAAAACGTACCTTGTGCATGGTAACCTCGTTCGGTTCGATATTTGCTTCAATGTCTGGGCGCCTTTTGAGCGAGCTCTTGAATCCGGATCAACTTACAGCGTTCGGCCGCTTGCGCCCCGCTCGCCACTGACTGACCGTCGGAGGCCTCACCTTCAGGCTTCGTGCGAGCGCAGCTGCAGATCCGCATTGCGCGACCGCGAGCTCTACGAACCGCCGAATCTTCTGCTCGGCGGTAAAGCCGTCTCGAGTACGGAACGGGTGTTCTGGTGATTGAATATCACCAGGACCCGTCAGGAAAACAGGTCCATTCATGTTCAACAACCTCAAGGAAGGAGGTACCGAGGTTCGCGGGAATGGCGAGGACCCGCGATTGCCGCTGGTCAGCTTCTTTGCGCTGCTTCTTCTAGGTTGTATTCATGATCAGTTCCTTCAAAAGGTGGGGTCTGACGCGCGGTGCTGCCCCCGGAGGTCTTATGCGCTTTGCGGCCTCCAACCGTGTTGTGTGGTGTTGCTATCCTTCTGGCGACGTCCGTAATCTCACGCAGAGTTGCTAAATATTTTCCGCCTAGAATCTTTCTCCGTCAATAGCAGCAAGGATACTTAGCCAGCGGTTAACTCCGGACTAGTATCCCAGCAATCACCCCGCTTCGCCTCGAACTCCCTCATGTACTCCACCAACCGCTTCACACCCTCGATCCGGCATCGCGTTGTAGATCGAGGCGCGCATGCTGCAGCTGAAGGGCGTGGTGAATCCCTGGCATCGCCGGAGAGCGGCGGGTGCCTTGGCTTGACCCAGCGAGTTCGGCGAGCGCATGATTTGCCATAAGGTCTGTTGCACAGCACCCCGCAGGGGTTGAGTCGACCTCAGATGGCGTATCGGTAATCCAGATCATGGCAACCGGGCCGCGGATCAAATAGGCCCTACCCTGCACTGTCTCCGGACTATAGGAGTGGCTCATGAAACGACGAACGTTGCTCCAAGGAACCGTGGGGTTCGTTGGTAGCTGCTGCTTCCAGCGCACGGACAGCAATCACCGGCGCGAACCGGGACCGGGGCTTCTACCGGTATGACAAAGGGCGCCGCGACCGTCCTGGCCAAAGGCAAGTCTTAGGCGCGTACCTGGCCCCCTGCTACGGTCAAGAAGGGCCTGCCAGGGTTCCTATAGCCGAGCAAGCGAATCGAGGAACCGCGTTAACGGTGGTATCCGCTACGGAGTCGATAGCCAGCGTTTGAGTGTTGGCTCCAGACCAGGGCTGGAATATCCGCAAAGCCACGGCGGAGGAAGCTGCCTTTGTCGTGTTTTCCTGACATGCTCTTCTGGCATCCCCCGAAACGACGCTCTTTCGGGATCAACACTCAGCCGGCATCGCTTGACCTGCCGCGCTCAGCAGGCGCAGCATCCTGTCACGCCCATCCTAACTACCGTCCTAGACCCTCATAGCGAACAGGAAGTCTCACGGGAGCCGATTGAGACCCATCAAGCCAAGGTCAACCAAGTCGGGCGCTGTGGCCCTGGCTTTGGATAATTGCCTGCGCGCACCGCGCTGTGGGACGAGGTGAGCCGTGTTCTTTCAGAAAGTGCTAAAAGGGATTACAGGCTTGGCGCGGACGGACGCCGATGAGGCATTCCGCACTGGCATCCTATGCAACTGGTGGCGCACGGTAGGTCGCATCACTCCCGTGGAGACCGTCGAGAAGCTCACCGAGCGTAATCTCGACTGGCATCTGAACCACTACGAAGATCCCGATCCGTTAGTGAATAATGCACCGTTCCATGAGAACACGCCCTTCATCTCGGCCACTGCGGGCGTTGTCGAGCGTGACGCATTTGCGATGCACAATATCGTCTTTGATCCATTCATCACTGCACTACGATTCGCCACACGCGATTTCGCCACGACGGGCTACATCTTCTACGCTTATGTGTTCACGCTAGGCCGCCAATCGATCGAACTCTCCGAATTTGCTGAAGAGATCAGAGAACTAAACATCTACAAGAACTTCCTCCCGTTTCACCCCGAAGGAGAGATCACAGCAAAGATCGAAATCCGTGGCCCTCAAATCGAAAAATGGGAGGAATTCTCTGGGCCAGTAGCGTTGCAAGAATTACAAGCCGGCAATCTGCCGGTACCGACCTCCACGCAACTCAACGCGATATATGCGCCGCCCGAGCGGTTCTGCAATATTCGCGGCTTAGTGACCGACTGATGCCGAAGCTCGAACACGATCCTCAATTGATCGAGCGCTTGGCGTTGATGCAAGAGGGAAACGCCACGGCGCATCTCCGGAGCGCGGGAAAGCAAGCCGGCGGTGCGCCGCGCTCGCGTTGGTCGAAGCACGAGATGTTGGCCGCCAGCAGCCTCGTAATTGCAGCGAGCTACTGGTCGTTGATCACGCCGAGCAAAGCGATATTGTGTTATCGCCGCGCCACCGAGATATACCGCGCGATGAACCACAGCTACTGGATTGTGCTAGCGCTAGCCTCTGGGAGCGCAAACGAAATCGCCGCGATGTCTTCCGTAACCGATGAAACCTCTGCCCTGAGTCCTCAAGTTGTTGCCTTCGCGATGGTAGGCAATGAGATGTCTGAGGCTGATCTTCGCGGCGCACGCGCGGAACGTCTCAACGCGCATTGGCACCATGCTGGCAACATCCCGATCGGCCGCCTCGGCATTCCGCTCGACCACTATGCTCGCTGCGCGCAAGCGATCCGGGCTGCGCGTGACAAGAAGAACGTTGAGCACTTCTTTGCCGAAGCCGCGAACTACGTTCAACGTGCTGCCGAAATTGTTCGTAGCGCGAGCCACGACAGATTCCATTGGAGAAGTCTGCAGTCAACGGTCCTTCCGGCGGAACCGGAAGCCGTGGCAATAACGACAGCGATGTCAATGATGTCGCACGCGATGTTCCAAAGGTCCATAAGCGACATGCCGAACCTCGACGCGCACGGGCGGCTTCTAGTCGAGGTCGGTGAAGGAATGCAAGGTGCGGCGCGCGATCGGGCTGGCTAATCAAGGTGAGCCTAAGTCCGGACTAGGCCCAGCCACGCACGGAACCATTGGAGCGTCGAGGGTCAGTGTAACTCGTTAAGCTCACGACTGGCTTAAAGGGGAGGTACCATGGCAGCGGAGAAAAGTAGGCCATCCAATCGCGCAGCACTACGCAGCATGGCGGGCGCCATGATTGGCGGCTGCATTGTAATCGTTCTGTTTTCGATGAGTGCCGGCGGCATATCGCAATTCTTGGTAGCTGCAAGTGTTGGTCTCCTGGTTGCTAGCGCATCTTCAATGGTAGGTGGTCTCTTGGGGTTCTTGTTCGGCATTCCTCGTTCACTCCAGGCGAGCGATACGTCAACAGGTCAACCGTCGAAACGTCAGAGCGCACCCACCGCCAATGATGATCAGACCGTCACGTATCGAGCAAACACGAACCTTGAACAGATTTCGGACTGGCTCACGAAGATACTGGTTGGGGTTGGGCTCACACAACTTACTGTCCTGCCAGAAAAGCTTCAGGCGCTAGCACTATTCCTTTCGCCGGGATTCGGTACCGTTCAGCATCCGGGTGTCATTGCGATAGCGGTAGTGCTGTACTTTTCGATCTCGGGTTTCCTTTTCGGCTATCTGTGGACGCGCTTATTCCTCGGGGAAGCGCTGCGCGAGGCGGATGTGGCTGCTTTGGGAGAGAAGATAAGTGAACTCGAAAGACAAATGTCCCAAGACGCAAAGGCACTAAGTTTGGTCCAGCAGCAACTCAACCCACGCACGGATTCTCCAGAGATTGCGCAGGAACAACTGAGGGACGCAATCATCAAAGCATCTCCGGCGGCGAAAACAACAATCTACTTTCAAGCATGGGGCGTTAGGAGTAAAAATTGGAGAGACGAAAAAAATAAGCCAAAAATGGAGCGAACCATACCGATCTTTCGCGCTCTCGTCGAGAGCGACATTCAAGATGAGTATCATGCCAATCACGGACAGCTTGGCTTTGCCCTGAAAGACAAGAAGACCCCGGACTGGGCTGAAGCGGAGAAGGAACTTACGAAAGCAATCGAGATCCGCGGCGACTGGCGAACACAGGGATGGATATTTTACGAATTCAATCGTGCGATTTGCCGGATTCGTCTAGAGGGAGACACGCAAAAGGGCAAAGCGGCCGTATCGCCCAATCGCGAAAAGATTCTTGCCGATCTTCAGGCAGCGGCTAGCAACGATGAACTACGCAAAATGATTGCGGAAGACCAGGGAGTAAGCGATTGGATGAGCAGAAATAAAATTGTGGTAGAAAGCCTCCGCCTGTGAGTTTAAGGCGGCCAACGAGGCACTGAGGGCCTCGCCAGTATCCTACCTACCTATACCGAATAGAGCAGGATCTTAAGCCCATGGGTCTATGGGCCCGAGTCAAGCAGCGATCGCTGCAGTTCGCTTTGAACGTCTAACTTTTATCTCGTGACACGCGTCGCAAGACTTCGCGCCGCCCCTTTTGAAACTAGGTCGGCGGGGTGGCGCAGAATGTCAGGAACGGGTCGATCGCAGGCCTTAAGCGCTGGCTCCCCGACCAAGGTCGGACCTAGGACCTGCGGATTAACGGGCGATACGTCCCGACGCCCCAAGCAATCCCCAACGTCACCCCCGCTTCGTCTCGAACTCCCTCATGTATTCCACCAACCGCTCACCCCCTCGATCGGCATGGCGTCGTAGATCGACGCGCGCATGCCGCCGACGGCGCGGTGGCCTTTGAGTTGCCCTGTCTTGCGCCTAAGGCCTCCGCGCCGGGCCGCCGGTTCGCGCGGGCGTGCGCAGCACGCGCAGCAGGTTGTCGATGGTGCGTAGCTGCATTCTCTTCACCGGCGAAGGCGGGCTTTTCTCGTCCGGGATCTCGGTGCCGTAGCCGGGCTTGTCGATTACCACGCTGCCGAATTTGTTCTCCACGACGATGGCGTTGCCGGCGTCCGACCCTTCCGGCTCCAGCAGCGCCACTTTGGCGGATGCATCCACCGTTCTCCCGCCCTTTTCCTGCCGCTCGGTCACTTCGCCTTCGACATGCGTACCGCGAACTCCGATCGTGGCGACAGCTATGGTGATTCGCACGTTTTGCCGGTTCTTGCGCGCAATGAGCCCGGTCACGAATCGAAACGCCCCCTTGAGGACCCTGGAGTGAAAGGCCTCCTCGCCGGGACCGCCTGCTGCCTGGAAATACCGCTCCACTTCGAATTCAGCATTCGGCCCGAGGGTAATACGGGAGTTGTCTGTGAAGTCGATCTGCAAGACCGTCCCGGCGCCCGTGCGAATGCGCTCTCCTGCAAAGAGGGAATCTCCCTCCGCCAGCTTCCGCACAGGGGCGCCCGGCGCCTGCGCGCTGCTCAATTGGTCGCCCGTGATCCGCGACGCGCGCCCGACCGAGGGAGTCTGGGCTTCGGCGACCGCCGCCGCCAGCAACAGACCCAGAGCAATCAGGCTCATGCCGACAGAGTGGAGTTTCATTTCGTGTCTCCTCGACAAATTCCTTGCGTCATTGACTTTGCGCAGGCAGCACCCGACACTCCGCCCATGAGCGCCCGCAGTCACAGATTCGGACTCCTGCTGTCCGTTGCGCTGGCCGGCATGGCGGTCCTCATCATCGAGATCACCGCCATACGGATGCTCGCGCCTTTTTTCGGCAATTCCATTTTCACGATATCGAGCGTCATCGGCATTATCCTAGCTGCGCTGGGCCTTGGCTACTACCTCGGCGGAACGCTTGCGGACCGCAGACCGTCGGCAGCGTGGTTTTTTTCCCTGATCGTCATCGCGGGTTTCTCGGTCCTGCTGCTGCAATTCCTGAATGCGGTGCTCTTGCCGGGCATAGCTTACAAGCTGTCCCTGATCGACGGCCCGTTGATCGTGTCCTTCCTGATGTTTTTCCTGCCCGCCATGTTCCTGGCGATGCTCTCCCCGTTCGCGATCGCGCTGCTGCATGCGCGCGAGGCCGGCAAGGGCGTCGGCAATGCATCGGGGCTGGTGTTTTTCTGGTCGACGCTGGGCAGCATTGCGGGGAGCCTCGCCACGGGGTTCCTCTTGATCCCGCATTGGGGAATCGGCAACATCATCGCCGGCACGGGGTCGGGCCTGGTGCTGCTCGGCGGCGTCGGACTCCTCGTAACGCGCAGGCTGCCGAAAATCCTTCCGGTCGGCCTGGCGCTTCTGGGCCTGATATCCGGCATTGCCCTCGCACACGTCGGGATGGCGGATGGCCCAAGCGTCGTTTTCGCCGCGGACGGCCTGTATGAAAAGATCGTGATCCGCGACAGTCCTCTTCGCGGCCGGACCGCGCGCGTCCTGCTGCAAGACCTCGGTATCAGCGGCGGCCTGTACCTCGACGACGGCGGCATGGCATTCGAC
>WNGR01006549.1_pt1 | contig 12438 bp, 11 predicted proteins | sample 5407581 | NCBI WGS metagenome assembly WNGR01 (sample SAMN13153383, study PRJNA577476) | soil metagenome | isolation source: 80 cm soil or saprolite under Garry oak tree replicate 2 | place: USA:California | collected 2016-06-15
CCGGCTGCACCGTCGTACACAAGCCGGCCGAATGGTCGCCGGTGACGGCGGCTATTTTGGCGAGGCTCGTCAAGGAAGCCGGCGTACCCGACGGCGTGCTCAACACCGTGCACGGCTTTGGCGAAGAGGCCGGCAAGGCACTGACCGAGCATCCCGCGATCAAGGCGATCGGCTTCGTCGGCGAAAGCGCGACGGGCTCGGCCATCATGATACAGGGCGCGCCGACCTTGAAGCGCGTGCATTTCGAGCTCGGCGGCAAGAACCCGGTGATCGTGTTCGACGATGCTGACCTCGACCGCGCACTCGATGCGGTCGTGTTCATGATCTACTCGCTCAATGGCGAGCGCTGCACCTCCTCCAGCCGCCTGCTGATTCAGGCCAGCATCGCGGAAAAGTTCATCGAAAAGCTGACTGCGCGCGTCAAGGCGCTGACGGTCGGCCACCCCCTCGATCCCGCAACCGAGATCGGGCCGCTGATCCACGAGCGGCATCTGGCAAAGGTTTGCTCCTATTTCGACGTCGCGCGCCAAGACGGCGCAACGATTGCCGTCGGCGGCAAGGCCTATGACGGTCCGGGTGGCGGCCACTATGTCGAGCCGACCTTGGTAACCGGCGCGAGCGGCAAGATGCGCGTGGCGCAGGAGGAGGTGTTCGGCCCGTTCCTCACCGTGCTGCCCTTCCGCGACGAGGCGGATGCAGTCGAGATTGCGAACGACATCCGCTATGGCCTGACCGGCTATGTCTGGACCAACGATGTGGGCCGCGCGCTGCGTGTCGCCGACGCGCTCGAGGCCGGCATGATCTGGCTGAATTCGGAGAACGTCCGGCATCTGCCGACGCCGTTCGGCGGCATGAAGGCCTCAGGCATCGGCCGCGACGGCGTCGATTACTCGTTCGACTTCTACATGGAAACCAAGCACGTCTCGCTGGCGCGGGGCACGCACAAGATTCAGAAACTGGGAATTTAGAACCACCGTCGTTCCGGGGCGATGCAACGCATCGAACCCGGAACCTCGAGATTCCGGGTTCGGCTCTCCGAGCCGCCCCCGGAATGACAAATCCGAGGGAAACGCAATGCCCGCACCGCAACACGTCTTCGAACCGCCCTTCAACATCATCCGCTCGAGCCATGTCGTGCTCGACGTGACCGACCTGAAGCTCAGCCGCGCGTTCTACGAGACCACCGTCGGCCTGCATGTCGAGGATGCCGACGACAATGTCGTTTACTTGCGCGGCGCCGAGGAGCATCAGCATCACTCGCTGGTGCTGCGTAAGGCGGCCGTGCCCGCCTGCAACCGGCTCGGCTTCAAGGTCGGCAACGACGGGGATCTCGACAAGGCCGCAAGGTTTCTCTCCGAGAACGGCCTTGGCTACGCCTTCGTCGACCAGCCCTTCCAGGGCCGCACGCTGCAATTTACCGATCCCTTCGGTTTTCAGATCGAGCTCTACGCAACGATGGACCGGCGGCCGCATCTGCTCCGCCGCTTCGATCTCTACAAGGGCTGCCATCCGCAGCGGCTCGACCATTTCAACGTCTTCGCCGCCGAGGTGCAGGACACCGTCGAGTTCTATGCCCGGCTCGGCTTCCGCCTCACCGAATATGCCGAGGAGGATGGGCCAAACGGCCGCATCGCCGCCGCCTGGATGCATCGCAAGGGCAACGTGCACGACTTCGCCATCACCAATGGCAAGGGCCCGCGGCTGCACCATTTCGCATACTGGACGCCGACGGCGATGAACATCATCCATCTCTGCGACGTGATGGCCTCCGCTGGCTTCGTGAAGAACATCGAGCGCGGTCCCGGCCGTCACGGCATCTCGAATGCGTTCTTCCTCTACGTCCGCGATCCCGACGGCCATCGCCTCGAGCTCTACACCAGCGATTATTTCACCGGCGATCACGACCATGAACCGCTGCGCTGGTCGCTGCGCGATCCACGCCGCCAGACGCTGTGGGGCGCGCCCGCCCCGCGCTCGTGGTTCGAGCAGGGCTCGCCCTTCTCAGGTCAGGCCGTGCGCGAGCCGAAATTCGTGGCCGACGTGCTGGTGGCAGACTGATGACCCTTCCCCGCCTCGCCACCTATTCCGTCAAGGGTGATACTCACTATGGCGCCGTCGTCGACGGCGGCATCGTCGATCTCTCCGCGCGCCATGCCAAGAACTATCCGACGCTGCGCGAGGTGATCGCCGCCGGAAAGCTTGCAAACCTCGCCGAAGAGGCCGCCGGCCGCGCGCCGGATCATGCGACCAGCGACATTACCTGGCTGCCACCGGTGCCCGCGCCGGAGAAGATCATCTGCATCGGCGTCAACTATCCCGACCGCAATGCCGAGTACAAGGACGGTCAGGACGCGCCAAAGTATCCGAGCATGTTCATGCGCTCGACGCGCTCCTTCGTCGGCCATGACACGCCACTGGTGCGCCCGCGCGCCTCGGCGCAGCTCGACTATGAAGGCGAGATCGTGCTCGTAATCGGCAAGCCCGGCCGGCACATTGCGGAAAGCGCTGCGCTCCATCACATCGCCGCGCTCACGCTCTGCAATGAAGGCTCGGTACGCGACTGGCTGCGTCACGCCAAGTTCAATGTCACGCAAGGCAAGAACTTTGATTCCAGCGGCAGCCTCGGTCCGTGGCTCGTGCCCTATGCGCAGGAATCGCAGATTGCCGACATTCGTCTGACCACGCACGTCAATGGCGAGCTGCGACAGGACGACCGCACCAGCCGGTTGATGTTTCCGTTCCGCTATCTCATCAGCTACATCTCGACCTTCGCGACGCTCGTCCCTGGCGACATCATCGTCACGGGCACGCCGACCGGCGCCGGAGCGCGGTTCGATCCGCCGCGCTATCTAAAGCCGGGTGACGTCGTCGAGGTCGAAGCCGAGGGCATCGGAAGTTTGCGCAATCGCGTCGTCGACGAAGCCTGACCAACAATTGAAGTGAGAATAGTACAATGTCCACCCTCACCGGCGGTGAAGCGATCGTAAGCGGCCTGGTCGCCCATGGCGTCGACACCGTGTTCGGCCTGCCCGGCGCGCAGGTCTACGGCCTGTTCGACGCCTTCCACCAGGCCCAGCTCAAGGTGATCGGCGCGCGGCACGAGCAGGCCTGCGGCTACATGGCGTTCGGCTATGCGCGCTCCAGCGGCAGGCCCGGCGTGTTCAGCGTGGTGCCCGGCCCCGGCGTGCTCAACGCCAGCGCGGCGCTGCTTACCGCATACGGATGCAACGAGCCGGTGCTGTGCGTCACCGGCCAGGTGCCGACGCAGTTTCTGGGCAAGGGCCGCGGCCATCTGCACGAGATGCCGGACCAGCTCGCGACCCTGCGCACCTATGTGAAATGGGCTGACCGGATCGAAGCTCCTGCCAATGCGCCGACCACTGTAGCGCGCGCCTTCCAGGAAATGACGTCCGGTCGGCGCGGCCCCGCTTCGGTCGAAATGCCCTGGGATATTTTTACTCAGCGTTCGAATACCGCCGCTGCACAGGTGCTGAAGCCCCTTCCAGCGCCACTTCCCGATCCTGATCTGATCAAGCAGGCCGCCGCGCTGATCAAGAACAGCAAGGCGCCGATGATCTTCGTCGGCAGCGGCGCGATCGACGCGCGCGACGAGATTCTCGAGCTTGCCGAGATGATCGATGCGCCCGTGGTCGCCTTCCGCAGCGGCCGCGGCATCGTCTCCAATGCGCACGAGCTTGGGCTGACCATGGCCGCTGCGTACAAGCTGTGGCCGAAGACCGATCTCATGATCGGCATCGGCTCGCGGCTTGAACTGCCGACCATGTCGCGCTGGCCATTCCGTCCTGACGGATTGAAGAGCATCCGCATCGACATCGATCCCGTCGAGATGCGGCGCTTCATCTCCGACACCGCCATCGTCGCCGATGCCAGGGCAGCAACCGCCGATCTCGCCGCTGCCGTCAGCAAGGCGGGCTACAGCAAGACCGCCGGCCGGCGCGCGGCGATCCGCGAGGCCACCGCAGCGGCGCAAGCGGAGATCCAGCGCATCCAGCCGCAGATCGCGTATCTGAACATCCTGCGCGAGGTGCTGCCGGCGAACGCGATCGTCACCGATGAATTGTCGCAGGTCGGCTTCGCCTCCTGGTACGGCTTTCCGATCTACCAGCCGCGCACCTTCATCACCTCGGGCTATCAGGGCACGCTCGGCTCGGGCTTCCCGACCGCGCTCGGCGCCAAGGTCGCGAACCCCGACAAGCCGGTGGTGGCGATCACCGGCGACGGCGGCTTCATGTTCGGCGTGCAGGAGCTTGCCACCGCCGTGCAGTTCAACATCGGCGTGGTGACGCTGGTGTTCAACAACAATGCCTATGGCAATGTCCGCCGCGACCAGCGCGAGCGCTTCGACGGTCGCGTGGTGGCGTCCGATCTGGTCAACCCGGATTTCGTCAAGCTCGCGGAGTCCTTTGGGGTGGCTGCCGCGCGCGTCACCGCGCCGGACCAGTTCAAGGCGGCGATGGAGAAGGCGCTCGCCCATGGCGGGCCGTATCTGATTTCGGTCGAAGTGACGCGGGATTCAGAGGTCAGCCCCTGGGCGTTCATTCACCCGCCGAAACCGTAAGTCCGTCATTCCGGGGCGCGCGTAGCGCGAGCCCGGAATCCATAACCACGATCGGGAGTATGGATTCCGGGCCTGCGCCTTACGGCGCATCCCGGAATGACGAAGTGAAATATCAGCGCGTCCTGCGGAAGGTCAAATTGATGCGCTGACGCCCAAGCAGCGCGTGCTCGCCATCCGCGAGCGGCGCGACGCCGTGATAGGCGAGCCTGGACGGCCCGCCCCAGACCACGACATCGCCATGCACCAGGCGAATGCGGCGCGGCTTGTCGCTGCGTGCCATGCCGCCGAACAGGAAGGTCGCCGGCAGCCCGAGCGACACCGAGACGATCGGCGCCAAATAGTCCAGCTCGTCCTTGTCCTGATGCAGCGACAGCCGCGTGCCAGGCTCGTAGCGATTGACCAGGCAGGCATCCGGCGCGAAGCCCGTGAAACCGCCTTGCTCCGCGGCGCCGCGCGCGAGATCGCGCAACACCGGCGGCATCGCGGGCCATGGCGTGTCGGTTCGCGGATCGATCGCATCATAACGATAGCCGGTGTGATCGGTGATCCAGCCGCGCTCGCCGCAATTGGTCATCGCCACTGACATCTGATAGCCGCCCGGCGTGGTCATCCGCCGAAACGGCGACTGCGCCACGATCGCGCGCACGGTGGCAATCAGCTCGCTCTCGATCGGCTTGACGAAGCCGCGCAGCAGAACGGCGCCGTCGGCGATCTCCTCGCGCGATGGCTGCGCCTCAGCAACGCTATCGAACAAATCCGCCGTCAATCGCCCCGCTCACTTGGCATCATGAAAGATCACACCCACCGTGTGGCGTTGTCCCGAACGAATCCGGCTCACGCCATGGCGCAGATTAACCCGGTAAGTGCCGCGTGTCCCTTGCACCGGGCGATGATGCACGGCGAAAGCGACGGCGTCGCCTTGCGCCAGCGGCACCACCTCGGCACGGGACTGCATGCGCGGGCGCTGCTCGGTGAGCACAAATTCGCCGCCGGTGAAATCCCGTCCCGGCTCGGACAAGAGGATAGCGACCTGGAGCGGGAACACGTGCTCGCCGTAGAGGTCCTGATGCAGGCAATTGAAGTCGCCCGCCTCATATTGCAGCAGCAATGGCGTCGGCCGCGCCTGCCCCGCCTCGTGGCAACGCTTCAGGAACGCTGCGTGCGCGGCGGGATAGCGGATGTCGATCCCCATCGCCTCGTTCCAGCGATTGGCGAGGCCTTGCAGATGCGCGTAGAGCGCCGGGCGCAATTGCGCGATCAGGTCGGGGAGCGGATAGGAGAAATATTTGTACTCGCCACGGCCGAAGCCATGGCGGCCCATGACGACGCGGCTGCGGAAGTGCGCGTCGTTGGGATAGAACGCGGCGACGGCGCGGCATTCGTCAGGGGTGAGCAGGCCTTTGAGGACGGCGCAGCCCTGGGTGTCGAGCTCGTTGGTTATTTTGGGCCAGTCGAGCGCATCGACGCGAGCGGCAATGTCAGTCGTCTCATCGAAGCTGGCGGGAACACGTTTCGCGATTGCCATGGCGATCATCCTATCCACTTCCGTCATTCCGGGGCGCGACAAAGTCGCGAGCCCGGAATCCATTCATCCACGGACTGTGCCGTACGATGGATTCCGGGCTCGCGCCCAAGAGGGCGCGCCCCGGAATGACGGAGAGTGTGTCGCAAGTCCTGACGGCCGTAGCCACCCGATTTCCGGGTGGGAACCTAGCCCAGCACCGGCAACGTCACCACGTCATACCCATGTTTGATCGTCCGCTTCAGCACGGGGTCCTCGAGCTCGAACTCGAACCGGTCGGCGGGGCGGATCCCGCCCTTGGCGGCAAAGGTGCCGCCGAACATGGCGCAGCCGTCGGGCAGCGTCTTGCCTTCGAAGCCGCGTGCGATGAGATCGTCGACCGGCAGCATCGCGTCGAGCGTGCCCTCCTGGTAGAGCACGCGCTCGCCCTTGATCGTGGCGTAGGAGCGCAAAATCATCTTGTCCCAATGGCCGATCACATCCTCGAGCTCCCACAGCGTCGAGGCGATCGGCTTGTCGCACATCTGCTTGGACACTGTGACGTTGTAGGCCTCGACCTTGCGATCGGTGTGGTCGGAGCCGCAGCCGACGAAGATGCGGCCCTGCCAGCCGATCAGCACGAACTCGACCTCGCCGGAGGAATCGCCGCCGCAGCACTCGATACGGTCTTCCGTGGTCAGCCGTCGTGCCGAGGCGCGGTAGTAGATCGGCGTCGAGGCCGGCCGCGCGATGCCGACCGCCTCCAGCTCGGCGATGTGCTTGTCGCGCGCGACGGGATCGCGGCCGGTCCAGCCGGCGATGACGGCCTTGTCGATCGCCAGCGTCAGCGGCGTTGTGGTGTCCTGGGCGTCGACAGTGAAAGTGAGGTCAAACACGAATTACGGCCTCCATGCCGGCAGCAAGTTCGAAAATACGACGGTCCGATCCGCCCGCACCTGCAAGCATCAGGCCGACGGGAACGTCGCCCTCGCGATGCGCAGGCAGCGAGATGGCGCAACCGTCGATCATGTTGATCAAGGTGCAATTGCGCAACGCGCGCAGGTTTTCAGTGGTGAACGCCTTGTCGTCGGCGAGATCAGCGATCTTCGGCGGCGTGTTGGCGGTGGTCGGCAGCACCAGCGCGTCATAGGGCGCAATGCGCGCGTTGACGCGGGCGATCAGCGAGCGGCGTTCGTTGAGAAGGTCGATGTAGTCGGCCGCGCTCTGCGCCTCACCGCGCATGATGCGCACGGAGACTCTGGGGTCGTAGACGTCGCCCTTGGCGGCGATGAGATAGCGATGCCAGGCGTAGCTCTCGGACGCGGCAAAGCCGCCCTTGGCGTTCATCGGCCCGATGTCATGGAATTCCGCCATCTCGATGCGCTCGATGATGGCGCCGTGACCGGCGAGGCTCGCAAGCGCACGCTCGAAGGTCTCGGCCACCGCGGCGTCGAGATCGTCGAGTACGATCGTGGTCGGCACCGCAAGTCGCATGCCTTTCACGGGGCGCGGCTTCAGCGGAACGATCGGCTCGTTCGCGAGCACCGCGTCGAGTATGGCACAGCAACTGACCGATCGCGCCAGCGGCCCGACGCTGTCCAGCGAGAACGACAGCGGCACGGCACCATCAAGCGGCACGCGGCGCTGCGTAGGCTTGTAGCCGACGATGCCGTTGAAGGCGGCCGGAATCCGGCAGGAGCCGCCGGTGTCGGTGCCGAGCGCGCCATGCGCCATGCCGTCAAGCACGGACACCGCGGCGCCCGACGAGGAGCCGCCGGGCACGTGGCCCTCGGTCCGGTTCCAGGCGCCCTTCGGCGTGCCGTAATGCGGATTGATGCCGATGCCGGAATAGGCGAACTCGGTCATGTTGGTCCGCCCGATCACCACAAAACCGGCCTGGCGCAGCCGCGCCACCGCCGCCGCATCGTGCTCCGCCGGATCGGAATCGTCGAGCGCACGGGAGCCGGCGCGCGTCGCCTGTCCCTTGATGTCGAACAGATCCTTGATCGAGATCGGGATACCGGCATAGCGCGACGGCGCGGCCTTGACCCTGCGCAAGGCGTCCATCGCATCTGCGGCCGCGAGCGCGGCGTCCTTGTCGACATGGATGAAGGCGCGCGGGCCTTCACCGGCCGGGTCGGCGATTTTGGCGATGCACGCCTCGACCAGCTTGCGGGAGGTGGTGCGGCCGCTCTCGAGGTCTTCGGCGAGCTTCGCCAGTGTCGGAAAATCGGGCATGTCTGTCTCACGGAATATTTCGCGCGCAATCTATAGCGCTGCCTCAGTTCGACACAAGCATTGTGCGCATGATGGCATGCATGCTCCCTGCTGGACCGTTGACGCCCCATAGTCAATTGTCGCATCAAGATCGAAACAGGCAGGCACGAAGCCTGTCCCCTTGTCAAAAGAAGCTCTTGGAGGACCTGCCGACATGGCTGAACCGCAGCGCGCGCGACCGAAACCGACGCCGGAGACCCAGCATTTCTGGGACGGCACGAAAGCAGGCGAATTGCGCCTGCAACGCTGCGACGCCTGCGCGCATGTCTACTTCCCGCCGCGCCCGTTCTGCCCGTCCTGCGCCTCGCGCAAGGTCAGCACGTTCAAGGCGAGCGGCAAGGGTTTCCTCTACAGCTACGTGATCAATCACCGCCCGGCCGCTCCGGGCTTCACGCCGCCCTACGCGATCGCGGTGGTCGAGCTGGCCGAGGGACCGCGGATGATGAGCAACATCATCGACTGCCCGCAGACGCCGGAAGCGCTCGAGCTCGACATGAAGCTCGAGGTCGCCTTCGAGGCGCTTGACGACAAGATCACCCTCCCCGTGTTCCGTCCGGCGAAGGGATAGGCCATGCGCAGCAACCAGGTTGCCGTCGTCGGCGCGGCCGAGACCACCGAGCTCGGCGTCATTCCCAACATGTCGCAGCTCCAGCTTCATGCGGATGCCGCGCTCAATGCCATCGCTGATGCCGGGCTAAAACTCTCCGACATCGACGGCTTTGCGACTGCAGTCGAGACGCCGCAGCAGGTCTGCCACTATCTCGGCATCAAGCCGACCTGGGTCGACGGCACTTCGGTCGGCGGCTGCTCGTTCATGCTGCATGTTCGCCATGCCGCGGCGGCGATCGAGGCCGGGCTGTGCAAGACCGTGCTGATCACGCATGCCGAGAGCGGCAAGTCGATGATCGGCAAGGCGCCGCGCTCGATTCCCGCCGACAGCCTGCAAGGCCAGTTCGAGGCGCCGTTCGGCGTCTACGGGCCGCCCAGCATGTTCCCGATCCCCGTGCTGCGTTTCATGAAGACCTATGGCATCACCCATGAGCAGCTTGCCTCGGTCGCGGTGGTGCAGCGGGAGTGGGCGGCGAAGAATCCGCGTGCGATGATGAAGGACCCGATCACGGTTGCCGACGTCCTCAACTCGCGCATGATCGCCTATCCATTCCGGCTGCTGCAATGCTGCCTCGTCACCGACGGCGGCGGCGCGCTGATCCTGACCTCGGCCGACCGCGCCAAGGATTTTCCGCACAAGCCCGTCTACATCATGGGCACCGGCGAGAGCGTCGAGACGCCGATGGTGAGCCAGATGGAGACGTTCAACTCCTCGCGTGCTTTCAAGACCGCGGGCCCGCTGGCCTTCAAGGAGGCCGGCATTGCGCACAAGGATGTCGATCACTTGATGATCTACGACGCCTTTGCGCATCTGCCGCTGTTCGGCCTCGGCGACCTCGGCTTCATGCCGCATGAAGAAACCGGCAGGTTCATCGCCGACGGCAATACGCGGCCTGGGGCTAAGCTGCCGCTCAACACCAATGGCGGCGGCTTGAGCTATATGCATTCCGGCATGTACGGCATGTACGCGCTCCAGGAGAGCGTGCGCCAGATGCGCGGCATCGCGCCGGCACAGGTGCCGAATGCCAAGATTTCGGTGTGCCACGGCGTCGGCGGCATGTTCGCCGCGTCCGGCACGATCGTGTTTACGAACGAGAGGTAATGAGCTGCTCGCCTCTCCCTCTCCCCGTTCTTACGGGGCCGCGACGAGCTTCGCTCGCGCTGAGAGGGTTGGGGTGAGGGGCTGCTTTCACGCACTCGGACTCGCGGAGAGTCCCCCTCACCCGGATCGCATCTGCGATGCGATCCGACCTCTCCCCGCAAGCGGGGCGAGGTAAGAAACGCCGGATCGACAGCGGAGAACCCACATGACAAAATCACTGCAAGACAAGGTCATTATCGTCACCGGCGCAGGCCGCGGCATCGGGCGGGAGATCGCGCTGCTTTGCGCGGCGGAGGGCGCCAAGGTCGTCGTCAACGACCCCGGTGTTGCCGCCGACGGCGCGGGCTCGAGCGCGTCCCCCGCTGAAGAAGTGGTCGAGGAGATCAAGAAGCGCGGCGGCACGGCCGTCCCCAATTTCGAGTCGGTGGCCGAAGCAATTCCCGCCAGCAAGATCGTGAAGACCGCGACTGATCATTTCGGCCGGCTCGACGGCGTCGTCAACAATGCCGGCATTTTGCGCGACATGATCTTCCACAAGATGAGCGTGGAAGCGTTCGAGGCCGTCATCAAGGTGCATTTGATGGGATCGTTCTACGTCTCGCACGCCGCGGCGCGGATTTTCCGCGAGCAGGAGTCGGGCTCCTTCGTGCACTTCACCTCGACGTCGGGCCTGATTGGCAATTTCGGCCAAGCCAACTACGCTGCCGCCAAGCTCGGCATCGTCGGCCTGTCGAAGTCGATCGCGCTCGACATGGGCCGCTTCAACGTCCGTTCGAACTGCGTGTCGCCGTTCGCCTGGACCCGCATGATCGGCACCATCCCGACCGAGACCGAAGCCGAGAAGGCGCGCGTCGAGAAGATCAAGCAGATGGGACCGGAGAAGATCGCGCCGGTCTGCGCCTATCTGCTCTCCGATGCCGCCAAGGACGTCTCCGGGCAAATCTTCGGCGCGCGCATGAACGAACTCTTCCTGTTCAGCCAGAACAGGCCGCTGCGCTCAGTGCATCGAAGCGAAGGCTGGACGCCGCAATCGATCGCGGAACACGGTATGCCGGCGCTGAAGGGCTCGTTCTACAAGCTCGATCGCTCCGCCGACATCTTCCCCTGGGATCCCGTCTAAGGATCCCGTCTAGCCGCATTTCCGGCATCCCTGCCCCGCGAACTCTGGTTGCCTAGCCCGGAGATCGCCCTGCTTTATGCCTGATTGCACGCGAATAGTGTCCTCCCAACACAATCTTGGGAGGAAACCATGACAAGAATACTGACCAACTCCAACAACACCTCTGCAACGGAACCCGGCGGCCTCGGCCGCCGCGATATTTTGAGAGGCGCAGCAGCGCTCGCCGCGTCCACTGTCCTTGCCTCGCAGGCCGACGCGCGCGACTTCGGCGCCAATGCCGAGCCGCAACGCTATCCCGATCCTGACATCATCGCCATCGACCCCAAGCGCTTCAAGGCCAAGGTCGGCAACACCTCGATCAAGCGGCTCTATACCGGCTGCCTCTGGGCGGAGGGCCCGGCGTGGAATGCGCAAGGGCAATATCTCGTCTGGAGCGACATCCCCGCCAACCGGCAGCTTCGCTACCTCGACGACGACGGCCACATCTCCGAGCAATTCCACAAGCCGTCGAACGAGGGCAACGGCAACTCGTTCGACACCGAGGGACGCCAGATCACCGCCGAGCGCACCCGCCTCGTCCGCTACGAGCACGACGGTTCGGTGACGGCGCTGGCCGAGCAGGCCAACGGCAAGCCGTTGAACGGCCCGAACGACATGGTGGTGCATCCCAACGACAAGTCGATCTGGTTCACCGATCCCGGCTATGGCGCGATCAGCATCTATGAGGGCAAGCTCGCCAATACCGGCTCGCTCCAGCCCTATCAGAAGGAGGCCGTCTATCGCCTGGACGCGCAGACCGGGCAGCTGACGAAGGTCGCCGACGAGCCGTTCAAGCCGAACGGCATCGCCTTCTCTCACGACTACAAGAAGGTCTATGTCTGCGACACCGGCATCACGCACTATCCGCAGGCAGAAAACGTGGTGTGGTCCTACGACCTCGACGGTCAGAAGCTATCGAACCCGAAGCGGCTGATCGACATGAAGCTCGACGGCAAGTCTGGCTTCCCCGACGGCCTGCGCGTCGACACCGAGGGCAACATCTGGGTCGGCGCAGGCTGGGTCGGACCGGGCTATGACGGCGTGCAGGTGTTCGCATCGACCGACGGTGCACGCATCGGCCAGATCCTGTTGCCCGAGACCTGCGCCAATCTCTGCTTCGGCGGCAAGAAGCGCAACCGCCTGTTCATGACCGCGAGCCAGTCGCTCTATTCGGTCTATGTGGAGACGCAGGGGGCGCATTTCTGTTGAGG
>WNGR01009038.1_pt1 | contig 12438 bp, 15 predicted proteins | sample 5407581 | NCBI WGS metagenome assembly WNGR01 (sample SAMN13153383, study PRJNA577476) | soil metagenome | isolation source: 80 cm soil or saprolite under Garry oak tree replicate 2 | place: USA:California | collected 2016-06-15
TCGGGGTCGATGAACCGCTTGATGAACCAGGCCGAGGCGATCCGGTCCACGTGGGGCCGGCGGCGCGTGACCCACTGCCGCCCTCGGAGGTCCCGGAGATCGCCCGCGGTCTTCTCTCTTCGTTTCGGCTCCTCGGATGGTCGTGTACGCATGTCGATGGCCTCCCTCAACCGCTCGACTTCGGCGCCCTCCGGCGCCTCGAAAAAATCGAGCTCGTGGAGCTTCTCGTAGTCCCTCTGGAGCTGGGTGAGCTCCGCCTGAACCCGCGGACTGATCGCCGCCGACTTGCGATCGAGGGTTTGGAGGAGTTTTCGGTAGCGCCCTCCAAGATGGCGGTACTCAGGATTGCGGGCCTCGTGGAACAGTCGAATGACTTCGCCCGAGCTCATGTTCTCGATCTGCTCGACGCGGAGGAGCGTCGCCTCGCCCCCCGCCCGCTGAATCTCCTGGGCCAGCCACTGGAAGTGCTCATAGTGGTCCGGAGTGTCGGGAAGGAGGTAGACCGTCCGCTTGAGGGCGACGGCACCGATCGCCCGGAGCCGACGCCACACCCGCACGCGCAGGCTCGACGGATTCGGGGGCAAGCTCACTATGAGCAGAACGAGCTTCGTATACATTATGTTGCTACTATGAAACTACTGTTTCAGATCGTCAAGGTCCGATAATGCGTCGCGTTATCTTGGCTCCCGTCCAAGACCGTGCAGCATGAAACGGGGTCAAGTCGGAGAAGGGGGACCTAACAGGAGAGAATCAGCGTTTACATCGGTTTACGGAGGCAAGCCGCCACCACTCATCGCCAGCTCTTCGCCTCCAGCAGATAACTGCCGGTCGGCGTCGCGCTCCCGGGAGCGGGCTCCTCCGTAATTGCGACCACGCGTGCTTCATCAAGCGGGACGGGAACTGTAATGGTCGCCCAGGCGCGCCCACGTGAATCCACTCTGAAGGCGCCGCCGGTTACGGTTGGCGCGCCGGGTCGCACGAACCAGAGCTGGTAGGTCCGCTCCGCGGGCAGCGGGCGCAGGCCGGCGGTCGCGAGATGTCCATGGTGGCCGTCGATAGCCACGAGGAGCCGCCCGCTCGCTCCCGGCGCACCCGTCCCCGTGAGGATGACAAGCCGTCCCGGCCGGCGCGCCAGGGCTTCCACCTCCGGCCCAGGCGGGCGGCGCGTGAGCTCCAGCTGAAGCACCACGTTCCACACCAACAGCGACGCGGCCAGCGCGGCCACAACCGGCCACATCACTCGCCGCCAGCTAGGCAGCCCCTTGATGCTCGCCCGCCCGGGACCCCGCGGCCGGCGCCGCGCGGCTTCCGCTCGGATCGCCGCCCAGGCTTCGGCCGGAGGCTGCACCGGATCGAGCCCGAACGGCAGCGCACCGACGACGCCCCGGTACTGTTCCAGCAAGCTCGCGCATGTCGTGCATGTGGCGACGTGGCTCTCAACGCGTACCTGCTCGGGGCCCTCGAGCGCTCCCAAGGCGTACGCGGCGAGGTTCTCGATGGGATGTTCGTGCTCTTCAGTCACGGCCTTCCGACGCCTCCCCGTTGTGGCTCGATGAGCGGCCAGAGCAAGGTCCGTAGCCGATCCATCGCCTCGCGCGTCCGGCTCTTGATCGTTCCCAGCGGCGTGCCCAGCTCGCGGGCGATCTCAGTTTGCGTAAACCCTCCGTAGTAGGCCATTTCGATGGCTTGGCGCTGCGCGGCCGGCAGACCCTGTAACGCGCTGACCACGGCGTGTCGCATCGGGAAAGCAGCGGTTGCATCCGGCTGAGCGGGTTCACCGATGCCCACGGCCAGCTGCTCCCTTTCCCGCAAGCGGGCCTGATGGGGCCGACTCCGCAAGAGATCAATGGCACGGTTCCGAGCGATGCCCATGAGCCACCAGGGCACTCGTCCTCGCGCGGAGTCGAATGATTCGCTCCCGTCCCAGCAGCGCAGGAAGGTATCCTGCAGCACCTCGCGGGCCAGCTCAGGATCCCCCACGATCCGAAGCGCGAGCGTGAAGATGAGCCCCCCATAGCGCGCGTACAGGAGCTCGAGCCCAGCCTCCTCCCCGAGCTGCATCCGACGCAGGAGCTCGACATCTGCCGGGTCCGGCGCACCGCCGCCAGCCGCTGATCTAATGCGCCGAGAAAGATCAGGCATCGCTAGGAACGCAAGGCGATTCGGTGAGGGAGCTTGTCCCCATAGCAGTGCCTACGGAGTGTCAGCCGCGATTGGATCGCCTGCCACCGCTCATCCACACGGGAGTATGACTCCGTAGGCATGTGTGGCCGTCGCCGGCGGCGCATCAAGAGACTTGTGGAACTTGATTGCTTGTTCCCGTGAACGACAGCTTTTCAGGGAGGCGAAAATGAACACATGCTCGATGATGCGCCTGTCATTGCTCGCGTGTCGTGCAGCGCTGTTGTGCGTACTCATGCTGTCGATGGCGCCCGGGGTGTACGCAGAGGAACACACCGGCACTGGATTGGTCGCTGCGGTTGATGTCGGGAGAAATACCTTGATGCTCGAGACACGGAGCGGTTCAAGGACGGTCCTCGTAGCTCCGGCCGCAGCGATCCGTGATGATCATGGTCAAGCGCTTGCATTCGGTGACATACGGCCGGGAGACGCCGTCGTTTACCATGGGGCCTCCAACCCTACGACCAGTGTTCAGGTTGCCCGACAGTTCTGGGCCGTACCAATCGAACGATGAGCGGCGTGCAAACGCGTAAGGCTTCAGCTCGTTGCAAGGCGTGCGGTCGGTCACATCGACCAATGGAGGCTCACATGAAGAAGCGAACAGCGAGATTGGTTGCGGCGTCGATAGCCGTGGTCTTGGTGGCCCTCGGTGCTCATGCGCTGAGCGCCCAGCCGGCTGCGTTCAAGCGCACAGTGCTGCAGAAGGCTGATCTCTCAACCCCCGGCCGTGAGGTGGTGCAGGCGCTGGTCGAGATTCCCGGCGGGGTGAGGCCAGGCAAGCATACGCATCCGGGCGAGGAGATCGGCTATGTGCTGGATGGCACATTGGTGGTCTGGGTCGAGGGTAGGCCCGCGGTCACGGTCAAGGCGGGGGACTCGTTCTTCGTCGAGGCCGGGCGGCCACACGAAACCACCAATGAAGGAACGACCGTTGCCAAGATCCTCGCCACCTATATGGTGGAGAAGGGTAAGCCCCTCGCCACGCCCCTCCCGTACTGAGGTCAGCACTCATTCCTCGCCCACGCGCGGCCGGAGACTGTTCGAGCGCGAGGGACTCGTGTGCGTTCATCAAGGGCGCGTACGCGGCCGCCATCGGCACCATCCTCGGCGCCTGCGTCCTGCTCGGGCGGATCGCCATCGGTGACTGGCTCACCGCCCTCGTCGCCCTGGTCAGCCTCGTGGTCCTCTTCCGTTGGAAGGTCAGCAACCCGCTGCTGGTCGCCGCCGCGGCGATCATCGGGCTCATCGCGTTTCCCCTGCTCAAACCCGAATGGATCTTTGTGAAGTAAACTGTCATTTGGATGCTTCCCCAAATGGTCAGGGTCTTGGTCTTGGAGGAGAGCCATGCCGAAGACATCACTCCTGTCGCTGATCGCGGCCGCTCTGCTGTGCTTTGCGCTTCCCGCCTGGGGCCAGGAGTTGCCCGAAGGCAAGGGCAAGGACCTGGTCGCGGCCCATTGCAATAGCTGCCATCCCTTCTACGCGCGCCTCGGCGCCGGCTACACGCCCAAGGGCTGGCGCACCGTCATGCGGATGATGGCCAACCATGGCGTGACCCTGCCTGCCGATCAGGCCGTCACCATCACCGAGTACTTGACCAAGAATTTCCCGGAGAAGGACAAGCCCGTGGGGGTAGTGATCCCTGGCCCCACCAAGGTCTCGATCAAGGAGTGGCAGGTGCCCACGCCCGGATCGCGGCCTCACGATCCGCTGGCCGCGAGGGACGGGTCGCTCTGGTACACAGGTCAGATGAACAACGTGCTCGGCCGGCTCGATCCGAAGACTGGCCGCTTCAAGGAATATCCCCTCAAGACGCCGCACTCCGGACCGCATGGCCTCGTCGAGGACAAGGACGGCAACATCTGGTACACGGGCAACACCGGAGCCCTGGTCGGCAAGCTTGACCCGAAGACGGGGGCGGTCACCGAGTACAAGATGCCGGACCCCGAAGCCAAGGATCCGCACACGCTGATCTTCGACCAGACCGGGATCTTGTGGTTCACGCTGCAGAATGCCAACCGCGTGGGGCGGCTCGACCCGAAGACTGGTGAGATCAAGCTGCTCACCCCGCCCACGCCGAAATCCCGCCCGTACGGCATGGCCGTGAGCTCGAAGGGCACCGTGTTTTACGTCGCGTTCGGCACCAACAAGGTCGGCAGCGTCGACCCGAAGACGCTGGAGATTCGCGAATACACCCTGCCGGATCCGGGATCGCGGCCACGGCGGATCACGATGACGAGCGACGACATCGTCTGGTACGCGGACTTCTCGCGCGGGTACCTGGGCCGTCTCGATCCCGCGACCGGCAAGGTGACCGAGTGGCCGTCGCCGAGCGGGCCGAAGTCCGAGCCCTACGGCATCTCGGCGATCAACGACATCATCTGGTACAGCGAGTCCGGCACGACGCCGAACACGGTCGTACGCTTCGACCCGCAGACCGAGAAATTCCAGAGCTGGACCATTCCGGGTGGCGGCAACATCGTGCGCAACACCTCGGTCACGCGGGATGGCGACTTCGTACTGGCCAATAGCCTGGTCAATGCCGTGACTTTGGTCAAGATCCCGAAGTGACGTCGCGGCGCATCTACGCAGACATACTTGCGGTATCTGAAGTATCCCGGCACCGTCGATAGAGTCTGACGTGTGCCCGACGAAATCCTACGGCGCGCGGAGCTGCGCTTCGTGAATGGCACGGTTGTCCTCTACATCCTGCGCGGGGGCGACTTTCTGCATACTCACGAAGGGATCACGCTCGTCGCCGTGGCCGAGGCCGTGGCCAAGCTCAAGCGGTACGACTTCGAAGGCCGTTACGACAGCGCCAGGGCCTATCCCGGGCACGTGTATTTTGTCCCCGATGACACCGTGATCAGCGCTGCGGCGCAGGAGCTTGGCATTGCGTCCGCCGCCGATCTCTTCGGTGGCGTTGTGCCGTACGCCTTCATGAAGACCAAGGCCATGACGCATGAGCTCGTCGACATCGAGGCCGAGCGTCCCCCCGGCTGGTCGCCCGAGTTCGCAGCGAGGATCCGCGAAGTGGTATTGCCGGGCTACACGGTATTCAGCACGAGCGCTGCGCGCACGGCCGCGACCCGCCTGTGGGCGCACGGCGCCGTCCGGGTGAAGCATCCCCTCGCCTCGGGCGGACGAGGTCAATCACTCGCCGCCGGCCTGAACGAGCTCGAGGACATCCTCGAAGCGGTCTCCGCCAGCGACATCGCGCAGCACGGGCTGGTCCTCGAGACAAACCTCCGCGAGGTCAGGACGTTGAGCGTCGGCCAGGTCATCCTGGGCGGCCTCGATCTCACCCTCTCCTATCACGGCGCCCAGCGCGTCACGACCGACAACAAGGGGCGGTCGGCCTACGGCGGCTCGGATCTCGTGTGCATGCGCGGCGGCTGGGAAGGGCTCGGCCGGCTGAGACTGAGCTCTGAGGTCCGCACGGCCGTCGCTCAGGCGAGGCAATACGACGACGCGACGCGAGAGTGTCCCGGCTTCATGGCCTCGAGACGGAACTACGACGTCGGACAGGGAATGGACAGCACCGGCCAACCTCGCTCGGGGGTATTCGAGTCGTCGTGGCGCGCCGGCGGCGCGAGCAGCGCCGAGATCGCAGCGCTCACCGCCTTTACGCAGGACCCGACGCGGACGGTGGTCCACGCCTCTTCGGTCGAGGAGTACGGCGACGGCATCGAGCCCCCGCGCGGCGCCATGGTCCACTTCGAGGGCGTGGACGCCAAGGCCGGGCCGATAATCCGCTATACTGTGATCACGCGCACGTCGCGCGACCCGATATGAAGGACGTCCGCATTGCGGTCGACAGGCAACACATCAGCGGCAAGCTCATCCTGCCGGAGCCGCCCGTAAATCCGAAGGGAGCCGTGCTCTTCGTTCACGGCTGGGGCAGTACCCAGCGACGAGACATCGCCAAGGCGAAGCGGCTCGCCCTCCTGGATTGCGCGTGCCTGACCTTCAATCTTCGCGGCCATGCCCATACCAGGAGGCAGGTCGAGACGGTGACGCGCGCGCAGAACCTTCGCGACCTCGTCGCCGCCTACGACTTTCTGATCGAGGCGACGGGTGTCCTTCCCGAGCGGGTCGGGATCGTGGGCAGCAGCTACGGCGGCTACCTGGCCACCCTGCTTACCGGTGAGCGAAAGGTGCAGTGGCTGGCACTGCGCGCCCCGGCGCTGTACAAGGATGTGGATTTTGATCTGCCGAAGCGACAGCTCAATCTGGACGCCGACCTCCCGGCGTACAGGCGCCGTCGGCTCGACTCGAACGAGAACCGGGTGCTCACCAGCGCCGCTCGTTTCGAGGGTGATGTCCTCATCGTCGAGTCGCAGACGGATACGATCGTTCCGGCTCAGGTCATCGATAACTACGCACGCGCGTTCATCGCCGCGCGCTCGGTGAGCCATAAGGTGCTTGCCCAAGCCGACCACGGGCTGAGCCGCGAATCGTGGCGACGGGCCTACGCGAGGATCTTGTTGAGCTGGTTTGAAGAACGGCTCCGCTCCGTGTCCGCTTCATCAGGGATCGTTCTGGGAGCATGTCAGGCTGCTACGTCGACCCGGACGCTAAGTCGATCGCCTTCCGGTGGTTAGGCGGTAGTCCAAGCGGTGATCAGGCGTCCCACCGCCTTGAATCCGCGAATGACAGGGAGGTAGCTCCTCAGCACGCCGAGCACGGCGCCAGCGATCATGAGCTTGAAGACCCCGATTCGGAGGACCATCAGCGCGATAAGGGTCGCGACAAGGATGACAATTGCGATTGGGTCGGGAAGTGCGGCCGGCGCAAGCCGAAACAACGAGACGGCGAGAACACCGATCACGGCAGGCCCCATGCCTTTCATCACGGCTCTCATCCATGCAAGCCTCCTGACTCGGTCGAGCGCCGGAAGAATGATCAGCATGATGATGAAGGACGGGAGAAAGGCCGCGGTGGCAGCCACCGCAGCACCCGCAATGCCGGCCACCTTGTAGCCGACGTATGCCGCGATCATGAGGACCGGCCCCGGCGTGAGCTGGCCGAGCGCCAGCCCATCGACGAATTCTCGTGGTGTCAGCCAGCCGAATTGCCCGACGACCTGGTCCTGGATGAACGCGATCATCGTCAGGCCGCCGCCGATCGTGAACGCGCCGACCTTGAGGAAGTAGGCGCCGATGTCCAGCAGACTGTTCGGATTCGGGATTCGTCCCGAGACAGCCGAGCCGGGAGCGGACATGTTCAGCCACCAAGCGGTTGAGAGCACGGCGAGAAACAGCGCCGACGAGAGAACCACAACCAGTGCTCCAGGCCTCTTGGGCTGAAAGAGGACCAGCCCCGCACAACCAGCCAAGACCAGGATGGCTACGATCCCCAGCGGAGTCCAGATTGACGCGGCAGCTCCAATGACACCGATGACCGCCTCCGGTACGGTGCTCATCGCGGACCTCCCGAGGCGATACACCGCGACCGCGAAGATGGCGATGACCACCGGGCCCAGCCCGTAAAGAGCGCCGCGCGCAATCGGCGTAACGCCCAGCGTGGCGTAGGCGACAGTGAGGGCGAGCATGATGAAGAACGCGGGCACCACGAAGCAGAGTCCTCCGATCAGCCCACCCCACCAACCCCCGCGCGCATAACCCAGGAAGATGCCGAGCTGGGTGGCCGTGGCGCCCGGCAGCATGTTCGCCACCGAGAGGCCTTCAAGAAAGCGCTCCTTCGACACCCACTTCCGCTTTTCCTGCAACTCGGCCTGCATGACCCCCATGATGGCTGGTCCACCGTAGGAGGTGGCGCCTAGCCTGAAGAGTGAGCCCGCGATGTCCCTCCAGTCTCCTGTCGGATTCGTGTGAGCCGTGGCGTTCATGTCCACCTCCTGAGTGTGAGCCGGAAGACGCATCGTCACTTCCCCGGCGTTCCCGTGACTTCCAGGTCCGCAAACTCTGTAACAGAGTCCGCCTTGGTCCAGAGTCCGACCCACCCCCCCGTGAAGGTCTTGTCCTCGTGGTCGAGGAGGAGCGAGTCGTCCAGGTAGGCCTGGATCTTCGGCCCTTTGGCAACGACGCGGATCTTGTGCCACTCGCCCAGCTTGGGCTCGGTAACTCGTGCCGACGCGATCGTGCTTCGCTTGCCGTTCACTATCATGTAGAGCCGAAAGTTATTTTCGAGGGCATTGGCCCGGACCAGCAGGTAGTTTCGTCCATCCTTTGCCCGGAAGATGACGCCTCCGCTCGCGTCCTCCTTGCCGGAGATCGGCCGGAAGCGGACGGTGACATCGACGTCGCCGAATTTCTGATCCTCGAGGATCGCGACTGCCCAGGGTTGGGTCTCAACGACCTGAGCGAGCCCTTGGCGGCCGCCCGATGGCCGATAAGTCTACTTGCCGGCCACGAACTTCCACTTCGGGTTCTCCTTGCCGAGGTCGTCTTTCATGCTGGTCTTCTCCGGTGACGTGATCGCAAGCCGTGGGACATCGGTGGCCGCGCTGATTGCGTAGGCGCTTGCCGCCAGGAGCAGGAGAACTGCGAGCGCGATCTTCATGGGCTCTCCTTCCTTTGGCTGGATCTCTTTTCAGTCGATGATGACGCCGGATCGGGCGTCCGCCACTGAAGAGTTTCTGACATTCGTGTCAGGTTTGTGTCGGCCTCGGGGCGGAGCTGGGCTATCTATTTCCCGACTAGGGGCTCGCGAACGAGCGCCGGCAGCACGATTCTGAACAGGCTCCCCTTGCCCTCCTCGCTTTCTAGCTCAATGCGACCCCCGTTCACTTCGACGGCCCACCGCGCCGTCGCGAGGCCAAGCCCCGTTCCTCCCGATTCTCTCGAGCGCCCTTGCTCAACACGGTAGAAGCGCTCGAAAATTCGCGCGTGATGCACCGAAGGAATGCCCAACCCTGTATCCTCGACCTCGATCACGGGCTCCCCGGAAGACGTCTCTCTCACCACCACGCGAATCGTCCCCCTGGGGAGCGTGTATTTGATCGCGTTATCGAGCACATTGATCAGACCCAACCTCAGGACCTCGGGATCGCACTTAGCCGACACCTCCACCGTGGCGTCGATGGTCAAGCTCTGCTCCTTTTCCTCCGCGAGAATTCTGAGATGCTCAACGACGCTCACCGCCAGCCCGTTCAGTTTCACCATTTCGAGTGCCGGTTGGATCCGCCCAGACTCGCCCCGAGTCAGAGTGAGAAGGCTCTCCACGAGTCGCGTGAGGCGGTCGACCTCCTCGAGCATGCTCCCGATGACTTCGCGGTAGCCCGGCCCACTCAGGGATCGCTGAAGCGCCACCTCGCCCACGCTGCGGATCGCCGTGAGTGGCGTGCGTAGCTCGTGCGAGGCGTCCGCCGTGAACCGGCGAAGGTGCTCGAACGCCTCCTCGAGGCGGGACAGAGTGTCATTGAACACCCTGGCGAGCTGACCGAACTCGTCCCGAGGGTTCTCGACGGGAAGCCGTTCGGTCAGTGACTCTGCCGTGATCTTGCGCGCCGTCTCCGCCATGGCCCCGACGGGCGAGAGCATCCGGCCCGCGAGGAAGTAGCCACCCCCGATCGCCAAACCGATGGCGCAGGGTACGCCCATCGCCAGGATGACCCCGAGAGTCCAAAGAGTTTGGCGCACCGCCGTCTCGTCCCGAGCCGCGGTGATGCGATGAGAGGCGTCCTCAAGCGTTCCAAGACGATATGGTGTCGTCCCGACCGGTGGCCAGCCGGGCGTCTGGTACAGGACCGTGCCCCCTTCGACGACTTGGAAGCGCGTGATGCCCATCCGGTGAGCGAGCTCCCCCAGATCACCGGTCTCTTCGTGATAGACCTTCTCGATCGTCGCGAGGTCGTGGCTGACCTGCTGGTCCAACGCGCTGTACAGTCGCGCTCTCACGAAAAGGAGGATCCCCGCCGAAAAGATACAAATGACGAGCGTCAGCACGCCAGCGTGCCAGAGGGTGAGGCGCGTCCGTACGCTCCGGGCCAAAAACGTCATCCAGGCTCAGTGCGCAGGACAAACCCGACGCCGCGGACCGTGTGGAGCAGCTTCTTCTCGAATGGGTCGTCGATCTTTCGCCGCAGCCGGGCGACCGACACATCGATCACGTTGTCCAGCGGCGTGGCCCGCGCGCTAACGCGCCAGACATCGCTCGCGAGCATCTCTCTCGAAACGACGTGACCGACATGGCGCAGCAGGTACTCGAGCAGCTCGAATTCCTTTACCGTGAGCTCGAGAGGCTGCCCAGCCCGCACGACCTTCCGCGTCACGAGGTCCATCGCCAGGTCATCTTGTTGCATCTTGAGGATCTGATCTGGGCGCCCGTGGCGCAGGAGCGCACGTCGTGAGGACCTCGAGGCCGTCGCGCCGCGGCAGCATGAGGTCGAGAACCACCAGATCGAAAGACTCGTGGTTCACGAGGAAGAACCCTTCCTCACCCGTGCATGCCACGCGGACGTCGTAGTGCTCCGCCTCGAGCCCTTCCCGAAGGGCCTTCGCGACTTTCTTTTCGTCCTCGACGATCAGGACACGCACGGCTCGCAGAAGTATAGCGACCGCCTCGGGCCGCCGCACCTGACATGAATGTCAGGAACTCTTCAGTGGCACCGGCGTGATCTGACGGCATGATCCACGCTCGCGTTGATCGTCTATCTCATATCCGCCGCGATTCCATTCGCTGCCCTCGCCCAGCCGGGCCCCGTCACCGAGCGGGGGGCGCTGGCTCTCGAACTGCGAAATGCGTGGCTTCCACTCGAAAGTGGAATGACCGTGAGCCAGAGTGAAGGCACACCCATCTCAGCCAAGTATGAGATCGACAACGGCACGTTCCAGCTCTCCGTGTACACGATGAGGGGCGATAAGTTTTCGGAGGTCATCGTCGACTACAGCGTAGGGACCATCATGAAGGTCGACGTGATCACGGACAGCGGAGGTCTGGCCGCCGCTCAGGGCCAGAAGGAGACGACGGCGAGGGCGAAGCGCACGCTCGAGGCGGCCACCGCGGAGGTGGTAAAGACAAATCCCGGGTACCGAGCCGTCAGCGCGATGCCTGGCCTGCACGACGGCCGCCCCGTCGTGGAGGTCATCCTGGTCAACGATACTGCCTGGAGGGCCGTGTTTGGAGACCTTGACTGAGCGTTCCCCGGGGAAGGTGAGCAGCGACAACTCGGCGAATGGCGCGGCCCTCAGGCGAGCGCGATCGCCTCGATGGCGACGAGCACGCCGGGGATATCGGCCCCGAAGCGGACCATCGCCCGCGCCGGCTTCGGCCCGGGGAAGAACTCCGCGTACGCCTCGTTCATCTCCCTGTAGAGGTCAGGCCGCGCGAGCAGCACGGTGACCTTCACCACGCGGTCGAGCGAGCTCCCGGCGGCGGCGAGAATGGCCTGGACGTTGCGCAGGGCCTGACGAGTCTGCTCCTGCATCGTGTCGCCCACGACCTCGGTAGGGCCGCCCCCCGGCCGCACGGGTATCTGGCCCGACACGAACACGAAACCATTGGCGACGACGGCATGCGAGTACGGGGAATGCGGTGCCGGGTAGCCGGGGACGTCGTCGACGTGGTGGATCGCAGGCATTGTTGACCTCCGAGGGACAGGCGCTAGGGCATGACTGAAAAGAGATCGCTGGGCGTCTATCGCGGCTCGAGGCGCAAGAAATGCCTCGGCGGGAAGCCCGTCAGGATCCGGACTCCTATACCGAGGCGGCGCGCGCGGTCGACGCGGTCATGCTCCGCTCCCGTGACGGGGACGGCGCGATAGTCGCGCTTCTGGCCACCCATCGTGATCTGGACGTTCGGATTCGCGAGGGCACGGCGGTACCACGCACGGGGCCAGTGGTTGGCCGCCACGTAGAGCTGGCCGTCAGTCCTGATGCGGGATACGACCCGGTCGTGCACGGTTCCGTCCCGGTCGAAGGTGGTGATGACCAACGTCGAGCCGTCAGTGGGTTGTAGAGATCCGAGCAGCGACTCGAACGCGGTGACGATGCCCATGTAGATCAGGATCACGATTGCGGCGATCTTCAGTGCTTTCAACGCTCGACTCCCGGGTGCACGGAGGCTCGCGGTTGCGCTCCCGCGCGCTCCACCTTACCACCGACCACAGCCCCAAACTGGCGGCGGAACACACCTCTCGACGGGGACAACCTGAGGGGTTTGCCCAGCTCTAAGTGATCCCGAGGATCTGGAGTGTGCCCGAGTAGGGCACAGAATAGGGCACTAAATCACATCGGAGAAAAATTGGTGACGGGCAACTAGCTGGAAAAAGTGGTGGGCAGGGACGGGATTGAA
>WNGR01027439.1_pt1 | contig 12430 bp, 8 predicted proteins | sample 5407581 | NCBI WGS metagenome assembly WNGR01 (sample SAMN13153383, study PRJNA577476) | soil metagenome | isolation source: 80 cm soil or saprolite under Garry oak tree replicate 2 | place: USA:California | collected 2016-06-15
GTCGACATGGCGCCCTTCAAGGGCCTGTTGCTCGGTTTGTTTTTCATTGCAGTGGGAACGTCAATCGATTTTGGTGTGTTGATGCGCGAGCCGGTACGTGTCGCGATACTCGTCGTGGCACTGGTCGGTATCAAGGCGATCGCGCAGTGGTTTCTTGCGAATAGATTCGGCGTGCCGCCATCGCAACGCGGCTACTTCGCGATTCTGCTGTCACAAGGCGGCGAGTTCGCGTTTGTGGTGATGGCCGCTTCACTGGCTGCGGGTGTTATCGATCAGCGACAGTCGTCCCTTGTCACGCTGGTCGTTGCGCTCTCGATGGTCTCGACGCCTTTACTGTTGCTCGTGCACCGCCGGCTGTTGCAGCCATTCGCCAGTCGTGAGGTCGGAGAAGGGTAGTCGAGAGGATCCATTGCGTAGCCGGATCGTGGATTACTCGGGGGCCGTTGATTGCGACGAATCCCTTCTTGCCTGATGTAATCAGGCAAGAACCACAAGGAGTCCAGCTGAAATGTCAAACGAACGCGAACCCTTGCTTGACCCAATCGACAGAGTGAGCGAGATCGTCTTTGGTGTGCTGATGGCACTGTCGTTCACGGGTGCCCTCAGCGTTGCGACCGCCGGCCACCAGGAAGTCCGGACGATGATGCTCACCGCGCTCGGCTGCAACCTCGCCTGGGGGCTGGTGGATGCCGTCATGTGTCTCATACGCACAGCAACTGAGCGACGCAGGAAGGTTACATTGCTGGCGCGGCTTCGGGCGACACAAGACAAGGCCGAATCGCACCACTTGATTAAAGATGCGCTCCCGCAACTTCTCGCATCCATCGTCCAGCCTGCGGCGCTCGACTCACTGCACCAGGGGCTCCTTACCGTACGCGAGCCGGCTGTCCGGCTTGACGGGAGAGACTATGCCGCCGCATTCGGCGTATTCGCGCTCGTCGTCCTGGCGACTTTCCCGGTCGTGATTCCATTCATGTTCATTTCAAAAGTCGTGCTGGCATTGCGCGTCTCAAACGCACTGGCGGTTGTCACGCTCTTCATCTGCGGTTTTGCGCTCGGTCGGCACACCGGCGGAAGACCGTTGGTGTCCGGTCTCGCAATGTCCGGAATTGGCGTCGCGCTGCTTGCGATCATCATCGCTTTAGGGGGCTGATCCAAGGTCCACGCGACCTTATCGCGGCTGTACGAGACAGTCAAAGGTTCGAAGGAACTCGTCGGCAAGGCGAACGGCGTTCTCGTGTTCCCATCCGTGCTGAAGGTCGGCTTCATCGCCGGCGGCGAATACGGCGAAGGCGCATTGCACGTAGGTGGGAAGTCGGTTGGTTACTACAGCACGGTGTCGGGCTCATTTGGCTTGCAGGCAGGCGCACAATCGAAGGCCGTCATCTTTCTGTTCATGACGCATGATGCGCTCAGCAAGTTTCGCAATTCCAAAGGCTGGTCGGTCGGTGGCGAAGGGTCGGTCGCGCTGCTGAAGGTCGGCGCGAACGGATCGATCGATACGACGACGGCCACCGCGCCCGTCCAGGCGATCGTGCTGACCAATGCCGGCCTGATGGGTGACGTGTCGCTCTCAGGCACTAAAGTTTCGCGCCTGAAAATCTGATGATGGAGCTTGCTGTGTTTGCGTGGCCAGGTTTCAACCGATCGACGCAATGTAGTTGTCGTCACGCCAGATCGGCAACCGGGTGCGCGCGCCCGCAAACCACGGTTTTCCCGCTCACATCGGCGCTCAGCGCGCAAGCTGCGCCTTCGCAAGCCGGCCCAGGCGCCGGACGCCATCTTCGACGCGTTCGCTCCAGACATGCCCGGCGCTCAGTCTCAGGCAATTGCGAAAGCGCCGGCTCGCGGAGAAGACGTCGCCGGGCGCAAAGCAGATGCCTTGCTCGATCGCTTCCTCGAAGAGCTCGCGTGAATCGAAGCCCCTCGGCAGTTCGAGCCAGAGCATAAAGCCGCCTGCTGGCCGGCTCACTTTCGTGTCGGCCGGGAAGCTTGCCTCGATCGCACGCGTCATGCGCGCGAGGTTCTGTTCGAAGACGCGGCGGATACGGCGCAAGTGCGTGTCGTAGGCGCCGCTTTCCAGGAAGTCCGCGAGCGCGATTTGCGGCAGGGCCGGCCCGCACAGCGTGAACGCGAGCTTGCGCTCCATCAACTGCTGCGTATAGGCGCCCGCTGCGATCCAGCCGATCCGGTATCCAGGCGCAAGACTCTTCGAGAACGAACTGCAGTAGATCGTATTGGCGCCGCCTTCGAGCGCGGTGAACGGCTTCGGCCGCTCGCGTCCGAAGTAGATCTCACCGTATACATCGTCTTCGATCAGCGGCACGGCATGCCGCGCAAGCACGGCGAGAAGCGCCAGTTTGTCGGCCTCCGCCATGGTGGAGCCGAGCGGATTGTTGAAACTCGACGACAGCACGCAGGCCGCCACGTGTTCCGTATCGAGCAGGTGTGCGAGTGCGCCGACGTCGATGCCGCGCGTCGGGTGGGTCGGCAACTCGAAGGCCTTCAGACCTAGCACTTCGATCGTATGGAGCAGTCCAAAGTAGGTGGGCGATTCGATCGCGATAGTATCGCCGCGCTTCGCGACGGCGGTGAGCGCGAGGGTCAGCGCCTCGGTGCAGCCTGCCGTGACGAGCACGTCGTCGGGCGACAGAGCATGCCCGACGCGCATCGCGCGCTTCGCAATTTCGCGGCGTAAGCGCGGTTCGCCATGCGGTGGGCAATAGCCGTTGTACCGCACGCTTTGTCGACGTGCGGCACGTGCGAGCGCGAGGTCGAGCCGCTTCGTTTGCAGAAGCGCCGAGTCGGGGAAGGCGCAACCGAGCGGCACGAGCGCGGGGTTCGACGCATGTTCGAGCAGCGTCGCCACGACCCCACTGACCGAGACGGCCGACGCTTTCGTTCGCGCTCGCGAGGTCGACGGCAACGCGAGCGTGCTGCGCGGCGACGCCGCGACGTAAAAGCCGGACTGCGGCCGCGCGACCAGGATGCCGCGATCTTCGAGCAGACGGTACGCCTGTAGCGCGGTGGCGATACTGATCCTGTGCTGCTCACTGACGGCGCGCACGGACGGCAGCCGCACGCCCGGTGCGAGCGCGCCGTTGTCGATCATGCCGACGATGAGTTCGGCCAACTGCTCGTAACGGTATGAAGTGTGCGTGTCCATGAAAGCATCGCGACAGAAGATTCACGATTATCGATCGGGCGGTCGCGGCTCGCCAAGCGAAATTGTGATGGTTGATTCAGTCGGAAATTGTGACTGTTATGGTCGGCCCGCGAGCGCTACGATGCGTGTGTTCCGATCGCGTCCGTAAGAGCACAGACGTTCGCATGGGGTGACTTAAACCCGGTGACTCAAACCCGGTGACTCAAACGGATCGCCCATCGAAGAATTCACAGTCCATACAAGGCAAAGGCATGAACGCTTCTCAGCAGCGTGTCGACGAACAACAACTGTCACGATCGAACAGCGAAAATGCGAGAGAGTGGCGCGGTCGCTTTCCCTACAACGAGATCATTTCGCTGCTCGACGTGAACCGGCCATTCAACCTGGCGGAGAGCACATCGCAGGACCTGACGCTTGGGGAACTGCTGGACCTCTCGGGTCTTGAGCGTATCCGTGATCTGAAGCTTGGCTATGGCAAATCGGCGGGTGCGCAAGCGCTTCGCGAGGCCATTGCAGATGCCTGCAAAGTCCCTGCCGGGCAGATAGTGACGACGCAAGGCACCGCGCTCGGACTCTTTCTTCTTGCATTCGAAGTTTGCCGACCTGGCGACGAAGCTGTCCTCGCGACACCATGCTTTCCGCCGAGCCGCGACTGTCTGCTTGGCGCCGGCGTCAGCGTCCGCGAGGTCAGGTTATCGTTCGAGAATGGATATCGACTGGATCTGGAGCAGCTTGCAGCGAGCCTGTCGCTGAACACGAAGCTGGTGAGCATTGCTTCGCCTCAGAATCCAAGTGGTGTTCAGACATCTCGCGCTGATATCGAAAAGCTCCTTGTGTTGATGGAGAGGCGCTCTCCGGGAGCGATACTTTTTATCGACGAGACCTATCGCGAGGCAACCTATGGCGACGATGTCGCGATCGACAGTTTTGCGGGGCTCGACTCGCGTATCGTCACCGGCGCGTCGGTATCGAAAGCGCTTGGCGCGCCGGGCTTGCGCACAGGCTGGCTCACGGTAGCGGACCCCGATCTGCGATCGCGCCTGACCGTCGCGAAGATGAACACCGTCATCTCGGGCTCGGTGCTCGACGAAGCGCTCGCCGCCGCGCTGCTGCGTAACCGGGAAGGTGTGCTTGCATCGCGACGTCGTTTGCTAGCCGGCGCCCTCGAGGAACTGGCGACCTGGTGCGAGCGCGAACAAAAACGCATCGAGTGGGTGCGCCCCGATGCCGGCGCGCTGTGCTGCTTGCGTCTACGTCGTGACGCATTCGACGATGTTGCCGTATCGCGTTTCTGGGATCTGCTGCCTCGCTACGACTTGCAACTGGCCTGCGGAACATGGTTTGGAGAAAGCGATCGTGTATTTCGCCTGGGCTTTGGTTATTTGCCGGCTGCTCGTCTTGGATCGGCGCTGGCGGCTCTTTCGTCGGCCCTGGATGCCGTTAGCGCATGACGGATCTGAGATCACGCTGCATGCAGCACGCCGGATAGCCGGAACCTTCACTTCTAGACATGTCGGGTCAAGCCATGAAAGTAAAAATCGCCTATATCGATGAACCGCCGTTCTACTGGACTGGTCCCGATGGTTCCGTAACGGGCTCGGATATCGAACTGACCGATGTGGTACTGCGCGCGATCGGTGTGACATCCATCGAACATCATTTGACCTCGTTCGAAGAATTTCTGCCTGGCGTACGCGAAGGTCGCTGGGACATGAACGTGCCGATTTTTGTGACGGCTGAGCGTGCAGAGCACGTTGCATTCAGCGTGCCCGTCTGGGCGCTGGGCGATGGATTCGTCGTGCACGACGGCAATCCAAAAACACTGACGAGCTACGGGGCCGTAGCAGAGCGTAACGACGCGCGGTTAGGGATTGTTACTGGTCAGGTACAGCTCAACTCCGCGAAGTTGGCGGGCGTGCGTGATGACCAGATTGTGATGTTCAAGGACCAGCCGGAGGCAGTTGCTGCGCTACTCGCAGGAAAGATAGACGCATTCGCTGGAACGGCCGTCGGGAACCGCGTGGTTGCCAGTGCAAACAAGGAACTGGAAGCGGTCGCGCATGCGATGAGCAAGGAAACGGGAGCACCTGTCGGCGCCTTCTCGTTCAATAAGGACAATACTGCTCTTTTGCAGGCCGTGAATGAACAGTTGCGCAAGTACCTCGGTTCGGCGGACCATCGCGCGCGCATGGCGAAGTACGGCATCACGGAAGCGGAAATCGACAGCGTAGCGACTGCAAAAGGTTGACCAACACCCTATCCAGCTAGTTGGAGACACTATGAAAAGATCATATAAGGTAGTTGACGTGTTTACCTCGCGACCGCTGCTGGGCAATCCGGTTGCCGTGGTGCTCGACGCGGAGGGTTTGTCCACGGACGAGATGCAAGCCATCGCGCGCTGGACGAATCTTTCGGAAACGACGTTTGTCCTTCCGCCTACGACAGACGAAGCGGACTATCAGTTGCGGATTTTCACGCCGCGCAGTGAGCTTCCCTTTGCTGGGCATCCGACACTCGGCAGTGCTCATGCCATTCTGGAAGCGGGTCGTGTGACACCTCGCGCAGGCGGGCGATTGATTCAGCAATGCGGCATTGGCCTCGTCGAGTTGACGATAAGAGAGCAACCAGGAGACCGCCAGCTGGCCTTCGATCTCCCGCCCGCAAAGATCGAGCCGCTGCACGCAGCAGATATTGCAGATCTCGAACTCATTCTCGGCTGCAGAGTCGACACCAGGACTGCGCCGGCCATCGTGAACGTCGGCCCCATTTGGGTCATCGCGCAGATGGACGGTGCGGCTACCGTAGTCAATCTGCGGCCGGATCTCGCGAGGTTGGCGGACTTCGAGCGCCGCCTCGGCGTCACGGGTCTGACCGTATTCGGTACTCACGACGGTGGAGATGCGGCGATAGAAGTGCGTACCTTCGCACCGTCATGTGGCGTGGAGGAGGATCCTGTCTGTGGAAGCGGAAATGGCAGTGTCGCTGCATTCCAGTGGAAGCGCGGCCTGTTGCCCGCCGACGGCGGACGCTATGTGGCGACACAGGGACGCAGTGTCGGTCGGGATGGACGAATCGAGGTGAACGTGGATACGAGCGGGAATGTACGCATCGGCGGTTCCTGTGTCACCTGTGTGGACGGCTCGCTGACGCTCTGAAAGCCGCGCTGGGTAGGGCATTGGATGGTCCGTAGCCAACATTAAGTATGTCGAAATGAATATCCATTCATCCACGATTGAAGCAGCGTTCAGTTTTATTTCGGTGAAGAATCCATTCGATGGTGTCGAAGTGGGCACCGTCGTGAATATCCCACCGGAAGGCGTGCAGATGTTGAGCAGCCTTTCGCGTCATGAGCGTGCTCGTGTGCTCGAAGCCTGCGCATCGATGGTGGAGCGCGATAAGGACACGTTTGCCGATCTCATTGTCGCGGAAGCCGGTAAGACGATCAGGCAGGCAAAAAGAGAAGTGCTGCGCTGCGTGAACACGCTCAAGCTGTCCGCCGACGAAGCGCGCCGAAACGGAGGTGAGGTCGTACCGTTCGACGCATATGCCGGATCGGAAAACCGGCAGGGATGGTTCACCCGGGAACCGCTCGGCATCATCGTCGCCATCACGCCGTACAACGATCCACTCAACCTGGTTGCACACAAGCTTGGACCAGCGATCGCCGGGGGCAATGCCGTGGTGCTCAAGCCGTCCGAACTCGCGCCACTTTCGGCTATCAAGCTGGTCAACTATCTGGTGGCGGCGGGAATGCCGTCGAACATTGTGTCGGTCGCGACGGGCGGTGGACCCGAGGTGCAGAATCGATTTGTCGCTAATCTGCGCCTCATCACCTCGGCGGTGTCGCTTGGCCATGACGAGACACTGATCGTGCACGTCGGAAAGGATGGGCGAGGGGGATCCGAGTGCTATCCGGACGTGTTCCGGGAATATGGTCACCTGCGCCTGTCGATCGGTCTGGAAGATCCTGGCGATTTGATAGCGGATATCAGAGCGGCCCTCGAGGAGACCTTCGGCTGATAGTCGATCCGCCGAGCCGTGGGGTGTACGCGGGGCCTCACTAGAGCGGCGTGCGGCGAGCGCTGGAACGATGGTGAATGTCGATAGAGGAGACAATTTCTCACCGCGTGCCGCTTTTCCTGCAAGATATTTGCAACGCCAAGTGTGCGCTGTCCCACCTAGATCCCTGTCGCTGCGCCACCCGATGTTCTATCGTCGATCTGAGGCAGTGTGTTCAGACAAAACAGTGACCGGCGCGAACATCTGTGCTCCAATAACCAGCGTCTTTTGACAAAAAGGCACTGTCCAATCGTTTTTTATCAGTCGAGAGAGCGACGGTTGACGAGTGCGCCATTGCAAATTTCAGCGCTTCACGGCGGAGCTGACCACAACTCGAAATGGCCTGTGTGCGCAGGCTACCTGCACCCGTCGAATGATCAGGGGAGTTCAAATTTCCAGGAGCGAATTTCGTGGAAGAACTCGACGAATTCTTCTGGAGTGACCTTCTCGACTACATCGATGAAGGGCGGGTCATTGCGGTGGTCGATGACGGGCTGCTGCCCGTCAGTCAAGACGGTCAATCCATGGGGTTCGATGCGCTTGTCGCCACCCGGTTGGCAGAAAAACTCCGCATCGGCCTGACCGAGTTCGACAACCCTCCGCGGCTGGATGACGTCGTCAGCCGTTATCTGCTACTGCCGCGCGCGCGCAAGGAAGACCTGTACGTTCGCACCTCTCAGGTCGTGAGAGATCTGGCGATCGAGCCTCCTCAAGCGTTGCTGGACCTCGCCGCCGTGTCCCCGTTCGATCTGTTCGTGACCCTTTCGTTCGACGGCTTGCTGACTCGCGCCATCGACCTTGTCCGTCACGGCGGGGAAACGCGCACTTCCGTTGTGAGCTTCCATCTGCTCGGGCGCCAATCGTCAGCGCCCGATTGGGTGATCTGCGACGAGGATCGCCTGGAGTTCCTTCACGCGTTGCAGGACGACGCGCGTCGGCCAAAGCTGCTGTTCGATGCGTTGCGCGACGACCATCTGCTGCTGCTCGGTTGTCGGCTGCCGGACTGGCTCGCGCGCTTTTTCCTGCGTGCAGCCAAGAACGAGCGGCTCTCGTCACCTCGCCAGACGGTGGAGTACCTGATCGATCCAATGGCGGCGCGCGACCCCGCGTTGAAAGCCTTCCTCGCCGACTTCAGCCCGGCGACCCGCGTCGTGTCGCTGGAGCCGACCGTCTTTTGCGCCGAGTTGCGCTCCCGCTGGGGCCAGCGTCATCCCTCGGGCGTTGCGCAGGCACCGTCGGCACCCGGCGTGCCGCGCGCCATCGAGGGGGCGGTGTTCATCAGCTATTCGAGTCAGGATACAGACGCCGTGCAAGGTCTCGCTCGAGAACTCGATGCTGCAGGCATCGACGTATGGTTCGACCGGAGTGAGCTGCGGGGCGGCGATGATTGGGAGCGCAGTATCCGGCGCGGCGTGGACACCAGCAGCCTGTTCATGCCCGTGATTTCGCGCGCCACGCAAGACCCGGACCGGCGGCGGGACTTCTTCTGGCGCGAGTGGATGGCCGCCGACGAGCGCGCTCGCGGCATGGCGCCCGACGAACCCTTCCTCGTCCCGGTGGTGATCGACGACACGCCCAAGTACGGCGACTGGCTTCCCGACCGCTTTCGCTCCGCCCAATGGATGACGCTGCCGGGCGCACGCACTGACGAGACGTTCGTCGCGCACGTGCGCGATCTATACCGGCAAATCTCCAGCCGCTGCCGGCGGAGCTGATATGGCTGATGAAGCGGTTGAATCCGGGCACGAAGGACTGTCGGCAGACGCGCTGACGCCGACGCGCCCCTGGCCAGGCCTCGCGTCTTTCACTGAGGCGGACCAGTACTTTTTCCGCGGCCGGGAGAACGAGGCGGAAGAACTCGCGCGGCTGGTGCGCCGTGAAGTGCTGACCGTCCTGTTCGGCCGCTCGGGGCTAGGAAAGACCTCTTTGCTCAATGCGGGACTTTTTCCCCGTTTGCGCGAGAATCTTCACGTGCCGGTGATGATACGTCTCGCGCACGGCGCCGCGTTGCCGCTGCGCGACCAGGTCTGGCAGGCGCTCGCCGCAGCTTGCAGCGCCGCTGGCGTCGACGCAACCGCGCCGCTGCCGGAGGCGTCATTGTGGGAACACTTTCATCGCGCCGGAGCCGGGTTCTGGAACACGCGCAACCGGGCTGTGATACCTGTGCTGGTTTTCGACCAGTTCGAAGAGCTGTTCACGCTCGGCCAGGTCGACGAGGAGACGCGCCGTCGGGCTGCCAGCTTCGTCAACGAGCTTTCAGACCTGATTGAAAACCGGCCTCCGGAAGCGTTGCGTCAAGCGCTCGATTCCGGCGCGGTACCCGCCCAGAGCATCGATTTCAGCCGTCGGGACTGCAAGGTCGTCCTGAGCTTTCGCGAAGACTTCCTGGCGGACGTGGAAGGCTTGCGCGTGAACATCCCGTCGCTCATGCGCAACCGATACCGCCTGTTGCCGATGGACGGCTACCAGGCCCGAGCGGTGATCGACAGCGGCGGCGCGCTCGTGGCGCCGACGGTAGCCGAACGCATCATCGGTCTCGCGTGGCGCAATCGCGCCGAAGCGCCTTCGGCAGACGACTACAGCCGGATGGAGGTCGATCCCGCGCTCCTGAGCGTGATCTGCAGCGAACTCAATTTGCGTCGTATCGCACAGGGTAGCGATCACATCGGTGCCGAACTGGTGGCGAGCGCCGAGCGCGAGATCCTGGTCGATTTCTATGAGCGCTCACTGCGAGATGTCGACCCGCGTGTGCGCGTGTTTATCGAGGATGAGCTGATCACGGACGCCGGCCATCGGGACAGCTATGCGCTCGATGATGCGCTCGTGCTGCCCGGTATCTCACGCACCGATATCGAGCGGCTGGTGGCCGGCCGGCTGCTGCGCGTCGATGAACGCTTCGGCGTGCGCAGGCTCGAACTTACCCATGACGTGCTGACGCGCGTTGTCAAGGACAGTCGCGATGCGCGGCAGGCCCGTGACGCGGCGGCCGCGGCGGCCGCGCGCGTGCGTGAGGCGTTGGAGATACAGCGGCGTAACCGTCGCAACGCGATGTGGGTTGGCGCCGCCTTCGTGTTTGCAATGGCTTTGCTGGTCGGTGCGGGATACGCCGCATACGAAGCGACGGTGCAACGACACCGTGCGAGTATCGCGCAGAATGACGCCGTAGCCGCGAAGCAGCAGTTGGTCAAGGAGACCGAGAAATCGATCCAGGCGAAGCTCGCAATCGAGGAAGCCCAGCAACAGATGCAGCGGGCGGCAGTGGAGTTGCAGAAGATGGGCGACTCCGCAGCCGAGGCCGATCGTCGTGCGAAAGAGGCGCAGGCGGTCGCAGTGAAGGACGCCGAATTGGCAGCGATTCAGCAGAAGCGGGCAGACGAAGCCACCGCGCATGCCGGGCAACTGACTCGCGATGCGATTATCTCCGGCGTGATTGCCAACGCCAGCGCCGAGGACGCGGAGCATCCCGATCGCGCGCTACTGCTGGGCGCCGAAGCCAGCCACGCCGCCCCAGTGCGACTGGATGCGCAGCTTGCGCAACTAGCGCGGCTGATTGCTGACGAAGGCGTGCACAAGATGATGCGGATCGGCGATAAGGTGACCGCGTCAGCAACCAGCCCTGACGGCAAACGGATGGCCATGGGCACCAACGGTGGCGACGTCATCGATCTGGACCTGACGACCTGGACCGTGCTGCGGCGCTGGAGAGGCCACGAAGCAGCCGTGCTGGCGTTGGCGTACGACCAGGACGCGTCACGTCTCATATCCGCCGATGCAAAGAGTACCGTCATCGCCTGGCAAGCGCGCGATGCGCAGGAAATCGGGCGTGTCTCTGTCGGCGATGCCCCCGACATCAAAAAGATTGTCGTCAGTCACCATGGCCGGTTCGTCGCGGTTGCAGGCCATTCATCTGTCCACGTGTTGACGATGCCCGGCCAACCGGGTGTCCCAGTGCTGAAGCGTCTTGGCACTGGCGACGGTCAATGCCTTGGATTCGACCGCGACGACGCCACGCTGCTCTACGGTTCCGGGGATAGCATTGTCGTCGCACCGCTCCCCGGCACCGGCACCGAGGCCGGCACCGGGACCGCACCGTCGCCCAGGTCCACACGCCCCTTGCTCGCGCGCACACCCGACTGCCGCTTCGATGCGTTGCTCCACGCCAACCCCGACGGCAAGCGCGTCGTCGAGCTTCGCGACGAATCCACGGACTCGGTCATCGGAACGTTGGACGCAGGCGAAGGCGAAGGCGAACTACAGGCAGTCTTCGAGTCCGGAGGCGGCTTCTTTGCGCTTCGAAATGGCCGAACGACCAGCGTGTGGAAGATACAACCTCTGCAAAAGATCGGCACGGTTGCTGATGAAAGCGGCAAGTCCGTTCGCATGTCATTGAGCCCGGACGGCCGCTGGCTGGCCACGGCCCTGGCCAACGGCCAGGAGATCGTTCAGCCGACCAGCGGCGGCCGGGCCCGAGTCAAGACCAGGCAAGGGCAGCGCGTTGCCGCCTTCCAGTTTTCGCCGAATGGGGACACCGTCGCGTACCAGATCGATCAACAGGAGACGCTGTACACCATATGGTCGCTCGCGCCAGGGTCGGTGTTGCGGTCCGGCAAATCCCTGTACCACGCCGAGGAGGTGGAATTCAACCGCAACGGCAAGGTTCTGGCGACCGTTCCCGCAGGCACGGATATCGCCGACTTCTGGAATCCTGATGATGCCGCGCAATTGCGCAGCGAACGGGGCATGCGCCGCGCCGAATTTAGTCCTGATGGTTCGCTCCTCGCTATTCAGCGCGCCAACGGCACTGTCGATGTACTGGAGATGACGGGCCATGCCCGTCTTCAGCTTCAGAAGCCTGTGGATGCCGAAGTAGAGCGCTTTGCGATAAGTTGGGACAATCGACGCCTTGCGATCACGCTGTCCGATGGTTCGATTCATGTGTACGAGATCACCCGGGCCGGACACGAAACCGTGCTGTCGGGGAAGCGCGAGTCCGAAGTCGTCGCGTTTAGCCCCGACGGCCGGGTGCTCGCGGTGGCGGGCGGCGATGGCGTCGTGCGCCTGTTCCGCTTCGGGTCGGAAAAGGCCATGACAGAATTGCCTGATCCGCATAAGGATCGCGTGCGTCAGCTGGCATTCAGTCCTGACGGCAAGCGGCTCGTATCGGGGGGCGACGATGAGATGGCGATCCTGCACGACGTCGAAAGC
>WNGR01006555.1_pt1 | contig 12427 bp, 22 predicted proteins | sample 5407581 | NCBI WGS metagenome assembly WNGR01 (sample SAMN13153383, study PRJNA577476) | soil metagenome | isolation source: 80 cm soil or saprolite under Garry oak tree replicate 2 | place: USA:California | collected 2016-06-15
CTCATGGAGGTCCGCTTACATATGTTCGAGTGTCAGGGGTCTATCATTTGGATCTTGCTGTAACTCGGCTACCACGCTTTGAATCTTGGAAGTCCACTCACATAAATACGAGTAAACAGGTGCCTGTCGTTTCGGAATGCGCTATACATTATAGATGGCGCCCCGCGGCGTGGGGTGTATATAATCGCACAGAGGAGATCGATGGAGGCTATCGATGTCGACCCCTACCGCGATCAACGAAGAATACGATATCGTCATCGCAGGCGGTGAGCCATACTCAATTCTCCCCACCTGCCTTCCTTCCGCTGACCGCGTGGTCGTCCGACTGAGACAGGCGGAACAGCGGCGTGCGTCGTTGCTGGTCGTCTCGCTGCCGCCGACGCGAACCTACGCGTCCTCTTACTCGAGGCGGGTCCCACTACGTACAACGATCCCGCGCACACCGACCCCCTGAGGCTTTTGAGCCACCTCGCGCCTGACTCGCGCACCGTGCGCGCACACGTTACTCAGCCGAGCGCGGTACTTGGCGGCCGCACTACGACCGTGCCGTGCGGACAGTGTCTCGGCGGCGGAGGCAGCATCAACTGTGTGTCTCATGTCTCTTCTCCTTTGTGCGTCAAGCTTCGGTCTTCTGATTTATCTCGACCCACGCGTGCCCGGGTGAATTTCTGTTTTTAAATCTCTGGCAGTCATGATATACATGCGCCCGTCTGCCTCTGACTATGACGACTGGGAGACGGTGTACCAAAATCCCGGGTGGGGCTCGAAGGACCTCATCCCGCTTCTGAAAAAGGTGCGTAAGGTAGGGGGTTAGTGCCGCGCTGGGTCTGAAATTGAAGGATTGTAGATCGAGACGTACCAAGTCCCTTGTGGGGGGCCGACTCACGGCACAGACGGTCCGCTTGCGGTCTCGCGAGGTGGGTTTTCCTCGGACCTCGAGGAGCAGTTCCTTCAAACTGCGCGCGCACTCGATCCGGACCGTGCGCAGAAGCCGGATGACGCGGACACGAATGATTTGGAAACGATCAATGTGTACACGGTGAGTGTTTCGCGCTCGACTGTGCTGCTTGATCGATGGCTGAGTAGCGCACTGGCGGCAGAGGTGGCTCAAGTGCGTGCATGATCCCCAGCATGCGTCGTCCCAGCTCAGAGAGCACTGACTTTCTTCTTTCTGGGGAGAAGGTGGATTAACTCCGAGACGGGTACCCGCTCGGATGTGCCGCACAACATGATCTACCCCCTCAAGGACACCCGGCCGAACCTCCACTTCTTGACGGGGGTACACGTGAAGCACGTCACGTTCGACGAGTACGTTTTAAATTTGACACGTTTCTCTCGCCTCTCTGGAAAATCTGTATAACGTATGCAGTGAGAATCGCGCGACAGGTGTCGCATATGCTCTTAACCCGCTGTTGCACCCCGATGGCCCGGGGGACACGCGCACTGTGCGAGGGACGAAGCTGGTCCTGGTCTCAGCTGGGACATTTGGTTCTCCTGGTATTCTGGAGCGTTCGGGAATCGGCGCTAAGGACGTGCTCGAGCGGGTCGGGGTGAAGCAGCGCGTCGACTTGCCTGGGGTTGGCCAAAATTACCAAGGTGTTCCCGTGCAATGACTATCTCTGACGTTTCATGTTCTTCTGACGTTTGCGTGTGCATGTGCAGACCACAATATCCTCTTCGCTAGGTACTTTGCTGCAGATGAGGCGCAAGCGTTGGATGCGCTATTCCGCAACGAGGAGGGAGCAATTGATGGTGTGTCTGTCCCCCCCCCTTCGTTGAGGCATACTTGCGTGCGCTTTACGATTGACGATGATACTGCAGCTGCGGTCGCAGAATTTGGAAAGACAAGGAAGGAGATCTCGACTCACAAGTGTGCCATCACTTGGCTTTTGATTGCCATTGCCTTCTGACTTGATGTCCTTCTGACCAGCTCGATCGACGCGGGGATTAAGTGGCGTCCCGCGCCCTCCGAGGTGGCCGAGCTCGGCCCTGAGTTTCAGGAGTATTGGGACTCCTACTTTGCCAATGCCCCAGACAAGCCTGTCCTGTGTATGGGTATAAGCTCGATGTGCGTGCTCTGTCAATTCGCTTGTCAGGATGCTCATCATCACCGTCGTCCAGGTTCCACGGGGATCCTACTGTTGTTCCGCCGCGCAAATACTACACCTTGAGTGCATACACTGTGAGCCCACCTATCCCCTCCCCCGTAGTCACACTTTCAACACGCCTGATACCTGCACGCATAGGAATGCCCCCTGGCCCGCGGCCACGTACACATCACGCACGCAGACGACGTCTCTGCACCGGTAGACTTTATCCCCGCCTACTTCGAGTCGTTCGTCGTCCTTCCTCACCGCTCCCCCATCCAGCCCTCTCACATACTATATTTTTGTTTACCAGGAACGCGGACCTGCAACCCCTGACGTGGGGGTACAAGTTCCTGCGCGAGATCGCACGACGTATGCCGCACTTCCGCGGCGAGCCGCCCATGCTCCACCCCGCGTTCGCTCCGGGTAGGCCCGCGTCCATCGTCGTGCATGCTGAGGGACCTGTCCCATTCGATGCGCGGCGCATCGTTTATTCGGAGGAGGACGAGCGTGCGCTTGAGGCGTTCGCGTATGCGAACGGTGCGTGGTTTCCTCTCTTCCCTCTTCCCTCTCCCATCACTCGCTCACTCGTCCTTCATTCATTGATTTTTCTTGCCGGGGAACAGTGGCTACGGGCTGGCACTCGGTGAGATCCTCCCTCCTCTACAGATTGCAGGGCGTGCGTCGTTGACGACATGCCTTTATATGTACCTTTGCATTTGCGATTGCGCAATAGCTCGGCACCTGCCCAATGAAGCCGCGCGAGCAGGGCGGCGTCGTCGACGCGAAGCTGAACGTGTACGGCGTGCGCGGGCTCAAAGTTGCCGACCTGTCCGTCGCGCCGGGAAATGTCAGCGCGAACACTTACGGGACCGCGCTCGTCGTCGGAGAGAAGGCAGCCGCGATCATCGCAGAGGAGCTCGGCATCAAGGGCGTCATTTAGTCGGTCGCGATCGTGAGGATTCAAGTTGGCCAGTAATACGCTGTCACTGTGTGCGAAATCGTTTCGGAGGATTGATTCCGGTATGCTTAAGTAGTTGACAGCAAACGCAGACCAAAGACCATCGTGCTCTTGTATATTTCCAGAATGCCAGAAATCATGCTTAAAGGTTGCTTGGTTGTTGCCATGTTCTCGGCTTGTCAGAGAATGCCCCAACTCCATAGATTGACGTCATCCGATCTCCGTGGTAATGGTCTCAAATAAAGTTCTGAGAAACCAAGAAAACTATGTTTCTCAAATATAAAGGGAATTGAGCGAATATAAGTGACGACGCAATGGCTGGGAGACTATGCCCAGTGTTCCGGTAACAAGGTACCAGGACTACAATGAAAATGGGCTGTCGTGCCAAAAAAATGTGGTGCGTATATACTGATGTGCAGATACCAACCCGGATACGACCAGCTTGAAAAGAAAGGGTGAAATGGGCATCGAGTAGGGACACAGGAACGCAGAGGAAAAAATGGAGAAGAGAGGGCAATACTTCGACCGTTCATGGAGGTGCAACTTCATGACACTGTCGACGAAGAATGCGTGTATCCGGGCCGTATTTCTGGATTGTAAGGTGACCTTGATGTACCCTTCGAACGCACTGCTGTAGCAACGTTTCTCGAAGAGCACAGGTAAGACCGATGACCAAACTCAAGAACGAGAACTAATTGGCCAAGACACAGCCCAGATGGCATATCTAGGTCACGGTGGAGAGAATATAGATACAGTAGACTGGACCGTCCAGAATGGAAGAGTTGGAAACAGAGCGTCATCTGGAAGGTGCCGCGGCGGATGCGCCGAACTGCTGGGAGCCTCCCTTTTCTGGAGCGTGAGGTTTATTACTTCATCCACATTGTGATGCTTATCCAATTCTTGCAGCTGACACTCCTAAATTAGGGTCCATGGACCGTTCCCCATGTCCCCTTATTCCCCGCGTTTCCCGCGTCACCCCACCCTACCCCGCCCCCTTCAAACAGTACCGGGTTGCGCCCGGCAATGTAGCCAAACGGTCTTTCTTACTCTTTCAACCGGACGTTGTTCTCCAGTTACAGATGGCGCTCCACGGGCGCGGACGCGTGAAGTGAGTGTATTTAATCGCACTGAGGAGATCAACAAGGGCCATCGATGTCTACTCCCACCATGATCAATGAAGAATACGATATTGTCATCGCAGGCGGTGAGCCGTCCCCACCCTCCTACTCTTCCCACCTGCCTTCCTTCCGCTAACCGCGTGGTCGTCCGACTGTGACAGGCGGCACGGCGGCGTGCGTCGTTGCCGGTCGTCTCGCTGCCGCCGACGCGAACCTGCGCGTCCTCTTACTCGAGGCGGGTCCCACCACGTACAACGACCCCGCACACACGCATCCCCTGAACTTCTTGAGCCACCTAGCACCCTTCTCGCATACCGTGCGCGCACACGTTTCCCAGCCGAGCGCGGCACTTGGCGGCCGCACCGCAATCGTGCCGAGTGGGCAGTGTTTCGGCGGTGGCAGCAGCATCAACTGTGCGTCTCGTGTCTCTCCTCCCTTGTGCGCCAAGCTTCGGTCGTCTAATTGATCTCGACCCACGCGGGCCCGGATTTGATCTCGGGCAGTCATGATGTACACGCGCCCATCTGCCCCTGACTATGACGACTGGGAGACGGTGTACCAGAATCCCGGGTGGGGCTCGAAGGACCTCATCCCGCTCCTGAGAAAGGTGCGTAAGGGAGAGAGTTAGTAGTGCTCTGATCTGAATTCGGGGGGATTGTAGATCGAGACTTACCAGGTTCCTGGTGGGGGGCCGACTCACGGCACAGACGGTCCGCTTGCGGTCTCGCAAGGTGGGTTTTTGTCGGACCTCGCTGAGCAGTTCCTTCAGGTTGCGCGCGCACTCGATCCGGACCGTGCGCAGAAGCCGGATGACGCGGACACGAATGATTTGGAAACGATCAACGTGTACACGGTGGGTGTCTCGCGCTCGACTGTGTAGCTTGATCGATGGCTGAGTAGCGCACTGGCGGCAGAGGTGGCTCAAGTGCGTACATGATCTCCGGCATGCGCCGTCTCAGCTCGGAAAGCACTGACGTTTGTACTTCTGGGGAGCAGATGGGTTAATGCCGAGACGGGCACCCGCTCAGATGTGGCGCACAACATGATTTACCCGCTCAAGGACACCCGGCCGAACCTGCACTACTTGACGGGCGTATATGTGAAGCGCGTCACGTTCGACGAGTGCGTTTGACTTTGACATGTTTCTCTCGCCTCTGGAAAGGCTGTGTAACGTATGCAGTGAGAATCGCGCGACAGGCGTCGCATATGCTCTTAATCCGCTGTTGCACCCCGATGGCCCGAGGAACACGCGCACTGTACGAGGGACGAAGCTGGTCCTTGTTTTAGCGGGAGCATTTGGTTCTCCTGGTATTCTCGAGCGTTCAGGCATCGGCGCTAAGGGCGTGCTCGAGCACGTCGGGGTGAAGCAGGGTGTTGACTTGCCTGGAGTTGGCGACAATTACCAAGGTTTTCCCGTGCAATGCCCATTTCTGACTTTCATGTTTTCTGACGTTTACGTGTGCATGTGCAGACCACAATATCTTATTCTTTAAGTTCTTTGCTGCAGATGAGGCACAATCGCTAGATGCAATATTCCGCAACGAGGAAGGAGCAATTGATGGTGTGTCTGTCTTCCCTCCCTTATCGAGAAGCGTAGCTGCCCGTGCATTACAATTGATCATGATACTGCAGCTGCGGTCGCCGAGTTTGGAAGGACCAGAAAGGTGATCTCGATGCAAAAGTGCGCCATCACTTGGCTTTTGATATCCTTCTGACTTAATGTCCATATGTCTAGCTCGATCGACGCGGGGATCAAGTGGCGCCCGAAGCCGTCCGAGGTCGCTGAGATCGGCTCTGAGTTTCAGGAGTATTGGGACTCCTACTTTGCTAATGCGCCAGACAAGCCTGTCTTGTGGATCGGCTTAGGCTCGGCGTTCGTACTCCGACTAACTTTGTTTGTCAAGACGCTCATCATCACAATCGTCCAGGCTCATCGGGGATCGTACCGTGGTCCCTCCGCGCAAATACTTCACCTTGGGTGTATACACCGTGAGCCCACCTATCCCCGTAGCCACATGCAACACACCTGATACTCGCACGCGCAGGAATACCCCCTCGCGCGCGGACACGTGCACATCACGCATGCCGACGACGTCTCTGCGCCCGCAGACTTTGTTCCCGGCTACCTCGAGTCGTCTGTCCTCTTTCCTCCCCACTCCCCCGTCCATCACTCTGATACACTGTTTTTTTGTTTACCAGGAAGGCGGACGTGCAGCCCCTGATGTGGGGGTACAAGTTCACGCGCGAGATCGCCCGCCGCATGCCGCACTTCCGCGGTGAGCCGCCCGTGCTGCACCCCGCATTCGCGCTGGGCACGCCTGCGTCCGTCGTCGCGCACGCCGAGGGACCCGTCTCATTTGATGCGCCGCGCATCGTGTATTCTGAGGAGGACGAGCGTGCCCTTGAGGCGTTCGTGCGCGCAAATGGTGCGTAGTTTCTTCGCTTCCCAATCTCCCTTAAACCTCTACATTACTCATTCATTCGCTTTTTTTGTGATGGGGGACAGTGGCCACGTGCTGGCACTCGGTGGGCTCATCCCTCCTCTACAGAGCGCGGAGCGTCCGTCATTGATAGACGTGCATTTTCCGTATACCTTTGCGTTTGCATTTGCCCACTAGCTCGGCACCTGTGGAATGAAGCCGCGCGAGCGGGGCGGCGTCGTCGATGCGAGGCTGAACGTGTACGGTGTACGGGGGCTCAAAGTTGCCGACCTGTCCGTCGCGCCGGGAAATGTCAGCGCGAACACTTACGGGACCGCGCTCGTCATCGGAGAAAAGGCCGCCGTGATCATCGCGGAGGAGCTCGGCATCAAGGGCGTCGTCTAGCTGGTCGCGGTCGCGAGGAACGTGGATCAAGTTGGCCAGCAATATGCTCTCACCGTGTACGAACTAGTTTGGCTGGTATGCCTACAGTAAGCAGTTGAATGTAAACACGGGCTTGTACATCTCCAGACTGCCCGTAATTGTGCTTCAGAGCCACAATCTGGTTGCATGGCTGTTACCATTTTCTTGGCTTCTTCTCAGAGAACGCCCCCAACTCTACATGTTGACGCCACCCACCGCTTTCTGGAGATACGGTAAGGATGGACAAGTGCATTCGAGAGAGTATGCTGCCTCGATGGCTTTGATGCGAATGATGGCTAGCCTTAACATGTTCCGTAGCCAATCACAAACGTCGTACGGTCGAAGAATCGATATAAAGAGACACTATGCGGATACTACCAGCCCAGCAGTGGTCACCTACCTGTTCTAGTTCCTCTCTCAAGTCCACAGTGTCCACTGACATCTTCATCATCTCGAGACATTGAAGATCACTATGCGAGCGACCAAAGGCGTCAGCAAGCTGTTGAGGGCATTGCATATATGTACTGACTGTTTTTACTGAGCATTCGCGCTGACTTGAACTTTGACTGCGGGAGTACCTGCTACAGTATGTCACGGTACTGCATCGATGCCCAGATATCTTTCACAGCTCATACCGTGCAGTACCACGGAACAAGCTACGGAAACCCACGTCCAATTCAGCCCTTTGATCGTATGGAGCGCACCACATGACACTTGCACGAAAGTAAGGACCGTACCTTAGAAATATGCTACACCAGATTGTTCGGGTTGACGGTTTATAATCGCCACCTGCCAGTGCACTCAGACTTGACGCATCTCGGAACAGGCACCGAGATCAAGATGACAGCGCGTGACGATCACCCGACCGGGCGCCATTATCCAGTTACTGTACTAACTAACTTACATGTGTTCGCTTCACACGCACGATAGATGGCGCTCCATGGGCGTGTGAACAGTATTTAATCGCACTAGGGACTTCGATGGAGGCTATCAATGTCTAGTCCCACCGCGATCAACGAAGAATACGATATCGTCATCGCAGGCGGTGAGCCGTCCTCAGACTCCAACTCTTCTTCCTTCTACTAACAGCGTGGATGGCTGACCGCGAACAGGCAGCACGGCGGCGTGCGTCATTGCCGGTCGTCTCGCTACCGCCGACGCGAACCTGCGCGTCCTCTTACTCGAGGCGGGTCCCACGACCTACAACGACCCTGCGCACACCCAACCCCTGAGATGCTTGAGTCACCTCGCACCCGGCTCGCGGACCGTGCGTGCGCACATTTCTCAGCCGAGCGCGGCACTTGGTGGTCGCACTACGGTCGTTCCGAGCGCACAGTGTCTCGGCGGCGGGGGCAGCATCAACCGTGCGTCTCGTGGCTCTTCTCCCTTGTGTACAAACAAACTTTGGTCGTCTGATTTATTTCGACCCATGCGGGCCCGGTTCGACTGTTTTAATCTCTGACAGACATGGTGTACGCGCGGCCGTCTGCCTCTGACTATGATGACTGGGAGACAGTGTATCGGAATCCCGGGTGAGGCTCGAAGGACCTCATCCCACTCCTGAGAAAGGTGCGTAAGGGGGTTAGTGCTTCGCTGGGTCTGGGCTTGAAGGATTGTAGATCGAGACGTACCAGGTTCCTAGTAGGGGACCGACTCACGGCACAGACGGTCCACTCGCGGTCTCACCGGGTGGGTTTTTCACGGACCTCGCTGAGCAGTTCCTTCAAGTTGCGCGCACACTCGATCCCGATCGTGCGCAGAAGCCGGGTGACGCGGACCTGAATGACTTGGAAACGATCAACGTGTACGCGGTGAGGGTCTTTTAATTGACTGTGTAGCTTGATCGATGGCTGAGTAGCGCACTGGCGGCAGAGGTGGCCTAAGTGCGTACATGATCCCCAGCATGCGCTACCTCGGAGAGCACTGACTTTCTTTTTTCTTGGGAGTAGGTGGATAAACGCCGAGACAGGCACCCGCTCGGATGTGCCGCACAACATGATCTATCCTCTCAAGGACACCCGGCCGAACCTGCACTTCTTGACGGGGGTACATGTGAAGCACGTCACGTTCGACAAGTGCGTTTTGACTTTTTTATATGTTTCTCTTGCCTTCTCTGGAGAGTCTATATAACGTATGCAGTGAGAATCGGGCGACAGGCGTCGCATATGCTCTCAACCCTCTGTTTCACCCTGATGGTCCGGGGGACACGCGCACTGTACGAGGGACGAAGCTGGTCCTGGTCTCAGCGGGGGCATTTGGTTCTCCTGGTATTCTGGAGCGTTCCGGAATCGGCGCCAAGGACGTACTCGAGTGTGTCGGGGTGAAGTAGCGCATCGACTTGCCTGGGGTTGGCCAGAATTACCAAGGTTTTCTTTTGCAACAGCCATTTCGGACAATTGGTTTCTGACTTTTGGGTGTGTATGCGCAGACCACAATATCTTCGACCTTAAGTACTTTGCTGCAGATGAGGCGCAATCGTTGGATGCGATATTACGCAATGAGGAGGGAGCAATCGATGGTGTGGTTCAGGCTGCCACTTTGAGAGGCGTATCTGCGCGTGCTTTACGATTGACTGTGATACCGCAGCTGCGGCCGCCGAATTTGGAAAGACTAAGAAGGAGATCTCAATGCAAAAGTGCGCCAACACTTGGCTTCTGATCCCTTGGGACTCAATACCCATCCGGCTAGCCCAGTCGACGCGGGGATCAAGTGGCGCCCGAAGCCATCCGAGGTGGACAAGATCGGCCCTGAGTTTCAGGAGTATTGGGACTCCTACTTTGCCGATGCCCCAGACAAGCCTGTCCTGAGGATTGGCATGTTCTCGGCGTTCGTGCTTCGACACCTTGGTTGTCAAGATGCTCATCATCACCGTCGTCCAGGCTTCTCGGGGATCCTACCGCGGTACCTCCGCGCAAATACTTCACCTTGGCTATATACACTGTGAGCCCACATACCGCCCCCCCCCAACCCGTAGCCACACGCGCAACACGCCTGATACCCGCACGCGTAGGAATACCCCCTCGCGCGCGGACGCGTGCACATCACGCACGCCGAGGACGTCTCTGCGCCCGCAGACTTTGTCCCCGGCTACTTCGAGTCGTCCGTCCCACTTCCCCCCCACTCCCCCATCCAGCTCTCACACACCACACTGTTTTGTTTACCAGGAAGGCGGACGTGTAGCCCCTGATGTGGGGGTACAAGTTCGCCCGCGAGATCGCCCGCCGCATGCCGCACTTCCGTGGTGAGCCGCCTGTGCTCCACCCCGCGTTCGCTCCAGGCGGACCCGCGTCGGTCGTTGCGCGCGCCGAGGGTCCTGTCCCGTTCGATGCGCCACGCATCGTATATTCAGAGGAGGACGAGCGTGCGCTAGAGGCGTTCGCTCGCGCGAACGGTGCGTGGACTCTTCTATTCTCTATCTCCCTTACCTCTACATTACTCACTCACTCGTCCTTTATCCGTTCAATTTTTTTTTGCTGGAGGGCAGTTGGCACGTGCTGGCACTCGGTGAGCCCCTCTCTCCCTCAGAGTGCGGGGCGTCGTTGACGATGGGCATGTTACGTGTGCGTTTGCGCATTAGCTCGGCACCTGCGCGATGAAGCCGCGAGAGCGGGGCGGCGTTGTCGATGCGAGGCTGAATGTGTACGGCGTGCGCGGGGTCAAAGTTGCCGACTTGTCCGTCGCGCCGGGAAATGTCAGCGCGAACACTTACGGGACCGCACTCGTCATCGGAGAGAAGGCAGCGGTGATCATCGCGGAGGAGCTTGGCATCAAGGGCGTCATCCAGCCGGCCGCGATCGCGAGGAATCAAGTTGGCCAGTAATACTCTCACCTTGTACGACATAATTTCGAGGGTATAATTCCGGCATACCTAAATAGTTGATAGCATTCGTGTTCTAGTATTCTAGAATGCCAGAAATCATGTTTCAAGGCCACACACTGTCTGCTTGGTTTATCTCGATTTGTCGGAGAGTGCCCCAACTCCATAGATTGTCCTCCACATGTTCTGGAACCAAATCAGATACGTCGTACGGCGGAGGAATCAATGTAGAGCAACCGACAGCTTCCTATCCTGGGACCTGAATCCAACTGAGCAAGACTTTCCCGGGGATCGACCACCATGGAACAGTGGAACAGCAAAAGGAAATCAGAAATTCCCGCAAAAAGACATTCCCAGTTCGTAGCCTTTCCCAAAGCATCGAATGTCCACTTGATGATGCGACCATCGATTCCCGACGATAGTTTCAGAGCAGGGTCTTCAGTTGTTCTCCGAACTCCAATGAAGAACAGTCTCAAATAAAGCTTGTGAGAAACGAAGAAAAGTTCTCAGGTATATAGGAAAATGAGCGAATATGAGTGACGACGCGGTAGATGTTGCGAGAATATCGGACAGGTACCCTCGGATTATATGGAGACGAGCTTCACAACTGCTTTGTATTTTTTTTAAAATAAAGGAGCGTCACAACTATAGCAGAGAATAAACCAGTCCGAGTGAACCAACCTCCAGGATATGGAAAACGTAGAGCAACATGAGACGCAGTGGAGAGTCCATAGTTTCGGACAAGCTCGACAACAAGGGCATCGTCTAGGCGGTAGGCGCCGTCGTCCTTGCGATGGACCAGTGTCCCATTCAGGTTGGGACTGAGAACGTTGTAGTGCTAGCGCAGGGCGACGGACGAACTGCCGCTGAAGGGGGCGATTTTGTGTGAGTGAAAGTGAGAGTAAGAGAGGCCCGGGAGCACAAATTCGTTTATCAGATACCTATCGCGTTTTTTGTACAGATGGCCTTGATCGAAACTGAACAGTGCTTTCGTTTCGCGCAGCGGTATTGGGTTGGACATGGTGACGTAATGATAGTAAAAGGCAGGACCACGACCGTAAATCTTTTTAAAAATCATAGAGGCGCAGCGCAGGGTGGCAGGCAGGAGATCTATCCAATATGTTGAAAGTTGAAACTACATGTGAAGAGAAGGACGGAAGGAAAAAAAAAAAAAGAACCATTGTGTATGTGCATGCATGATGTGTTTGTTGCTTGTTGAGTGTTGTCGTCGTCCATGTACTATCGACCCAAAATATTCTTAGCCCCCCGTTCCTCATTAGCCTTCTTCCACTTCTACGCATTTCACTTGCATTTCAATTTCCACTAGTTAGTTTTATTATTCTGCAGGCGCGGGCGACGACAACCCATGCCGCGGGTCCAAAGACGCCGGAGACGACGCACTGACCGCCATCGGCGCCGCGCCGCCCTCCACGCTCAGCGGCTCGGGTGACTCCGTGCGCAGCAGCGTCACGTGTGCTCGGGGCAGCAACGACTCGGGCGGACGCACGCCACCGCGGCGCAGGCGGGGCGTTGCGCGCGGACTGCTGCGCGGGTCTGTGGGTGGCGGGGGTGGAAGCGAGAGGAGCGCGCTGCTGGGGAGC
>WNGR01006559.1_pt1 | contig 12426 bp, 8 predicted proteins | sample 5407581 | NCBI WGS metagenome assembly WNGR01 (sample SAMN13153383, study PRJNA577476) | soil metagenome | isolation source: 80 cm soil or saprolite under Garry oak tree replicate 2 | place: USA:California | collected 2016-06-15
ACCGACACCACCCCCGCCGGCATGATGGCCGCCGCCACCCGCCAGGCCCGCACCTGCGGCCTGACCGACTTCTACTGGGCCCACGACATCCACCTATGGGACGGCACCATCCCCTTCACCACCTACACCACCTACACCAGCAGCTAACCCGCCCCCCGCACCCCGCCACGCCCCGGCCGCGCACCCAGCGCCACCGGGGCGTGAGGCGTTAATTACAATCAGTCATTGTGCGGACCAGCCCGGCCCTGATCTACGGGACCCTGGACACCCAGGCCAGCACCGCCGCGTTCGAGAGCCGGGCCGGGATCGCCATGGCCATGTTCGAGCTGAACTGGGCCAGCTTCGAACCCCGGCCCGGCGTCGTGTGCGCCTCCTACCTGGCCACCATGAGGTCGTACCTGCGGGCCTACCAGGCCGCCGGGCAGCGCGTCACCCTCGGCCTGGGCCTGCAGAACCCGCCGTCCTGGGTGTTCTCCCTGCCCGGCAGCACCTACGTGGATCAGAACGGCGGCGTCTCGACCCAGGCCGGCTTCGTCTTCAGCCAGGCCGTCCGCCAGGCCGCCGCCTCCTACCTGTCCCTGGTCGCGGCCGCCCTCCCGCTGTCGGCCTGCTGGGCCATCCGGCTCACCTCCGGCGGCGACGGCGAGATGCTCTACCCGCCCGGCGGCACCTACTGGGCCTTCAGCCCGGCCGCCCTGACCGGCACCGGGCTCGCCGACGGCATGGCCCCCAACCCCTACCCGACGTGGCGGCCCGGCCGGCCCGGCCTCGCCCCGGCCCAGATCGACCGGTGGGTCAACTGGTACGTCGGCGGCCTGGCCAGCGTGACCAGCTGGCAGATGCGCACCCTGTCCCGGCTCGGCTTCGCCGGCTACTACCAGGTCGTCACCCCTGGATCAGGCACCCGGCCCGGTGACCTGGCCGAAGACGAGCAGCAGAACCTCCTGGATGACGAGACCACGTGCGTCGGCGCCGTCTGGGACCGCTACTACGCCATGCTCCCGGACAAGACCAAGGTCATGGCCTACATCTCCTCGGTCGCCGACCGGTCCGGCGACGACGACTGCGGCCAGGCCGCCGACACCCGCCTGCCGCTGGCCTCCGCCGAGATGGACTCCTGGTCGGCCACCCGCTGGATCAGCCGCATCGCCCGCGAGCACGGACTGGCCGTCGGCGGCGGCCTGCCCGACAGCCTGAACGGCCACTACGCCGACACATCGGCCGCGGGCATGATGGCGAGCGCCCTGCGCCAGGCCCGCTCGTGCGGGTTCACCGTCTTCTACTGGGCGCACGACGTCCGCCTGTGGGACGGCACGATCCCCTTCGCGCTGTACGCCGGCATGATCGGGCCGGAGGCGGCGGAGTGACGACCGACCGGCTGGCCCGGCTGATCGCGGAGATGGACGGCGCGGGCTCGGCCGTGATGGTGATGTCCCCGCATCTCGACGACGCCGTGCTGTCCTGCGGTGCCCTGCTCGCCCATCTCGCGGCCCGGCATCTCATCACCGTGGTGACCGTGTTCACGGCGGCCGCGCCGCCGCCGTGGTCCCTGCCCGCCCGCAGGCAGCTGCGCGCGCTCGGCCGGGTCGATCCCGGGGACTTCTTCGCCCGGCGCCGGGCGGAGGACCGGGAAGTCCTGACCGGAATCGGCGCCGCGGCGGTCCATCTGGGGTTCCGGGATGCCTTGTTCCGCCGGGGCCGGAGGGGACCGGCCTACCCGACGTTCCGCTTCGACGCCGCCCGCGGCCGGGTCGCGTCCTGCGATGCCGGGCTGGCCGCCGAGGTGAGCGCCCGGGCCGGCGAGATCGCCCGGGCCAGCCAGGCCCACGTCGTCTTCGCCCCGCTCGGTGTCGGCCGCCACGTCGACCACCTGATTACCCGCCGGGCCGCCCGGGAGCTGGGGCGAGAGATCCGGATCGTGTACTACAGCGATTTCCCTTACTCCCAGACGGCGGGGCCGGAGCCGGGCTTCATCAGGGACGCGGGCCTGGTCCCGCATCCCTGGCTCTGCGGGCGGGCGGAGAACGCGAGCCGGATCGCCGGATACCGGACCCAGTTCGCCGGGTTGTTCGGTGACGGCCCGGTGCCGACCCGCCCGGAGATCTACTGGGTCGCCGCGAACGACTCGGCGACCGTCACGTAGCCGGCTCCGGTGACCTCGACGCTGAAGCGCCTGACGTCTTCGGTGTTGGCGTCGGCTATCTCGGCCCGGATCGCGGGCGGCGCCAGGCGGCGCAGCGCCTCGGCGTAGTGCGACGGGTCGAAGCCGACGACCACCACGCCGTTGCGGCCGTCGGTCACGATTCCGGCCCCGATGACATTGGAGACGATGACCGGGAGCCCGGCGGCCATGGCTTCGATCACGACCAGCCCGAAGCTTTCGTACCGGGTCGGGAAGATGAACAGGTCGGCGTCCCGGTAGACCTCGGCCATCCGGTCCGGGGGAATGATGCCGAGCCATTCCACGCCCTCGACCGCCTTCCCGGCCGGGATCCCGACGACCTGCAGCCGGAGCCCGGGCAGGTCCGCCCGGGCCTCGGCCACGGCGGCCATGGCCACGTCGAGGCCCTTCCGGTAGCCGGTCTGGCCGACCCAGAGCGCCTTCAGCCCGGTTCGCTCGGTCCGCACCCGACCGCGGGCCGGCCGGGCCAGATGCTCCTGGATCGTGGTGTCCAGGCCATTGTCGATGATGGTCACGGGGGCGCTGAGGCCGTACCGGGCGCGCACGCACTCCTCGACGTGGGCGTGCACGGCGACATGAGCATCGGCCGCCAGGGCGCGCCGCTCCCCGTTCGTCCGCAGCCGGGCCAGCGCCCACGCCAGCGGGTGACCGGGGCGGCGCAGCCGCAGGTGCGGCACCGGGCCGGCCCCGTGCCACACGGCCACCAGGGGCGGGGCGCCCCGGCGCCTGCGCAGCAAGCGGATCCCCATAGGCACTCCGGGCAGTGCACGAAAATGACATCCGCGGTGCTGCCGCGCAGCTTCCAGCCGAGCCGGAAGGCGGCCAGCACGTCGGAGAACCCGTCCTTCCCCTCAATCCGGCTGCCCGCCTTGAACGCCGAGACGGTGTCCACCCGCCAGGCGGGACGGACCCGCGCCAGTTCCCTGACCACCCCCATCACGACACGCTCCACGCCGCCGATCTCGGTGGGAGTGCGCCGGGTCGCCATGATCATGGTGAACGGGCGGCCTGGGCGGGCCGTAGCCATGTCGGGGACGGTCCTGGTGGCCTCGTCCTGAGCTGTCATGCTGCCACTCCTTTTCTTAGCGTGTGCTTGGTCACCATGGTTCGAGCCGGGCCGCGGCGTAGGGCTGGCCGGCCGCTGCCCGGCCGGGGTGCTGAAGGGCTGACCGCAGCTGCTCCAGGGCCAGCCGCTGGTGCGTGCTCAGCGACCGCAGGGCCGCCGGCGTGATATCCGCGGACACCGCGGCCCAGGCCTGGCCGCGCAGCAAGAGCAGCATGGCCGCGGTGGTCACGGCCCGCGGCCCGCCCGCGCCGTCGTGCACGTATACCCAGGCGCCCCGCCCGGTGTGGCGGTGCAGGAAGCCGGTCAGGCCGAGCAGCTGGGCCCACGTCGGCGCGCCGCCCGGCGGCACCGCCAGGTACAGGTAGGCCTGGTGCAGGCTGGCTGCTGTCACCTGCTCGGCGACACTGGGCGCCGCCAGGCTGACGACTCCGCCGACCCGGAGGCCGGCGGTGAGCTCCGCGAGATCGGTGTCGGTCGGAGCCGTCCCGATCACCAGGCCCGACGCCACGACCCGATCGGGCGGGGTGACCCCGACGACGCTGATCACCTTCGGCGCGATCAGGATCTTCGCCAGGCCGAGCAGCAGGAGCAGGGCCAGCACGAACGCATACCTGCGGACCAGCACCCGGCCCGGCAGGCGGCCGCCCGCGCCGATCGCCGGGGCCGCCCCGGCCGACGGGGCCGCCCCGGCCTGCTGCAGGCCGGCCTCAGGCACCGCTCTTACCCCCGGCGGCCACGCGGGCCAGCCACGACAGGGTGCGCTCGGCCGAGCCCGCCCAGGTGCGCCCGGCGGCGACGGCCCGCCGCGCTCGCCCAGGTCGCGCCGGGCCTGCGGGTCGGTGAGCACCCAGTCGAGGGCCCGGACCCAGGCGGCGGTCGTCCGGGCGGGCACGATGAGCGAACCGCCGGCCGCGACCTCCCGGACCGCCTCGGCGTCGCTCGCCACCACGGGCAGGCCCGCCGCCATGGCCTCGAGGACCGGCAGGCCGAACCCCTCGGCCAGCGAGGGGTAGGCGAACGCGGCCGCGTTCGCGTACAGGTCGAGCAGCGCCTGGTCCCCGAGGCTGGCGTAGCGGTACACGAGATCCGGCACGCCGAGATCGGTCGCGAGCGTGCCGACCTCGTCGGGGAACCTGGGGTCGGGCTGGCCGACGAGAACGAGGCCGAGACCCGGGTGCCGGGCCCGCAGGGCCGGCATGGCCTCGACGAGGACGCGCTGGTTCTTGTGCGGGCGCTGCGCTCCCACGTGCAGGATGTAGCGATCGGGAAGGCGCAGCCCGGCAGGCCGGGGCCTGCCTCGCAGCGAGAAGAACTGGGCGCCCACCCCGTGCGGCAGGACCGCCTCGGCCGGGACCTCGGCCCCGTAGAAACGGCGGATGTCGCGCCGGGCCGCGTGGGACGGGGTGGCCAGCGCGGCGGCGGAACGGATGGCCAGCCGGGTCGCCGCGCGGTACGCCAGCGAGAAGGCCGACGGCCCGCGGGCGGCGGCGGCCCGCTCGAACACGCAGTCATGGATCACCGAGACGACGGGGACCCCGCCGGCCAGGACCGGCGTGCTGAGGTGATAAGGGACGAAGACCACATCGGGCCGGACGCACAGCACGGCTCGCGCGAGCACCCACTGGGATCGGGCGGACGCCACCGGCGCCTGGGACGGAATCGCCCGGACCGTGCGCCCGGCCATCAGCCCGGCGACGTCGAGCCGGCCGAGCTCCGGGGCGTACAGGACGACGAGCTGCGCCTCGCGCAGGCTCAGCTCGCGGAGCAGCTCGTAGGTGTACCTGCCGATGCCGTGATAGCGGTCCTGCATGACCCGGCCGTCCACCAGGATGCGCAGCGGCCGCGCCGCCTCCGGGCCGCTCACCGGGGGCGCTCCAGCCACGGCGGCCGGCCGGCGGCCCGAGTCCAGCGCCGGGCCACCGCCACCGCCACGTACCCGTAGACGAGCAGGGCCGCGGCCAGGTCGAGCACGAACGGCTCCGCCGACGTGGGCTGGGCAGGCCTCGGCGCGAACGGGTCGGGGAGGGGCGGGGGCGGCTGGAGGGCCCGCGCCCGGCGGGGCACGGTCAGCACCCGCGCGGTGAGGACGGCGGAGGTGACCGCCGCCGCGCGGGGCGTGCGGCTCCCGGGGGGGACCTCGAGGACGACGTCGGCGAAGGCCTGGCCGACGCCGGCGCCGGCGCCGGCGCCGGGCAGCGCGGCCGGCGGCCCGAGCGGTTCGCCGAAACGGCGGACGGCGGCCGCGTAGCTGCGCGGGCTGTCCTGCTTCCCGCCCAGGTAGGCACGCCTGATCGACGGATTGGTCAGCCAGCGGTGCCGCTGCGCCTGCCGGGCCTGCAGGTAGGCCGGGGGCAGGCCCGCCCGGCGGTAGGCGGCAGGGGCGCGCCGGGCCAGCATGGCCACGATGGGCAGGGCCTGGACGGCCGGGCGGCCGGGCGGCCCGGCCGCGAGCACCGCGCCGGCCACGAACTGCTCGTACCGGCCCCGGCCCGCGGCCGTGACCTGGCTCAGCGGACCGCCGAGCAGCCCCTTGCCGCCGAGCGCCTGATAGGCCGAGTAGAACGCGCCATGCGGCCCGTTCGTGACCGGGTACCCGCCGCAGGGCGAGCCGGCCATACCGACGTAGCTGCCGCCCGGGATGTCGGTCACGTCCGCCACCGGGTCATACGGGCTGGCCGGCACGTACCAGAGCTGCACCGACTGGTAGACCTGGCTGGGAAAGTCAGCCAGCCGCCTGCCGTGGCCGGTGATCCAGCTCGCCAGGGCGGGGCTAATGTTGCCCGTACGCTCGGCGACGTCGGTGGGCGAGAGGATGAAGTAGTGCACGCCGTCAGCCAGCGCGGCGGGCCCCACCGAGAAGTACGCGAAGCCCCGGCCACCCAGCAGGTAGGAGAACTTCTCCGGATCGCCGCTGGCATTGATCGCGGCGCAGGCGGGCAGCCTGGTCGCGATGAACTGGTCGAGGAGCACCACGCCGTCGCTGGCGCCGCCGTAGTCGGAGAACCAGCTGGACGCCGACAAACCGGCCAGGCCCGCCAGGGCGGCCGCGGCGGCCGCGAGCGGCAGCCGGGAATCCCGGGCCCGACGGCCGCCACGGCCCGGGCGGGGGCCTCGGGTGCGGCGGGCCCAGCCGGCCAGCAGCGCGTCCGCGAGCAGCACGCTGCCCACGATGCCGGCCGGGAGGAGGTAGACGAAGAACTGCTCGTTCAGGGTCCCGACGGCCACGATGTAGCCGGCGAAGGCGTAGCTGGCCGTGAGCCACGCCGTCAGGAAGTTCCCGCCGGCGGTGTTGGTCCTGCTCCAGCACCAGACGAGCGCGACGGCGCCGGCCGCGAGCAGAATGTAGGTGCTCGAGTACTCCTCGACCGAGCGAAGCAGCGCCCCGACGAGGGAAACCCCAGGGACGTTGAGGCCGGTAATCTGCACCAGGCCGGCCAGCCGCCGCAGCGTGGCGGTCTGAATGCGGACGAAGGAGCCGGCCAGGTTGAGATCGGCCGCCCACAGCAGGAACAGCCCCAGGAAGGCGGCCGCGATCCCCAGCGCGGCCCCCGAGCGGCGCAGCAGCGGGCCGTTCCGCTCGAGCCACGCGAACAGCGGCGGCACGGCGATCAGGCAGATCGTCATCTCGTTCGTCAGCAGGGCCAGGCCGCCCAGCACGCCGGTGACCGACACGTACCCGAGCCCCCCGCGCCCGCGCAGGTGCCAGGCCGCGTGCAGGGTCAGCAGGCTGACGCACAGGGCGAACGGCTCGATCACGTCCTGGCGGTCATACCGGGTGAGCAGGGGGTCAAGAGCGGCGACAGCGGCGATGACGCCGGTCACCACCCGGCGCCGCCGGGGACTGGCGCCGGTGGCCAGCCGGTAGGCCAGGGCCGAGATCAGCAGGACGTCCGCGACGCCGACCGAGGCAGACAGCAGGCGGGCGGCCCGGATGGCCGAGGCGAGCGGAGCGGAGGCATACCCGGTCAGGCGGAGCCAGCCCCCCTGCATCAGGAGCATCAGCGGCGGATGGACGAACAGCGGCTGGTCGTCCAGCGTCAGGTGCCAGCCCAGGGCGACCTGCTTGGCGGCGAAGGTATAGGCGGCCTCATCGTAGAGCACGTCCGGGCTGGTGAAGATGTTGTACAACAGGGCGACGGCCGCGACGCCGGTGCAGAACGCGGCCAGGCCCAGGTCGGCGGGCCACCCGCCCGGCCATCGCCGGAAGCGGTCCCCGGCCGGGTACGGCCGGCGCCCGCGGCATCGGCCGAGCAGGCGCCTCAGGACGCCGAGGTCGGCGTCGGTGATCAGCCGCATCCGGCGGGCGGGAACGAGGAAAAGCGCGGTGCCCGCCACGACCAGGACCCAGGCGAGCAGGGTCGGAGCGCGTCCGGCCACGGCGAACAGGGCCGCGGTGGGGGCGAACCCGATGGCGTAGGCGGCGAGCCGCCGCAGCGAGGGCAGGCGGGCCTGAACTGCCGTCAGGTAGAGCGGCAGCAGGAGGATGACGCCCGCATAGCTCGCCAGCAGGTACGACCAGGCCGCGCCCAGCGCGCCGTAGCGGGGAACCAGGGTAACCAGGGCCGCCGCTTCCGTCACCACCGCCACGGGCATCCGCCGCCCGGCCTGACGGCCGTAGCCGGCCGCGAACAGGCTCTTCACGAGCATGTCGGTCATGAGCGCGCCGAGCGTTCCCGCGGCGAGCACCCGGAGCAGCGCATGAGCGGCGGCATCGGAGTAGTGGGGCGGCAGGAACGACCGCACCACCGGGCCCGGGGCGGCGAACAGGGCGGCCTGGACCGGGATGATCAGCAGCGGCACCCACCGGGCGGCCGCCATGAACCAGCGGTGCTTGTCCTGACCGGACCCGCTGCGGGCGATGAAGGGGAAGACCGCGTCGGCGAGGGCGTCGCTGACGTAGAAGCTGGCCCGGGCCAGCAGGCCGCAGGCCTGGTAGCCGCCGAGCACCGCGGCCGTCACCCCGGCGGCCCGGCCGGCCGCGGCCAGGCCGAGCAGGTCCGCGGTGAGGAGGAAGGTCATCGCGGCGGACGCGAACCAGATCGAGCCGGAGTCGGCCAGGAAACGGAAGCTCGCCAGCGGGCCGCGGCCGGGCAGCAGCCCCTGGCAGGTCCGCAAGCCGATCAGCACGGACCCCGCGGTGCCGAGGAAGAAGCTGAGCACGACGCCGGCCGGGCCGGCGTGCAGCCCGGCCACCAGCACCGCGGCGGCGACGCACTTCAGCAGGATCTCCCCGGCTTGCATCGCGCCCAGCCCGGCGAACCTCCCGCTGCCCTGGGCCACCCCGGCCAGCACGCTGTTCACGGCCAGCATGGCCATCTCCGCGGCCACCAGCAGGTCCAGGCCGGCGGAGGCGGCGGGGACCGGCCGCGGTCCGGCCAGCTGGGCGGCCAGGAACACCGCGGCCAGCACCAGTCCGAGGCCGAGATTGGCGATCAGGGCCGTCCGGAACTCCGGCTTCGCCGCCTGGTGGTCGCCGTGGGTCTTCGCGACGCGAATGGCGAGCGCCCACGGCAGGCCCGCGTTGAGCAGCCCCGCGGCGAGCAGCAGCACGTTCTGGACCGCGCTGACGACACCGAACCGCGCGGGCACCAGGAGCCAGGCGAGCCCGAGGCCGAAGGCATAGTTGAGCGTGGCCCCCGCGGCAAAGCGCGCGACCAGGATGACGCCGCCCGTCGCGGCCGAGCATTCGGCGCGGACCCGGCTCGGCCGGGCCCGCGGCGGGGCCAGGGTACTCAACGGCCAAAGTCGGCGGTGCCCGCCGGCAGCTCCGGCACGGCATCCGGCACCGAGATCGCCCACTGCGGTCCCGGCTCATCCAGTTCCGGCACGATCGTGGTCCCGTGCAGCCGGGCGTAGCGGCCGCAGACGGCCTCCAGCAGGACCCCCTCATAGGAGGCGACGCAGCGATCCCAGGTCAGATCCTGAGCGGCGAACCTCGACGCGGCCTGCAGGCGTTCCCGCTGTACCGTGTCCCTGGCCAGCCCCGACAAGGCCGCACGCAGCCCGTCCGCGTCTCCGGGGGGAACGATCAGGCCGGTCGGGCCGGCTATGTCCCGGACACCGGGCAGGTCGGACGCCACCGGGACGCAGCCGGCCGCCATGCCCTCGATCAGCACCAGCCCGAAGGCCTCCGCGCAGGTGACCGAGGGCAGCACCACCACGTCGGCGAGCCCGTACTGGCGCTGCAGTTCCGCGTCCGACACCCGGCCGGTGAACCGCGCATTGGCGACGGACAGCCGGTCCGCGAGGTTCTGGTACCGGGCGAGCTCGGCCCCGTCCCCCACCAGGGTGAGCTTGAGCCACGCCTGACCTGCCACGGCGGCCAGCAGCGTCTCCACCCCTTTGTACGGCCGCATCTGCCCGACGAAGAGCACGTTCAGCTCGCCGCGGGACCGCGGTACCGGGACAGGCGGCGGCACCCGCGGTTCCACCCCCCACGGGATGGCCCGGACCGCAGGCCCGTACCGGCTGCGGTGCTGGCGGGCATAATGCGGACTGCTCGCCACGATCCGGTCCGCCCGCAGGGCCAGGGCCAGGTGGAGCTGGTTGTAGCGCATCGACGTCCGGGTGGCGCCCGGGATGTCGATCGGCGAGTGATGGGTGTAGACGATGGCCGGCCGGGCATGCGCGGGCAGCCGGCTGGCCAGCCAGAGGAAGACGTCGCTCATCGTCGGCACCGGCCCGTGCACGTTCACCACGTCGAAATTCCGCAGCTGGCGAACTATCCACGGCCAGTGGGCGACCAGGGAGGACAGCCGCCACTCGCCGAGCACGATGCGGCGGACCTGGGCGCAGGACAGCACCCGGACGCGGTGCTGGCGGGCGATCAGCCCGGTCGCCAGCTTGTCGATGCAGGTGGAGATCCCTGAGACGATGGGCGGGGCCTCGGAGGTTACGATCAGGATGTCCAGCGGGCGCCTGCCTGGTATGGCATCGTCAGCAGGCGGCCCGGCCGGCGGATGGCCGCTCATCTGAGACCGCGCAAGCCGGCCCGGCGCCGACGGCAGGCGTCCTCATATATGCGGCATGCATGACGAAGGCATGCGTGTTCCCCCATTACGCCCAGGCCCCCCATTGTGTTTACTGTCGGCTTATCCGGGGAAAACGCGATTCCCGGCCGGAATTACCGGGGCTTTCCGTCCATGAAGCCACAGCTTCCCGGTCCGGGGCGCGGCCGCATTCCCGGCTCCCCTAATACTCTGGTCACCCAGAGTTATAAATCTACTACTAATCGTAATTGCGTGTCGCGCGGGGTGCCCGGCCAAGGCGCGGAATACCCCGAGCCGGGCGAGATGGCACCGGCTGCGGGCGCGACCAGGACGAGGTCCCACGGACGGTCCACGGTCGTGCTCGCCTACGAGACCGGCCTGGTCAGGTCGTGCTCGCCTACGAGACCGGCCTGGTCAGCCCGGGCGCCGACGGCTGATCCGGTCTTCCCGATACCCGCAGGAGCTGCCACGATAAGCGCATGACCTCTTCGACGGACGCATTCCGGGCGGCGCGGGACCTGCTGCTCGGCTGCCGGGAGGACTACGAGTCCGCGCGGCGCGAGTTCAGCTGGCCCGAACTCGGCGAGTTCAACTGGGCGCTCGACTGGTTCGACGTGATCGCGGCCGAGTACCCGGACCGGCCCGCGCTGCGCATCCTGGCCGACGACGGGTTCGATGTGAGCCTGACCTACGCGTCGCTGTCGGCGCGGTCCGGGCAGGTGGCGAACTGGCTGCGCGGCCTGGGCGTCCGCCGCGGCGACCGGGTGCTGCTGATGCTGGGCAACGTGGCGCCGCTGTGGGAGGTGCTGCTGGCCGCGATGAAGCTCGGCGCGGTGATCATCCCGGCGTCGACGCTGCTGCAGGCGGCCGACCTGGCCGACCGGATCCCGCGGGGCCAGGTCAGGCACGTCATCACGGATACCTCGCAGCTGGCCAAGTTCTCCGGGCTACCGGGAGACTGGACGCGGATCGCGGCCGGCGGCTCCGCCGATGACGCGGCCCCGGCCGGCTGGCACGACTATGACGACGCGTTCGCCGGGCCGGCCGAGTTCACCCCGGACGGCGTCACCCGGGCCGGCGACCCGCTGCTGCTCTACTTCACCTCGGGCACCACGGCGCTGCCCAAGCTCGTCGCGCACACGCAGGTCAGCTACCCGGTGGGGCACCTGTCCACCATGTACTGGATCGGCATCCAGCCCGGCGACGTGCACCTGAACCTGTCCTCGCCGGGCTGGGCCAAGCACGCCTGGAGCAACGTGTTCGCGCCGTGGAACGCGGAGGCGACCGTGCTGGTCCTGAACTACCCGCGGTTCTCGGCGGCTTCGCTGCTGGCCGCGCTGGGCGGCTGCGGGGTGAGCACGTTCTGCGCCCCGCCCACGGTGTGGCGGATGCTCATCCAGGCCGACCTGGCCGCGGCGGACGTCTCCGCGCTGCGCGAGTGCGTGGCCGCGGGCGAGCCGCTGAACCCGGAGGTGATCGAGCAGGTGCGCAAGGCCTGGGGGATCACCGTCCGGGACGGGTTCGGCCAGAGCGAGACCACCGCGCAGGTGGGTAATACTCCCGGGCAGATCGTCCGGGCGGGGTCCATGGGGCGGCCGCTGCCCGGGTACCAGGTGACGCTGGTCGACCCGCTGACCGGCGAGGCCGCCCGGGACGGGGAGATCTGCCTGGATCTTTCGGCCCGGCCGCTCGGGCTGATGACCGGCTACCTGGACGACGAGGAGCTCAACGCGGAGGCCATGCGGGGCGGCTACTACCACACCGGCGACGTGGCCGCCTCCGACGAGGACGGCTACATCACCTACGTGGGCCGGACCGACGACGTCTTCAAGGCCTCGGACTACCGCATCTCGCCGTTCGAGCTGGAGAGCATCCTGATCGAGCACGAGGCGGTGGCCGAGGCGGCGGTGGTGCCGTCGCCGGACCCGGTCCGGCTGGCCGTGCCGAAGGCCTACATCGTGCTGGCCGCCAGCCATTCGGCGTCCGGCGAGCTGGCCCAGTCGATCATGGCGTTCTGCCGGGAGCGGGTCGCGCCCTACAAGCGGATCATGCGGCTGGAGTTCGGCGACCTGCCCAAGACGATCTCCGGCAAGATCCGCCGGGTCGAGCTCCGCGCCCAGGAGACGTCCCCGCGGGAATCTCCCCGCGGCAGCACCGAATTCTGGGAGGAAGACTTCACCTGGTAACCG
>WNGR01006560.1_pt1 | contig 12425 bp, 9 predicted proteins | sample 5407581 | NCBI WGS metagenome assembly WNGR01 (sample SAMN13153383, study PRJNA577476) | soil metagenome | isolation source: 80 cm soil or saprolite under Garry oak tree replicate 2 | place: USA:California | collected 2016-06-15
TCATGCCGGAGCGGCTGACCCGGGTGCCGCTGTCGTCGGGCGAGATCGCCGGCGTGCTCAATCTGCGCGGCCGCATCGTCACCGTGGTCGACATGCGCGCCCGTCTCGGCCTGCCGAAAAACGACGACGGCCGGCCGCCAATGGCGGTGGGTGTCGATCTGCGCGGCGAATCCTATGGGCTCTTGATCGATCAGATCGGCGAAGTGCTCAAGCTCGCCGATGACGGCCGCGAGGAAAACCCCGTCAACCTCGATCCCCGCATGGCCAAGCTCGCCGGCGGCGTGCATCGCCTCGACGGCCAGCTCATGGTCGTGCTCGATGTCGATCGCGTTCTCGAAATCGTGCCTAAGCCTTTGCTTGCCGCATAGTTGGAGTCGTAAACCGCAACATCCCGGTCGGGAAGAAGATAGCTAAAATGAGAACATGTCTCGTAGTCGATGACTCAAGCGTCATTCGAAAAATAGCCAGGCGAATCCTGGAACAGATGGATTTCCAGATCGTCGAAGCCGAGGACGGCGAGCAGGCGCTTGAGATCTGCAAGCGCGGATTGCCCGAAGCCATCCTGCTCGACTGGAACATGCCCGTGATGGATGGTTACGAATTCCTCGGCAATCTGCGCCGCCTGCCCGGCGGAGACCAGCCCAAGGTGGTGTTCTGCACCACTGAAAACGACGTCGCGCACATTGCGCGCGCGCTTGGTGCCGGCGCCAACGAATACATCATGAAGCCCTTCGACAAGGACATCGTCACGGCGAAATTCCAGGAAGTCGGGTTGCTTACGCTGCCGGCGTAGTCAGCCCCGTCGTGTTCGTATCAGTTAGCGTCAGGTCGAGATATGAGTGCTGAACCAAATGCCGGGGCGACCCCTCGAGACGATCACATTCGGAGCGGCGGTCATCGGTGCCGCCCGATGTCTCGCCGGCCATCCGCGCAGCTCGCCTCGCGGACCGGCATTCGCGTCACGGTGCCGTCGCTTGTCGACATCCATCAGAAATCGTTCCGAACCGTATCGAGAGGCCGCCAGTGACCCCGCCCGATTATGAATACCTGCGCAAGCTTCTCAAGGACCGTTCCGGTCTCGATCTGTCGGCCGACAAGCAATATCTGATTGAAAGCCGGCTGCTGCCGCTTTCGCGGAAGGCCGGCATGGCCAGCATCAGCGAACTCGTGCAAAAAATGAAGGGCGGATCGGCTGACATCACCACCCAGGTGGTCGAGGCCATGACCACCAACGAGACATTTTTCTTTCGCGACAAGGTTCCGTTCGATCACTTTCGCGATTCGATCATGCCGGAGATTCTGCAGGCGCGCGCCAGCCGCAAGACCCTTCGGATCTGGTGCGCCGCCGGCTCGACCGGCCAGGAACCCTATTCGCTGGCGATGTGTCTGAAGGAAATGGGCGCCGCGCTTTCAGGCTGGCGGGTCGAAATCCTCGCGACCGACCTTTCGCAGGAGGTGCTCGAAAAATCCAAGGCTGGAATATACAGCCAATTCGAAGTCCAGCGCGGCCTTCCGATCCAGATGCTGGTCAAGTACTTCAAGCAGACCGGAGAGCTCTGGCAGATCAACGCCGATATCCGAGCCATGGTTCAGCATCGGCAGCTGAATTTGCTGCACGATTTTTCCCAGCTCGGGGTCTTCGATGTGATTTTCTGCCGGAACGTTCTGATCTACTTCGATCAGGACACCAAGATCAACATCTTCAACCGTCTCGCCAAAGCGACTGAGCCGGACGGCTTCCTCGTGCTGGGAGCAGCCGAAACCGTGGTCGGGCTGACCGATGTCTTCAAGCCCTATCCGGAACGGCGCGGTCTCTATCAGCCCAGCGGTGCGCGCGCGGCCCCCAAGACGCCGGCCATTGGCATTGGCGCGGTAGCGCCGAAGCTCGCCGTGATGGGGGGTCGCTGACAAGTGTCAGACGACAACAAAGCACCGGAACGCGTGGCCTTCAGCCGCGGATACAGTGTCTGCATCATGGGCATTGACGGAACGTGGCGTCGCGACTGTATGCTCAACGCCATATCGGACACCGACGCGATACTTACCGTCGAGGGATCCATTCAAGGCCTCAATCTCAAGGAGTTCTTCCTGCTGCTATCGTCGACCGGCCTGGCCTATCGACGATGCGAACTTGTCCGCGTCAACGGCACGGAGATCGATGTTCAATTCCTGAAGGGAAAGAACAAGAAAAAGAAGAAGGGCGCCGCGACGAGGCAAGACGCGCTCGTCAGCGGCTGAATGCAGTCCGCCGGTTGATCGGCTTCGTGGCTGCAGAGTTTCGTTAAGCTCCTTGAACGACAGCCGCTCATGCGCACCTCGATCAATTCACGGCACCGTAAAGCCTGCTGACCATTCCCCGTAGTCGTACCTAGCCCGAATTAAGGTTATTGCGAAACTAACCGAATTAGAATCGAATCGACAGTGGCGGTCACGATCTATTCGTTTATTCGGCCACGAAGGAGATTTTCGAGATGTTTTCGCGAAGCAATTCGGTCGCACAAGCGGCGTTGGCGCAGGTCGACGCGATCAGCAAGTCGCAGGCTGTGATCGAGTTCAATCTGGATGGCACGATTGTCACCGCAAACGAAAACTTCCTGAAAACGCTCGGTTATTCGCTCAGCGAGATCCAGGGCAAGCATCACAGCATGTTTGTCGAGCCGGCGATTCGCGACAGCGCCGCCTATCGCCAATTCTGGGCCAACCTCAACCGGGGCCAATACCAGGCCGCGGCTTTCAAGCGCATCGGCAAGGGCGGCAAGGAGGTCTGGATTCAGGCCTCCTACAATCCCATGCTCGACCGCAATGGCAAGGTCTATAGAGTCATCAAGTTTGCGACGGACATAACCGCGGAGAAACTCGCCAGCATGGAAGATGCTGGAATGATTGCAGCGATCGGCCGGGCGCAAGCGGTGATCGCGTTCAATCTGGATGGCACGGTCGTTACGGCCAACGAAAATTTCCTGAAAACGCTCGGTTATTCGCTTGGCGAGATCCAGGGCAAGCATCACAGCATGTTTGTCGAGCCGGCGATGCGCGATAGCGCCGCGTACCGTGAATTCTGGGCGAGTCTCAACCGCGGCGAATACCAGGCCGCGGAATACAAGCGCATCGGCAAGGGCGGCAAGGAGGTCTGGATCCTGGCGAGCTATAACCCGATCCTTGATGAAAAGGGCAAGCCCTTCAAGGTTGTGAAGTTCGCAACCGATGTCACGCAGCAGAAGCTGCGCACCGCCGATCTGGCAGGCCAGATCGCCGCGATCGGTAAATCGCAGGCGGTGATCGAGTTCAACATGGATGGCTCCGTTCTCACGGCGAACGAAAACTTCCTGAAGGCGCTGGGCTATTCGCTTGGCGAGATCCAGGGCAAGCGTCACAGCATGTTTGTCGATGCTTCGGAACGTGACGGCGCGGCCTATCGCGAATTCTGGGCAAATCTGAACGCCGGTCGGTACCAGGCGGGAGAATTCAAACGCATCGGCAAGGGCGGCAGGGAGATCTGGATTCAGGCATCCTACAACCCGATCCTCGATCTGAACGGCAAGCCGTTCAAGGTCGTCAAATACGCGACGGACACCACAGCTCAGGTGATTGCCCGCAAGAAGAGCGACAGCGTGCGCGGCATGATGGAAACAGTCGCAGCAGGAGCTGAGGAGTTGAACGCCTCGGTGCGCGAAATCTCCGAGACGATGACCAAATCGCGGCAAACGGCCTCTGCGGCCGTTGTCCGGGTTGATGCGGCGGATCAACAGGCACAACGTCTGAGCGCAGCCAGCGAATCGATGGGCGGCATCGTTGAGTTGATTGGAAATATCACCGGCCAGATCAATCTGCTGGCGCTTAACGCCACCATTGAGTCCGCACGGGCTGGCGAGGCCGGCAGAGGGTTTGCAGTTGTTGCTTCCGAGGTGAAGAACCTCGCCAACCAGGCCAAGCAGGCCACCGACAAGATCGGGCAGGAAATTGGAAACCTCAACGGCATTTCGGCCGACGTGGTCAGTGCGCTCACCGCGATCAAGCAGTCGATTCAGGAAGTCAGCGAGTATGTGACGTCAACCGCCGCGGCGGTCGAGGAGCAGAGCACGGTGACGAGCGAGATGTCCACGAGCATGCAGCGCGCCGCGGCAGAAGCCGCCGGCATCGGTCGATAAACAGCCGCGAAGTCGGGGCGCGGTGGCGCATGCCGGCTTCCGGATCTCGACGGGACACCGGAGTCAGGACACATCATGGCCCGGGACGTCAAGGCGCGAACCGAGCTCGCGTGATGCCCCGGGGCTGGGTTATGATCCGATCAAATTGAATCGGATCATGATCTCATCTCTTTATCTTTTAGCTGGCAATCGCCGCATTTTCGGAGCTGCCGGCCAATCCTGTCAACAAGTGCCGGTAGTGGGCGATCGGCTGTGGCCGTCCGATAAAATACCCCTGAACCTCGTTGCACCCTTCCGTCACCAGGAAGGCGAGTTGTTCTTCGGTCTCGACACCTTCGGCAATGACGGGCAGCGCCAAGGCGCGGCCTAACCCCACAATGGCGTGGATGATCGCGGTCGCCTGATTGTTCGCCCCGATTTTTGCGATGAAGGTCTGGTCAATCTTGATTTTGTCGAACGGGAACGCCTGAAGATATGACAGCGAGGAATATCCGGTGCCGAAATCGTCCATGGCGACGCGAACGCCAAGGTTCTTGATCTTGCGCAGGATGGCGATGGCGCGCTCGAAATCATCGATCAGCACGCCCTCGGTGATTTCGATTTCAAGGCGCTGCGGGTTCAGGCCGGTTTCGAGCAGCACCGAAAGAATCATGTTTGGAATGTCGCCGCGGCGAAAATCGACCGGCGACAGATTAACCGCGATCGAAAGCGGATTGGCCCACGAGGCCGCTTCCCGGCAGGCCTCGCGCAACACCCATTCGTCGATCTGTCCGATCAAGCCGGTCTCTTCCGCCAGTGGAATGAATATCCCGGGAGACACCATGCCCCGCACGGGGTGTCGCCAGCGCACCAGGACCTCGAACCCGAATACCTCGCCCCCGGCAACCGCCTGCGGTTGAAAATACAATTCCAGTTCGTTGCGCTCCGTGGCGACCGCAATTTCTTGCTGAAGGGCTCTTTTTTCCCGAGTATGCCGGTCCATCGCAGGTTCAAAGAAGCGAATCGTTCCGCGCTGTTCTGTCTTCGCACGATAAAGTGCGGCTTCTGCATTCGCGACCAGGGTATCTATGTCCGAACCGTGTTGCGGAAAAATGCTGACCCCGACGGTGAAGCTTCCGTCGACATCGTAGTCGTCGATGCGAACGGGCGCGTCAACGACCGACGACAATCTCTGACAAAGCTCGTTTGCCGCGGCCGGTTGTGTCCCACCTGACAACACGATCGTGAACTCGTCGCCGCCGAGCCGTGCAAGGAACGCTCCGTCGCAAGCCAGCGTAAGCCTGCGTCCGATCTCCTTGAGAAAGCGATCGCCCACCGAATGACCGTACATATCGTTGATTTCCTTAAATCGATCGAGGTCGATGCAAAGCAGCGCAAGTGTTTCGTTGCCCGCAGATGCGCTCTCGAACGTCTTCGCAAGGTAATTGCCGAACGCAGCTCGGTTGGGCAATTCGGTGAGCGGATCGTGAAAGGCCAGGTGCGCGATGCGGGCTTCACTCTGCGTGCGCTCGGTGATGTCCTCATGCGTTGAGACCCATCCGCCATTTTCAATCGGCTGGTAGGCAACGTTGACGATCCGGCCGTCGACCAGCTCCGCGGTAAAACTGTCGGGAGAACGCGTTTCAACCGCCGTCTGCAGCTTTGCGCCATATTGCCCGAGGTCCCGGTAAACTGTTCCCGCGACTTCGCGGGCCTTGAGCATCTCTTCATGGGTGCAGCCCACGAATATCCGTTCCGGTGAAATCCGGTACATCTTCAGATAAAGATCATTCCAGAGCATCAGGCGGTTATCGGAGCCGAACATGCACAGTCCAAGCTTCATGTTGTTGAGTGCGGCGTCCAGCTTCATCATCATGGCGTGGTCTTCATCGGCACGCGTCTTGAGATGGGATTGCATGGCATCGAGCGATCGCAGCAGGCGGCCAAGTTCGTCGGGCCGTTGACTGGCGATCTGGTCGGTGAAATTGCCGGCCGCCACGCGTTCGGCGACCTGCATGGCCTCAAAGATCGGCTTGCTCATGGAGTAGGAAAAACTGATCGCAAGCATGATCCCGACCAGTGTTGTTCCTATCGCCAGAGTCAGCATGGTTGTGCGGGCATCCGCAACGGCCGTCTCGGCTGCCATTCGATATTCAAAGCCATACGCAGCGACAGTCTCGACGAGATCGTCAAGCGCCTTTGCGGCGTCATTGCCTTTTTGCATTAACGCGAAAGAAGCCGGCACCATCGCGAGGCCATCTGACGGGGGCCTGAGAAGCTGCAATTCCGTCTCCGACCAATCGCGAAAGCGATCTTCCGCGCCGGTTAGCGCGGCTGTGACGTCGTCATTGTCGATGCGCTCCCGAACGATTTTCAGATCGCCTGCTATTTCGTTGAGCAGCGCGCGGAACGCGATGACGGTTTCGGCCGGCACGCCATCGGCCAGGCCGGGCGGTATCAGGCGGCGGGCTTCGTTCAGCGCCGCATGCGCCGAACGAGCATGATTGATGCCCATCAGCGGTCCGTCGTACAGGCGCACGGCCAGATCTCCCGACCCTGCGATTCCCCGGAAGCCGGAAAAAGCCACGGAGCAGGCGATGACCACCAGGGCACTAAACGCGAGAAAGAACTTGTAACGAATGGACATCATCGTGCTCCAGCGAGCGGCTAGAGCGGGATGACTTTTCTTCGAATCGTCATCCGCTCTATCTTCTTGTTTGAGCACGATCTTGTCGGAAAACCGGTACCCACTTTTCCGGATCATGCTCTAGGCGTAACTAGTCTGAAATCTTGACCGTCAATTTCATGCGCGGATGGATGGCGCAGAACACCTGCGCCTCGCCTGCTGCCGTGAAGGTGACGTCTGTCGAGGCGCCGGGGCGCTGCGAGCCGAGATTGAACTCGTTTCCCTTGCTGATCGACGCGATGTTATGGGGAACGTTATCGTCGTTGAGAAATGTCAGCGATCCGCCGGCCTTGATGGTGACGCTGTCGATCGAGAACAACCGGCCTTGTTGGCGGATCGTCTGCGTGGCGACAAGGCCGCCGGCCGCCAGGCCGAGGGGAATGACGAGAAGGAGCGTGGCAATCTTTCGCATGGAGCGTTTCCTGGGCTGACGATCTCAGCGGGGAAGAACAGGGATGATGGTCGGACCGGCATTACCGCTTAAGGTTTTCAGGAAGGCGACGAGATCGGATTTATCCAGCGGCGTGAGACCGAGAGGTCCGATCAGGTCGGACCGGCTTGGCCGGTCCGTACCGCCGCCGTCATAATGTTCGACCACCGCTTCAAGGGTCGCGATCGATCCATCGTGCATATACGGGCCCCGGCGTTCGATCTCGCGGAGCCCCGGGGTCTTGAACGCGTGCATCATCTTGGGAATATTTGGAAGGAAAGCTGCGCGGCCGCTATCGGTGCTTCGAAGGCCGGTGTCGTGAAAACTGTCATTGGTGAAATTCCAGCCTTCGTGGCAGAGCGAGCACTGACCTTTGCCGTTGAAAATCGCAAAGCCCCGTTTGGCCGCTTCCGAGATGGCGCGCTCGTCACCCTCGATCCAGGCGTCGAACGGCGATCGCTCGGAAACCACGGTCCGTTCATAGGTGGCGATGGCCTCGGCAAGGGTCGTCGGATTCATGCCTCTTTCAGGGAAGGTCGAGGCAAACAGCAAACCGTATTCGGTGATCGAAGCCAGCCGCTCCATGAGCTGGTCGATCGGCATGTTCATTTCGCCGGCGGATTGGATCGGGAGCAGTACCTGCTGCTCGAGATTCCGAGCGCGGCCGTCCCACATGAAGCGCTCGCCCCAGGCGGAATTGATGATGGTTGGCGATCGCCGGTCCAGTTTTGTCATGCCGCGCCCGACGCCGAGCGCCAGCCCGTCGCCCCAGCCAAAGCCGGGGGTATGACAGCTTGCGCAGGACTGCGCCGACATCGCCGAGAGGCGCGGATCGAAATACAGCTTCTTGCCGAGCGCGGCCTTGGCCAGCGTATAGGGGTTCTCTTTGGGAAACGGGATAAATACCGGACGCCGATATTCGGCCTTCATCGCGTCGGTGTTCGCAGCCGTCGCGAGCTCAACGGGGACTCGACGCGTCTCTCCGACGATCGCCGATCCCAACGTGATATTGACAAATCCGATCGTGGCGGCGATGACGGCGGCGCCGATCGAGCCTGAACGAATGACAACGGAGGCTGACATGTGAGGGTACCGTTATCCGACGCGCTTCACGCGCGACCGACCAAACGAGCCGACCGAAGCTCGTATGCGGCAGACTCGTTCGTTCCATGCGGTGATCTCCTGGTGTCGCGCAGAAGGTGAAGGGTTACCTCAAGACTGGTGTTGCACGCGTTCAGCGCGGCCCTTGCATTTTGGTAAGGAGGCGTGACGTCATCCAGCACGACAACATTGGCGGAAGTTCCGGGTTCGCCGAAAGCCGGTTCCATCGCGATGGCCGACTCGATCAGCTTCATGCTGGCGCGGACGTGCTCGATCAGGGATACGAGTTCCGAAACAATCGAACCCTCTCCGCCGTTTCGATCGTCGGATCGGGCCGAAAATCCGCCGCCTTCTGCGCTCTGCATAAATACTCTCCTCGACTACGTTTTTAATGCCTCCGGTACTACTTGTGCGTTAAGTCTTGCTCCCGTACAAATACGGGTGGGCCCGAATCTCTCGTGAGTGCGCGCGTCATTTCTTACTGTCCGTGGACGATGGCATATGGCCGATAAACCACTCCCCCGAGGCGAGATCTTCGTTGTCGACGACGATCCCGCCATTCGCGAAATCCTGTCGATGGTCCTGTCGGCGGGTGGCTATAAGGTCATCTGCTTTGCGGATGGGGCGGCGCTGTTGGCGGTGGCGCGGACCCGATGCCCTTCCTGCATCCTGCTCGATGTCCATATCCCCGGTAAATCGGGCCTCGATATTCTAAAGGAGCTTCACGGCGAGGATTATCCCGCGCCGATTTTCATGATCTCCGGGCAGGGCGATATCGCCATGGCGGTCAGCGCGATCAAGAGCGGCGCGCTGGACTTCATCGAAAAGCCGTTCCGGGGCAGCGAAATCGTCGCGCGGCTGGATGAGGCGATCAGCGCGTATGCACGTCGACAGGCAGAAGACTCCGCGTCGAATGTCGCATCGCTTCATTTTCCGGGGCGGGAACCATTGACGCGGCGCGAACGCGAAGTGCTGGAGCAGTTCGCCTCCGGCGCCTCCAACAAGGAAGCCGGGCGCGAGCTCGGAATCAGCCCGCGTACGATTGAGGATCATCGCGCCAACATCATGAAAAAGCTCGGCGCAAGGAATGCCGCCGATCTCATCCGGATTGTGATGACCGTCTCGCGCAATTCCTGATCCGGCGCGGGCGCGGATTCCGCAACAGACGCCGCGTCGCTTCGATCAAAGGCGGCTCTGGTTGGCGAGCGCCTTTCGGATCATTCCGGCCATATCCGATTTGCGATATGGCTTGGCGAGCAGCAGGACTCCGGTGTCGAGCCGGCCGTGATGAATGATCGCATTCTCGGTGTAGCCCGAGGTGAACAGCACCTTTAGCCCGGGCTTGCTCTTTTGCACCTCGGTGGCCAGCTGGCGGCCATTCATTGCGCCCGGCATGATCACGTCGGTGAAAAGCAGATCGATTTGATTGCCTGCGGCGATGATCGCCAGCGCTTCCGCCCCATTCGCCGCATCCAGCGTGACGTAGCCCAGCGAACGCAATTGCGTCAGCACATACTCTCTCACCAGTTTGTCGTCTTCGACGACAAGAATTGTTTCGTGTCCGCCTTGAATGGCCGGTGCAATGGCGGCCTCGGGAGCAAGAGAGGCGCCCGTACCTGGCGGCAGGTAAATCTTGATCGTGGTGCCGTGGCCTTCCTCGCTGTAGATCTTGATGTGCCCCGCGGATTGCTTCACGAAGCCGTAGACCATGCTTAAGCCCAGGCCGGTGCCTTTGCCGGGTTCCTTCGACGTGAAGAACGGGTTGAACACCTTGTCGAGGATGGCGGCGGGAATGCCGGTTCCGGTGTCGCTCACGGCAAGCAAGGCATAGCGGCCGGGTCGAACCTCGCTGTGCCGGCTCGCGTAATTTTCGTCGAGAACAGCCGACGCGGTCTCGAGGATAAGCTTGCCGCCGTCGGGCATGGCGTCGCGGGCGTTGATCGCGAGATTGAGGATGGCGGTCGCAAGCTGGTTGGGATCGACGTTGGCCAAACATGCTTCGTCTTGAAATACCGATTCGATCTCGATCCGTTCGCCCAGGGTTGGCCGCAGCAATTTGGCGGTCTCGATGATCAGGGTATTGAGATCGGTTTCGCGCGGCTGAAGCGGCTGCTTGCGGGCGAACGCAAGGAGATGCTGGGTGAGGTCGGCGCCTCTTGCCGCGGCTTCGTCGATCATCTTGGTGATGGCCGCGAGTTGCGGATCGTTCTCGACGGCCTCGGCCAGAATTTCGATCGTTCCCGTGATCACCGTCAGGATATTGTTGAAATCATGTGCGACTCCGCCAGTGAGCTGGCCGACGGCTTCCATTTTTTCGGCCTGCCGGATCCGGTCCTCCGCCGCGATCTTGTCGGTGAGATCGCGGACGAATCCGTTGAACACCACGCCGTTACGGCGTTGCAACGCGGTGATGCTCAGTTCGACCTTGATTTCTTTTCCGTCGCGTCGCCGAGCTTCGATTTCGAGACGGTGTCCGAGGATTGAGCCTTCCCCGGTGCGCAGGAAGCGTTGCAGGCCCGACTTGTGAGCGGCGCGGTGAATCTCCGGAATGATCAGTTCGCCGAGACTTCTCCCAAGCGCTTCGCCGCGCGACCATCCGAATATCCTTTCAGCCTGAGAATTCCAGTCCGAGATGGTTCCGCTTTCGTCCATCTGAATGAAGGCATCCAGTGCGGTATCGACAATGCCGCGCGCCAGTTGTTCGCTTTCGCGCAATGTTTCCTGCGCCAACCGGCTTTCCGTCATATCGCGGCCGACGAAGAAGTGCCGCCTGACCGGCTCCGACCATGTGCCCATCCACGAAAGCGTCACGCTTCGTCCGTCTCTATGGACGTAGCGCGCATCGAAGTTCCGCGTGTGCAGGCCGCGCCGCGCCGCCCGCATCTCCTCGCGGGTACTGTCGAGGTCGCCGCCGTGGATGAATTCGATCGCGCTGTGACCGATCATTTGCTCCGGCGCGTATCCCAGTATGGTTTGGGAGCTTGGGCTCACCTGAACCAGAACGCCTTTTGGGTCCGAGACCAGGATCAGATCCTGGGAGGTTTCAAAAATCCGGCGCCGCTCTTCGATCTGCTGATCGAGTGCCTGCTGAGTTCTTTTGCTTTCAGTAATGTCGCGGGCGATCTTGGATGCCCCGATGATCTCTCCCGACGCGGTCTTGATCGACGAGATGCTGAGCGAAACCTCGACCGGATTGCCATCCTTGCGCTGTCTCACCGTTTCATGTTGCTCGATGCTTTTGCCCTGGCCGATCCGGCGCAGTATGTCGTGCATCTCGGTCAGCCGATCGCGGGGAACGATAAGATCGATGCCTTTGCCTACGGCTTCGGCCGCGGCAAATCCGAACATGCGTTCGGCCGCCGGGTTCCAGCCGGTGATCGTGCCGTCAAGGGATTTCGTTACGATGGCGTCGTTGGACGATTCGACTGCGGCGCTGAATAGACGCTCGCGCGCGGCGTAATGATCGCGGGCGGCTTCGGTGCGGCGATGCTCGGCAACCTCGCGTTCGAGCGCGGCGGTCTTGGCATTCGCTTCGCCGATCACGCGCGCAAACGCCCGTGCCAGCACTCCGGTCTCGCCGCCAGCTTCGACGGGAATTGCGGCGCGTTCATTGCTGGTAATTCCTTCGACCGCGGCGGTTAGTTTGACGATCGGGCGTGTCAGCGATCTCGCAACCAGCAAAGCCAGTGCGGCCGCGCACAACACCGCGATCAACCCGACCAGCAGCGAGGTATTCCGGATGGCCGCCGCCGGCGCCATGATGACGGCACTCGGAACGGTTTCGATGACGGCGACCCATTCACTGTTGGCCAGAATGGCGGGAGCGAACGCTGCCACTCCGCCCGGTTGTCCGGCCTCATCCGGTGCGGTTTGCGCTACACCTTGCGCTGCTCCACGCAACGACGCCAGGTATGGGAAGTCAGCCGTCCAGTCGGCCGGCGCGCCCAGCTCCGAGCCGAACTCGCGCGCGGCGTCGGGGTGAACGAGATAGTCGCCTCGTTTGTTGACGACGTAGATCTTTCCGCCTTGCCGCACCGATGACCGGACGCGGTCGAAGGCCGGCCGCATGTCGACATTGACA